>Ga0209275_10000122_pt1 | contig 24821 bp, 14 predicted proteins | sample HubBroMetageREF2_FD_188344 | JGI IMG/M metagenome (GOLD analysis project Ga0209275, IMG submission 188344) | Reference soil microbial communities from the Hubbard Brook experimental Forest, New Hampshire, USA - Hubbard Brook CCASE Soil... | ecosystem: Environmental > Terrestrial > Soil >... | reverse complement strand
CAGAGCGTGGTTGTACTTTTCCTTCGCGGCCAGAACCGAAGCTTGATTCGCAAGGTTCGACTGAAAGGCATCGTCCATCTCTTGCTGGCTTATCGTGCCATCCGTCACGAGAGGTGTATAACGCTTGACATCCAATTCGGTTTTCACCTGCGCGGCTTCAGCGCGGTTGATCTCGGCCTGAGCTGCATTCACGTCGGCACGAGCCCGAGTCAGTTCAGCGCTGGCAACGTTGAGTTGAGCATTTGCCTGATCCGCGACCGCCTGGAAGGGTCGAGGATCAACCTCGAACAGAAGGTCTCCTGTTTTCACCAAGGATCCTTCTTTATAGTCTTGGGCCAGGAGATAACCGGTGACTTTGGAATGAATCTGGGCGTCGATATACCCAACCGTGGTTCCAATCCACTCTGAATAGATAGGAACATCTGTGCGAACCGGCTTCGCTACTTCCACTTCGGTCAGCCGGGTCTTCGCTTTATGTGCGCACCCAACCGAACCCACAACGATTGCGCAGGCGGCGACGATCTCAAGGCGACCCAGTATTCGGAGGTGGCGATTAGCCAACGCCACATATGGATTCTGAAAAAGCATGTTTCGCGTCTTGCCTGCGTAATCTGGTGATCTGGTGCGATCCGAATTCAGCCCGAACTACGCATACAGTTTCACTTTCCTTCCGACTCGACGTCTGGAGGTTTCTGACTAACTGGATAGTGAAAGCCGGACTTGAAAAGTTGTACTGGAAGTATGCATACGGATAGCTGTAATCGTGCCCAGGCGTTGTGGTCTTGAGAAATTGCCCGGCGAACAGGCGAGCGTAACCAAAGCCAAAGGTCAGTCCTTTATTTAAGTTGTATTCAGCGATCAGATCGAGTTCGTTGCCGATGTGTGGGCTTGCGCCGGGATGGGCGGGAACAGCAATGGCTCCGCCGCCGTTGTAAAAATTGTCATTCGAAGTGACGAGCCAGAAGCCTTCGAACGCCTCTTTGATCTTCCATTTTTTCGTGAGGTCTTGTTCTGTGCCGACTCGAAACTCTACAAGGTTCCGGCGGCCGACCTGATCGGCGAACCCGTATTTGTCATGATTAGAAGGATAGATCTGGTCGAAGGTATACCAGTCATGTCCGCGCGGATTTTTCGTTCCGGACGCATAGTTGCCTTCGATAAACACATGCGGCGACAGGCGAATGTTAGGAAACGTTTTCCCGACGTTCGCATACCCTGCCCACGCGCGAATGGAGTATGCGCCGAGCGAACCTGTCTGCCCGTCAAATTCAGTGTCGTAATCGAAGTCGGCGGGAAGTCCACCCGCCCAGTGCAGACCCATGGTGACTTCATTAAGATGCCCGTGGCCGACCTCTTCCGTAAAGCCAGGGTTCGCGGGTGCGACGTGCCATAGAACGTAAGGCTCGAACGTTGCCTTCGAAATGACGGTCTTCAAGCTTCCGTACGCTCCGTAGAGGTTATTTCCCTTGATTGCGCTGTGTAAGTCAGTATTGTTTTCCGGCACCACGGAAGAGGCGAACACGCTGACTTTGTTGTCCGAGTGATGAATGTCGACCCGCGCTACATTGAAAGTGCGGCCGACGTTGAGCCAGTTGGACGGCCCGATTACGCGCTCGTCTCCGAATTCGAGAGCCTGGCGGCCCCCCAGGACATCCAGCCAACCTTCTGTGAAACTGCCAATTTGAGCGTAGCCTTCCCAGAGGGTCCAATTGTCCTCGTAAGGATTGGCGTTGGGAATGTGGTGATTGAAAAAAATGCGAGCATCCTGTACTTCAGCGTGGAAGCGCAGCCACTCCTTCGGTTGAATGTTCACCCACGCCCGCAAGCGGTCCAGCAGGTAATAATCATCCGTCCGGGTGAAGCCGATGCCTATCGGACCCTCAAAACGATTACGATATTGGCCGCCGAAGCGCAACCAGCTCGGCAAATGCTTGTTAAGCTCGGCTATAGGAAACAGCCAGTCCGGCGAATCATCGTTCGCATTTGGGTCGGGCGCAGCACCGGACTGGGCGGCCGCTTTTGGGTCAGAGCTCGTTTGGGCATCGACCAGTGCTAGAGTAGAAATCGCTTGTGTTCGCGAAGCCGGTACCAATCGGGCCTTCCATTCGCCGCCAACGTGAAACCAGCAAGGCAAAACTTCGTCAAGTTTGGCCACCGGAAACAGCCAAGACGGGCCATCTGACTCGGCGGTCGGTGGGCTGGGTGCAGGATTTGAGCCAGGGTTTGCTTGTGCCTGCGCCCGGATTGGAAGCGCACTTATGGCGAGGAAAAGGGCAAGGATCATCGAGCTATGCGTTCTCATTAAAATCCCGCCTAATGCTTTGCCCCGATTCGTTGTGGACTCCACACCGTCGATTTTCAATCGCCGAGACTTCTTACCTCGTCCTCGGTGAGGATTTCTTTTGGCATCCAGCCCCTGATCGCAGCTCGATGCTGTTGCTTCCGGAGAGACTCGCGATACAGAGCATTCCAGATCACACCACGTTCGTTGCTATCACGATCACAAGTCGCGCAGCCGTCGAGTGTAGGACGTGGCGTAGGACGGAGAACGAAATAGCAGAACAGGATCTTCGGTGGGGGCGATGCCGTCAGCCATCACTAGGGGATCGTAGTTGATTTTGTAGCTTCCCGCTTCGGCCGATGGAGTCGCCGATGTGATCGTAAGCGTACCCGCATTGACTTCCTTGCGGGTCTTCGGCCATAGAATTGTCGGATTCGTCTCCGGATCGCCCGGTTCTCCAATTGTCAGGATCATATCCCAACCTACCGGTCCCTTCTTGGTCCGCTCAATGAGCGCTCTTTCGAGAAAGTCGCGTGGCGCTGACTGCATCTCTGCATTGGACAGCTGCTTCTCGCCATCCCGCGGGACAAAGCGGAATTTCACCAGCGTGGTCTCTCCCTTTATGTTGATGAATCTGAAGGTGTGAATCCCGTAGTAGGCGCAGTTGGCATAGCTCGGCGGTGGATTGTTTTCCGACAAGAATTTCGTCTGCCCGTCGTTGTCCCGGTGTGAGGCCTTGAACGCCTGGAATTTCTCCGGGTCTGGCTTGCCCGTCGCCGGATCCACCGCGAGAGCGATGAACTTATCGAGGAAAGTCTGCGGCACCGCGGCAAAGAACATCGGCGTGTGAATCATCGTCATATGATGCAGACCACCGTCGGGCATCCGGAACTGGAGTGCCATGCCACGAGGACTCTTCTCAGCGTCGGAAGCCTCGGGATCTCCGCCTGCCAGGGAGAAGCGCGCAACCACCTCCAGTGCCTTGCCCGAAAAAAGCTCGGAGCGCGAATAGGTGGAGGCTTCGGGACTTCCAACGAAGGAACCCAGTGCACCTACGCCCTTGGTGTGGTTCCGGCGCTGGCCGCGCTGTACTCCATAGGCGCCTTCGAGGGCGTCGATTACTTTTTCGGCGGTGGCTTCGGTTTGCTCCTCATCCGCTTTCGTGTGATGCGACTGGGCAGGCGCTTCGGACGCACCTGAAGCGCCTGACGACAATATGGGCGCGATTGCTCCAGCAAGTGCGAAGCGCCCAGCCTTCACGAACAGTTCCCGTCGATTCTTCTTAGACATGCCTGCCTCCTTTCATTCCACGGTCACTACTTCCCGTCACAGAAGAACCAAGCAAGTCATTTGCCATTACACAACACCGCAAGGTTCCTTCACATCGATGAACTTACAGTTGCAGTGAGAGAAACTCTTTCGCGAGTGTGTCGCTTGTGTCTGTCCCTATGTCGACAGGTGTTACGAATTCGGGGACCGTCTGCCAGCCAGTGGTCGCCAAGGCAGACGATCTTTTTCGCAAATCGACAACAGGTAAGAAAGCCAATGCAAACACAACGAATTCTATTCGCGGCGGCAGTAGCACTGGAAGTGCACAAGATCAAAAAGCACAACTTGTAATTGGAGATTGCGACTTGTCAAGGTGAACACACAAGACACGATCTTAGACACGCATCAAGGAGGCAGTCAGTGAGCGATCAGAACGAAAACAAGTCCGTGACAGATCTGTCAGTTGGATCCGCATCGGTGGGGAATATCGGGGTCGTCTCGAGGGTCCGACAGGAATCGGGTTCGCCGGCACAAACGATTTCTATTTCTTGGACCGCTTGCGCGTGAAGCTGGGCATTAAGCCAGGGAGTCGCTGCTATTTTACGGCGAGGTGCAGAATGATCGTATTTTCTTCAATCACCATATTGCCGATGCTGATCCGTACGAGGATAAGTGGACCCTTTGGCAGGCCTATCCTCAGCTGGGTAGTTCCGAGACAGGTTGGGTAGATGCCCTGGCGGGCCGCCAGGTTCTGCGTTTCGGCGATGAACGCGTAATCGGCCCATCCGAATGGCTTAACGTTGGTCGCACTTTCAACGTCGCGCGGGTTGACCTTCATCATCCGGGCTACATAGTCAGCGTGTTCGCCTCTTCAGTAGTGCCCGCCGAAAACACTGAGCGGAACTAGACTAAGACTCTGTGACACGATTTGGACGCCTCAATGGAGAAGTGAGGTGTCGATGTTGTCCAAATGCTGACTCCCCATCCCCCTGTCGACTCTCTGGATAGTTCGCATTGTTCGTGCTGCCGATCCATATCGTTTCACTGGTGGCCGCGGCACGGAGCGCGTTTGGAAACCTGTACGCAATCCGATAACGGATGCGGCAAGAGTGGATGGACAGCAAACCTGCCGGCTCGCTCATGGAACTCGAGCATCAAGAGTCTACGAGCGGGCCCCGCAATGGTAGGAGGTAGTCGTGTGGACGGTAGTCCGGTTTCCGCAATTGTGCGAAGGTCGAAGGGTCGAAGTCATCCTCGAGCAGCTGTCGTTGGCTCGATCACATCCCAGGTGGGCGGGAGGCTGGGCCGGTAAATCCCCAGCTTCTGCATCTTGTGGATTAGCGTAGTGCGCTTCAACCCAAGTTTGGCGGCCGCGCCTTTCGGGCCGCCGATCACCCAACGAACTTCCGCTACCGTTTGCAGAATCAATGAGCGCTCGGAGTCCCTCAGAGTAGTTGCAGTTGTTGAGACGATACCGGGATGGGTCCCTGTCGTTGGCAAGGGATTGGGAAGCACACCACCACTTGAAAGAATCACGGCGCGTTCAATGAGGTTCTGTAGCTCGCGGATGTTTCCCGGCCAGTAATAGGAGGTGAGCGCAGACATGGTTTCTGCCGGAATGTGGTCGATTTTCCGCCCCGTCCGCCGACCAGAAATTTCGACGAAATGCGTGACCAAGGCGGGAACATCTTCAGGGCGCGCCCGCAGCGGTGGCAGCAGCACTGGGAAGACATTCAGTCGGTAGTAGAGGTCGCTGCGAAATTGGCCTCGATTCACCATTTCGGCGAGATCACGATTGGTCGCAGACACCAACCGAACATCCACTTGGTGAGTACGGGTGCTACCCAGGCGCTCGAACTCCTGATCCTGCAGTACGCGCAGCAGTTTGGGCTGCAACGCCGGCGGAATATCCCCTACTTCATCCAGAAAAAGCGAGCCTTTATCGGCCAGTTCGAAACGGCCAATCTTTTGCGCGATGGCCCCTGTGAATGCGCCTTTCTCGTGGCCAAAGAGCTCGCTTTCCAAAAGACCCAGCGGGATCGCCGCGCAATTCACTCTGACAAACGCCCGTCCGGACCGCGAACTAAGATTGTGAATCGCGTGGGCGATCAGCTCTTTGCCGGTGCCTGTTTCTCCCTGGATCAAGACGGTCGAGTCGGTTGCGGCCACGACCCGAACCATGTCGAGTGCGCAGCGTAGAGCGGCGCTCGTGCCTACAATGCTCGGCGAACTTCTGTCTCTGTGTTTGTCGCCATCGAACCCGGCATTCGCAGGCAACCCAGCCGGAATTTCAAACGGTGCGGTACGATTTAGAGCTTCGCTTACCCAGCCTGTTTGCGTTGACATTTTCTTTACTCCCTTAGAAGTTCGTCCACTACACTTTCGACCTGCCCGCTAGGGCCTTCTCTAAAAGTTATCTTCCCCCTCGTTCTCTTGTGATCCATTCGCGGATGTAAACCGGACAATTCTCGAGCTTGATGCCACGCTTTTCACACCTCTCAAAAAACCTGACCCCATCACGATCTACGAGAGTCAGATCTTTCAAATCTAGAACTATTTGGCTAGCGTCATCTTCGGATTTCAAAAGTTCTTCCAGGTCAGCTACCCGCTCTGCTTGCATTCGACCGATTATCCTGAAGACTACCTGCCCGTTCGATGATCGCCGAATCTTCAGCATCTGCCTTCTCTTCGAGCAAGAATCAAGCATCCGAGTTCAGGCAACTTCGCTCACTATCACTTGGAGCTCCTGAGCGAGATCTAGAGCCGTGACCGTGTAGACTGCGCCAAACTGATCCCTTCTAATTCGCTGCAGCGTTCGTTTAGTCCTTATTAACGGAACCGGATTTCGCTATACGATTTTCATCTCCATGACTCAACTCCTCAACATGTCCTTCTCTGCGCACTTCTTACCATTCGTCCCTGTGGCGGCCGTCACACGCTCCTGTAATGGCAATCCCAGTGCCAAGCGTAAGGTACTGAAAGGAGATAATTTAGTGGATTGGATGAGTTACGGAATTTCGTAAAACTACGAAAGCTCGTAATTGCCTTCGGAATTAGTTTGTAAGAGTACGTAGACGCGGGTGGTGCGAGGCCTACGCAGTTTTGAAGCGATTCTTGTTTATCTTTAGCGACTTGATCTTCGAGTCGAGGGTAGTTCCTGGCATGCCTAGTTTGGCAGCCGCTCCTGACGGTCCGAACACACGTCCTCGGGTTGCGCGCAGGGCAGCCTCAATCATTTCTTTTTCCTGGGCAGCAAGCTTCTCAGAAAACTCAAATTCCGCTCTCGCCTCAGACGCCGAAGGTCGTTGAGAAAGCCAACTCTCATCGACGGAAAAATTCTCAGTTTCACACACGACGACAGAGCGCTCGACCACGTTCTGCAATTCACGAATATTACCCGGCCAGGGGTAGGACTGAAGCAGATCGAGGCTCTTCTTATTAACCGCCTGAAACTTCTTTCTTGCCTTCCTTGCATAACGATCAATAAAGTACCCAACCAGCACGGGAATGTCTTCTCTTCTTTCACGCAGAGAGGGCATCTCAATCGGAAAAACGTTGAGCCGGTAAAACAGGTCGCTCCTGAACACGCCCGCAGCGATGGCGGCGTCCAAATCGCGATTCGTCGCAGCAATTACCCGAACATTGGTTTGAATAGATTCAGTTCCACCGACACGCTCAAACTCGTGTTCCTGCAGAACACGCAAGAGTGCAATCTGGGTCTCGGAAGGAAGTTCTCCAATCTCGTCGAGAAAGATTGTGCCTCCTGCGGCCAGCTCAAAGCGCCCTAAACGCCGCTGAGTTGCCCCGGTAAAGGCACCTTTTTCGTGGCCGAACAATTCCGGAGCAATCAAGTCGTGCGGGATTGCCGCAAAGTTCACACTCACAAAGGGGAGTGAGGAGCGCCTGGAACGCTTGTGAATGGCGCGAGCAACCAGTTCCTTACCCGTACCGGTCTCGCCCGTTATCAGAACACTGGAGTCGGTGGGAGCGACTTTCGCTATGCGGGAAAGCACCGCCTGCAAGGGCGGCGAAGTTCCCACGATTTCCTCGAACATCGATGCCTTATCAATCTCGTCACGCAACGCAACGTTCTCGTTTTGGAGTCTCTGCTCAGCCTGCTTTTGATCCTCGATATCGGTCCCGACAACATACCAGCGCAGGAGCTGTCCCTGCTCATCTCGTATCGGGCGCCAGCGGAAGAGAATCCAGCGGTACTGCCCGTCTTTTCTCCGTAATCGCGCTTCGTATTCGTGCGCAAGGCCGCGTGGGAAATGACTTTGAGATTCGCTCGTCATACGTTCCCAATCATCTGGGTGAAAAAACCTCAGACGGTCAGCGCTCCGCCACTCCTCGAGAGTACAACCACAATAATCGAGCGTTGTCTGATTGGTATAAAGACGAGCGTGGTCGGGCATTACAACGGCGACCAGCTGCGGGGCCAATTCCAGGACCTGTCGAAGCTCCATTTCGCTTTGCCGGATCTTCTCTTCCGCCTGCTTTGCCGCGGTGACGTCGGTCACGGCACCCACAAATTCGAGCTTGCCCGTGGAAGGCTCCAACGCGCGAGCTACAACGTGGAGGTGCTTGACTGAGCCGTCCGGCATCAGCAAACGGTGTTCAAGATCAAAGTTTGTCTTGTTCCTGGTCACGCGATCGAAAGTCTGCCGCACCAGATCTCTGTCGTCGGGGTGAACGCGCTGGAATATGAACTCCAAGGTTGGCTTAAGCGCTCGATCATACTCAAAGATCGTATGGGTTTCTTCCGACCAGTAGATGTCTCCGCTGAAAACGCTCCAGCCGAAGCTGCCTGTGTTGCTTATGCTCTGCCCTTGAGCCAGGAAAGCCTCGCTGCGGTGGAGGTCAGAATAGAGCTTGGTGTTTTCGAGCGAAATCGCGGCTTGCGAAGCCAGCATCTCCAGCACTGCGACCCGGTCCGAGGTGAAGGCGCGCGGAGCCAAATTGTTCTCCAGATAGAGTACGCCGATGAGCTTGGTTTGTTTGACGATAGGCAGGCACAGGACGGATCTGGCGCGCTTCGTCCGCACATACTCGTCCTCCGAGTACAAGTTCGCGGCCGAAGCATCATCGAGGACCACACGCTCCCGTGTCCGGATGACGTACTGAAGCGCGGATTGGGGAAGTTCATCTTGTGTGATGGCTGCCTGTCGAACGGTGACCTCGACTCTGCCGTGGCCGGTGGCGGCGTCTGCCGCAATCTGCGGCTCATCGCCCCGGAGAAGGATGAGGAGACCTCGCTCAGCCCCTGCGTGCTCGACCGCGATGCGCATGAGCTTTTCGATCAGCTTGCTAAGGACGATCTCGCTTGAGATTGCCTGTGAGGCCTTGACTACAGTCGCGGCGTCCAACTGCCCGACCGGCGCGCCGATTGTGGCGGTGTTAGATGTAAGAAAGCTCTCCTCCTGCAGGTGCGGATAGCGTTCGTCGAGTTGCTTCACCTTGCCGAGCGCGCCCCAGCGGTCGTAACAGTTCCGCGCGTTGCGTAGATACATGTGCGCGATTTCTTCGAATCCCCGCGCCGCGTAGAACCGCGCGGCCACCTCATGGGCCAGCGCTTCGTTCTGGACGAAGCCGTTCTCGCGAGCCGACTGAATCGCCTGTTCGTAAAATTGCATCGCGTCGAAGGCGCGTCCTTCGATGCGGGCGATTTCGGCCAACACCAGCGTGTGCTTGTCGGCGAAAGTCGGTGGGTACGTTTCGGCCCACTCGCGCAGTTGTTCCCGGTGCGCTGTCAGGAGATCACGCCAGCCGCTCTGCTCATCGGTAGAAGCGTTCTCATAGAGTGCCGCCACCGTCAGCGCGGCGTAATAAAAATAGTCGAGCAATTGGATCGAGCCAGTTAAGGCCGAAAGAAGCAGCTTCGCCTTGTCGGCTGCCGCGAGCGCCTCGGCGTAGTCGCCCGACAGGAAACGTGCCTTCAGTTTGAGGATCCAATACCAGCAGATCAATATGGGCAGCCGATCGCCGGTCAGCTGCGTCTCGAACGTTGCCTCGTCGAACTGCGCGTCGCTGAAGGTGGAGAAAGTTGCGGTCCGGCCCTGCATGGTCGCGATAAAGCGCTGCTGGCTCACTACGATGTCCGCGGCGTCGCCGAACTTGGCCTTTCTGGCAAGGTCCAGCGCCAACTCCGACTCGCGCCACACCGCGTCGAGCGGATCGTTCCGCAACAGAAGGCCTGTGACACATTGGTGCGTGCCGTAGCAAGCGTAGGTCAGATCCCCTGTCTCGGTCGCTGAGCGAAAGCCCGCCCGACTAAAATCGATCGCGGTCGCGATTGGCTGAGTCCAGGAGGCAATCGTTTCCATCGTAAGGTGGACCCTTGCCTGATAGGCGATGGAGCCGAGCTTCTCGACCAGGTCGCAGGAGAGTTTGGCGAAACGATAACCCTCACTGTGACGATGAAAGACTGAGCCGAGGATAAACCCGAAAAAGCCGCAGCCGGGCGCGGACGCGCCACATATCCCGTGTCGTAGGGTGACATTCACCATGCGGCACAAGTGCAAGCAAAATAGTTGAAAGTCGGTAGAGAAAGCCGGGCTGGATAGGGTCGCGAGCACCTGCATGGCGGCCTGCACTTCCGGATCAGTCAACAGGGGCAGGTCGATCAGGCTCTCGATCGGGCGCCCATTGAGGTTTTGCCAGACCGTATCGTATTCGGCCTGGACCTGTTCCCGGGTCGGGTGTGCCGGCAAGTCGATGCCGAGCAGGTGCAGGCACGTGAGCGCGTCGTCAACGGCTTGCGGGTACTCCCCCTTCACGATATGCAACTGGACCTTCAGGCGGTAGGCGGCCGCCTGGTCGATGTTCGACGCTCCGCGCTGCAATAACTCCCCAATCAATTGCTCGGCTGTGCTGACGTTACCGCTCAGAAACTCGCACTCCGCACGCTCGAGCCACAGACTGAACGTCAACTCGTACTGTGTATCCCAGTCCCTTTCATCCAACAGCGCCATGCCAGCCGAAAAATACGCGCGCGCTGAAGCATAGGCAGTGGCCGCCTTGGCCTTCCGTCCAGCGCGCAGATTGATCGTTGCCGCCCTCGCTTTCTCGTCGCAATCGATCACCAGCGCGGCGCCTCGATTGAACTGGTTCGCGACATCGAACAAATGCTCGGCGAGCTGGTCCGGCGTCATGCTCGCAAGCAGCACTCGGCCGATGTGGAGGTGAATGTTGGCAACGTGCTCGTCGGGAATCAGTGAATAGGCTGCCTGCTGGATCCGGTCGTGCAGAAATTTGTAGGTGTCCTCTTGCTGGAAGACGAGCCCCGCGCGGACGGCTTGCTGGAGGGCCACGTGCATCGCCTCTTCCGTTTCCCCTTGAACCAGGGCCAGGATGGCGACTTCGGCAACGTTGCCCAGGCACGCGAGGTGTTTCAATGCTTGCTGCGTGGGTGTGGATAACCGCCTCAGCTGCCCGGACATAAGATCCACAACGTTATCGGTGTAGGTCTTGGCGCGGATGCGATGGATGTCCCATTGCCAGGCTCGCGCGACCGCCCCGAATGCTAGCAGTCCCTCTTCGGCCAGCGCCGTGAGGAACTGGATCGCGAAGAACGGATTTCCGGCCGTCTTCTCGTGCAACAGTTGCGCCAAGGAGTGCGCGTGCTCCGGCGTGCAACGCAGCGCATCGGAGACAAGCGCGCCAACGTCGTCAAGTCTGAGAGGCGGGAGCACGATCTCTTCGATCCGCGTCCCAGCTTTGCGGATCGCCTCCAGCGTCCGCAGAAGCGGGTGCGAGGCGCTGACTTCATTGTCACGGTAGGCCCCGACCAGCATCAGGTACCGTACGTTCGGATCGGTGATCAGGTGCTCCAGAAGCTCAAGGCTTGCCTCGTCCATCCATTGCAGATCGTCGAGGAACAGCGCCAGCGGGTGCTCCTTCCGGGCGAATGCCCCGAGGAACCGCCGGAACACCAATTGGAAGCGGTTCTGCGCTTCTCGCGGCGGCAAATCCGCAACGGGCGGCTGTTTTCCGATAATGAACTCGAGCTCGGGAATGAGGTTGACGATAAGCTGGCCGTTCGGGCCCACCGCCTCCTGCAGGGAGCCTCGCCACCGTTCCACCTCCGCTTCGCTCTCGACGAGGATCTGACGGATCAGAGTATGGAAGGCCTGTGCCAAGCAAGCGTACGGGACGTCCCGCCTGTACTGGTCGAACTTGCCCGCCGCGAACAGCCCGCGAACCGGAACGGTCGCCTTGTGCAGCTCGTTCACCACGGAGGATTTGCCAACGCCGGAATAACCAGATACGAGCACAAGCTCAGGCGTACCCTGAGTCACCCGGTCGAAGGCCGCAAGCAGGGCGTCGATCTCCCGCTCCCGCCCGTACAGCTTCTCAGGGATCAGCAACCGGTCTGAACAGTCGTGCGCGCCCAGCGGGAATGGATCGATGCGACAATGCGACTGCCATTCCTCCAGGCACCGCCGAAGATCGGCTTCGAGGCCTGACGCGGTCTGGTAGCGCTCCTCGGGGTTCTTGGCAAGGAGCTTCATGACGATGGCAGACAGCGGGTCGGGGACTGCGGCAAGATTACCGGGCGGTGTCGGCTGGCGTGCAATGTGGCAGTGGACCCACCCCAAGGGATCGTTGGCGGCAAATGGCAGCGCGCCCGTAAAAATCTCGTACAAGGTGACGCCCACCGAGTAGAGATCGCTGCGGGCATCCGTCGAGCGATTCATGCGGCCGGTCTGCTCCGGCGCCATATAGGCGAGCGTGCCGGCAATAATCTCGGGCCGTACAGGCGCCTGGCGCTCGCGCGGCACTTGGGACGCAATCCCGAAGCCGGTGAGCCAGACGTTGCAGGCGTCATCGACCAGCACATTCGCAGGCTTCATATCCTTATGTATGAGGCTGTGCCCATGGACTTGGCCGAGTGCTGCCGCCAATCCGATGGCAATACGCAGGAAGCGAGTCAGGTCGAGCGGCTGTCCCCGGCCCCGCTCAAGAACTTGATCCAGGAGCTCACCGCCAGGATCCTTGAGTACGAGTAGCGTTCTCCCCTCGTGACGAGTGAGCGCCAGAGGTTTGGCCGCCCACGCGGGATCCAGTTCGGAGGCAAGCGAGTATTCGTGCTCGAGCCGCCGAAGACTCTGAGGTGACGGATGTTCTGTGGTGGGGGCCACTGCCAAAATCGGCGAGGGGTCGCCGTGCTGTCGGCCGCGGTAAAGGATGAAGTCCGCGGCTTCTCGGAGGGGCAGCAGCACGTTCCAAGAAGGACCCGAGATTGAGGGCACCCTCGTCGCCACGGCCGCACGACCCCAGCGTGCTCATTTTGACGAGGAGCTATCAGGACGTCAACCCCCAATGACGCCAATGGCCGCGTAGTCTTTTTACCTGGAGCCGCTTACTCGGTGTAAAATGCGCGCGTCCAGATCCCAACTCACCTTTTGTTGGTTCTTCAGGGAGGTTGCGATGTGGAAGATCGCGATCCCGCCCAGCCGCACCTTGCTTAGAATTCTTGCGTGCGTTCTCTGCGCTGTGCCGATGCGCGGCCAGACCGCCAACACCGGTGCGATCGCTGGCACGGTGATTGACCCCAGCGGAGCCCTGATTCCACGTGCGGCGGTGGTCGTCAACAGTCAGGCTACACAGGAAGAACGCGATCTCACTACGGATGCCCAGGGAAATTTCTCGGTCCCATTCCTGACACCGGGCAACTATGACCTAACGGTTCGCGCGCCCGGATTTGAAGCGCTGATCTTAAAAAATGTTCAGGTTCAAATCACCGAAGTGAGCCGGCTGAAACTTCAGCTGACGATCACCGGGGTAAAGGAACAAACCACGGTTAGCGCCAAGCCTCCTCTTGTTCAAACGGAGAATGCCACTCTGGGACGAGTCATCGATCAGGAAACCGTTGTCGACTTGCCGCTCGTCGATCGCAACTTTACCGAGATCCTCGGCCTGACGGCCGGAACAAACACGGATGTCGTGGACGCGACTCAACTGGGGGCCGGAAGCCAGGAGATCCGCGCCAATGGGGCGCGAAGCGGCGACAACAACTTCATGTTCAACGGTGTAGATGCGAATAGTTATGCATCCAACATCACGGAGGTCACTCCTTTCGGTGGCGCCGGAATCGCGATTCCCGCTCCGGATACCATTCAGGAGTTCAAGGTTCAGAATTCGCTCTATGATGCTCAATACGGCCGCGGAGGAGGTGCGAACGTAAACGTCGAAACCAGGTCGGGTACCACGCACTTGCATGGGAACGCCTATTATTTCGGTCGCAATGAGACATTGGATGCGAACAATTTCTTTGCGAATGCACTCGGATTGCCTAGAGGAGAATTCCGGCGCTCACAACCCGGTGGCACTTTGGGTGGACCACTGCCTTGGTCAAAGAAGCGCGCCTTTTTCTTCGTTTCCTATCAGGCCACACGCGATGTGAATGCGGCGTCATTGGACAGCAGTATTCGAACTCTGAGTCTTCCTCCGATACCCCCAGTCCGCACCCCGGCCTTTCTCGGAGCCGTATTCGGCGGCCAAACCGGGGCGTTCGGAGGTGTCGCCGTAGCGCCCGACGGCTCGAATATAAACCCAGTTGCGCTCAATCTGTTGAACGCGAAGAACGCCGATGGAACATTCGTGATTCCGAGTCCCCAGACTTCGGGGAGTGGCATCAACTACACCGCAGTGGTGCCGGGACACTACAATGAAAATCAGTTCAATACAAACTTCGACTTCAATTTGCGTACGGCGGATAGCCTGTCGGTGAAATTCTTTTTCTCAAACTCGAATCAAGACGTTCCTTTTTTTGGCGCAACTGTGCCTGGCTTTCCGGCGCTCCGTTCCTTTCAGAACCGGAATTTGGCAATCGCTGAAACTCACATTTTCTCATCGCGAACGATCAACCAATTCCGCTTTGGCTTCTCTCGTCTTGCGGGGCAGGGCGTTGCCGGAGGGACTCTCACCGATCAGGACGTGGGGATAAACCGCTCCAGCGATCCCCAAGAGCGGATCATTCCACAGATTGACGTGCTTGGAGCCTTTGAGTTAGGCAACTCGGCGAGCGACCAAGGCAGAACCGCGAATAATAACTTCTATGAGTCGGACGCCCTGTTCCTGTCCCGGGGCAAGCACGACTTTCGCGTGGGTGCGGAAATCTACCGAAATCAATTCAACCATCTGAGCAATTACACGGCCGGTGTCATGACACTGCTGTCGTTCCCTGATTTCCTGCTCGGGTTGCCCGCCGGGCCTGGCGGCGCAGGAGGGAACGGCACATCGCTCTCAAACATTTTCCTCTCAAGCGTGGCTGCTGGAATTCCGGTTGTGGGGCAACGTGCAAGCGCTGCGGATTTGTTTGCATTGGATGACTGGAAAGTCACGCGAACACTCACAATAAACCTCGGGGGTCGAGTCGAGGTCAACGGCCAACAAAGTGAAGTCGAGGGTCGCATATCGAATTTCTTCCCCCAATTCTACGTTGCACCCCCAGCCGGTGGCTTTACGAGCCCAGCCACCTCCGGATTTGTTCTGCCCGACAACTATTCCGGCTACGCCCCCCCGGGATTTCCTCGTGGGAATCCGACGCTCCTGGAAAACCCTGTCCAAACGCATGTAGAACCTCGCGTTGGGTTTGCATGGCTGCCGTTCTCTCCGCATAATTTCGTTGTTCGAGGAGGTTATGGTATTTATGCGAACCGCACCAGCTTCGCGGGGAATGGCTTATTACTGGCTCTTCAACCGCCGTTCGCGTTGGGTGTTGCACTAAATGGCGGCGCTAACGCGACCGCTAGCCTCGAGAATCCCTTTCCGAATTTGCCGCCGAACTCCTCTTTCCCAAATTTCGTAGGCAACATGCTACCGAGTCCGCCGTTTACGGGGAACAGATTCCTCCGCTCCCCCGTCATTACCGATCCTGATTTTGAGGAGTCTACCGTCCAGCAATATGGCTTCGACCTGCAGTATCAACACAAGAGCTACGTTTTCTCCGTCGCATATGCTGGAGCGAAGGGCACACATCTCGCTGTGGGGCGGAGCGACAATCAGCCTGCTCTCGCCAGTCCCTCTACCCCTGTGAACGGACTCACAACCAATTCAGTGGCCAACGCGGCCGAACGCGTTCCTTTCGTCGGGCTGTCTCCGGTCATTGCCCGTCTCGAAAGCAGTGGGAATTCAATCTACAACTCTCTACAAGCTACGTTGAAGAAAGACATGAGTCACGGTTTTCAATTCCTTGCAGCCTACACCTTTTCCAAATCCATTGACGATGCGGGGGATAGTCTCGGTGCTGCTATCGGTGGCGAATTCGGACTACCGATCTTCGGAGAACTGGTATACAACAATCAAAATGATGTTGCTGCCCAGCGCGGCGTGTCCGACTTTGATCGGACGCACCGACTCGTAATGAGCGGTACGTGGAATCTACCCGGCCCCGAGTGCGCGAGAAACGCGGTTCAAAAGCTCGGAAATGGCTGGGGCATTTCGGGAATCGTCACGCTCCAATCGGGGCTTCCATTCAGCATCCTGGACAGTGCCGCCGGAACGCTGTTTGGTCCTGCGACCCTCTACACAACCGGCAACCTGGCTCCCGGTGCAACGCTCAGCGATTCCAGCCGCAGTGGCAGCGTCAGCAGCCGTGTCAACGAGTTCTTCAACACCAAAGCCTTTATTCCAGCACCGTTTATTCCAGATGATGGCTTGATTGACGGCGAATATCCGGTTTCCGGTGGCGGGACGATATTCGGCAGTCTCGGAAGAAATATCCTGAGGGGGCCTGATCAACGCGTTGGAGACATCGCTGTGATCAAGACCACTCCCCTCACGGAGCGGGTACAACTGATCTTCCGTTGGGAGGTATTTAACGTGCTGAATCGGCCAAATTTTGCAAATCCCTCGAACAACGTCTCGACGCCAAGCACCTTCGGCGTGATCAGCGCACTCACGGTGAATCCCCGGATCATGCAATATGCGCTAAAACTGGAATTCTAGCGCTCTGCGTCATGCTTTTTTCCGTAGTGCACGGGCAGACCATCGGGATTATTCACCATCCGTAAGACTTAAACACGGATCATTTATTTAATCAATGCACATAGTACTTTAGAGTTCTCTATTCGAAATGGGACGCCTGGATAAATGCAGAGCAATGCTCGCCGATGTGGCTAAATGAGAATTCAGTGCGCCACCGCGACTCTATTTCCGCCCCTCTGGCGTCGTCGTGGGCTGTTTACCGAGCCAGAGTTGCATGGCCTGGATCTCTGACTGCTGGTCCACGACGATCTCCTCCGCGAGTCTCCTCATCACAGGGTCTTTGCCATAGAGCAGTTCGGCCTTGGCCATATCGATCGCACCGTGATGGTGAGGAATCATCATAGTGCAAAAATCGTGGTCAATGTCACCGTTCATCGGAGCCGACTTCATACCATTGTCCATCCGCTCCATACTCTCTTTCATGGCTTGCATAAAGCTCGTCGCCCGAGGTTCCGTCTGAGCGAGGGCCGCGATCGAAAATGCTGCAATCAGACCGGCAATCCAAAGGCGCTTCCCACACAAAATAGTTGTGATGCTCATTTTGACTCCTGTCCCTTCCCAGAGAATTGATGCGGTGAATGACGCAAGGGCTCTCATGCGCTCTCGCGGTGTTTGCGAACAGAGTGGAGAAGCGAGTTGTAGGGCCTCGCTTCTCCGCGTGTTGCGTTTTGTGTAGGACAGTAGTTAGTGCGACTGCAGTTGCACTTGTACGGGCTGCGTTTCACCAGCAGGCACAATCAGGAGGAAACGTTGATCGCCGGGCTGTGGTGTTCCAGCGACCACCTGTCTGAGCGGGCCAATCGACTCCACGATCTGTGCCCCGGCCGCATTCGTCATGAACGTGCTTAACGCTTGAAAGTTATCGCCTGGATTCGCAAGATCCGGCACATACCCCAAGGTATAGCTTGTGGTGGGGTGAAGGCCCGTGACCGCAGCCTCGAGCAGATCAAGAGGACCCTGATAATTGAGCGTTACCGTGGTCGGAGCCGAGGCGGCGGAACTTCCTGAAGGGCCCATGTACAGATGGACCGACTGCCCGAATGAATCCAGAGACACCAGGTTGGAAAGTCCATTTCCCGTCGGCACTGCCCGGGGCACATAGACCAAAGCCTGCCCTGCCTGTCCGCCAGGAAGGGTTGCGACGACATGGTTGCTTAGGGTATCGATCACCTGCAGCCCGGTACCATTCTCCAGGACGATATAGAGGCGAGTTCCATCGCCAGACGGCCATTGACCGTGCGGCAACTCACCCACAGGTATGGTCGCGACCAGTTTCGGCGTATTCGTTGTGGTGTATACCTTTACGAGATTTTCTCCGCCCACGGTGACATATGCGAACTGGCCGTTCGCGTTTCGCACAATATTGACGTGATTGGTAATCGGACCGGTGTTGAGGGTTGCAATTACGTTGAACGGAGGTTCAGCGTTAAATACCTCGGTTGCACCAATGTCTTTTAACGTGAGCCACACCTGCTGCCCATCGGGCGTTGCAGCAATATTGGGGCAGAAGGGGGATGGCTGCGGAACAGTGGCGACGATCTCGTGACTTTGGACATCAACGACCTTTGTCTCAGGAATAAAGCTGGAGCAGACGTAGCCATATTTTCCGTCTGGCCGGAAAATTGTCATTCCCGGCCCGTCTCCGACATATATCCGATCCTTGTTCTCATACGTCCTGCCGTCGATAACCTGAACGTAATTCTCTCCTCTCACGGTGACCCATACTTCGCTGTCGTCCGGGGTAAAAAAGGCTTCGTGTGGAGATCTGCCTACATAGGTGATGTGCTTGATCGCATTCGTAGCGGTGTCAATGAACGTCACCGAGTTGGAGGCGATTGAGACTACATCGAGAGTTTTGTGATCGAACGAGAAACCCATGCCATGCACCAGCAGCTGGCCATAGTAAAGGGGGCTTAGATTGGCCGGAGTCCATTGACCGTTGACCCAGGGTGGGTGCCCAGCGGATTGAGGCTGGTCGCCGAGTGGGATCACACCGAGCAAAGTGTTGTTTGACGGGTCATAGACGGAAACTGTGTTGGATACCTGATCCGCGTGATAGACGCGATCATGCGAAGTGATCGGAATTGGCGGTGCATTCGCACCGGCAGGGACCTCCTGTGCCTGGCTATTTCTCACACATGTCGCGAACGCGACTGCACATGCGATTGCGATACAGAGACGATACTTCATATGGTGCTCCTTCTTATGTTCGAACTGGCTCTGGTCGGCTTGACAATTTGCGAGGCGCAAGAGCACGACAGGTTTCAGGCTTCTTGGAGCTCTCTCCGCTACCGTGTGGTGTAGGCTTTTATCGAACTCTTGACTTCATCGCTTCTGCCGCTGGAATCCATCGATTCCACGGTGTAGTAGTAGGTCGTCTTCGGCGGGAGCTCGTACTGACCTGCCCCCCGCGTCCGAAGGGGGCAGGTCAAAGGGTGTCGCAAAGTCCAGGAAATTAGACATACGAATCTCCTTCCTAAGTTTGAGTCACAGACAAATACACTTTGGGTCTCAGGGTCGCAGTCTACAGTAAGAGGTGATGTTCTTGCGCGTAGCTAGGATTTTCCCTGGCTGTCCGCGGGCCTGCAGATGCTTATCGATTTCGCTTGAAGAACATCGTGCAATTTTTCTTTAGTCTTCTGTATACGTCTTCGGCAAGACGTTACTTAACGCTTCGCGCACGCTCGTTGAAGGGATAGCGTCTAGCACCTCCTCGTTCGCGGTGAAACGCAGCAGTTGTGTATGCAGAGCCTCTTGCACCGATGTACCCCATCTCGATCTCCAGGCGTCCGAACTGAACGCCCGGATGTATACGCTCTCGGCTATTGTGTAGTGAAGGTTTTTATCGCACTTCTGACTCCGTCGCTCCTGCTGCTAGAATCGATCGATTCCACGGTATAGTAGTAGGTCGTCTTCGGCGGAAGGTCGTACAGGTTCACGCGGAAGACCGTCTCCGAATGGGAAGGGTTCAATCTGTTTGGATTTTTGGCCGTTTGGTTCAGGTCTTTTGGATCCGTACCATAGTGCACGACGCCATAGTGAACGGGTAGTCCGCCGGGATTGTTTACCGTCCATCGGATAACCGTCAAATAGCCACCCACCAACGGGACTTCTGGCCCCTCACTAATCTGTACCCGCTCGGCTCTGGGAGTGATTGGACTTTCTTGAGCTTGCAGGCTGCCGCTCAAGATCATGATCGACAATGCCAGAAGAACTTTTTTCATGTTCACACCTCAAGTAACTCAAGATGATCAAAGGCGAAGAAACTAGGGTCAACAGCCATCGGCAGTCTCTAGCTCCGGCCCGTCCGCTCGCATATCAGGTTTTGCGAGACGGACGAGCCAGAGAAGCGGATGTCATAGCTCGGTATAGCGTACTGCCCTACGGAATCGGCGGGCTTGGCGCAGGCTCAACGCCGCATATGGCCGAGGCGCATGGCGGCAACGGCGGTGTCGGGATAAGTTCGCCATTCCCTTGCCTCGACGGCGAACAATTGGGATCTGTGGCGGGGTTACATGTCATACAGGCACCAGTAAAGGTGTCGCTGTTGGGGTAAGGCGTCGTGTAACCGTCGGTGAGTGTTTCCAAAAAGGCGACGATCTGGTTTTCCTCGTTATCGGTCAAGCCGAGCATCCCCGTCGTTGTGTCGAGATTGTTCGGGACCTCTTTCATCGGCCAGCAGGTCACCTTCTCAATCGTCCCTGGTGGGCAATGTCCGGAAGTGACCGGGTAGGCAAAGCTGGTGTCGCGCGTGTTGTAGAAATGCACGAGCTGCTTCAGGCTCTTGATGTAGCCGTTATGAAAGAAGCCCTTCTGGAAGTAAGGTTTTCCGGTGCCAGCTTCGGTGGTGGGGCACTGCGACGGCGTCATTGCTACGTTGCGCAATGTGGCCACTTGGAATTGGCCGTCAACCATTGGGGCAAATTGTATCCAGTTTCGGTTTGGGTTGGGCCCGGAGCCGAAACCACTTCGCAGGAAAGTTCCCATTCCCAGATCTCTGTAGCCGAAACCGTAAGGATTCCCAATGAACCCGAAGGAATCCGGCGTGGTCTGATAATAGAAAGCATCTCGGGGATTCAGAGGTAACCCCTCATTGGCCGAACCGAAGCAGGTGAATAGAGGAGGGTTCGCCGTGGCGGTTGTGCTGGTATCCACCTGACCTGCCTTCAGAGTCGTCCCTCTTCCGTCGACATGACATGAGTTGCAGTTGCCTTTGCCGTTGAATAACTGCAAACCGGCCATCTCGTCTGCAGTCATTGTGTAGTTGCCCTTCAGGAACGCATCGAATTTCGACGTGAAGTTGCTGACCTGCACGGACTGCTCGTATGCGTCAATAGACGAACCCCAGTGGTCATAGACCGCCTCTGCCTCCGTGCGCTCTTCCGGTCTCAGCTTAATTGGTTGGGGGTCTCCGCCGAACACCGAAGCGCCTCCTGGAGTTGCGCAGATCTCCTCAGTGTTCGGTGGAAACTTGATATCGAGCGAGTCTTCGCCCCACATCAATTCGAAGAGAGGTTTGTACACAGCCTGCGAAAGCCGAAACGCCACACAAGCGGTGTCAGGGAAGCCCATTTCTTGAGTATCAACGGGAGGACCCTGTGCCTGTTCGGCGTCGGGATTCCGTAGCCTATATCCGGTCGCGCGTGAATCCCAGAAATTCCCACCAAAGAATAGTTGCTGTTCTTGATTGTATTGCAGCACAGGGAAGAACGGTGCGTACGTGTGTCGCTGCGGTGTCCGCTTGCCGGCCCGAAAGTGAACCGTTCCGGGATAGGCGATTATCGTCAGGTTCACTGACGGAATCGGTCCGCTCCAACCGGCATACGGCATGTGGCAAGACGTGCACGCTTGATTCCTGGCGGGAGACATGTTCTTGTCGAAAAGCATAAGCTCGCCGAGTGTTTCGATTGATTCAGTTCCGGTATCCTTAAGAACAGGCGGATTTGGTCCTGCGCGCTGCGGCAATCGTGTCGGGGGCGGTAAGGAGTGCCACCTTTGAATCGCTCTACCTTCGATGACATCGATCTCCCGCAGGACCCTGGCTATCTCTGAATTTAAATTGGACGGCAGAATCCCAGGTGGGTACGGGTTGTAAACCACTGGCGATGAGTTTTGTTGACCGTAAGTAATCACGGCGTATCCGAGGACGATCAAGCAAACCTTGGAAACTACCGCGAGTGTTTTTTTCAGACGCATACGTGTTCCTCCTCTGTCGGCCTGAGGCATTTTGTGTGCCACCCTTCTAGGCTTTAGGAATCAATAAAAACGAGTGATAGCGCGAGTGCGGCCAACCACCGTCCAGTCGAGATGCGGACACGTGTCCTCGGGCGGACGCCAAATGCTTCCGTACGCACCCACTTTCTAGGCGAAAAAAATGGGAAGTCGCGTTTGTTTCTTAGGGAACTCTTGCCTGGGTCGAAATATCGTGCGCAAATGACTCCAGGCTTGAAGTGGCTGCCAATGGACGGACGTGTCTGTCGAAATAAGGACTCGAGCCCTAAATCTGTGCCCCTCGGACCCCAACGTTGTTGCCAACGTCGCTGAAGTTCGAAAGCCATCGGGCAGCTTAGCCGATCTAAAGCTGCCCGCAAAATTCCACTTCGGCGCCCTAGGAACTCATTCCCCTCCCGGCCTCCAAAATGCTGAGGCCTAGGTAGTTCGCGGTCGCCCGCGTAGATGACCCATGAGAAAGCTGACAACAATCGTGGCCTTGGCTGTCCTAGCTGTGATTGTTGGACACCTAGGAAGCGAGAAATGAACTACTGCGGCCCGGTGGGTTGGGGGAAAAATTGCTCTGAATAGGCATGAGGGAGCCAAGTCCAAGACCAGGGCAGCAGCCGTGGGAGCAGTAAGCAGAAGTTGTACTATCTGCTGGCTCTTCCCAGTTTGCTTGCGGTCCCGTGAGCTACGGAGCTGACCGTTCAAGTCGGGAGGAGCCATGAAGAAAAATACGCTTAGCCGCTAGTTATTTTGGCGCCTATCTCGATTGCCATACTGGCAGCATCAGCTCAGGACTTCCATTCGCACAGCGGCAAGCAAACAGCAGATCCCACTTGGTCTGAGCTCGTGGCCAGCATGAATCAAATGCATGCCGCAATGCATTCCGTAGAGCCCTCCGGAAACAGCGACGCATGCCGGGAATCTCACGGCAGGCGTCGCTGGGCAACTCGCAATTGGGGAGCGGGGGCGACATTCAGATTGACAAATGGCTCCGTCTCTCGCCATGCCGTATCGCACTCACGCACGTTCACATTCGCTAATGGCGATATCGTTTATGCGGCGACTGAGAAGCTGCCAAACGGAACACTTGTGACGGACAAGATATTCCTCATCATTCCAGCTGGCAACAGCTCGCGGTAGGGCTTCGGCCAATGGCTCATTCAGCGCCTCATGTCAATGAATCGAACGCGACGAGCGGGCCTCCGAAACGGGGCGTGCTCGTGGTCAAGAAGCACCATCTCTTGGTGCGCTGGAGTCACTGGCTGAATGTGCCGATCCTGCTCGGCCTTATTCTAAGCGGCATCTCCATTTACTGGGCCTCGCCGGTCTATCAACACAAGCCAGATCCGGATACGGGAAACTTCGATGTGGCGGCGGATATTGGAATCTGGATATGCGCCCATGTGCCTGGACTGCATCACTACAGCAGTCCACCCGACTGGATTTACAACCACATGAGCCTTGGGCCGGGCATGTTGGCCTTAGCCCTGCGCTTGCATTGGTTATGCGCGTACTTGTTCATGCTGAACGGCATTGTGTACGTTGCAGGGCTGGTCATGGGAAGAGGCTGGCACTCCTTGCTGCCGCGCCGGACCGATCTGTTTGACGCGCTCAGGATGCTCCGATGCTACCTCGGTTTTCCCTTCGCCAAACTGGCCCGTCGCCAATGGCTGCATCTCCGCTTTAACACAAAGTACAACGCGCTCCAGCGCGCAGCATACTTCTCTGTTCCAGTCGCCGGGTTTCTTTCGGTCGCTACGGGCTGGGCGATTCACAAGCCTATGCAACTCCATCGGCTGGCTGCGCTTTTTGGAGGGTATGACGCAGCGCGTGTCTGGCATTTCTGGCTTATGTGGATCTACATCCTCTTCGTTGTGCCGCATGTGATTCTGGTTTTCGCCGACGGGTGGGACACACTGCGCAGCATGATCGTGGGTTGGTCAACAAGAGTGAAGCGGTCGGAGGCCATCGCAAATGAGTAATGACAAACAGAGAGATTCATTACAAGCAGAAGAAATACGTTCGACGGGATCGCCACTGTTATCGGCCAACCACGAATCACGAACTGACGAAGCGGATTCGTCTGTTGCTATGGGATCTCTTTGCGTGGAAAAACCGCAAGGCTTCTTTGCAGAGCGACCGCTCCCCGCAATTGAGATGGCTCCGAGGCGTTTGCGATATCTCACCCGGCGCGACGTTCTGTTGTTTGGCGCTGGCGCAGTGGCAGCGCTGGCAGGCGGCGGATTTCTGCTGCCACAAGAAACTCTCAGTCGCTTGGGTGTGCGTCGAAACATGGACTCCCCTGGGAAGGAGTGGTTTCTGAATAAAGCACTGCGTATCGATGATGATGTGGCAGAAGCGCTCTACTCGGGAAATCGTAGAGTGCCCACATACACCAAATCGCAGATTACCACTCTCAAAAACAACTACAACGGAGCTACTCCTGATCCTGGCTATATTTCTGGATGGAAGCTGACTCTGGATGGGCTCGCTTCTGGCATAGGCATTTCTATTGATATTCGGAATCTCCTGACTCGCTTTTCGGTGCATGAGCAGATTACGCGGCTGGTTTGCGTCGAAGGCTGGAGTGCGGTCGCGTGGTGGGCTGGTCTGCGATTCGATGACCTGATTCGGGCCTACGCACCGATGTCGCAAGCTAAATGGGCGCGCGTGGAGTCATCAGTCAACCTCGATAACTCGGGAAATCCTGACCCTTACTTTATGTCAATCGACTTGGCGACGGCCCGCCATCCGCAGACACTGCTCGCCACACACTTCAACGGCCAGCTCCTTACTGTGGATCATGGAGCGCCACTCCGTCTGCTGGTGCCCGTGAAACTTGGCTTGAAGAATGTGAAGGCCATTACCAAGATTACTTATTCCACGGAAGAGCCAAGAGACTACTGGGCCGAACGTGGATATTCCCGCTACGACGGAATCTAACACCCCTTCATACACAGCCGTTCAATCGCGGAACAATGTACGTCCCGCAACTGCCAGGAAAGCGACTTCATTGTTGGGACTCGACTGATACCGTTGGGGAACAAGCAAAGGAGACAGC
>Ga0209275_10000121_pt1 | contig 24910 bp, 20 predicted proteins | sample HubBroMetageREF2_FD_188344 | JGI IMG/M metagenome (GOLD analysis project Ga0209275, IMG submission 188344) | Reference soil microbial communities from the Hubbard Brook experimental Forest, New Hampshire, USA - Hubbard Brook CCASE Soil... | ecosystem: Environmental > Terrestrial > Soil >... | reverse complement strand
TCGAGCCGTTGCGCAAGATCGCCCGCTCGTCAGCAACCGCCGACAAGCTCATCAACGCCAACAGCCCCGTCATGATTCCTGCTCTGTACATTTCTCGCATTCGTTAACGAATATCACGAACAGCAACAAAGCAACCGTGAACTTGAACTGCTACTCACGCACCGCAATCGGCAAACGAAACCATCTGCGCCGCCAACGCCTTTTCGAAAGCGGAGACCTGTGCCGCTCTCGCTCCAGGCATTCCAACGATCAATTTTCCCACTTCGCCGCGACCCGTCCTTGCTCACCCACAAACTTCCAGCACCTCACTCGTCGCCAGTCTTCGCTGGCCCGCAGCGTATCGTCGCACCAAGCCCAATGAGCTCGATGAAGCCACCATCAAATCTCGTCAGCCCCGCCACTCGCCTCCTAAATTTCCCTTTAAGAGACATTTACTTCTTAGCCCCCGCGAGCCCTCCGTTTCCCCGCCTCAGTATTTAAGCCCCCCTCCCTGCTGTCTTTGCGCCACGTCAAACACACGCTCGTTTCCGTGCGTTATAACGGTTCCCGCGTGTGGTGAAGAGCAACCTGTCGTGGCCCGCAGTTTGCTCTTACCGATTCACTGAGTTCGCCGCCGGCAGTTGTATCTACTGCCGCCTTGCGCATTTCCAAGGCAAGAGCGTTCGAACCAGGCGCAACATCACAGGCTCACAGGAGACGGAGACAGCCCCAATCATGAATCGGTCACGCATCGTGCTGGCTTCTATCCTCTCCATTGCCCTATGCTTCCCGGCTTTCCCCGCCGACGAGGCCAAAGACGCCTTCAAGAGTGGCTCCAAGGCTGAAGCCGCCAATCAATACGACAAAGCCTTCGACGACTACAAAAAGGCCTACACTCTCAAGCCTACCGAGCCTCGCTACGCCGTAGCCTATTTGCGCATGCGCACTGCTGCTGCCGAAGATCATGTCCACCAGGGACAGCTCCTCCGCGCCAATCTTAAGTTCCAGGAAGCCCTGATCGAATTTCAGCGCGCCGTCGAAATTGACCCCACGAACTTCATTGCTGCTCAGGAATTCCAGGCCACCACCGACATTCTCAAGAAACAAACCGCCCAAGCCGCAGCTCCCCCGGCTCCTGCCCCAGAAACTCTGCTCGGCCGGATGGCCCGCGAAGCCGAAGGCCCCGTCGACCTCGAGCCCACTTCCGACAATCGCCTCACCCTTCGCCTGACCACCACCGCCGACAACGTCTATAAGACCATCGGCAAGCTCGCCGGCATCAACGTTCTCTTCGATCTCGACTACAAGCCCCAGCGCATCAGCATTGAGCTCGACGACGTGCCGCTCACCGAAGCGTTGCGCATGGTCGCCATGCAATCCAAAACCTTCTGGCGCCCCGTTTCCACCAAGGCCATCTTCGTCGCCGCCGAAAGCAAGCGCAAAGAGTACGAAGACAACGTGATGAAGACCTTCTATCTCAAGAATGTCTCCACGCCCGCCGACTTGCAGGAGGCCGTCAGCACCCTCAAAGGCATCATGGATGTCAGCCACATTCAGGTGAATGCTTCCCACAATTCCATCACCATGCGCGGCACACTTGACCAGATGGTCGTGGCCGAAAAGCTACTCTCCGATCTCGATAAGCCCAAATCCGAAGTTATGGTCGACATTGTTGTGATGGAAGTTTCCCGCGACAGATTACGCACCTTAGGCACCACCGTTCCTACCACCGCGACCATCAGCACTCCGACCGACATAACCTTGCAGAACATTTCCCATCTCACTTCCGCGCAGTTTCCCATCTCCATCCCGGGCGCGTCCGTCACTGCTCTCATGAGCGATAGCCATACCAAGATTCTCCAGAACCCTGAAGTTCGCGTTCTTGATCAGGAAAAGGCCACCCTAAAAATCGGCGACCGCATCCCCATCGCCACTGGTTCGTATTCCACCGGAGCCGTCAGCGGTGGTGGCGTCAGCCCACTGATCAACACCCAATTTCAATATATCGACGTTGGCGTCAACATAGACGTCACTCCTCACATCCACGCCAACAACGAAGTCACTCTCAAAATGGTCCTCGAGGTTTCCTCGGTTTCCGGTTCCCAGACCATTGGCGGCATTACCCAGCCCACCATCGGTCAGCGTCGCATCGAGCATGAAACCCGCCTGAAAGACGGTGAAGTCAGCCTGGTCGGCGGCATTCTCGAAGATCAGGAGACCCGCTCCCTCAGCGGCTATCCTTGGCTCGCCACTCTTCCCATTCTGAAATACCTCTTTGGCCAGGAAAATGTCACTCGCCAACAAGTAGAGATCGTTTTCGCCATCACTCCTCACGTTGTTCGCACTCAAGAAACGACCGACGAAAATAGCCGCCTGATCGATATCGGCAGCGGCAACACTCTCGGCTTGCGCCATCCAGAGCCCAAGAAAAAGGTCGTCTCTGCATCGCAGCCAGCCAAGCCCGCCAACCGCGCTGCTACGGCACCACCCCCAACCGTCACGACTCCATCCGCCGGACCCGGCCACTAAGCCAAACGGGGATTTCCCATCCACTTTGCTTACGTAATTAAGGCCGCCGCACCTAGATCTTCCCAAACCAAAATGGACCGGCACGCTTGCGACTACTCTATTTCCTAAAGCGGGACCGGATTTTTTGTCCTCTCCTACTCACCACAGCTCTCTAAGTGATTATTTTTTCAGCGCTTTGCGCCGGCGCAACCAGTGAGAAAACTTTTTCGCATATTCTCTTGCTTACCTTTCCATTTTGCGCAAAACATTTCATTGATGCGTTCACACTTCTTTTTAAGCCTTCTATAATCAATGACTTACGATTCCCCTCAATTGGTACATGATTTGCTGTACTGATAAACACTGTCGTGTGATGGGCGTCACGTAGTCGGCTTCCCAACCAGGCTTTCTTCCGCTCCGAAGATCAGCCCTCGCTCGCACCCACCATCTCCCGACAGCAGGCGCTGGGAGCAGCGCCACTCGGTACACGGAGGTTACGCCCAGCCAATGTCGACCACCCAGCCGGTGATGACAACAGCTTCATTTAACGTTCGGGTTGCCCCCAAACGCAGTAGTGTCCAGCCTGTCTCTTTCCCCGAGAGCCGTGGCCCGCTGTCCCAATTGTTTGTGGACATTCCCCAAGCTGACTGCACCAAAATTCTGTCCTTTGGCCGTTCCGTCAAAATTGCCCGTCGCCAAACCATGTTCTTCGCTGGCGATGCCGTCAAGGAAGTTCTCCTTCTCACCGAAGGCTGCATGAAGATCACTTTGCTCAGCGAAACCGGGGGTGCCGTTATCCTTCGCCTCGTCGGCCCGGGTGAAGTCATCGGCAGCGTTGGCCATACCGAACAAGCCACTCACTCTTCCTCCGCCGAAGCTCTGGCCTCCAGTCGCGTTGTTGTTTGGAATGGTGCCACCTTCGAACGCCTGCTGATGGAATATCCAACTCTTCGTCGCAACACTCTGCACATCATGGAACGCCGCTTGGCCACTCTGGAAGCCCGCTTCCGTGAAGTCTCCACCCAGCAAGTTGCCCAGCGCGTCGCGCGGCAACTCATTCGCTTGCTCCCCCAGGTCGGCCAGGAAATCAATGGCGCCATCGAGGTCAAGCTCTCCCGTGAAGATCTCGCTCAGATGACGGGCACCACCCTCTTCACCGTCAGCCGCTTGCTCTCCACCTGGGAACAACAAGGTTTAGTCACTTTGCGTCGGCTTACCGTCGTCGTTAGCAATCCTATGGGCCTGCTCAGTCTGTGCGAGTTTCGCTAGTCTCGCGCAGCGTTGCCCGTAGCCACTTCTAACTATCACCGCGGTTCGCAACACGAATCTCACGACGCGAGAGGGTTAATGCGTAACGTTTTCGTCCTAACTTCATTCTTCATCTGTGCTGCGCCGTTGCTCGCTCAAGTTGCCGCTCCTCCGGCTGCGGCGCACAGTCCTGCCGCGCCATTGGCTCGCTCAGCAACCGGCCGCCACGCTTCCGACCTTAAGTCTAAACCTGCTCCGGTCGACGTTTCCCCAGCCACACCAGTGGTCACTCTAACTGGCGTCTGCGACCAGGCTCACGCCGCAGTTGCAAAGACTCCGTGCGTCACCGTCATCACCCGTGCCGATCTCGATCGCCTCGTCGCATCCTTGGCTCCCGGTGCTTCAGATACTACGCATCGCCAGCTCGCCGTGAGTTACGCAAGGCTCCTCGCGGCATCAACCGCCGCTCACAAGCAACACCTCGACCAGGATCCCGCCATCGTCAAGAATCTTCAGCCCAAATCCAAATTTGCCCGTATGCAAGTGCTTGCCGATGCCCTTTATCGCAAGCTCCAGGACCAGGCCGATCACGTCGATCCAGCCGAAATTAAAAAGTATTATGCCGATCATCTCGCCGACTTTGAGCAGGCCGACGTTTACCGCCTTTATATTCCTATAAATGCTCGCAACACCGCAGGCCAACCCATCAACCCCGCGGCCATCAAAGCAAAAGCCGAAGAGTTGCGCACCGGTGCCGTTGCCGGAGCGGATTTCGATATGCTCCAGAAAATGGCCTACGTCGATCTCAATATCATGGGTGTTCCTCTTCCCACCCATCTCGACTCTTTTCGTCGCGGCAGCGTTACTGCCGCTCAAGCCATCGTCTTCGATATGCAACCGGGCGAAGTTTCCCTGGTCCAGGAATCCTTTACCGGCTTTTTCGTTCTGAAACTGATTTCCAAAACTTCTGTTCCCTTGGAATCGGTTGAGCCAGAGATCCTCTCTGCCATTCGCGATCAACACATGTGGGATGAACTTCGCACTGTCGCCGCAGACTTCAAGGTTGATTTCAATTTGCCTTATCTCGGCACCGCTTCAGCCCCGGTCCTGTTTCCTCCACCGACGGTCATGCACGTTCTGACCTCGCCTTCTTACCCGGATTTTCGTACCCGTTCTGCCCTGAGTAAGCGCAAAGCTCCGCTGGTTCCAGCTCAGCCTTCGCCTAACCCGGCGCAAATGCCATCAACCGTGCCTGCGGCTCCCCCGCCTACACGGTGATTCGAGGAACATGAGTAGCTCTTTTTATGGTAATGATCTTCAGCAACGGAACGCTTCTTCGGCCAGCTCAGCTTTCGTCCCCGTTCGCTTCAATCGCATCTTCGTATTCGTGGGGCTCAGCTTCGCTTCTGAGTAGGATGGAGCATTTCAATGGGTAACAATTCCAGGGTTGCTCGCGCCGCTGTCGATCCGGGCCCTTCTCCACGCCACTACTTCCGAAGCATGTTCGTCGCTTGTTCCGCTCTCGCCGCCCTCGGTATTGCGCCGCTCCTCTTCGCCCAGCAGCTTCCTGCCACGAATGTTCGCGACACTAAACCCGCCGACCAGTCTTCCTCCGCGCCCGCCGAAGACTTCGTTCCCGAGCCTTCTACTCCCAAGGCTCCCCAAGTCACTTTTCAAGACGACGAACTCACCATCAACGCCGAAAACTCCAGACTCTCCGATGTTCTCGCTTCGATTCGCCTTTGCACCGGCGCGGATCTCGATATTCCTGTTAGCGCTTCCAATGAACGTGTTTGGGTTCACCTCGGCCCTGGCCCAGCACGCAAAGTTATAACCACTTTGCTGAGTAACACCAATCTCGATTACGTTATTCAGGCTTCCGATACGGACTCCGATCAGGTTCGCTCCATTCTGCTCACCCCAAAAACCAAAAGTGGCTCGGGCCCGCTGGGCGATCGCAACTCTTCTCCTTACAGCACCGCCAGCAGAATTCCTAAAGCCAATCAGCCCGCTCAGGATTTGTCCAACGTGGAAATTCCCGCTGTTCCACCAGTCGCGACGGCCTCCGCTGCTCCAACCGGCTCCTCCACTCCCAGTGCAACACCCGATGCCCCCAGCAACGCGCCGGGCACCGAAATCGCCACCGCTTCTCCTGTCTCAACTGCCGCAGCCGCCGCCAGTGACGCTCCTCGCCCAACTCCCTCCAACACCGAGCAAATGATCCAAACCCTAGAGAACATGTACGAACAACGCAAACAAATGCAATCCCAAACCGGTTCCAAGCCCCCAGGCACCAACTAACCACTCGACACGTCATCTAGCACGACTTTAGCCGCTCAGATCATCACACTCGCGCCTGGTAGCGCCTCCCCGTAGCACAGCCATTCCTGGCTGTGCATTCTTCAACTCCAACCTGAACCAAACCCAGTCCGCTCCGATACACCGACCACGTCATTCCGAACGAAGTCCGCGTAGTGAGGAATCCCTCTTACTTTTGCCTTGCTCCACTCTTCTCTGCGCCCTCTGCGTCTCTGCGTTATCTTTCCTCTTCCCGAGACAAGCCCAGCCCACGCGCCTTGCCGCCTGCAGAATCGTCATCCCGACCGGAGTGCTGCTGCCTTCGCAGCACGCAGTGGAGGGATCGTGGCAACATCGATCACCCTCCTCGCTCCGCGGACCGGCACACACCGGTCCCTAACCATTTTTTCCAGGAATCTAAACTGTGAGGTTTACGCCCTACGACCGCTGATCAATCCCAACATACGACCGCGTATCATGTCCCAGATAAATCTGCCGCGGCCGCGCAATCTTCTGCTCTGGATCCAGCAACAATTCTTCCCACTGCGCCAGCCATCCAGACATCCGCGGTATCGCGAACAGCACCGGGAACATCGTCATCGGGAATCCCATCGACTGGTAAATCAATCCTGTATAGAAATCCACGTTGGGATAAAGTTTGCGCCGGATAAAATATTCATCTTCCAACGCAATCCGCTCGCACTCCAGTGCAATCTCCAACAGCGGATTCTTCCCCATCAAATCAAACACTTCATACGCAATCCGCTTGATGATCCGCGCGCGCGGATCGTAATTCTTGTAAATCCGGTGACCGAAGCCCATCAGCTTCACTTCGCCTTCCTTCACCCGCTTGATGAACTCCGGCACTTTCTGCACCGAGCCAATTTCCATCAGCATCCGCAATACTTCTTCGTTGGCGCCCCCGTGCAGCGGTCCATACAGGGCCGCAGTCGCCGCCGCAGTCGCACAATATGGATCGACATACGAACTACCTACTCCGCGCACCGTATTCGCCGAACAATTCTGTTCGTGGTCCGCATGCAGAATGAACAGCACATCCAACGCATGCTCCAGCGTCGGATTCGGCCGGTACCGCGTCTCACTCGTACGAAACAGCATGTTCAGAAAATTCCCGGGATAACTCAGGTCGTTATCCGGATACACGAAAGGCATCCCCAGCGAATGCCGGTACGAAAACGCCGCGATCGTCGGCATCTTCCCGATCAATCGATACATTTGTTTCCGCCGCGACTCCGCGTTATGCACATCCTTCGCGTCCGTGAAAAACGTCGATAGCGCCGCCAGCGCGGAAATCAGCATGCCCATCGGGTGCGCGTCGTAGTGGAAGCCATCCAACAACTTCTTGAAGCTTTCATGAATGAACGTGTGTTGTGTAATGTGCTGTTGGAAATCTCGAAGTTCGTTCGCCGTGGGCAATTCGCCGTGCAGCAGCAAGTACGCCGTTTCCAGGTACGTCGATTTCTCCGCCAGCTCTTCGATTGGGTAGCCGCGGTACCGCAAAATCCCTACGTCGCCGTCGATATACGTCACCCGGCTGATGCACGCCGCCGTGTTATTGAACGCGGGATCGTAACTCATCATCCCGAAATCTGCCGGGTTCACCTTGATCTGCCGCAGATCCATCGCCCGTATCGTGTCGTGCGTGATTGGAATCTCGTACGATTTCCCGGTGCGGTTATCAGTAATCGTTACCGTGTCGCGGCGGGCCGAACCAGACGTCTCGGCTGCGTTTGCTTGCGTCGTAGGTAGAGCAGAGTCCATACGGAAATACCTCGAATTGGGCGCGCTGCGCCTTAGTCCTATCACTTTACACCAAAGCGCCAACCCGTGGAAATTCTGCCGCCAAATCGGTGCCTTCCGTTCCGCCGGCGTACCACCCTCTCAGTCCATTGCTTCCACCGACCTTTCACTTTGTCGCCAATTGTTCAAACATTTTTCCTCGTCCAGTAACCTGCCAAACGCTTTGCCGGACTAGAACCGCTACCTTGGTTGTCAAACTAAGCCTTTCCTTCCTTAGGAGGATTCTTCATGAACCGCAAGCTCTCTCGGGCCCTCAAGTTTGTTGCAAGAACCTCGCATGTCTTCACTCGTCTCAGCCGCAAATTGTTCGCTTCTGGTATATCCTTCGTCTTCGCGCTCTCTTCCGCATCGGCTCTATTTCCTTCTACCGTTTCGGCCCACGCTTTTTCAACGGTTCCCCCGTCCCCCGCACCTGCCAGCGTAGCTAGTCAGTGCTCGCTCCAGTCGGCGCGTGGTGAAATCAAACACGTCATTTACATTCAGTTCGATAACGTCCATTTCACCCGCGATAACCCCAACGTTCCTTCCGACCTCGAACAGATGCCCCACCTTCTCAACTTCTTTGTGAACAACGGCATCTTCTCCACCAATCACCACACCCCCCTGATCGCTCACACTGCCGACGACATCATCACCTCGCTCACCGGCGTCTATGGCGAGCGCCATGGTCAGCCCGTCTCCAACAGCTTTAATTATTTCAATCCGGCCAGTTCGGACGGCCTCGGCTCGACCTACACCACCTCCTTCACGTACTGGACCGATATTGTGGACCCTGTCGCCGATCCCACCTTTAGCCTTCTTACTCCCGCTGGGCTGAACGCCCCTGCTCCCTGGGTTCCCTTCACTCGCGCAGGGTGCATCTCTTCGGCAATCCCATCACAGGCTTCCCCGGTTTCGGCGGAATCTCCGCTGCTCAGGCTCTCGCCTACACCGCCGCTATGCAGGAAAATGGCGTGCCCGTCACCTACACTTACATTTCCGACGCCCACGATGGCCATTCGTTCCCGTACCTTGCCTTTGGCCCGGGTCAAGCCGGCTATGTCGCGCAACTCGCTGCCTACGACTCTGCCTTCGACAAATTCTTCACTCGCTTGACCAATGACGGAATCACTCCCGCCAACACCCTCTTCATCCTCACCGCCGATGAAGGCGATCATTTCGCCGGGGGTTTGCCCACCAACAACGGCTCGTGCGACGGCATCAACATTCCTTGCACCTACACCCCCGGCTCTTCTGGCCCGAACACCATCGGCGAAATCGACAGCAACATCCAAGCCCTTCTCGGCCTGCAGGATCCCACACTCAATTTCACCGCCACGCCCTTCGACATTCACTTCGATATGGCTCCAGTTTTCTATATCTCCGGACAGCCGGCTCGTAACTCTGCTATCGCTCGCCAGTTCGAACGCGATACTGCGGCGCTTACCATCGTCAATCCCAGAACCGGTGCCACTGATACGCTCACCCGCTACCTTGCCGATCCTGTCGAGTTGAAGCTCCTGCACATGATTACTGGCGATCCCCTTCGCACTCCCACCTACGTCATGTTTGGCGATCCCGATTACTACTTCCAAACTTACGGCGCCAACGCGGTCGTCGGTCCCGCCTATGCCTGGAATCACGGTGGCGTAGCTCCCGAGATCAACACCACCTTCTTGGCCATGGCCGGTCCCGCCGTACTCAACACCGGCATTTCCAAAGACGTCTGGTCCGACCACACCGATATTCGTCCCACGATTCTCAGTCTTGTTGGCCTCCACGACGATTATCAGAGCCAGGGACGGGTCCTCTCCGAGGATCTTCATCAATGGGCGCTGACCGACGGCATCCAGGACAGTGGTAACAACTTCACCAATCTGGCCCGCGCCTATAAGCGCATCAACGCTCCCGTTGGAGATCTCGGTCTCGCCACTCTCAAAATCTCCACTGCCGCTCTCGCCGGCGACGATACCACCTACAACAATCTTGAAAATCGCCTGCAACTGATCACCGCCTACCGCGATGCCCTAGCATCTCGAATGCTCGATGCCCTTACCGACGCCGAGTTCCACAGCAAGCAAGTCAACTCCGAACAGGCGTGGTTCCTGATTCTTCAAGCCAACGCTCTCGTCGACTACGTCAACGAACTTGCCTCAAATCCAAGCGCGGATCACTAACAACGAGCCTGGTAGCGCCGGCTGCCAGCCGGCACAGCTCTAAATCCTCGCATCCACAAGCTCTTAATCCTCTCATCCACAACTCTTCCCCACCCGCGCCGGGAGCTCTCCATCCCTCCCGGCGTTCTTATTTTCGCCATGCCACCACCAACTCCAAAATTCCGCGGCTTTAGCCGCTGAGGTGCTCATCTTGGTAGCGCCGGCTGCCAGCCGGCACAGCAAGTTCCCAACCCCACCTCGCTCCCGCGCCATAGTGCGCCCCCAACTCCCACCCCGTCATCCCGACCGGAGCACGCTTCGTGCGGAGCGGAGGGATCCCTCTTCGATCTCGCAACCGGCGAACCTAAACCGTGCCAGCTTTAGCCGCTGAGGCCATCGACTTTTGCGACAAAGTAGAACGAATCGCCACACTCTCAGCGACCTCTGCGCCCTCTGCGTTAATTCCTGTCTTTGCTTCTAACTCTAGTCCTCAAAACCACATACCAGCCAGATGTCTACTGCCGAATGCACCTCTTGACAATAGTCGTTATAACGAGTATTATCTTCCTCGAACACTTTCTCTGGAGGCTCCTCAATGATTAACATTCTCAAGGGCGATCAACGCGGCCACGCCGATCACGGCTGGCTCAACACTCGCTTCACCTTTTCCTTTGCCGATTATTTCGATCCCAATCACGTACAGTTCCGCACCCTGCGCGTCATGAACGACGACCGCGTCGCCGGCGGTGGCGGATTTCCCACCCATCCGCACAAAGACATGGAAATCGTCACTTACGTGCTCGAGGGCGCGCTGGAACATCGCGACAGCATGGGCAACGGCTCAGTCATCAAGGCGGGCGACGTGCAATACATGAGTGCGGGAACGGGCGTGGCGCACAGCGAATTTAACGCGTCGGAAAAAGAGCCGGTGCATCTGTATCAGATCTGGATGTTTCCGGATAAGAAGGGCTACAAGCCGACGTACGACCAGAAGCATTTTTCTGAGGACGAAAAGCGCGGCAAGTTGCGCTTGCTGGTTTCGCCGGACGGTCGCGAAGGCTCAGTGAAAATCCGCCAGGACAACGAACTCTACGCCACGGTACTCGGCGCCAACGAAGCGGTGCAGCATGAGCTGAAGCCCGAGCGTCACGCCTACGTCCAGGTCATGCGCGGCAGCGTCACCCTCAACGGCACGCAACTCGAAGCCGGCGACGGCGCCGCCATTTCCGCAGAGAAGCAGCTGGAACTCTCCGGCGTCAAAGACGCCGAAGTCCTCCTCTTCGACCTGGCTTGAGCTAGCGTCATCACTCCAACACTCGACAACAAAGGGGACGGATCATTTCCGTCCTCTTTTGTTTTTGCGGCACGTCGCGCAACGCAGCCCGTATCCCTAGATCTTCGCTTTGCCCCAGGTCGGCAAGGCAAACACTACGCCTAGCAGAATCGCCACTCCCAAATCCACGAACGCACCAGCCATGGTCATCGGCTTCAGCGTCATGAGGTAAACAATCCCCAGCGCGAGCATCATGCGCACGCGAATCAGAGTCGGCAACGCTGGATCCTGCAGACTGGCGAGCGCCGTTGCGCCCAGCGCGCCACTTCCCTCTGGTAGCGCCGCGCGAATCGCCTTCACTCGCGGAAGGATCAGCGAAAATCCAATGCCCAGCGCAATCACGATGCCGACGAACGTCGCCGAAATCCACGGCGCCTTCATCCCGCCCGGCATCTGCGACGCCAGATAGCCGCCAGTCAGAATCAGCAGCAGCAGCGCCGGCCCCGACACCGGTAGCGAGAAGCGGTACACGCGCAGCCAGGCACGCGCCTGGTCGGCCGTCGTCGCACGACGCAGCAGCGAAGAGACAATCCATTCCAGCCCGTAGCCAACGAACAGCCCGGCCATGCTGGCCAAATGCAGAAACAAGACTGCGTTGTAAGGTGTCATAGGTCCGCTACTGTACTACTAAAATGTGCTGCTGGCCCGACTCGTGCCACCGACCACGTCATTCCGAACGGAGTCCGCGGAGTGAGGAATCCTTCTTCGATATCAACCAATCAAAGGCAAAGGCCAGAGAGATTCCTCTCTTCGCTCGGAATGACGGCAAAAGCAGTGCCACCTACCCTCTCGCCTTTTGAAACTCCTTCATGAATCCTGTCAACGCCTCCACCGAATCCTGCCCCACCGCGTTATACAACGAGATGCGCATGCCGCCTACGCTCCGATGCCCCGGCGTGCCCACCAGTCCCGCTGCGCCAGCCTGCTTGCCGAATTCCTTCTCCACCGCTTCTTCGCCTCCGGCCACGCGAAACACCACATTCATCAGCGAACGCGACGCCTTCTCCACCGGGCACTTATAATATCCGCCGCTGCCGTCAATCGTGTCGTACAGCAGCTTGGCCTTCGCCTCATTGCGCTTCTGAATTCCCGCCAGGCCGCCTTCCGCCGCGATCCATTCCGTCACCAGCCCCAACGTGTACACCGCAAACGTTGGCGGCGTGTGATACAGCGACTTCTCCTTGATATGGGTGCGATATTGCAGCAGCGTCGGCAAATTCTTGTCCGCGCGCTCTGCCAGATCCTTGCGCACAATCACCACCGTAACGCCGCTGGGCCCCAGATTCTTCTGCGCGCCGGCAAAAATCAGTCCAAACTTGGCCACATCCACCGGCCGCGAACAAATGTCCGAACTCATGTCCGCCACCAGCGGCGCCGCGCTCTTGGGCAGCTCGTGATACTGCGTGCCTTCAATCGTATTGTTGGTGCAGAAATAGGTGTACGAAGCGGCCGCCGAAAGTTTCAGCTCGTCCTGCCGCGGCACGCGCACAAACTTTTCCGACTCGGTCGACGCGGCAATCGTGTGCGGCGTCCCTTTCTTCAACTCGGAAATCGCTTTCGCGGTCCACGCCCCGGTGTGCAGCACGTCCACCGGCTTGCCCGCCAGCGCCAGGTTCATCGGCACCATGGTGAACTGCATGCTCCCGCCGCCCTGTACAAAAATCACCGCGTAGTCTTCCGGGATCGCCAGCAGCTTGCGCAGATTCTGTTCCGCGGCATTGTTGATGGCTTCAAACTCGGCCGAGCGGTGCGACAGCTCCATCACCGACATTCCGGTGCCGCGATAATCCAGCAATTCTTCGCGCATCCTCTCCAGCGCCGGCAACGGCAGCGCCGCCGGTCCCGCATTAAAATTGTGCGCGCGTTTGGCGCGTGTAAGGGCAGATGTGCTCACGGTTCAACAGCCTTTCCCAAGTAAAATTTGCAGAACGTCGCAAGGAGCGTCTCCGGTACGATCCGGAGCATTGCGCGACAGACATATAGGATAGCAGAGGGACGGCTGACAGGTCGTTTGCGGGCGGTGGCCTGCGATGCCAAATTGGAACGATAGACCAGGCAGGGGCCACCCCCCCATCTTCCGGCCTGAAAACCGTCTTCTTAGGGCTAGAGTCGGGAAGCAATCGGATACTTAAGGAATTAAAGAGGGACTTAACAGCTGAAGTCAAGCACGTTCGTGGCCCCACCTGTGAATTGCGAAGGAAAACCCGTGCAAAGGATATCCGCAGGTCGCTACATGCTTGCGACTAAGTACTACAGTGCAACTCCTCAATTGTTCACTCGTTGGCAATCTTCTTGAGGCGCGACCTGCGAGTCTACTGTTTCTGAGCCTCGCCAATATCGTGTTCGAGCTGCTTTACAAATTCCTCCATATCCAACGGCAATCCCTCATAAACCACGCCCGGCTCCATAGCCTTCATCGGGAATCTAGCCGCGAGATTGAAGACGATGTCTCTGATGGCCTCTGGCATCTCCGGAGATAACAAGCCCCGGTGTCCCGCGAGCGCGCCCAAAGACCCGGCGCGATACCAGACGGCGACGACATTTGCTCCTGGGCTGCAGACATCTGGTAAATCTCGGCTGGGATACGGAGATGACCGCGGGTTCTGGAAATTCCAAACGCAGTTCCTGTCCCAGTTTCCAAAGGGCCTTGAGATCGGAGGTCTCGACAGGTGGTAACGAGCCGTCCTCGGAAAATCGACTCTCGCCGCCCAAATTGAATTCGGTCATGAACAGCTCCTTGGGTGGATACATTTTAGAGCTGCGCGTGGAGGACGGAAGTCTATTTGTGGGTGAGTGTCTAAAGGCTTATGCGGGGAGAGCAATCGAAAAGAAAAATAACGCGGAGACGCAGAGGGCGCCGAGGTGGCGCGGAGAAGAAAGGAGGGCAAGGCAAGAGGGATTTTACCGCGCAGATATCGCACGATGGAGCAGAGGTCTCACTTCGCAGACTTCGTTCCCTTCGTATGGCGCAGGGCAAGCGGAATGAGGTGGGTGCGGTGCAGAGCGATTGGAAGAGGTAATCGATTGTGCTGCGATCCCTCCACTGCGTGCGGCTACGGCGGCAGCACTTCGGTCGGGATGACAAGTCTTAGAAATTTGGACTACCGATGCCCGTTGGGGAAGTACAAGCCGCCGGCCAGCAGCGCATCTGCCGCGGTGACCAGCGACTCGGCCAGTTGAAGCTTATTGACGAAGCCCTGCGCGCCAGCCGAGCGGGAAAACTCAACGATGTCTGGATCGGGATTGGTGGTAATCATCAAAACCGGCAAGCGCGGCAGTTGCTCCCGGATCTGGCGCAGCGCCCCAAAACCATCCAGCACCGGCATAGAAATATCCAGGATCACCAGATCGGGCCGCAGCTCCATCGCCTTGCGCACCGCGTCTGCCCCGTCGCAAGCCTCATCGCACGTCCATGTCCGCTTATGCGTGGTTAAAATGCCGCAGACCGCCTGCCGAAGTTCGGCATTGTCGTCAACAATAAGAATTCGCACTTAGGTGCACTCCACAGGAGCCATCCTGCTACTACCTGATTTTTGTCGAAGGCGCCGAACCTTGGGGGCGACTGACGGTCGGCAGCTTTGAGGGAAGTATACGCTTCTTCGCGCGCGAGTGGTCCACTGAAATACCAGCCCTCTGTAAGCTACTTAGTCAGATTCCGCCTTCTATGAATACGTTGTCTCGGGCCTGGGCGCGCAATAATTGGTACGCTAGTGCACCATTACGATTCACCATTACAAATTCCCTACGGCATTCCGTGTACGATGGAGGTGACTGATCGAGAGCCTTGCGACGGAGGATTTGGGCTATGGACATATTTAGAGAAGGACGCGGGGGCAACACCGAGTTTATGCTGCGGCCATCGATACCCGGCGGGATTCGCAACATTATCATTGGCGCGGTCGCGCTGGCGTTTGTGTTGTTTCTGCTGTCGTTTGCGGTGCGGGTGACGCGCATCGAGGCGGGGCACGTGGGCGTGGAAATCAACCTGGCGGGACGGCAGCGCGGCGCCTCGGAAATTCCGGTGCGCACCGGTTGGGTGCTGTATTCGCCGCTGACCACGCAGATCATCGAATTTCCCACGTACGTGCAAACCGTGAAGTGGACTCGCGACACCAACGAAGGCCATCCGATTAATGAGGAGATGGGCTTCAACTCCAAAGAAGGCATGGAGATTTTCGTCGATGTGTCGCTGTCGTATGCGATTGATCCTTCGAAGGCGCCGGACTTTTACGTGAAGTATCGCGTGGACGATCTGGACCGCTTCACGCATGGGATTTTGCGCGACATCGTGCGCAATTCGCTGAACGAAGTGGCGTCGACCTACGTGGTCGAGGATATTTACGGCGAAGGCAAAGCGGAGTTCCTGCATAAAGTGGAGGCGATGATTCAGTCCAAGGTCACGCCGGTGGGCGTGGGCGTGCAGCAATTTGGATTTATTGGGGCGCCGCGTGTGCCGCAGGTGATTGCCGCGGCGATTACCGCGAAGGCGCAGGCGATTCAGCAGGCGGAACGGGCGCGCAACGAATTGGCGACTACGCAGGCCGAAGCGGCCAAGAAAATTGCCGAAGCGGAAGGCGACGCCAAGTCCCTGGTGACGCGCGCGCAAGGCGAAGCCGATGCCAATCGCATCCGGCAAAATTCGCTGACGCCGCAACTGCTTGATCTGCGCCGCATCGAAAATTCCCGCGCCCTGATCGACAAGTGGAACGGCCAACTGCCCACAGTAGAATCCGGCCAAGGCAGCGGCATGATGCTACAACTGCCCAAGCCGTAGAAGCGCCAGGCGGAGCGCAGCACTGTAGCTCACCCCCTTCAAGGGGTGAGGCTTTTCCTAGCCACGCCAAACTCGATTTCGATCAACCTCCCCGTAGATCGAGTGGCCAACATCCAGCGCCGGAGGCGCGACATAAGTTAGCCCAGTGCGTGAGCACTGGGAACTCAACGGACGAAACGGAAGCGCCGTAGGTGCGGCACTTCGGGCGGGCACTGTTCGCGAATGGAACAGCAACCCTCGTCTGTCATCCCGACCGGAGCACGCTGCGTGCGGAGCGGGGGATCGCGGCTTGATCGCTCGACCTCGCGAAGGTCAACTGATTCCTCCCGCTGCCGATAGAAAGGGCATGCGCGGAGCAGCCATGCCCGAGCCCCGGTCGGCCGTCATGATCCTGGTGCAAGCCACCTGGGAAGATCAGCACGGTACGTTGCAAACCACGCGTGCCTGCATGGAGAACCGTTCGCCGTCGGGCGCGTGCATCCGCGTTCCGGCGCGCATCGCGGCCGGCACAAAATTGAAAATCCAGTGGCGCTGGGAAGAGTTCAACGGCGTCGCGAAATATTGCCGCACCGACGGCCACGAATATTTAGTGGGCGTTCAACGGATAACCGGCGCAATCCCGCGAGGCGTCGCAGCGAACGCAAACACGAACGCTTCCCTCTCGCCCAAGGACAAACGCGCTGCAGCGAATGTCGCCACGTCGAGTGAAATTTCACAAGCCGCGCAGCCAACATCGTTCGCGTCTGCGACACACACTCAAATCAAAACTCCTGCTATTGCCACTGAACACAACAAACCGCAAACGCAAATAGCCGCAGAAATTCCCGCGGCACTAAAAAAATCAGAAAACGAAACGCACACTGCTGCGCCCGCAACCCTCGCTGCGACCTCCGCAACGTTAGCCGCTGCCAGCGCACCGCCCACAACCACCTCCGCCAAGCAACACCGCACGCCTCATCGCGATTTCGATGCCCTTCCACGAAGCAACACCGACGCGACACCGCCTCATAGCAAGGGCGCTGGGAAAGAAAGGACATCTATGCGACGCAAATGGCTGGAACTCACACCAGTGACTCGCGGAAGTCAGCCTGGTCGATGCCAGCGCCAAGCCGGTCTGAAAAGTACGCGGCACCGAGCGTCAACTAGGTATATCGCTGGCCGCCGTCGGTAAAGAACGTTTGCCCTTGCAGCACCACATCGACCGCTTTCAGCAGCGTGCCGGCAACATCCGTCTTCGTCACGAATCCTTGCGCTCCCGCCGCTTTGGCCGCACGCACCATCTCCGGGCCAGTATGCATCGAGAGCATAAGAATTGGAACCGCGGGTAAAAGTTGTTTGATTTTCTTCGCGGCGGAGAAGCCATCCAGCACCGGCATGGTTACATCTAAAACCACCAAATCCGGATCAAGCTGTCTGGCAAGTTCGACAGCTTCTTGCCCGTTGGTCGCCTCGCCGCAGACTTTCAAGTCCGCTCGAGACTCCAGCAGTGAGCACACACCTTTTCGAACCACTTCGTGGTCGTCTGCAATTAGGATACGCAAGGGCCCGATTTCCTCTGGACGGGGGCAACCGTCAGCACCGTGGGACAATCGGCGAAGAATGACCGAATTCTATCTTTGCGTTTCAGGGATGTCCACACGAGAGCGATAGTCCAAAAAAGAATTCAACAAACATTAACTTAAGCTTTTAGTGTTGGGAGGCCTACGAGAAGGAGAACTAGTACGGAACACGGTCAAGGCATCTCCCGCCCAGAGTAGACGCCCTGACCGCATTCGCGCATATCGTTTGTACAACCAACCCTAATTTTGGTCCATCAGGACTTCGATGTAATTCGCGGTGTGGGAAAACATCAGAATTAACGCACGCATTAACTAATTCTCGTCGGTTAGTCGGCTTCCCAAAATGGATTCCCAAAACGGTTCACGCCGCCTTCGCCGCCCGCACCGTCATCCGGTTTATCCTGAGCTTCGAACGGACCGAAGGGCTGCGTCTTGTGCGCAGTATTTCAACGCTGTCATCCCGACCGAAGTGACCCGGCCTTTTACGTCGCGCCGCCTTTTGGCGCGCCGGGTCACGCAGCGGAGGGATCGTGGCACAATTTCACGTCATCTAGGACGCCGTAACCAGCGAAAACTCCACGCGTCGCCGCATCGGGTCAATTCGCTCCGCACGCACCCGCACACGGTCGCCCAATTTCCAAGCCAACTCCTTGACGGGCTTCTTCGCGCCCCGTCGCCCGCGCCGCCCAGAATCTCCGCCCAACACCGCCACCATAGCGTGATCGCTTTCGCGAAAGACGACTCGCGCATCTGCCGCTTCTTCCAGCGCGGTAATCGGCAGCAAGCCTTCCACAAACACCTCCAGCAACTCCACAAAGCAGCCGAATTTCTGTACCGAGATGATCAGCGCCTCGTACTCGTCGCCAAGATGATGCTCCATAAATTGCGCGGTCTTCCAATCGATCAATTCGCGTTCCGCAGACGTGGCGCGGCGCTCCGTCTCGGAAGTTTCCTGAGCAATTTCTTCCAGGTGATTCAGCGAATACAGCGCGGCCTCCACGCCTACGGCAGGTTTGATGTGCGTAGGCTCTGGCGCATCCGGATGCGCCAGAGCCCACTTGAGATTGCGATGAACAATCAGATCGGCATACCGCCGAATGGGCGAAGTGAAGTGCGTGTATTCATCGAAGCCCAGCGCGAAGTGGCCCAGCGGCTCCGCGGAATAGCGCGCCTGTTTCAAGGAACGCAGCATCAGGTACGACACGATGCGCTCTTCTGTTTTTCCAGCTAGTTTTGCCAAAAGCCGCTGATAATGCTGCGGCGTAATTTTCAAATCCGTCCCGGGCAGCGACACGCGCTGTTGCCGTTCCCGGCCGTGGCTGTACGAATCGGGACGCCCCGCTTTTGCCGGCGCGGGAGTCCGCCCGTGGCGCACCGCGATTTCCCGTTGATGCAAATCTTCGACGCCCAGCGAGTAACCAAAGGCACGTGCCAGCTCTTCAAACTCCAGAACTTTGCGGGCATCCGGCTTTTCGTGCACGCGATGCAGAGACTTCAACCCTCGACCAAACAGGTAGTGGTCCACGGCGCGATTCGCCGCCAGCATGAATTCTTCAATGATGCGATGTGCTATGTTCCGTTCGCTGCGAGAAATATTGTTGATCTGCTGCTGCTCGTCGAATTCAATGACCGGCGCGGGAAGATCGAAATCAATGGATCCATTTTCCCGCCGCCGCGCATTCAGCAGCAACGCCAATCCCTTCATAGCGCGGAAATGATGATTCAGATGACTGTACCGCGAGGTCATCTCCGGATCGCCTTCCAGCACCTTGTTCACGTTGGTATACGTCATCCGCTCCGCGGAACGAATCACCCCCGCAGTCATCCACGCCGTCAGCGGCCTGCCCGCGGAATCAAACTGCATGATGGCGCTCATCACCAGCCGCTCTTCGCGCGGTTTCAGCGAACACATGCCATTGGAAAGCGATTCCGGAAGCATCGGCACCGCGCGATCGATGAAATACACCGAATTGCCGCGTAGCCGCGCCTCGCGATCCAGTGGCGCTTCCGGCAACACGTAATGCGCCACGTCCGCGATATGCACTTGCAGCAGCCACCCGCCATCACCGCGGCGCTCCACGTAAACCGCATCGTCGAAATCACGCGCCGTTTCGCCATCGATGGTCACAATGGGCAAATCGCGAAAATCTTCCCGCCCCGCGAAATCGTTTGGCGTGACAGGAATCGCCAGCCGCTCCGCCTCTTGCACCACTTCGCGCGCAAACACGTGCGGAAGATGATGCTTGCGGATAATGATTTCCGTGTCGACACCCAGATCGCCGGGCCGCCCAAGAATTTCAATCACCCTTCCGGTCGGAGGTGCCCCTCCGCGCGGATAGCGGACCAGTTCCACGTTGACCACCGCGCCATCCAGCTTGGCAATGTGCGGCAGCCGTTTGCTGCGTGAGCCCTCTTTGCCGCCTGGCAGCAGTTGTTCGCGCAGCGCGGCAGAAAGCTCCTCGCCAGGCAACAACTCGATCTCGTGTTGCACGCGATGATCGTAAGGGATAACCACTGGCCCGCGCGATGTGTAGCGAAACAGCCCAACGATCGCGGGATGCGCGCGCCCAACAATGCGCGCAATGCGTCCTTCCGCGCGCCGCGCTCCAGGCATCCCGCTGAGCCGCGCAATGCGCACGATCACGTGGTCGCCGTGCATCGCGTCTTCCACGTAATCGCGAGGAATGAAAATATCGCCGTCGATGTTGGGAATAGCCACGTCGGGAACCACGAAGCCGTAACCGTCGTGATGCAGCACCAGTCGCCCGCGAATCTCATCGCGCGAAGCCGCTTTGTGCTGCGGAATCGGCTCGACAACGGCGGCCGGCGCCGCGGCGGCGGACTTGGCAGGTGCGGGGGACTTGGCACCTGCAGGCGCATTCTGCGAACGCCGCAGCAGGAAGCGGCCGTGGGTCAGTTCCTCGACCAGCCCCTTTTTCTTCAGCCGCAGCAGCATCTGCAGCAGCGGGCGGCGGTGGTCCTTCTTGATGTGCAGCGAGCGCGAAAGATCCTCAAGTGACACCGGATCATTTCTAAGTTGCAGAAAACGAAGTATGTTATCAGGACTGAGCGGCGACGGGCGAGGCATGTGCCATGGCCTTTCTAGGGAGCGCAGGTACTTCCGGTTTCATGCAGAAAGATTCTGTCACTTTTTTTAAGTTCGCTGTAACTTTTTTCGGCTTTCGACAGTTTCATAGGTAGGCCAACACACGACCGATTAGCCGCCCTCCGTCAGGCTAGTCGGAATTCCCCGAAAGGGGAATAAGGGGAGGCGGGAAGACCTGGCCCGCCTCCTTTCTCTTTTTAGCGAGTCCCTTCCATTTCCATGCGGCTGACGTGAGCGCAGAGAATTCCGCTCCCATGAAAAGCGCGGGTTTCAAGCTACTCTAACGACGAATTCCGAAGTCTCGAGACTGTTTGACGCCACAAGGCGTTGGGGCCCCCACATCACCAATCTTTCAGTTATTTGCTGGTACATCGACAATAGGTTAAGCGAACAGTATGCGTTGGCGCGGCGATGTGGTTTGAACGGAGCGGCGGTTGTTACGCCGGATGGCTGGCGCGCGTCGCCGGGTCCTGCGGGGCGTAGTTTGTTCGTTGAGCGCTTCGGCGGCATGAGCCGCTACATTCGTGAGAACCAGGTCGGCGGCAGCGTTAGCCAAAAATACGCGAGCGGGAATTTTGTCGACGGGTGCCTCACTGACCTGATCGAGTGCTGCCATGAGTTCAGAAACACTACTAAAGTGGCGATTTCGTAAGCCAAGAATTTCTGCCGCGATGCCCATTATTTTTACCTCGAAGGGACCAGCATATCCATCTCTATCGTTTGATGCACCTGTACGGACGGACAGTTGGAATTCCCCGAAAGGGGAATATGGCATACGAGCCCCACTGGGTCCAGATAGTTCCCACGCATTTTTGGGTTCCTTTTGGAAAAAACAAAAGAGTTGCCACGCTCGAAATCCTTTCTGTCAGGAATCCTTGCGCACCAACAGAGTCTGAGATTCCGCGGAGGTCCCGGTCTGGGTTCGCGGTCAGCATGAGGATGGGAAGCTTGGGCAAGTGCTCCCGGATTTTTCTAGCTGCATCGAAGCCATTAAGCGCGGGCATTGAAATGTCAAGGACGGCTAAGCTACGTGTTTACGGGAGCGGATTCGTGTGGCGAGGGTTTCGTGCGAACAAGACTTCTCCGCTGCTCTACTCAGATAGAAAAGGTCGTGGTCTTCATGTGCTGGATCTGTGCCCTACTCGGCTCATTAACGGAAATTATATGTCCAGTTAGAGAACTAAGGATAAGGTATCTACCCGGCTGAGATGCTCCTAGCTCTTGCACCTGTTTACGTGCCTCATCCAAACTTCGCGCAAACGCTATCTTTTGTGGGTTGGAATTCTCTTCAACTTGGAAAATATCAAAGTGGGCGTCCATCGGTTTCTCCAGTCGTAAAGTCTGGAATGAAACCGTTCCGACGTGGATCACACTGCCGGGAACCAAGCGGGGGTTTCTAATTCGATTAACAGACATACGTTGTGGACAGGATTGTCCAGTGAAACAGTGTAAAAAGCGCAGGTATCTGGTAGGACCATATGCCTGTGCGTCGTGGTAGATCCTCGACTGGCGCTGCCAGTTTATTTCCTGGCAAGTAACGTCGGCCGGAAGTATTTACCGACGTGAAGATTCGTGACACTGAGACCGTACATTTTGACAGTATCCAGATGAAACACGCTTCGTTATTTTATGCGAACAAAGCTGAAACCACTCCGGGACGTCCTTCACTCTGTCGGCGGGCGTCCCACCTATCAACTGGAGCCAGCTTCCGTTCTCGGAGTAGCAAGATTCGTCGCGGACCAAAGGTAAGGCTCTTATGACTAAAAAGATTGATGTGCTTGAATTAATGAAAAATGGGAAAGTCCTGTCGTTTGGGAAGGCAGAAAACTTTGAAGAAGCGAAACAAGCAGCAAGGATTTACATGAACGCGACGTTGATAGCGGGGTGAAACAGTTCCGGGTGATTCTCACGAGACACCAACTCGTTGCTTTCTTGGACTCCCGAGAAGCACAAGTCGAATCAGTCGTTATGAAGCTGCGTTACGGAAAAGGCCCGATGTCGGATTCCGGATCCCACTGCTGGTCAAGTTCACTGTGCACGTACCACCAGATGGTCCTACCACAAACCTGCGCTCTTTACTTCTCTTTACACCGTTTTACTCGACAAACCTATTACCAACGTATATCTCTAAATCGGAGTTGAAACCCATCCGCTGCACATGCCGAACGTATTGCGAATGCGGACATAAATTCCTTCAAACTGTGACAGGAAGATTGGTATGGCAACAAGGGAATCAGAGGTTAAACACATGATCAGTGCCGAAGAAAAGCGTCAGGATTGCCTCCTTCTTACCGAGAGCGTCGAGCGCGCACCAAAACCTATCGTTGTCGTTCTGAGTTGGCACAGAGCCTATGGCGAGGCTTTGCTTTATGCCCAGTCAGATAGTGCGGCAACACTCATCTCAAAAGCTGAACAGCGCATCTTCGAACGGTATCTGGAAGTGGCCGCTTCCCCATCCTCACTTCCACCCGAAGAAGGCCGAGACTTGTGGAACGCAGTCACGGCACTATCTGAGTTGAAGAAGACGCTGGCTTTCGCTCTCGCGCCCCATCTCGCCATCCATTAGCATCTAGTGGCGTGACCAGCAGAGAAGAATTGGTTTCCCAAACCGCAGGAAGGCCGTATTTATGAGTCTCTTTCCAAGAAAAAATCAGCCCGCTGTTTGCCGAAGTTGTGGCAGTGCCATTTACAGGTCCAAAAGAAACGGCTTCGTAGAGTCCTTACTCCATCACATTCTATTCATTAGTCCGTATCGCTGCGTGGGGTGTAACGACCGGCAGCTTCGTTTCCGCCCCGCAAACCATTCGATACCCGGCACTAAACACGCCGTCTAGCGTTAAAGACTGTCACTATTGAATAATTTTAGGCAGCACATCGTACGCCATATGCTCCATGAACTACCGCATCGTGAAGATTTTAGTCGTGCACGCGACACAACCGGGACACACGATTCCGCGCCCACCTTGTCCGTACCGAAGATCCCGCCGCGCAAAGACTCACGCGTCTCCAATTCAGCCAAATTCGCGTTCTTGACTTGGACGAATCACTGGCACAGAATCCCCGGCACAGGTTTCCCAGGTTCCTCGTTCGCCATTTGTAGGCCCTTTTCTCGGTCGCCATATGCACCCGACCCGCCCAAGAATTAGGAGTGACACCCATGAGTACCGCACCTCGACCCGCTCTCGACATGAACAAGCTGAATGCTTTCATCGGACAGTTTGTCGGCGACCTCGGTGCCGCCGTCCACGCCGGAATGGTGGTCATCGGAGAAAAGCTGGGGCTCTACAAGGCGCTTGCCGCCACTCCGCAAAGCCCCGCCGAGCTTGCCGCCAAAACCAACACCGACGAACGCTACGTCCGCGAATGGCTCTCCTCGCAAGCCGCCGGAGGCTACGTCACCTACGACGAAAAGTCCGGCAAGTTCAGTTTGACCGAAGAACAGGCCTTCGCGCTGGCCCAGGAAGACAGTCCCGCCTATCTCCCTGGTGCCTTCGAACTGGCTTTAGGCTCGCTGGCGGCCGTGCCGCGCATCGCCGAATCGTTTCGTACCGGCGCGGGCATGGGTTGGCACGAGCACGAAGACGGCGTATTCCACGGATGCGAGAAATTCTTTCGTCCCGGTTACGCCGCGAACCTAGTAAGTTCCTGGATCCCTGCGCTCGAAGATGTGAACGAAAAATTGCAAAAAGGCGCGCGCATGGCCGACGTGGGCTGCGGTAAAGGCGCCTCCACCATCCTGATGGCCAAGGCCTATCCCAAGAGCCATTTCTTTGGCTTCGATTATCACGACAAATCCATCGAAGGCGCGCGCGAAACGGCGAAGCGGGAAAATGTCGCCGATCGCGTCGAATTCGACGTCGCCAAGGCCAAGGAATTTCCCGGCAAAGATTACGACTTGGTTGCGGTTTTCGATTGTCTGCACGACATGGGCGACCCGGTCGGCGCGGCCAAACACGTGCTTCAGTCCCTCAGCAAAGATGGCACCTGGATGATTGTCGAGCCGTTTGCCAACAATGAACTGAAAGACAATTTGAATCCGGTGGGCCGCGTTTATTACTCGTTTTCCACGCTGCTCTGCACGCCATGCTCGCGTTCGCAAGAAGTAGGGCTGTGCCTGGGCGCGCAGGCAGGTGAGGCGCGAATTCGCGA
>Ga0209275_10000120_pt1 | contig 25021 bp, 26 predicted proteins | sample HubBroMetageREF2_FD_188344 | JGI IMG/M metagenome (GOLD analysis project Ga0209275, IMG submission 188344) | Reference soil microbial communities from the Hubbard Brook experimental Forest, New Hampshire, USA - Hubbard Brook CCASE Soil... | ecosystem: Environmental > Terrestrial > Soil >... | reverse complement strand
CAAGCGCGGAAGCCATCAGCACGTTTGTAGATAAAGAACTAGTGGATGATCAGGAGGAATACAGTCATGAAGCAAAACATCGTTGTTCGAAGTTCGAAGTGGTTCAGAAGTGCTCACCTGCTTGAGATCAGCAAAACGCGACTCGAGTGGACGCTTCTTATCGCACTCCTTTGCCTGGCTGTCCCTATGTTGATGGTGGCGGGCGACACCGTAGACTCTACGGCAGTTGGAACACGCACAGTGGAGGGATTGGTACGCGACATCGCCTGCCCCCTGCAAAACAAGAAGTCTACGTCGACCAGCTACAGCAAAGATTGCATCACGATGTGCGCCAAGGTGGGCTCGCCGTTGGGAATTCTGACGAGTGATGGCTCGGTGTACGTTCCGGTCACCGAATCCATGCCGGACACAGGACAGGATGCGCTGAAGCCTTTCGTTGGCCAGCACGTGCAGGCAACTGGCAAAGTGTTCGAAAGAAACAGCACGCACGCCATCGAAATCAGCGAAATCCATCAGCTTCCAAATGATGCGGCGAGTAAGTAGGCCAGTCCCACAGCAAAAGAAGCAAAGGAAGGTCTCTATGAAAAAAGAAATGCTTGTTCGAGGTTTGCGTTGGTCCAGAAGCGCTCTCTTGCTTGTTGTCATCGCTGGATGGTTTTGCCTGGGGGCGACATCGACGTTGGCTGCCGTCGATTCTGGGCCGTGTTCGGCAAATTCAGACAGTCGTCAACTGGACTTCTGGCTTGGCGACTGGACCGTGACCTATCCCGGCGCTTCAGTCCCCAGCGCCAGCAAAGTTTACCTAGAACTCGACAAATGCCTGCTCGTCGAAAGCTGGGACGGCGGAAAAGGTCACACCGGCAAAAACATGTTTGCCTACAGCTCGGACGATAAGAGCTGGCACGGCATGTTCGCAGATAACGACGGCCGCGTTCACATCTTCGAAGGCAAGGTTACACCGGGCTCGGCGGAGTTTCTCGGCCCCAGCACTGGCCCCAATGGCCAGGCGGTTCTCAACAGAATTAAAGTGGTCCGCGTCAGTCCTAGTGAGATTGAGCAAACCTGGGAGAAATCGTCAGACCAAGGCGCTACCTGGACCATGGAATTCCGCGGAAAATACTCGCGCAAGAGTCCTTAGTTGGAGACGAATCAACCTGCGAGAAAAGGGATTGGCCATTGCCGCGAGCCCTTCGTTACCTAGGGGAGAGCGCCTCGATCTTTTTCCAACGAGGATCTTCGTTAAGTGCCGTGAAAGTTGGGCCCACAGGGATCAATTTGGCCGCGGGCTGTTCCGGCAGCTTCGATGCGTTCAACAACACGAGCTGCCCGACCGTGGACAGAGGCTTTAGGCTAATTGGAATCTCACCCAGATTCTCCAGCTCTAGGGTGAGGCAGCCCCTCCAACCCGGGTGAACAAAGGTCGCTGTCGCGATGAGCAGCCCCGCTCGCCCGTAGGATGACCGACTCAAGACAAATCCGCAGATATCGGACGGCAGGGCGATGAACTCGAAAGTGCAGCCGAGAACAAAGCTCCGGGGATGCAAGATGTATTCGTCTCCAAAAGGCACGACAACGGACTCCTGAAAGTCACGGATACCGTCCTTGTCAAGCTTTGGAAAATCAATCTTTGTCATCTTCGACCGTCGGCTTCTAATAAATCGTGTTCCAAGTGAAATATCGATTGAGCCGTCTCCAACCTGCGAGTCTTCCAAAATCGGAGAAACAATGAGGTCGAGGTCGCCCTTAAGCCGCTGCAGCAACACTTCTCTCGATAAAACTGCTCCGGTTGGACGTTGCGGTTTCCGATCGCCCTCGAGTTCCGTCATCTCCACTGCCTCTTTACCTCACTGGCCTCAACCGCCTTGAAAAGTAACTGATTCAGATTGTCCAGCCTCTCCAGTTCCTCTCCCCCAGCTTTGAAATTAGCGTAGAAGCTGGTCAAGTCCGTCTTATAGAGTTCCCACCCCGCGTTCAAGATGGCTCTGACCGAAGCCGGTCGCATGACGTCGCTCTTTTCGTCGTAAAACTCAATAGGGGCTATACCCGCCTTCAGCCTATTCAAAACAGTGGGCACCGAGTCCTGATACCTAGAAGCCCCGAACGAGTATTTTGAAGTAACTTTACGGATCTTGGCCAAGAGATCAGTCTGGTTAGTCTGGATTGTCTTTTGCACAACCTCCGCTTCCTCGGCGTATTTAAGGTGCGTTGCATCCGAGGTCACACGCTGCAAGCCCGCCGTCAAGGCAATGTCAACCATCTCCGAGGAGATCATGTATCCCATATCCTTCAATTCATCGAGCATGCCGAGAAGTCTAAACGCAGCGGGCGGATGGGTCCTTGAGGAACGATTCTCCGAACCCATGTAAGCGAAAAAATCATTGAAGGCAAAATAGCACGCTGGACCAATTGCGTGAACGGCAAGGATGTCAGCGATTATTTCGCGGACCCAGTTTTCTAACATCTGAGTGCAGGCCAGATAACACTGATTCTCCACCCAAGCTTTAGTGAAAAGGGTTTCCAAGGTCAACTGGGGTCCACCGGGCCCCGTCTGCACAGGAGACGAACGCCTTGCGGCGACAAGCCTCTCAAAAGAATCCTTGTCGAGCTCCTTCGGAATCAATTCCTGATAGAGCCCCATATGCTTGTCGACCAGATGCGCAAGTTCGTGGGCCAGAATGCATAGACTCAAGGCCGAATCACGATCAGCCATTGGAAAGTGCAGGAATGTAATCCAGCGCTTGATGGCAGCCGCGTCCTTCTTGACGCCAGCTAGCGCCGCCTGCGTGGCCTGATCAGAGTGCTTCTCAAGTTTGTCGATCTCGCGAAGGGCGAATGTCTCGATACCAACAAATGCGTAGTTATACTCGAAATCTGGTATGAGAGTCAGCTCAACCTCACTCGTGAACAGCTTTACCGCCCTGTCAATTGAAGGATAGACGAGATATTCGTTATGTCGGCTGCCTGCATGCAGCAAAGGGAGATATTGTTGATGGATAGTGCCCAAAATGCGTAACGCGACCCGAGCATTGAAGGCGATCTGCACCTCCAGCTCTGCCGGATCAGCCCCAAGGGTGGCCCTTAGATAGTTCACCCTAAAAAGAAGGAAAGTTTCCACCGCGCTGGTGATCAGAACTAGCGCACGGATGAATTGCGCCGAGACCTGCGAGGGCAGTGCGCGTTGCAGGTCTTTGGTAAGCTTCCGAATGGCGTACAGTTTCTGATCTACGACCGAGAGGTAGGTCTTTTGATCGATACTTTGCACGCGAGAGACTCCGAGTTCAGATTACTCTCTCTATGGGCCCTTCACCGCTAGCAAGAGCGACATCTCTCACAGCCTGGAAAAAAGACTTGAATTCTAGAATCGCATCCTCCTCCACACGTTGATTCTCCCTGAGGGAAGAAGCTACATCAACCAGCTCACGCAGCAAGACAATCGGCTCACTGCCGCTGCCCCGGTAATGAATCTCAAGGGCCCGCACACCCTCGCCGTAGGCAAGCGCTGCTTGATACGAATCGGCCGAGACAGTTCGCAGTGCGGTTAGCTGTTGCCCTTCGATCATAGAGTTCAGCAACTGGAGGCCGTCGTTGACGGCATCCTTCGCTTCGCGAGACCCAAGATCGTTAGAAGCCAAAGCTGCCAATACTCTGTTCGCAACAAGCGCGTATTCCAAAGAAGGAGGAATTACCTCACGAGACTTAATCATTGTCGCCTCCTATTGCCCAGATAGCCTTCATCAGAGAGCCAACTTGGCTGCCCAAAGCAGCCCCATTTTCCCCAACAGTCACACAACCAATTGGGGTGTGTGCATTACAAGCACTATATTTGTGTGTAATACACACACTCTATGTGTGTGCATAATAGTCTAAATGCCGAGCGATGCCAAGCCGAAATTTAAGCAGCTTGCCCTCAAGATAACCGCCCGGCTAAGGGAGCGCTCCCTTACCATCGACAAACTCCACGAGCTCCTAAATGAGACTACTGATATTTCGTACGAGCAGGTCCGCCGCGTCACCAGGGGACTCTCCAACCCTTCGAAACATCTCCTTAGAGAGATCGCGAGGGCCCTTGAGTTGGACGAGCAGGAACTGGAAAAGCTGCACTTAATTGACCAAGCTAGGAATCGTTACGGGAAGATGCTTGCCGTGATCTGTGGGAGAAATCCCGAACTCGAACCTGTAGAGCTTGTCTGGCCCTTTCTGAACGAGGCCCAAAAAAAAAGCGTCGTCGCGACTGTGGAGGCATACGTCCAAGCCAACATGGGGCAGCGCTGAAACGTAATCCTACTCCCGCGTTCCCACCAACCGAGTCAAAATCCTTCAGCATGCGGTACACGATCCCTGTCTGTTCAATCCGTCCCTTTCAACCATACTCCGTTATGTCTCCGCCCACCGCCAAGGCCTATATATTATGCTTCCGCATGTCCCGGAACAGCACCGTCCAATGTTTTTCGCACGCAACTTGCCCATCGTCGAACTGCCGCCCGTTGCCAGCTTGCCACATACATTACCGCAGCCCAAAATGGGAAATGCCTCTGATTTCTCTCATTTCCACCTTGACTTTCACACGCGCTGTCAGTTAATCCTGTAACTGTATAGTTAGCCTTGAGATGATACAGAGAACCGCTAACTCCTTTGTCCGGAAGATTTTGCATATAAGTCCTTCTAACTCAAAGATCTTGGTGGTAGTGTGTCCCTAATCCCATGATTCAAAAAGATCAGGGGGGAGGGGGGACCAGCTAACCAGAAAGTAAACCGCGAGCTATCCAGCCTGATAGTGCAAAATAAAGTTGTGCAAAATAAATCCGTGCACCCCGAGGCTGATTCATGCACCGCTTGACGCTAGGCGATTTCGAACTTATCGCTGTCTCGGACGGCACGTATCGCCTCGACGGCGGAGCATTCTTCGGCGTTGTCCCCAAAGTCATGTGGGAGAAAAAAGTAAAGGCCGACGCCGAGAACTACGTTCCCGTCGGATTGAATTCGGTCGTAGTGCGAACCGGCCAGCACACAGTTCTGATCGAAACCGGAATCGGCAACAAACTTCCCGAGAGATTAATCAAGATATTCGGCCAGCCCGCGCAGTTGCTCGACAATCTAAATGCCGCTGGCATTTCGCCGGAAGACATCGACATCGTGATCAACAGCCACCTGCACTTCGATCACTGCGGCTGGAACACAACGATAAAAGACGACAAAATCGTGCCGACATTTCCCAAAGCAAAATACTACGCACCCGAAGGCGAGTGGCAGCATGGACGCCTTCAACTCGAGCGCGACGCCATCAGCTACATGTCCGAAAACTACGATCCGCTGATCAAGACCGGCCAGATGCAGTTGCTGCAGGGAGATCAGGAGATCGTCCCCGGAATCTCAGTAAGAGTTTTCCCCGGCCACACCATGCACATGCAGGCCGTAATCATCCAGAGCGGCGGCCAGACTGCCTGCTACATTTCCGATCTGATCCCCACCAGCGCCCATATTGACCTGACCTGGGTGATGGCCTTCGATCTCCTGCCGCTGCGAACCATCGAAAGCCGCAAGCGCTATTACGCCCAGTCAATCCCCGAGAAGTGGCTGACCATGTTCACCCACGACCCCAATCTGCCGTGGGCATATGTGGAAAAGGACGAGCGAGGAAAAATGTCGGCCAGAGCAGCCGGATGATAATAAGAACTTCAGACAAATCTCGAATACAACATTCTCGAACGCGTGCCCAACCTGTTCGGATCAGCAAACGAATGAAGCACGCGTCCGAGAACGCTTAGTGCGGTCAACGCGTTATTTGAAAGTCGCGTTGAAACCTTGGAACAATGCGCCCTTCGTGGGGATGTACCCTCCTGCGACCATGCTCTTATCGTTAAGCCCGCCGCCGTAGGATTCATAGGACTTGGGATAGTTGAATTTATAGTACTTCCCGGCGTGGAGCAGGGCACCATGGAACAGTCCAGCGCTATCGAACCATTCGAAACAGACGTCGTTCTCGTTATTGATGTCCAGCGGGCCGGAGCCTAGCGCGCCAGCGCCCGGGACATTAATCTTTTTGAAGGTCTTTCCGTTGTTTGTGGTCATCACTGATCCCAGTGTGCCAGTTGAATTCACAAAATAGTAAGCTACGATGGTCCCTTTGTTGTTGATGCCGGTAGCCACGGTGCCCAAACCTCCCGGCACGGTCAAGGTTGTGTACTTCCCACCCTTCAGCAGAAATCCGTGGGTGACTCCACCCGAATCTGTGTAGTTGCCGACAATCGCCCCCAAATCGTTTATGGCGTTAGCGGCCGAGGCCGTAGCACCCTTGGGACCGGAGATGTCTGTGTATTTACCCCCTTTGTAGAGAAACCCCACCGACGTCCCGGCTGAATCTTTGCCGTAAAAGCCCACTACCGAGATCGCACCGTTGGGATTAAGGTTGCTGGCACCGGTGCCTGCCGGTGGCACCGCCTTCGGGGCGTCGAGCGTTGTGAACATCTTGCCTTTGAGAATATAACCGTGCGGGACGCCGGCACTGTCCGTGTATCCCCCGACTGACATACCTGCATTGTTGATTCCGCCTGGGCTGGTCGACATGGCTCCAGGCACGCTCGCCTTGGTGAAGGTGAAGGTTAGGGGTGGTGCATCGGCTGCGATAGCGGCGACGACGGTGAACGCCAGCGCAAACGCTAGCAGGCAAAGGATTGATTTGCAGTTTTTCATGTTTTCCTCCTCACGTAGTGAAGTGCTTAAAGAATTGACCTCCAATAGCGAACTGCTGTCTCGAACAAGTTGACGAAACAACTATTGAAAGAGGCGGAAAGGGACCCGGAATATTTAAATCGGGAGCTCGAAGCGCTCCATGACGACTGACGCGCCCAGAATTATGTGCGCCTGTCGGGAGTATGTCAATAGGCTACTTGATGTAGGTAAATCGTTACGCTCGCAGCGTGGTGGGAGTGCGTTTCAGAGCTCGCGGGCGAGGGCGCCCACGCCACACAATCTCTCCTCAAAGAATCCTTCGACTCTGGCTAGAATTTCCGGTGCGCTCTTCGAGTCGTAGATCGCCTTGCGCAGCCCGGCTCCGCCCGGTACGCCGTGCGTGAACCACGAAGCAAATTGCTTCATCTTGCCGACGGCGTCCGGCAGCTCTTCCTCGATCAGCATCTGGAAGTAGCTGCGAATCATCTGGTAGCGGTCGGACTCGGTGGGCTCGTCATAGGGAGCTGCCGAGCTTCGCTCTGTTGGGCAGACGAGGGCGTCCACCTTCACGGGATTCTCGCTGACCCATTTGTTGTATTGCGCAATTTGGCGGAAGATCCACGGATTTGCCGGCGCTGTTCGCCCGATCATGACCGCATCGCAGCCGGTCTGGGCGACGATTGCGCATGCGTCTTCGGGCGTGCGGATGTCGCCGTTGCCAATCACGGGAATCTTAACTGCCTGCTTGACGGCGGCAATCCATTCCCAGCGGGCTTGTCCACTGTAGCCTTGCTCGCGCGTGCGCGCGTGCAGCGCGACCGCGCACAGGCCGCAATCCTCGGCCATCTTGGCCAGTTCCACGCAGATAATGTTTTCATCATCCCAGCCGGCACGAAACTTCACTGTGAAAGGAATCCTGATGGCCGCACGAACCTCTTCGAAGATCTTGCCGATCGCAGGCAAGTCGCGCAGCAAGCCGGAGCCACCATTGCACTTGACCACCTTTTTCGCCGGGCATCCAAGGTTGAGGTCGACCAAGTCAAAGCCCAGATCCTGGACGATACGAGCGGCGTCTGCCATCACTCTGGGATCGCTGCCAAAAAGTTGAGCCGAGATGGGATGCTCGTCCTCGTAGAAATGGAGGTAGCGCTTGGCCTTCTGGTCTTTCGCGCGAAGCACACCATCGGCCGAGGTGAACTCGGTCATGATCAGCCCGCATCCGCCGAGATTGCGGATGAAACGCCGAAAGACCGTGTCGGTAACGCCCGCCATAGGAGCCAAAACGGTCGCGGGAGCGATTTGGATATTGCCGATCGCTACTCGGTCGGGCACGGTTGCGACCGCACGGGTAAGGACGCCCGCGTCGACACTCACCGGATTTTCCCAGAACTTGCGCACCTAGCTATTTTACTGCCTTCCCCAAGTTATGCGGCTGTGGCACAATTTGCATCACACAATCTTATGGACGACATTCCCAGAACACTCTCTCCCGAATCGTCCGCAGCGGATGCGGGTAAATGGATCGGCCGTGTCGTAATCGCCGTGATCCTGGCGGAGGGGATCTGGGCATTTATTGTCTCGGTCACCAACAACCTCGTCCTCCCCGTGCTGGCGCGGACCATGGGCGGCGGCGATGTCCAGTCCCCGCTATACCTTGGCAAAGGTGACTTCAACGTTCCGGCTTTGTTTACAGCGGTTCTGGAGCTTTGCTTTGCTGGGATCGCCGCCGTGATCCTGAATTCCTGGCTGCAACGCAAACCCAGGGTGATGCGCACCCGGGCGGTGAGGGTGAGCCCGATTCCGTTGCCATCAATCGCACCAACGCAGCCGATGGCTCCGACGCCCTCACCACCGGCGGTTGTGCCTGTTCAGGCGTCGGTTTTGGTGCCCTCGTCGGCGCCAACAGCCGTGACTGCGCCGGTCCCCGCTCCGGCAACTCCAGCGGCAGTACCCGCGCAAACAACGGCATCCCCGACAGCGCCGTCGCCGGGTCAATTCTGGTCGCCGCCTGAACCACCGTCGCCTAAGGTAGTTCCGCCTGCTCCGCCTCCGAAGGCGAAGCCGTCAAAACCTAAGCCGCCCAAAGAGGTTTACTACAACATCGTCGGAGAACCCATCAATCCTACGGAAGACGACTAGACGGTTTTAGCGCCGACGAACTCGTTCCGCTGACACAGTTTCAGTTGCTATGCTCTGAATATTCGCGTAGCCGAGCAAAACCCAGATTCCTCGTCGCTTCGCTTCTCGGAATGACAACGGGATGAGTTTATCTGCCGACAGGACGGGCGGGGACGCCCGTCCTCCATTGATTAGTCGCACGCAAAAAGTAGAGCCTCCGGTAGGGAGGCTCTGCTGCAAATCCGGGCCCGGAACGTCAGGCCTTCGGTGCTTCCTTCTTGGCGTATTTGCGACGGAAACGTTCCACGCGGCCGGCGGTGTCCATGAGCTTCTGCTTGCCTGTGAAGAAAGGATGGCAACTGGAGCAGATTTCTACGTGGATGTCGCCCTTGTGGGTCGAGCGGGTGGTAAAGCTGTTGCCGCACGCGCACATAACGCGAATTTCGTTGTAAGCGGGATGTATGGCTGCCTTCATAGTCTCCTAACCTCTGTACCAAACCTCTCAGGGAACTATTCGATTCTAAAGGATGGCTGCGGGATTCAGCAAATGGAGTCGCCTCGGTTAGTTCCTCGTAAGGCCACGCAAAAGCAATCAACCACAAAGGACACGAAGTATCACGAAGGTCGTGCTTTCCAAGCGGCATGGGGCGCTTGACAAACAATCTTTATTCGGACATTATTGACAGTGTCATGAATGATCTAATAATTTTGGCTACCCTGCTCGACGGTCCAAAGCATGGATACCAGTTGAAGCGCGAGGCGGGTTTCATTCTTGGACAGGGCGCGATGCACAACAATCTGGTCTATCCGCTGCTGCGCCGTTTCACCGCCGAGGGCTGGGTGAGCAAGAAGACTGTGCCGGGAGAGCGTGGCCAGACACGCTTGCAATATGCGATTACCGCACTCGGACGGCGGGAATTGGTCGCGCGATTGAGCGAGTTCAGCGAATCGGATGCGTCCTCGTTCGCGCGTTTCATCACGCGAGTGGGAATGTTCGAAGTGCTTGAAGCGCCCGTTCGTGCTCGCATCCTCAAAGAGCGGGAAAGATATCTGCAGGACCGCGAAGAGAAGCTGGTCGGGCTGCGGAAAAGTATGGACCTGGGGACTTATGGCGGAGAAGTGGTTCGCTACCTGATCGAGCAGATTCACTCCGAGTTGAGATGGATCCGGCGCCTGCACCGGCTCGGCGCAGCCTCAGAAGGCAGTCATCGCGAGATAGAGGGGAGGAAAGTATGAACGTCGTGAATCTACCGAGCGTGGATTTGATTCCGTGGTATGCGCTGGCCATTTATTGGGCGATCAGTGCACTGCGCGTGAAGCAGACCAAGGTCCAGGAGGATCTGGGCGGGCGTGTACTTCACATCAGCCTCATGGGCCTGGCATTTCTATTCTTGTTTTCGCACCGGCTGGATCTGGGTTTCTTAGGACAGCGATTTGCGCCTGCGAGCGATTGGCTCCGAACATCTGGCATCGTTTTGACGTTCGTCGGAGCTGGAATTGCGATTTGGGCGCGATATAGTTTGGGCCAGTACTGGAGCGCGCGCGTTACGCTGAAGGTAGATCACCAGCTGATTCGCTCCGGTCCTTACGCGTGGGTGCGGCATCCGCTGTATTCCGGGCTGCTTTTAGCGATGGCCGGCAGCGCGTTGGTGGCTGGAGAGTGGCGCGCTGTGGTTGGTGTCTTGGTGGGACTTATGGAGTTCTCCCGCAAAGCGGCAAAGGAAGAGGCACTGCTGGCTACCGAATTCGGCGATCAGTATCGAGAGTATCGCAGGCAAGCTGGCTTTCTGACGCCGCGCTTCAGGTAGATGCTGCAGGCTCTTTCGCGGCTCCGACGGGCGAGGACGCCCGTCCTCCTAAATGAAAAACGGCAGGGCCGACCCCCTGCCGTTTTTCGATGTGAAACTTGGCCCCGTTACTTACTGCGGTTGACCGCTTTCTTGAGTTCGGCGCCGGCCGAAAACTTTGCTACCTTCCGGGCAGCGATCTTGATGGTGGCGCCCGTCTGCGGATTGCGCCCATTGCGGGCCTTTCTCTGCGATACAGAGAAGGTGCCGAAACCAATCAACGCTACCCGATCACCTTTTTTCAGGGCAGCCGTAATGCTGTCTACGGTTGTGTCGATTGCGGTAGCCGCTTGAGCTTTACTGATGCCGCTACCAGATGCGATTCGGTCAATGAGATCGGCTTTGTTCATCGTCTCTCCTGGCAGGTCTCTTTATCCTCAAAGGGCGCGGGGAGGGAGCACTCCTTGAGTGAGAAACCCGGCGGCCTTATTTAGCTCCCAGCAACGGCGAATGTCAACTGTGAAAATCGGCTCTGGATGCCTTGTTTGGGTCGATTCGGTGGAAAAGCTGTCCAAGAGTTGGAATCCTAGTTCAAAACTAAAGCCACTCTCCTCGCCGGCGGGCGATTCAGAAGAGTGGCTGGTTTGGGCCAAGAATCGTGATGATCCAGGACGTCAATCTCCGGAAGGCATCAAGCTTTCCTCGGGGCCGGGCTCTGCAACTTGCAGATGAGCCATCGACGGGTAGTCTTCGATAATCTGCTGGTCAGCCTCGCCGGGCGCACTTTTCAGCTGTACCTGAGGCTTCGCGTGGGCGAACTGCTCGGCCTCGGTCGAACCGGCAAGCGCTGTCACGGATGACGCTCCTCCAGCAATCACCTGGGTGACGGCGTCAAAGTAGCCGGTGCCCACGAAGCGCTGGTGTTTGACTGCCTCGTAACCGTGATCAAGCTCGCTGCGGAATTCCTCTTCCTGGAGCCGAGAGTACGCAGTCATGCCGGTGAGTTTGTATCCGCGGGCCAGTTCAAACATGCTCAGGTTTAAAGAATGGAAGCCGGCCAGCGTAATGAACTGGAACTTGTATCCCATGGCTGCGAGTTCGGTCTGGAAGCGGGCGATGGTGGCGTCGTCCAGTTTCTTCTTCCAGTTGAACGACGGTGAACAGTTATAGGCGAGCATCTTGTCCGGAAATTTCGCATGGACGGCGTCGGCAAACTGGCGAGCTTCCTCGAGATCAGGATGCGAAGTTTCACACCAGATCAGCTCCACGTATGGCGCGTAGGCAAGAGCGCGGGCGATGGCGGATTCGATGCCGCCACGGATTCCGTAGAAGCCCTCTGGAGTTCGCTCTCCGGTCAGGAATTCGCGGTCTCGCGGATCCACATCACTAGTGAGCAGGTGGGCGCTATCGGCGTCGGTTCGTGCCATGATCAACGTGGGAACGCCCAGCACGTCGGCCGCAAGACGCGCGGCAACTAGTTTCTGGATGGCTTCGACCGTCGGCACCAAAACCTTGCCGCCCAGATGTCCGCATTTCTTGGCTGAAGACAGCTGATCTTCAAAGTGCACGCAGGCGGCACCGGCCTCGATCATGGCCTTCATCAACTCGAATGCGTTCAGGTTGCCACCGAAACCGGCTTCGGCGTCGGCGACCAACGGAGCAAACCAGTGCACTCCATTCTGGCCTTCGGCATGGTGAATGTGGTCCGCACGGGTCAGGGCCTGATTGATACGGCGGCAAAGGTTGGGCACGCTGTTGGCGGGATAAAGGCTCTGGTCGGGATACATCTGGCCGGCATCGTTGGCGTCGGCCGCAACCTGCCAGCCGCTCACGTAAATCGCTTTCAGTCCGGCCTTGACCTGCTGGACGGCCTGGTTTCCGGTCATTGCGCCGAGAGCGGGAACGTAAGAGTCATTTTGCAGGAGGTCCCAAAGCCGCTCTGCGCCTTGCCGGGCCAGGGTGTGTTCAATGTGAATGGATCCCCGTAGACGCTCGACATCCTGTACGCTGTAAGGCCGGGTGATCCCTGCCCAGCGCGTGCTCAACTTCCATTCCATTGCCACGTTTGAACTCTTTCCGTTTCCGTTGCTTCCCATATTTTGTTTTCCTTTGGCGGGCGGCTAAGAAGCGGCCTGCAGCTTTGGGGATTGTGGGGTACAGACCGTGCCCGGTCAAACTGAACGTTTCTATCATGCCGATAAAGGATTGTTATCAGGGCGGATGTTTGTGATAATAGGACGTTGTTAGGCAGTTGCGCACGGCGATGGAAATCGATCAAGTTGAGACCTTTCTCGCGGTGGCGACATTTGGCGGCTTTCATCGCGCCGCAGAAGCTCTTCGCATCAGCCAACCAGCGGTGAGCGCCCGCATCAAGGCACTGGAGGATTCCCTCGGAGTAAGACTGTTTTCGAGGTCCCGGGGCGGGCTGATTGTTTCGGACGCGGGACGCACCTTTCGTCCTCACGCCGAGTTGCTCCTACGAACTGCAGCGCTCGCCCGTCAAGCGGTACATGAATCGCAACCAGCCAGTGGCACTCCCCTGCTAATCGCGGCGGCGCTTTCAATCTCCGTATACTTTCTGCCGGATATTTTGAAGCGCTTTCAGCGGGCTCATCCCAACGTCATCATCAGCATTCGCCCGGGTCACTCGAAAGAGGTCCTGGACATGGTTTTAAGCGAAGAGGCGGAAATCGGTCTGGCTCGTTCGCTACAACATCCCGAGGTTGAAACCATAAGCCTTCGGGATGATCCGCTATTGCTGGTCGCGCATCCGAAGCGAGGCCCCAAACACTCACGACGGGCTCGGTTGGAGCAGGTAGCAAGCTGGCCGTTGATTTTCTACGAACGGGGATCGAGCGACTGGACGCTCACGCACAGCTTATTTCGAACCGCTGGCCTGGTCCCGAACGTAGCCCTCGAGGTCGATTCGATTGAAACCGCGAAGCGGATGGTGGAACGCGGGCTTGGTCTTTCCTTCCTGCCCCAAATCGCAGTTGGGAGAGAAATTCGTACCCACAAGCTCACAACTGTGAAACTCCTCGACGCTGAGCCGTTACGGCGAAGCCTGGATGTAATCCATCCCCGGCATCGTCCGCTGAGAACTGAAGTTCGCGCGTTCTTGCAAATGGTCAGGGAAGCGGCCAACGAAGATTCGTCAGGAGGCAATCCGCTCAGGAGCAAGCGATAGCATTCCGAATAGCCAAACTCACGTGGGGATCGCCGCTCCCAGTTGTCACGCCGGGCAAAGCTCGGCTTAGATTTTGCGAAGCTACCTTTTCCGCCCCCGTCCACAACCTAGACCACATCTCCACAGCATGTGCACAGAGGAAGAGTTTTTTTCTATTGCATGATCTAGGACTATCGGGCACCCTTCGAAACGCACTCTTAAATCATGGCTTCTGTACCCGTGAGTTCTCGACGAAATCAACTCCTGGAGTGGTTTCCCTTCTACGTCCACCGCTTGGTTGGAGACGTAAGATACAGGGCCTTGAAGGACTATCAGCAAGCTTGGTATTTGAACCTGCTGTTTGCATCGTGGGTTTCGGAGCGACCGGGATATTTGCCAGACGACGGGCAGTTGTGGCGCCTCGCGAATGCGCGCACTCGGCAATTCTTTGAGAAAGAATGTGAGCCGATCCTGTGCATGTTCGAGCGCGAGGGCTCGATGACTGACGGTGCTGTCTGGATTTATAACCGTGCGCTCTTGGAGATCTATGACGAACAGGTTCTTAAATTCCACAAGAGGAGACGTAAATCCTCAAAATCCACAGATGACAACAACACCTCTTATCTAGATTTTGAAGGTACACTTAAGAAAGAAAATGGAAGAGAAGAATGTAAGCTTCATCCAGAATCTGGTCTCACACAGTGGGGAACCTGCTGGGAGTGCTATGCAGAAAAATGCAGCAGCCAAGCTAGTTGAGGAACCGCAGAGTTGTCCGGTCTGTGGCGGAACTGGATGGAAAGATGTTCTCACCGGAGGTGAAAGGCGGGTTACGCGTTGCAACTGTTTCTTACAAACGCAAGCGAAGCACTTGTTAGGGGTGTCGGAGATTCCGGCTCGCTATGTCGACTGTCAATTTTCAAATTACGAGACTGGTGGAAACGACGGTCTTGCAGCGGCAAAGATCAAGATCGAAACTTGGGCTGGCCAGTATCCTTTGGATCGAAGTGGTCTTCTGCTGGTTGGGCCTAGTGGCGTAGGAAAGACTCATTTATCCGTCGCGGCACTGAAGGAACTAACCCAAAAAGGGGTGCACTGCCTATTTTGTGACTACCGCGAGCTTCTCAAGAAAATTCAAAACTCCTACAACCCTTCGGTTCAAACAACAGAGCTGGATCTTTTAAGACCGGTCTTTGAAACCGAAGTCGTATTACTGGACGACCTAGGCGCGGTAAAACCATCCGAGTGGGTATGGGATACCGTAAGTCTGATCCTGAACGCGCGCTACAACGAAAAGCTAACCACCATTATTACAAGCAACTTCTTGGATGGCGCCAGCGCTGCGACGGCGAGAGTAGATGGTCCCCGTCGCGCGTCGCGCGAAGAGACGCTGGGCGACCGCATCGGTGAACGCATGCGATCCCGGATATTTGAGATGTGCCGGCTGGTACTCGTAAACGGGAAAGACTATCGGCAGAAATTCCGCAGCGCCGGCTCCCGCTAGAATCATGTGGGGGGCCTTCGACCCGTCCAGGTCGAACGAAGCTCGACAGTAGCTAGGAGCTGTGTCTGGAGAGAATCCCGTCTATCCTCACTGGGGCAAATCCAAACTAGAATGGTTTTGTGTTGACGTGCCGCCTCGAGTTTGCCCCCGCCGCCAATGATGCCGAACTATGGGCAACAATTCCGGCCGCGCCTGCGGTGTTTCTCCTTCGCGCGGATGACCCGCAATCTGAGCCCTACGCCAGCAAGACTGCCAACCTGCGACGACGCCTCCAGCGGTTGCTTGGCCCACCCACGGAACACAGCAAGAAGCTCAACCTGCGTGATCGCGTCCGCTGGATTGAATACAGCCTGACTGGATCAGATTTCGAATCTGGCTTCTTGCTTTACGGGCTCCTACGCTCGACGTTCCCGAAAACTTACAGCAACCGGCTCCGTCTGCGCTTTGCCCCCCTGGTCAAGCTGCACCTGGAAAACGAGTTTCCTCGTGCTTCCATCACCACGCGGCTCGGCCGTCTCAGTGGGCGCAATGTCTATTACGGGCCGTTCCCCTCGCGCACTGCGGCAGAGAAGTTTGCCAGCGATTCGCTCGACTTTTTCAAGATGCGCCGCTGCGTCGATGACCTGCATCCCGACCCCAAGTTTCCGGGGTGCATCTATTCGGAGATGAAGATGTGCCTCGCGCCTTGTTTCAAAGGCTGCAGCGACGAGGAATACCATGCCGAGGTGGCCCGCGTGCAGGCGTACTTCGACACAGGCGGCGAATCCCTGGTGCGGGAAATCTCGGTGCAGCGCGATGCCGCCTCCGCCAATCTGGAATTTGAAAATGCGGCATCACTGCACGCGCGTCTCGACAAGCTCAAACCCATGCTGAGCCAACTCGCTGAAATCGTTCACCGCATCGATCGCCTCGCCGGCGTAATGGTACAGCGAAGTGCGAGCCTGGAATCCGTTAACTTCTTCCAGATCGATGCCGGACGCATTTCTGGCCCAGTGATCTTTCCGATTCAGTCAGCGGAACACACCAAGTCGCAATCGATGGAATCGCGAGTTCAGGAAGCCCTCGCCTCGTTTCCGGCGACGACTCCTAGTACCGCCCTTGAAACCATGGAGCACCTGTCGCTGCTGAAGCGCTGGTACTATCGCAGCAGCCGCATAGGCGAAATCTTTTTTGTGGACGAGAAGGGCACGCTGCCCATGCGTCGCGTCGTGCGCGGCATTTCGCGCGTTTATCGCGGCGAGAAATCAGAGGAAGATGCATCGCGAGTCGCCGATTCTTCATCTGTGCTCAGGGGGGAGTCAATTCTGGGCCGGAGTCGTGATGCATGAAACGAGACAGCATGAAACAAGATCCCAAAGACAAAGACAAGGCGCTTCGAGAGCACGTTCTTTATCTGCTCGATGGAGGCGGCGCTCACGCGAAGTTCGACGAAGTCGTCGCAGACATTCCTCCCAAACTGCTGGGACAGAAGCCCGCCGGGCTGCCCCATTCCCTCTGGATGTTGCTGGAACACCTGCGCATTGCGCAACGGGACATTCTGGAATTCAGCCGCAACCCGAAACACGCGTCTCCGAAATGGCCCGAAGGCTATTGGCCGGCGGCTGAAGCTTCACCTAGTGCAGCAGCGTGGAGTGCAAGCGTCGAGAAATTCCGCGAGGACCTGAAGGCGATGCAGCACCTGGTGAAAGATCCCAAAATCGATCTGTTTGCGAAAATCCCATGGGGCGATGGCCAGACCGTCTTGCGCGAAGCCCTGCTGTTGGCCGATCACAACGCGTATCATCTGGGGCAGATGTTGGACGTTCGGCGTCTATTGGGAGCATGGCCAGAGACCTAAACCTTAAAGTCGCCACGGATTCACGCGGATAAGCACGGACTTACGACAACGGGAAGCTAGCCGGCTTTGATCATTTGCATCTTTCTCTCCGGCCGCTTCCTGAACACAACCCGCACTCCCTGGCGCCACCTCTCGTCAATGCCGAGCAACACCCAATCGATTTCCGGTGAAATGTAATGCAGCAACGTGTCGGTCGCGGGATGCACGTGCAGAGCCGGCGCCACCAGGAAGAGCAGAGGCTTGTCGGCGCACAGTTCGCGTTCAGGAAAGTATCCGAAGCGCTGAAACTCGCCGCGGGCGTGGTGCCACGCCACTCGCGCCCAATAGTCCAGACCCTGTAATGGCAAGTGAATGTCTTCATCGGCCTTGAGTTCGACCACCACGAGGCGTCCGTCCCTGGTGACGGTGAGCACGTCGATCATGGCGCGATCGGACGCAGAAAACGCCGGTACCTGCGAATACAAACAGGCTGAATCCAGGCGTTCGTCCAGACTTGTAACGTCTCGCACAACCAACGATTCCAGCCAGCGTTCCGGATGCAGCCGCCACAGCGGATGATCGCGCGGGCCCTCGGGATGGCGCACTTCACCGATGCTCCGCACCAGTTGTGAGAACGCAGCAAAGTTAGTCTCATTGAGAGTTCGTTCCTGCGCGCCTACGCCGAAAACAATTTCAGATTTGCTGATGAAGGACCCTGGTTCGTGAGCCAGCCGAGCCCGCGCGAACTCCAGCCCATGACAACGAAAAGCGATCTCCGCAGATGACAAAGTCGCAATTTCCGCTTCGGACATCAACTCGCGAACCTGCGTGATCGCGGTCGCAAGCCTTGCGAGTGTTGCAGATTCGCCGGTCGAGTGCACCAGCCGGGTCGCCACATTGCCGCAGTCGGCGATATCCAATTCCTTCAAGTGATCGTCGCGCTCTTCCAGTTCGTACAGCTGCCACTTGGCCGCTTCAGCGTTCAAATGTGCCATACGTTCGCGAGTCAAGGCGGAGGATCCCCACGGCAAGAACAGCTTGAGCCCTTCGACCACGAACTTCCCGGCCTTCGCGACCCGGCAGGCATCGAGCCACAGAATGCCGAACGTCAGCGCGGCATCGATCGAACCCTGCGTCTCCTGTCCGTTCACGCCCAGCACGGCAAAAGCAGATTGCCCTTTGCGTAATAAGCCTCGCGCGTAGACAGGACCAAAAGATCGCTCCAAGTCCATCGACGTACTCAGCCGGTCCACGGTAAAGCCGGCAAAACGGCGCTGCAGCACACGTTGCAGCACTCGCTGGTACGCCACGCGGGCAGCTCGCTTCGCAGTGGGCGTTCGCCGGTCGCGTTCGCGGCAAATCTCCAGCTTGGTTGGTTTCACCTGTCCCAGCCGTTGCACTGCCAGACGAAGGGTTTCATTCTTAACTTCGGCTTCCAAAACTCGCCGCACGAAATTCCGTTCCTCCGACCACAGATGCAACAGGCACTTGTTGCGCTCCCCGGAGATCGAGTATTTGGATTGCGCGAGATCAAACACTACCGCCCCGTCCTCAATGATCACCGCGTCCTGCGCGGAAACCAGAAAGTCTTCGACTGTGCGGACAAGGGATTCGGGAGTCACTCAGGCATTGTTTCAGCCCACGGGTGGCCTCGTCTGTGACAAGTGAACACGACCTGCGAACCGGTTAGCATCGCATAGGCAAGACGCGGGCGAGGCGCCCGCGCCGCACCTTCGCTGTGGGATAATGAGTTACGGAGCTTTTCCGAGTCCGAGGGCATCTAAACAACGTGGACACAAATAAATTCTTCTTCCAGCATTACGGCCTGACTGAACATGATCTCGAGCATTATCTGGCAGCCGCCTTGTCGGCCGGTGCTGACTACGCAGACCTGTATTTTGAATACCTTTCTTCGACCTCGCTGATGGTTGACGAGTCGATGGTGAAGTCTGCTTCGCAGGGGATCTCTGCAGGTTGCGGCGTCCGCGTGATCGCCGGTGAACGCACCGGATACGCCTATACCGACGATCTTTCGTCGGACCGCATTCTGCACGCCGCCCGCACCGCCGCGTTAATTGCGAACGGACCGGCCAAGACTCCGGCAGTAGGATTCCAGGAGAAACCCGCGCGCAGCCTGTACCCGGTGAAACTGCCTTCCGTAGACGCGGAGATCACCGCCAAGGTCGAATTGGTAATGCGCGCCGACCAGGCTGCACGAGCCTACGATCCCCGTATTAAAGAAGTGCGTGCCAGCTATGCGGATGAGCTTCGAAACATTCTGGTAGTTGGGTCGGATGGCACGTTCGCCGAGGATTCGCAGCCGTTGGCGCGAGTGAATGTCTCTTGCATTGCAAAGACCGATGGTAATTCCGCGCGGGGCAGCTCCGGCGGCGGTGGACGTGTCGCGCTGGACTTTTTCTTCGGTGAAAAGACTCCGGAGTATTTTGCCAAAGAGGCTTCGCGTCAGGCGATCTTGCAGCTCGACGCTCGCGAAGCTCCGGCCGGCGAGATGGAAGTTGTGCTCGGCCCCGGTTGGCCGGGCGTGCTTCTGCACGAAGCAGTAGGCCACGGGCTGGAGGCGGACTTCAATCGCAAACAGACGTCCGCGTTCGCGGGCTTGATCGGAAAACGAGTGGCCAGCGAAAAGTGCACCGTTGTGGATAACGGCACCATGCCGTGGCGTCGCGGTTCGCTGAACGTGGACGACGAAGGCGAACCCACGCAGAATACCGTGCTTATCGAAAAGGGGATTTTGAAGGGATACCTGAGCGACAAGCTCTCCGCGCGCTTGATGGGAATGGCCGACACCGGCAACGGGCGGCGCGAAAGCTACGAGCATATTCCCATGCCGCGCATGACCAACACTTATATGCTTGCCGGCGAAGAAGATCCGCAAGACATCATTCGCTCCGTGCGGCGAGGCCTGTACGCCGTGAACTTCGGCGGCGGGCAAGTGGACATTACGAATGGAAAGTTTGTTTTTTCGGCGTCGGAAGCGTACTTGATTGAAGACGGCCAGATCACCGCGCCCATCAAAGGGGCGACCTTGATCGGAAACGGTCCCGATGTGCTCACTCGCGTTTCGATGGTAGGCAATGACCTGAAACTCGACGAAGGCGTTGGCACCTGCGGTAAGGACGGACAGGCCGTACCCGTTGGTGTGGGCATTCCGACAATCAAAATCGATCGCTTAACCGTGGGCGGGACGGCCAGGAAAGATGTCGGCGGCTTCATGCAGTAGTCTGCAGCTTGTTTCCTTTGTGTACCTTCGTGTCTTTTGTGGTTACCGCAATTTAAAGGCATCAACCACAAAGGACACCATGGTACACGAAGGAATTCTGTGAACGAATTCTATGTCGCAAACTCAACTTGAAACCCGAAACCAGAAACTTGAAACTGACCTCCGCGAACTGGCCCAGGATATCGTGCGTCGCGCGATGTCCGGCGGTGCTACTGCCGCTGAATGTGTCATCCGGGAAGGTGATGAGTTCTCCACCGTTGTCCGTTTAGGGCAAGTCGAAACTCTGAAAGAGTCTGGCTCCAAAGCAATTGGCATGCGCGTTTTCTATGGGAGACGCGCGGCAAACACTTATTCCAGCGACTTCTCCTCGTCCGGCCTCGATCGGATGGTGAAGTCAGCGTTGGAACTTGCCAGGATTACCTCCGAAGATCCATTCGGCGGAATACCGGAAGCCTCGCAACTGGGATCGATCGCTGGCGACCTCGATCTATACTCCGCCGATGTTTACTCGCTTCCCGGAGAAGAACGCATCAGCTACGCGCGCCGTGCCGAGAAGGCCGCGCTCGACTACGATCCTCGCATCAAGAATTCCGAAGGCGGATCGTTCGAAGCGGCGACCGGGCATAAAATTCTGGCTAACTCGCATGGATTTGTCGGCGAATACCAGCGCTCGTATTGCTCACTCGCAGCCGTGCCCATTGCCCAATCGGATGACGGGTCGAAGCAGCGCGATTACTGGTTTTCGGTCGCCCGTAGCCTGAGCCGGCTTGAATCCCCCGAGCACGTGGGGAAGACAGCTGCCCAGCGCACTCTGCGCCGCTTGGGTGCGCGAAAATCGAAGACCGCGCAAGTTCCCGTGATTCTCGATCCGATGGTGTCCAGTTCGATCCTCGAGCACATTTTCGAAGGAGTGAATGGAGACTCCGTTTATCGTGGGGCGTCGTTTCTAGCGGGAAAACTGGGACAGAAGATTGCGGGCGATGGCGTGAACGTGATCGACGACGGCACCATACGCGGTGGTTTTGGAACCAGCCCATTTGACGGTGAAGGCGTCCCTTCAAGACGTACGATCGTGATTGAGAACGGCGTCTTCAAGTCGTATCTGCTGAACACGTACACCGCGAAAAAGCTCGGCCTCCAGACAACCGGCAACGCTTCTCGCGGATTGGCTGGAACGCCGGGAATTGGTCCAGGGAATTATTTCCTCCAGCCGGGTTCAAAGACTCCGCAGCAGATCATTGCGGAGATTAAAGACGGTCTTTACGTGACCGAGTTCCTCGGGCATGGAGCAAATCTGGTGACGGGAGACTACTCCCGCGGTGCGTCCGGCCTTTGGATTTCTGGTGGGGAACTTGCTTATCCCGTCGAAGAGATCACCGTGGCCGGAAATCTGAAAGAGATGTTTTTCAATATCTCCGATATTGGAAATGACCTTGAGTTCCGTGGCGCCGTGGCGTGTCCGACCATCAGAATCGATGGGTTGATGGTGGGCGGAGAGTAACTCGCCCGATAGTACAATCTCCCCATGGGCGGTTTGAACCAACCATCACCACCGGCGGAGCAGCGCGAATCCCATCTGGTTCCTATTCTGCTCGGAGTCGCGTTCGTCCTGATCGTAGTCGGTGTGATTGCCGTGCTATCCCGCAGCAGCCCCAAGCCGATCACTCCACCGAACCCTTATGCAGCGAAGGTTAACCTGTCAGATGTGAAAATGAGCGCCGCGGAAAATTTCGTGGGGGCGCGCATTACTTACATCGAAGGAACTGTGACCAACACTGGGGACAAAGCGTTGACACATGCCGTCGTCCACGTTGCCTTCAAGAATCCTCTTGGCGAAGTCGCGCAGGCGGATGATGTCGTACTCTACATTCTGAAGACTGCAGGGCCTTACCCGGATACGGTCGACCTCCACTTGTCGCCGCTGTCGCCGGGCCAGAGTGCGCCGTTCCGTCTGACCTTCGACCATATCAGCAATGATTGGGACCGCGCCTATCCTGACCTGAAAGTAACCGATGTCTCGGTGAAGTAAAAGTCAAGAGCGCCACGCATCTCCCAGATTATCGCAGATCACTTTGTTTCTTCCTGTGTGTTGATCCGTGGGTAGTAGGCTGTCCTTCAATTTCGTCGGCGCGATTGACGCGGCGTGAAACGAGAGAGCGAAGGCGGTAACGTGAATAACCGGGAGGTCTTAAGAGTTAGACGACGCTCCACCACGTCGTTCCGATGGGCGGCTGGATTTCCACCAGCATTTAATCCCGGCACGGGCGTATTGTATCAAGAAATTCAAAACGGCCCACCACCGATCCGTGTAATCCGTGAAAATCCGTGGCTGCATTCCGTTTCCTTTAGAATGCCTTTATGGCTGATGCAAAGCCAATTCGTTTGACGGAGTCGGTGAAAGCTGCGGGTTGAGCTTCCAAGCTGAGTCCGGCGGCGCTGGACGCGGTGCTTGGGAAATTAGCCCGGCAGCATGACCCGAATGTTCTGGTTGGCTTTGATCAAGCCGACGACGCCGGAGTGTATTTGCTCGGCCCCGGCACTGCGCTGGTGCAAACAGTGGACTTCTTCACACCGATGGTGGACGATCCTTACACCTTTGGACAGATCGCCGCGACCAACTCGCTGAGTGACGTTTATGCGATGGGCGGGCAGCCGCGCACTTCGCTGGCGCTGGTGTGTTTCCCGGAAAAAGCAGATCTCGCAATTCTCGAACGCATTCTTGCTGGCGGGCTTTCCAAAATGATTGAGGCCGGCTGCTCAGTGATTGGCGGGCACAGTGTTCGCGACGAAGAGATGAAGTTTGGATACTCTGTCACGGGCCTGATTGATCCCGCCCGCGTGCTCATCAATGGCGGGGCCAAGGCTGGGGACCGGCTGCTCTTCACCAAGGCGCTGGGGACGGGCGTAATCTCGACCGCCATCAAGAAGAAAGCCGCGAAGCAGCCTTGGATCGACGCCGCCATCGCCTCCATGACCACGCTAAACAAGAAAGCCGCAGAGGTCATCACGGGCCGCTTCGCGGTTCACGCCATGACCGATGTGACTGGCTTCGGCTTGATCGGACATGCCCGCGAGATAGCCCTGGCTTCGAGCGTCTCGCTTCGCTTCCATGCCAGTCGCATTCCGCTGCTTGAGGGCGCGCTGGAATGCGTTCGAGCCGGACACATTCCCGGAGGCCTGAAGGCCAATCGCGAATTCGCAGAGTGTGTTGTTGCCTACGAAGGTGGAATCAGCGAGGAAGTGAAGACGACTCTCTTCGATCCGCAGACCGCTGGGGGATTGCTGATCTCGGTCGCGTCCGAGGATGCGACTGAACTCTTGCAGGCTCTCAATGCGGCTGGCGTTCCTGCCGTAGAAATCGGAGAAGTATTACCTGCGACCAAACCCCTGCTCACGGTTGCGCCTTGATCCCGATCCCGCCGGCGCTCGTCTCTGTGTTTACCCATTAGTACATATATAACCAGTATGTTAACCTTGTGGTAAGACGTATATACCTCAAATTTTGCATTCTGTCGCTAGATCTATGAAAACAAAGGGAGTGTTTTCGAGATACCCACGTAAAATATCCCTTTTAAAGGACTTACGGAAGGGGATATCCCATGGGTTCCATGCTTCATAAGTCTATGAAAACAGGTACCGAGTCGGGATACCCTCTAAAATATCCCTTCTAAAGGACTTAACGCAGGATAATTTTGAGGGCCGGCAGGGCTTTTCGTTGTGAGGGCACGCCTGCGACGGAACCTCGAAATTGTCAAAGAGCTGAAGGAGTAACTGCTGTTATCAAACAGCTAATGGAGATATCATTATCTTATCCGCTTGCAGGTGCGCGCGTCAACCAAAAAAGGCCGGTGCCAGTCAAAGCGGGGAGGACCCGCGCAACTTCAACGCAACCACGATCACGAAGAGCCAGCAGTCAGTTGTCGGTTCTCAGTTCTCAGTTTTGTTCGGTGGGGAAAGACTAGTGGAATGTTTCGCCTCTGGCCAGCATCGCAAGAATCGTTTCCATGCGCCTCTGCTTCGTTTCCGGCTTCTTTGCGGTTTGCAGGCGGTAGGCAATTGCGTAGCGGTTGGTCTTGCTGAGCGACTCGAAGAACGCGTTCGTTTTTTTGTTCCTGCCGACTGCCACGAGAAAATCTTCAGGAAAAGTTGCCTTGCTGAAGGAATCGTAGGCGGCTGTCCAGCGGCCGTCTTTTTTCGCGGCATCTATTGCGGCCTGCCCTGTAGCCTTCATCCGTCCCGCCTTGATCAGCCTTTCCGCGTGCCGGGTGTTGATTTTGGACCAGCCGCTCTTGGGCCGTCTTGGAGTGAATCTTTGACGCCACGAAACCTCATCATGGCGCTGTTTCAGGCCGTCGATCCATCCATGGCAGAGCGCTTCATCGAGCGCTTCGGCGTAGGTGACGGTGGGTTCTCCCGAGTCCTTCTTGAAGATGCGCAGCCAAATTCCGTCGGATTCGCGATGATTCGCCGACAGCCACTTACGAAACTCCGAGGGTGATCGAAAGCAAAGAATTTCGTTCATATGAAAAGACCGCCGATCTTGCGTGCATCCTTCATTTCAAGATGAGCTCCCAAATGCGCGCCAGATGATGATCGTCGTGCTCGGCCACGAAGTATAAATGATCGACCAGGCGGAATGGCTTTTTGAGCCGAGGATGCGGGATCGATCGGGCGAACAGGTCGGCTTCAAACCCGCCGAGTCGATCCACGAGCTGCACTCGGG
>Ga0209275_10000119_pt1 | contig 25375 bp, 26 predicted proteins | sample HubBroMetageREF2_FD_188344 | JGI IMG/M metagenome (GOLD analysis project Ga0209275, IMG submission 188344) | Reference soil microbial communities from the Hubbard Brook experimental Forest, New Hampshire, USA - Hubbard Brook CCASE Soil... | ecosystem: Environmental > Terrestrial > Soil >... | reverse complement strand
GTTTTCCGTATTTCGCAAAAGAGCGGTCGCGCGCTTGGTGAGTCGTTCCGGTGACTCTACTGCGAAGATCAGGACGACCGTGTCCAAGAGCAACCGCATTTAGTCTCGTCCTTCGATGAAGGCCTCGACTTCATCATCGGACATGGGCTTCCACCATCCCGGTTCTAGAACTTGAATCGTACCCTTGAGGGTCCCCAGGCGCCGCTTCTTGCGAGTGGGCTTTTTCGTTCGGACAAGATCCACAGCAGGCACCCCACGACGGCAGATGGTCACGGTTTCGCCATCCTCGGCGGCCCGGATCAGTTCGGGAAGCTTGTTCTTAGCATCTGCCACGCTTACCTTCATGCTCTGTATGATAGCTATCTAACATAGCTATGTCAACAGAGGCCTTTTTCGAAGCGCGACGGGAAATCAGGAAACCTCGCAGCAGGCTGTTGGAATTTTCTCGCCACGGGGGTCTGCTTCCGCCGTTCCATGGAAGACGGCAGAAACAGCCTAAGCCAGTCCGCTCAGTATGGTCATAAACGCGAATGGCTTTTGTTCTGTCGACGGCTCTCCCGCCAAAAGTCGTAGAGTGAATTGTTACTGTGTTCGGCTTCGAGCGAAATAGGAGGACGGAAAAAACGTCCATAAATCATTGGAACAAAAAAGAAGGACGATGGCTCCCCTTCGTTGACACGCATCGAACTTTCTGCCTAGCTCCGTGGCCTGATGCAAAGGAAATCCTACTAGGCATTCACCGGTTTACTCCTCTGTCTGCCTCGCGCCACAGCGACGGAACTGTATCTGTCTCGTGAGGATCGTATGGCCGGATTAGGCCTCGGCTCAGCTGTTTGCAGAGATGGGCGACACAGGAACCAAAGGACTTGGCGATCGATTACCATAATCGATTTGCGGACTTTCAGTTTCCGATTCTCCGTTGAAAGAAAGGAGTTGACCGATCGCTCGCAGTTGTCCCGCGGTGGGACTGAATCTGAGCTTAATTTAAGGCCTTGCTCCGGGTCCTTGCAAATTCGTGCTCGGCAGCACTCGAAACGGTTTGTTCTTGCCCCAGCGGTAGATCGCGAAATCCCGGTCCAGCGTCAGAATGTCGGCGGTCCCAAACTCGTCCGCCAAACGAATCAGACAGGCATCCGCGAGATCAATCTTCCGGTCCTTATATTTTTGCATTACTTGTCTCACACCGGCAGTATCTCGAGAAAGCTGAAAGGGAACCTGGAAAATCCCGGCGGCAATGTTCTCGATCACCGCCCCCGACGCGCCTGACAAGTTGCGCAACAAATAGCAACTCTCAGTAATGACGGCTTCGCAAGTCACGAGCGGTGCCTCCACTTCTCGAACTGTTTGAGCGCACGTCCTGTGAAAACTCTCGCTGCGGTCCAGCAGCGCAACTATGACACCTGTGTCGAGCAGGACCGGCTTCATCGCCCAAATTTCCCTAGATGCTTTTTGTTCGATCCCAGGTCTCGCACACCGGATTCGAACTTACCCAGGCCGATGACGCCTGCCTTCTTGCGCCGCAAGTAGCTCGCTTCCAGAACACGCAACCCCTCGCGTACGATCCGCGAAGGAGTCCAACCCAATTCTCGCACCAGAACAGCGAGTCTCTTCCGCGATCGGTCATCCAGCCTAGCTTGAATTGCAAATCGCATGGACCAATTGTACTACAAATAGTCATTTGTATGACATAGTATTCGCATCTTCGCGTGGTGCCTGTCCCACCGCTCTAACTTCGAGCTGAGCGCGAGAAATAACCGGCACTGGAGGCGACAGGAGAACCTCCGGAGATCAACCAACCAGCTTCGACCTGGTGCCCCAGCGTTGTTGCCACCATTCCTGGGGCGCGTGAAACCGGTGCGGAGAACTCTTGCCCCAAGACGGGTCGCTGAAATACCAAGGAAAAAAGAGGATAACGAATTCCTTGCTCTTAAGTCTTTCGCAACGAAAGTTCTGACGTTTGGCAATTTGCAGTATGCGGAGGAATAAGAAGTTGGCTCCCCGGGCTAGATTCGAACTAGCAACCCTGCGGTTAACAGCCGATGAGGTCCAAAATCTAAAAGCCCTATCTGGTGTCGCTTACAAGAAACTGGGAGCCATTCTTACTTTTCTAGCTGCACCCAAATCCTGCACCCAAGTTCTGAGATTGACTTGAGCGCGTCGTGCATTGGCAACTGCAAATCTGAAAACGCGGTCACGAGGGCCAGAGCACCAGGCCGTTTCCAATCAAGGAATGAGCTTCGGATGATGTGCCGCGATCCAGTTCTCGACAAGTTTGAAAAATGCCCGGGCCTCAGCAACAATCTCTGCGGCTTCGGTCCTTGTAGCCACGAACGCATGGTCGTAATCAATGACATTTCGTTTCCGTCGGCAGGTTTCAAAGTAATCGAGAGACCGGACGGCCGACGAGCCAAGCGCAAGACGCGCCGCGTCGAATGTCAAACGGTGATGCCCTGGCGCGTTCGCAAGGCGATACCCAGCGCACGCGATCGCCATCTTGGCTGCTTGAAGGGCTGCGTTATACGCGGTCGCGAATCTGCGGTCTTCCGACAATCCCTTGACCGCTGCATCTGATAGGTCTCGCGTGATGACGGCGCGGAGGGCATCAAGCTCCTTCTTGCTGGTGCTGTGGGCGTGAACTTTATGTTCTGCTAGTAGTTTTTTCCAGATCATCCAGAGAACCTATGAGAGTTACGAATTTATCTTTAATCACCGATTTCAGAAAGTGATTACCGGCGCGAATCTTATCTCTGAATTCTTTTTCCGAGTAGCGAGTGAGATTCACCTCGCGACCGAAGCGCTCTTCGATCCGCCGCAGTGCGGGAAGCAGATCGAGCGTCGCCACGTCGCCTACCATCAAGAGATCGATGTCACTGTCAGATCCTTCTTCGCCACGCGCAACCGAGCCATAAACTGCCGCCCATTGGATCCTGCCGTGGAACTTCGCGATCTCGGATTGCAGCGCCGGAATAAGGCCCGCTGTTTTTGAGAGCAGCTCTCGAAGCGGGTTGAAGACCGGAGAATTCGCTTGGGCTTTGTAGTAGATTCTCCTCCCGTCCTGTTTCCGCTCCAAAACGCCACCCTCTGTCAGTGAATCGAGCTCCCGTTGTAGGCTGGAAGGAGAAGTTTTGAGATGAGAAGCAAGTTCAGACAGGTACCACCATTTTTCAGGCGACAGGAGCGCAACCGATAGGAGCTTCTGCCGGGTCGCAGGAAAGAGAGCGTCGAGAATGCGTGACGTACGCATAAAGCGTAAGTATTTACGCAAATAACGTATATTGTCAACTGGTCTTTACAGCGGCTTCCGAACGTTCTGCAGTTACCCAATCGGAGCGCGGCGGGCGATAGACTGCAAGGGATGGATGATACCGTGAGAAGTTGGCTCCCCGGGCTAGATTCGAACTAGCAACCCTTCGGTTAACAGCCGAACAACCAACTTCACCAGAACTTGCCGGAGTTGGTTCTAATCGAGGGAAATTAGCAAATTGCGACTAAACCCGACGAATCATTTTCTCCTTCTCTATTCACCTTTCGTTCGTATTTTGCTGTCATTCACGACCATTAGTATTACGTTTTTATGACAGCGCGTACCGTTACCGATTCTCATCGATCTGTGGTCGCAAAATGAAATAATGAAATCGCAGTTGAGGCTGCCCGTTCGTCGCTGGGCATCTTGCTTAAACGACATAACTGATTTCGATGGTCGGTCAACGGCGCAAGAAGCAGACTCGATTGGTCCAGTCCCATTTGGCGGTTTTTCTCAAAAGATTGCTCAAGGCCCGTACGAGGCCACCCGTATCCGATGGCGATATGGTCTTTTCGTCTACAAAAATCACTCCGCTGTGCTTTCGCTCTTCTTCCGCCCAGGCTTTGAGCAACGGGGGAATCGTCCTACGATCGTAGGTAACAAACGTCAACCCCTGCACGGCTGCCTGTTGCAGGCAGGCAGCGTCTTGCTGTCCTAAGAATTCTCCCTCCTCCCATTCCGCCAAACAAGAAACTACGTGCAGCCGATTGCGACGGCGAAGACCATCCGCCACCCGCGGCGAGATATGCTCATCCAGAAGAAGCTTGAGCATCTCAGTCTCTCGCTGCTCCTCTGGAGTCGAGTTCGACAGCCTGCGGCAACATGCGCTTTAGTGCCTCGAAATCGGTTGCAGCATTCTCGGATAGTGCACCCTCAATCTCGTCTGGAAACGCCTTTGCGTAGTTGATGGCGGCTTGGACTTTCGCTTCTGGCCATTTGAGATGCTCGCCCACGGCGGAGACATCAGCCTTATAGCTTTGAACGAGGAGCAAAACCTCCCACACAGCGAGCGTACTTCCTTGGATGTAGGCTTGTCGGCCCACCGGAGAATCGCGGAAGTCGATAAACGCGAATTCCGATCTTCTGAGCCCTTCTTCCACCAACCGAGCGCTTGCATCGCTAGGTGTCCATCCATGGCGATTGGCCATTCGCTTGAGACGTTTTCCACTCTCTGCCGGCAGACGCATGCTGATGACGACGGAACGAGTCGCTCTCATGGGGCCTCCCCTTCTGCAACGTAACTGTTGTAAGCATTGTAGCATTTCTGGAGTGATTCAGACAGACTATCAGTCGACCTTCGGCAACCTGGTTAACGCCGTTACGGGAAACCTGGATTTTCAAGTTTCCGACTACGCCAATCGGGAGTTGACGCAAATCCTGAGATAGAATTGTAAACTCGACAGACCAGCGCATTCCTACAGTTGAGCTATGAGCGTATCTCGAAACGTCCTTAGACGTACCAGAATTGGATGGAAGTTCTGGATTCCTGCCGGTTGTCTCACTTTACTCTTTGCATTTTTCCTTCTTCTTACTCCATCTTTTCACGATAGGTATTTTGGCGTTGCCAAGAACGAAGCGACGGCAGTTGACAGTCTGCACAAAATCTACGAACTTGAAAACGCATATGCTACCGCGCACCCCGACAACGGTTTTGCTTGCCAATTGAATCAACTTCGGGCCGATTCGCATGTGCCTGATGGATACGCCAATTTCTTGAATTTGCGGACAGGTGAATGGGTCGGATATAAGTATGAAATCGTCGGCTGCACTCAAGAGAAAAATGGCGTTTTCGCTCACTAGCAAGTGACTGCGGTCCCGCTTAGACCTTGGGCGAGCGGGGTGCGGGCATTCTGCACGGACCAAACAGGCAGTATATTCTACGACCATACCGGTTCTGCGTCTGAATGCTTGGCCGCGAGGCAACTGCTGCCCTGACGAGTCCATCTGGTAAACGCGCTTCGCGCCCAAATGAATCCGCCGCGAAAGGGAGCTCGTCACAATTGCGTCCGGAAAATATGGCGAGCGCGAGCACCGTGCCGTTAGCCGAGAGTTTACGACTATACTTTGGGCGTTGTCGAGCATTCGGTTACACGCGAACGTTCTACTACTTTCGCCCGTTTCTTCCGGAAGTAAATCTCAGCCTCCGCAACCGACAGCAGCCAGGGTGGGGCCGTGAGTGCGATGCGACTATTACGTTTTTATGACAGCAGTTGTTGACATCGGATTAGTTACAAAAAAGTGCCTTTACTTCACCAACTTGCAGACCCGATTTCACTTCGCACACCCAAGCATTCGGTCGCGAGCCGAATGCTCTACCCAAACTCCGTAATTGCTTGATACAAAAGAAATTTGGCTCCCCGGGCTAGATTCGAACTAGCAACCCTTCGGTTAACAGCCGAATGCTCTACCATTGAGCTACCGGGGAACCGGGCATGGCAGGACTTTAATTCTACAACACTAAGCGGGGTGTGCGCCAACCTCCTCGCTCCGATTTGAGTCCAACTTTGAGTCCAAGAGCGGCCTGACTTTCGCCATTTCTGCCGCGTGATATTGCTTCATTCTCCTTGTGTAAAGGTCAATCAGTCGGTCAACGGAGTGTCCCGCCCAATCACGAATGACTTGGCGAGTCACGCCAGCATAGACCCACTGGCTTATTCTTCCACTGCGGAAACTGTACATTCCCATGCCCTCTTTCCAGATTCCCAGTTCGTCGAGAACCGGTCTGAGTTCATCTTCGTACAGGTTTAATAGAAGCAACGGTGTCCGATTTCGGGTTTGGAAGACCAAGCCAGTCGTGCGCCCGTTCAGATGCTTCCGCAGTTCTTGTACTATGGAAGAATCGATTGGGCACGTACGGCTTCTGTCTTTGTCTCCGGTGTCTGATTTGGATGTGCCTTCGACACCGTTTACAATACCCTGACGGAAATTCGCAACTCCCTGCTCCAAATCAACATCGCTGCAACGGAGTCCGACCAACTCTGAGACCCGCGCTGCCGTTCCGGTAGCCATCGCAAAAAAGGCACGGTACATCTGCTTCTCTGCCTTAATTGTTCAGAATGATTTTCATGGGCTTTACGCTTACTGAAAGATGCCGTGCCGCCTAGAATTGAATGCTTTCATTCCATGAAGCAGTGACTACGTGGACAGTCGACCCGTAACGAACCTATCGACGCGCTCATTGATAGCACTTTTCCACGCCGGCGCGGGAGAGTTAAGTTCGGCCAAACAATCCCGAAGCAAATCCTCTATCAACTTGGGGTCGAGTGCGCCTTTCGCCGCGTTCGGAGCACTAAACAAATTTGCAAACTGTCTAAGCGTGAGCGGAACAATTTTCAGAGCCAGCTCACTGTCATCCTTCCGGTACCACTTCGCGACGCGAAACGTTTCGGTGGTGTTCGTATCGACCGTCAACGCTAAGAACAACCCGTAGACGGGTTTCTTTTTCGCCGCGAACACATCAGACAACACCGCGACGTGTCGCCTGACTGGCTCACCTTCGGCTGCTTCTTGCCGCGAACTCGAACTCAGCGTCACTTCCACCACGAGCGCGAAATTCTCGAACTCGAATACGAGGTCCGGGCTTCCGCTTCTCGCGCATCCGACAGGTAGAAAGGATTCGTAAGGTTGTGGCCCTTCGTAAACCTCAAAATTCCTGCATTCCCAAGGCTCATTAACGAGGGAGTTTATTGCTAGAAATGCCCGCCAAATCGCCCATTCGAAGTATGCCGGTGCTTCCTTGCTCGGTATAAACCTACTGTCGGCAATGAGCCCGTCCAGATACTCGGTAATGTTGTCCCACTGGTTGCGTTGTTCGTTCGCATACGCGCGTTCGCGAGTGCGTACAAGCTGCTCTTCGAAGTCGTGCAAAATACGGTGAACATCAGCAACACCGAGTTGGTCCAAATCTGCTGGAACAGTTACTTTTACCCCGGTTGATTCCAAGGCCCGCGCGGCCTCATGAATTTCGGCAACAGCGGTTGCACGATTGTCGGTCGGGATTTCCGCTCCTTTCCAAAACCGTTCCAAATAGGCTTTGCCATCACTCGGTTGAAAGGGGGTTGCGAGTATCGCATCAATCAGAGTTCGGCGATGCGGGGCCCGTCCGAGACGATTCTTTTCTTGCCGGAAGAGTCCAGTCAGACGTAGGTATCGGAAGTTTGAGTCGGCATAATCCATTAATGTCTCTGGTTTCTGAGAAGCATTACCAGTTCCCAGAAAAGTGCGCTCAATCTCGTTGCGCTTAGGCTGGTTCGCTGCGTTCGTCATCGCCTCGCGAAAACGGATTATGCGCTCAACAGCCACCGGAACATCCGCAGAGCTAGTCGTGACTTCAACCACGGCTGCCATCTCCGCCTTGCTCACGTTGGCTTCTGCGCCAGACTCTTCAAGTCCGCATAAAATGTCGAGAACGATGCGAAGCGGACTGAATGGCGCTGCTGCTGGAAACGACTCGACAGGCGAAGGCAATTGAAGTGCTAGCAGCGAACGAAGAAAACATTCTTGCTGCGCGGGCAGTGATGTCGAGTCGATGAATCTTCGACCGTTTTCGGTGATTGAGAAAGGAACGACTCTGCTCAGGTCGTTTTCGGCAAGTCTCTCAGAATTGGGCGTGATGAATCCGAGCTGCATCATCGCGGCTCGCCACTTGCGGCCCATATCTGAGAAGTCTTCTTCAGGCCCTCGCTGAATCCGTACAACTTCGGCGTCACTGAGCAATATTGCAAAGGCACGCTCTCGTTCCCTGCCATCCAAATTGCCTTCGAGCGGCGACCCGGCCAAAGCCGTCAGCCCCGCTCGCAATCGCTGGGCTTCACGGACAGTCGTGTTCCCTAGATACCAAGCCCGATTCTTCTCGACGGGCTGCTTCTGGTTGTCCATGCGATCTCGTTTGATAGCTTACTGAGCAACGAACAAATATTCGTAAACCGAATTATTGTTATCGCCAACTTTGTGTTTATGGTTGCCGTGCGAATACAGATGCTGAATCCTGTGAACTTCTACTTTTCTCTTGAGGTCCTTTAACAGTTCCACCATCTGTTTTTCCGAGGGTATGCCGTTCGAGGAGTACGATACCACCAGCGTAGATTTTCGAAAGTGATTGAATAGCCTAGCGAAGGCGTCGATAGCCTTGGCTTTCGTGCTGAACTCAGTTGGATATGACCGGATTTTCTTTGTCAGGGTGTTGCTCAATATATCTGCACCTTCCCAATAAGAGCTGAACCCCTCAACGAAGTGATAGCGCCTTGTGTAATCGCAATCAGAAAATGGGCTGACATATGGAGTGTCGATGTAGACGAGGTCGTAGCCTTTTGGGTCCACGCTGAAAACGTCCATACATTCGGCTTTGTTTCTTCGTTTATTTGAAAAGACCGCGCCATTGAACTGCGAAGCGGCCATCAAAAACTGCTCCTCCATGGTCAGCAGCAAGTCTCTCCTTCCATCCCATCCTTTCGTGCCCGTAAAAGTAAAGATGCCTCTCGGCCGCTTCTTCATCGCTGCTCTGCAGGCAGCCGCAATAGCCAATGAGCGCTTCGTTCCGCTGTTCAACTCTTGAATGTTGGCCCAGAGATTATCCAAGAACCGATTGTCGGTTGGGTTGAAATATCGGTCCGCAAAGGTGGCTTGTATGAAATCGCGTGCCCCGCGATTTGGCCTTAGGAGCATCTGCGTATCGGCGTCGGTTAGAAGTGTTGAGTTGTTCTCGATGGTCGCCCGCGCAATGTGAAAGGCAAATTTCAAGAAATCGTTCGTATGGACCTCTGCGCCAGTCTGTTTCAAAGCGTAGGCCACGCAGCCGGAACCGGAAAATGCATCCAACGCCCTACTGAACCGCAACGAAGAAATATGTTTAAGTATGAATGGGAGCAGGACCTGCTTGCTCCCCATGTATCTTGTTTCTGGGAACGACGGCTTGACGACGACTTTTGTGGTTCGGGATGCCTGCACGATTTGAGTAAAGGTAGTTGGCTGAAGCTGGGTATCGGGCGTCATTTAGTCAGAGGCTCGTAGTTTGAAATGAGCAATTCATCGACCTTGCCTCTGCCCTCACCTTTGCAATTTACAAAACGCGGCATCTGAACGGTGCGTTGCAGGAACTTAGAATACAACTTTGCAGTCTTCTCGTTGAGCGAATTGCTCGACAGAACGAAGCAGCCCATCCCTGCCAATTCGTTAAACTTTTCAGCCAATCGCTCTTGGTCAGCTTCGTGGAACTGGTCTTTGGTGTAGCGCTTGAAGTCTGAAAACTTTCCAACTGGCACATACGGCGGGTCGAGATAGACGAAGTCACCCCTCCTGGCCGGCTTCAGAACAGCCTCGAAGTCCGCGCACACTAAATGCGCCTTTTTCAAGAGCTCGCTCGCTGCTCGTAGGTTCGCAGGGTCGACCAACTTGACGTTTGAGTGTCGCCCGTACGGTGTATTGAATCTGCCGAGTTTGTTGACCCTGTAGAGGCCGTTGTAGCAGGTCTTGTTGATATAAATCAGTCTGGCAGCGCGACTGACGGCGGATAGTGTGTCCGGGTCTAACTCTCGGAGCCTATAAAACTCAGTTCCACTCACGCGAAGTTTTGAAATGAACTCAATTAATTCTTCCGGTTGGTCGCGCACAACTTTATAGCAATTCATTAATTCGGGGTTGGAATCTCCCAAGACCGCAACCTTCGGCGACAAATCAAAAAAGAACGCACCGCCCCCGACGAATGGCTCATAGTATCGATTGAATCGTGGCGGAAGAGACTGGCGCAAAGCAGCCAATAGGCGTGCCTTCCCGCCTGCCCATTTTAGGAATGGTTTGATACGAAGTGGTTTACGTTCTTCGACGAAGAGTTTCTCTTGAATTGGCTTGGTTCTCTTCAGGATGACCGCAGATGCTGGCATCGTTTCGAGAGCCCTTCGGCTCTGGGCAAAGTTTAGCACCTTCATATTTCATTCCCTAGACTCCGGAATCAGGGTTTTCCACAGAGAACTTCACTCGCTTCTGAGTCGTGAACAAAAGAGTGGGGCTGATGAAACCACTCCAGTTCACCGCCACAAGAGTTGCTCGCCGCCGCGGTTATTAGCGGGTGGTAGAATCCGGGCAAGAGGCGTGACGAATGCCAACAATCAGCAATCGAGCCCTAACAATTCTCAAGGATGTCTGCGGAGTTCATCATTTCACCGACTTGGAGCAGATTCGAATTGAGGTCTTGACTGAACAACTCAATGCAATCCTGAAAGCGAGTAAGAGACGGTCGAAACAAAAGGCTCAGCGTCACTGACCAGCAGAGCAGCGTAGTTATTGTAATGCCCTCCCCTGATTTGGGCGGTCAGGGCCTCCGAATTTGGTGCACTCGCTGTCATTTCAATAGGCTCTGCCACGCGTCCTTAAACGCGGCACCTTCCTTCAGGAGCTTTGCCCGCAAAATAACACGCCTGCCCTCGTACTGCTTCATGAATGTGCTGATGACCTCGCTCGGAACGACCCATACCGCAGGAGAAGTCGAAGGGTCGTGGATTCTGCCTTCGTAGCTGACCAGCACAACGAAGTGGAGTTTTCCTTCGAGCGGTAGGATGTTGTCGGCTGGCCAGTCAAACTTTCCGGCAACTCCCTTTACCTCGACCATCACGGACACCCCAGTATCGCGGATGAGGAAAATATCGACGCCCTTCTTGTTGCCGAGCGTTAGGCAAGCCTGAGCTCCGAGTCGGTGAAGGACGGAAAGTACATGAAATTCTGACGCAAGATTCGTGTTGTATCCGTCCATCGCTTCTCCCTGCCTTTTACAAAACAATACGACCTCCATAATGGCGGTGTCGACGAGATTGAAGGTCTTTGTTTCCTTGCTGTCTATTTATTCGGCTTCTTTAGGAGAGTTATTCATATCGCCGTCTGCGCGACGATTCGCAGAGAAGGGAACTAAGAAGGGACGTGCGAGGTTGGACGCGGCAAAGTTCTACTCGGTCACCGCTCTTTCCTCAAATAAGCCGCCCACGCTATCAAATGCAGCCATGATTCGGGCGAAGTCTCTTCGCGGTAGACAGGCATGCATATCCTTCCAGCCGCTTGAAGAACTCTTCAGCCGTCGTCCGCTTGGCCAGCGCGTCCGGCGCACCGCTTGTGGCAGCGCTTATCAAAACCCTCCTGACCGCCACATTATGCGCCTAAGACGCTGCAGGTGTATCGCCGTCAAGCACTGCAGGCTGGTCACAAAGGCTCCCACAGCCTTCGGACTAGTAGGGAAGGGCCGTCGCAACAGGCGGTTGAACTTGGTGAGATGGAAGCCGCAGGCGCGGCATTTGTTGCCAGGATTATTTCGAGCGAATCAAAGAAGGGTAGACATGCCAGAAGTCGCCACCGTGGTTTGTAAATTCGACGCCAATTTCTCTTTTCCCCCACAGTTTTGACTGGACGTACACCACGCGGCACTCACGCTCTTCTTCCGTTATCGCGTTAACCAGCAGCACTGTCTGGCCCCGCCTTACCTTCGCAGCCAACGCCAGCAATCCCCCGTGAACGCTCACTGCGTTTGTCTCGGTAACGTCGCGGAATGGCCGGTTTCTTGTGGTTTGCCCATACACACGCACCGGAATAGACAAAAGCAGTCGTCTACTCCGCCGTTGCCTCCCAAGTTTCTTCACCGTTTGGCTCCTTGGCCGACAACGCATTCGCCTGAACCAAGACTAGTTCCGGGTCTTGATTCCGCCAATAGTACTTGTGTCCAGAATGCACAGATTTCTAACTAAGGATGGCAGACGGTAGTGGAAGCGGAAAACTCGTTCGCACTTGTGCGGAGAATTGGTTTTCGTCCTGCTCGTGAAGACGCTTTCGACGCTCTCATGCGAACGCAGGGAGCGTGGCGGTAGGAGCAAATGTTTTTCAGTTTGTTAGTTCAGGTGGAAAAATGTCGGCGAATCTGAGTCCAACACTGAGTCCAACTTGCCCGGCTTCCGGCAGCCGTTGTGGTTGGTTAAACGGTGCCGAATCAGCTTGTTAGATTTTATTCCTACGACGGTTAACAGCCGAATGCTCTACCATTGAGCTACCGGGGACCTGATTTGTTACCGGCCAAGACCGAACGTCTTACGACAGCGGTGCTTCTTGCGCAAATGACGACTTCAACTGCAGCGCTCGCCAGGCGCCGATCCCCATTCGAGAGCGCAAGTTTGCCGCGCAACCTGTTTTCAGTTTGCATAAAATCCGCTCCCCAAATTACACCTCGTAAGAGACAATAGTGCGTCGTCAACGCGCAATATCCCTCAGCCACGCGCGCGAGTATGCCGCCAATGGAGCGCGTTTCCGTTGCACGATTGGTTTCACGCTGGGATGAATGTGCGTGGATTGGGTCCGCGGAACGTGTACGATTTCTTTCTTCAACGCGCGGGACCAGATGCTTCGCTCCGATTCTGCCTGCAGCGATTCACGGCGGGACAATGGTATCGCTATACGAGCGCAGCGCCCGGCGAATATTAAGAGGTGCACGAATTGATGGCTGAAAGTTCAGACCCCGCTCAACAGTTCCCGAATTTGCCGGCGCGTATTCGCGGGCTGGCGCGCCTTTCCTACAATGTATGGTGGAGCTGGCACCGCGAAGCACGCGAACTATTCCCCGCGCTGGATCAACAGGCCTGGCGCGAAAGCGATCACAATCCGTTGCGCATGCTCGCGTTGGTGCCGCAGCAAACTCTGGACAATGCCGCGCGCGACGCGGAGTTTCTGGAGCGATTCGACGCGGTGATGGCGGAGTTCGACGCCAATATCGCATCGCAAACCGGTTGGTTCACGACTGAATACGGAACGCCGCAAGCACCTTTGGCTTATTTTTCCGCCGAGTACGCGTTCCATCATTCTCTGCCGCTCTATGCCGGCGGGCTGGGCGTGCTGGCCGGTGACTACGTCAAAGAATGCAGCGACCTCGCCATCCCCATGGTCGCCGTCGGCTTGATTTATTCGCGTGGCTACCTTTCGCAGAAAATCCGCGATGACGGCTGGCAAGAAGACGATGAAAAGACGCTGGATCGCACCTACGATCCCGTGAAACTCGTGCTCAACGGAAACAATGAGCCTCTGCGAGTTCAGGTTCCGTTCTTTGAGCCACCCGTTCATGTGCTCGTGTGGCGCGCGGATATCGGCCGCGTCCCTGTCTATCTGCTCGACACTGAAGTGGAAACCAATCAGCCCTGGGATCGCGCCATCGCTCATCGCCTCTACACCAACGATCCGGAGCAGCGCTTGCGCCAGGAAATCGTGCTGGGCATCGGTGGAATGTGCGTCCTGAAAGCGTTGGGCATTAATCCTGCGGCAGTGCACATCAACGAAGGGCATCCGGCATTCGCGTTTTTGGAACGCGCGCGCACGCTGGTGGAAACCGGCACGACTTTCGAAGCGGCAATCGCCAAAATCCGGGAAACTTCCGTCTTTACCACGCATACCCCGCTTTCCGCCGGCACGGATGTTTTTCCGTTTCCCTTATTCGAAAAATATTTCAGCAGCCATTACGATAAGTTCGGCACCGACCGTAACGGTTTGTTGCAACTAGGAACCAATCCCGCGAATCCCGACGCCGGATTCAACATGACTGTCTTCGCCTTGCGTATGTCCAACTTTTGCAACGCAGTCAGCAAGAAACACGGTGAAGTAGCCAGGGAAATGTGGAAAAGCGTCTGGCCGGAGAAAAAACTCGAAGACGTCCCCATCACCGCTATCACCAATGGCGTCCATCTGCTCACTTGGATGGACCCCGAGTGGTTGCAGCCGCTGTTCGCCCAATACGTCAGCCCCGGCTGGATCCGCGACCAGGACCAATTGAAAATGTGGGAAGCGGTCGAAAAGATTCCGGACGAGGAGCTGTGGTCGTCGCACAACCGGCTGAAAGTTTTATTGATTGACGAAATCAACGAGCGCGCCCGCGAAGAATGGCAAAAAAAGCGCGTGCGCGCCGAAAGCGTAATTGCGTTTGGCGCCTTGCTCGATCCTGAAATTCTAACGATCGGTTTTGCACGCCGGTTTACCAGCTACAAACGGCCCGACCTGATCCTTCATGATTTGGATCGCCTGAAATTACTCCTTACCAATCCGCTGCAGCCGGTGCAGATTATTTTCGCGGGAAAAGCGCATCCCTCCGACATCGCCGGAGCGCAGCTGATCCAAAGAGTTTTCCAACTGGCTCGAGACCCAAACTTCGCCGCGCGCATCGCCTTTGTCGAGAACTATGATCAACATCTGGCTGCGCGCATGGTTCGTGGCGTGGATATGTGGCTGAATAATCCGCTGCCTCCTCTGGAGGCCAGCGGCACCAGCGGCATGAAGGCCGGCGCAAACGGCGTTCCCAGTATTTCCATTCTCGACGGCTGGTGGCTAGAGGGTTACAACGGCGCAAACGGCTGGGCCTTCGGTGGCGACGCGACCGACGGCGATCGCACCGCTGCGGATGCTGACGCGCTTTATCGCCTGCTTGAAGAGAAAGTCATTCCGCTCTACTACCGGCGCCCGGACGACGAGATTCCCCACGAATATGTGCGCGTCATGAAGGCTGCAATCAAAAGCGTGGCGCCGCAATTCAGTTCCCGGCGCATGTTGAAGGAATACGTCCGCCAGTTTTACGTGAAGGCGCTGGGAGTGAAGAAATCGTAGCGCGAACGAAACGCAGTGAGCGCGTGAGAAAATTACGCTCATTATGAACACACCACTCGCGCGAGATATTTCTCGGTAATCGCGCGCCCGCCTCAATCTCGATTTTACTGGAGCGATCGCCCCGCGATCACTCCCAGCCACACCGCAGCAAATCCCAGGGTCACACTCAGAAGCACGTTCAACGACGCGACCAGCACTCTGCCGTCCTGCACGCTCCGCAGCGTTTCATACTCGAATGCGGAAAAAGTAGTGTAACCCCCGATAAAACCTACCGGAATCAGATAGCGCCACTGCGGATCCCAGTCTGCCTTGCTTGCCAGCAGTGTCACGATCAATCCAATCAAAAAAGATCCGGTAATATTCACGGCAAATGTTCCGTAGGGAAAGCGTCCGCCGATTCGCTCTCCCAGATAGCTGCTCACCCAGAAACGCAGCACCGACCCGATGCCGCCCCCAATGCCGACCATCACGTATTTCATCATGACGTAGCGTGATTCTCCCTTATGTGCGTGCAAAATTCCGCCGCCGAATCGCGCCCGTGCCGGATTTCGCTTTCGCTATTTTTACAGGAATCTTGCCGGCCGACATGACCCCGCGACAAGATTCTTGTCAGGAGTCATCATCTGCCCCGGCAAAAGTAGGACAGCGGTTAAGGGCGAACTCCATCGCCACCTATTTAATGATACCTGCGAGCTTAACGGTGTCAACGGAACTCTTGCCCAGCGGTTGTTACAGTAACGGGGTTATTGCAGCTTCTGCGTAGCGGCGTCGTGGCCAATCAGATTTTCGAAAATTGCCAGCACATGTTGCCGGTATTGCACGATCCGTTCCAGCAGCGGCCGCAGCTGTGGCTCGCGCACGGTTTCCTTGTCCCATTTTGCCAAAACCAACGCGGGAACTTGTATGTCCTTGCGCAGTTCTTCAGCCGAATGGCCGCGCAGAAAGAGCCCATAGAAAAAGGCCGCCTCGCGCTGCGGGTATTCAAGTTCCTGCAGCGGGTCTTCGATCGGGTTTGCCAGCGTCGCCATAATGGAAAATCGCAGTTTACAGATTTCAACGCTGCCGTCAAGAGTCCACGGCGCGAAATAGCAAATAAATATCTCAGCGCGTTCCACCATTGGACGACACATGTGGAACGAAAGTTGCTACCAAGTTTGTGTCTTGTTTCAAATCGCCCGGCAAAGTCTGTTGGGCAAATCGCCACATCGCGCAGGCAGGAAAGCCCAAAAACTCCCGTCCCGCAAGCGTAACAGAATCAATACGTCATCGGCAAAAACCTGCGGTTCCTTGAGGCCTAGCCGCTCTCTCCGCAACTTACCGCCCTTTTTAGGGTTTCAAGACTATGGCCGGTAGCTTGGCGTGCCGTTTGGGACACACCCGAGGCTGCCGCCCATATCTGTCTTAACAGTGCACCCTCACGAGAAGGCTTGGGCCCCCGAGCCTTCTCTCTTCTTTTGCACGCGCGAAGCAACGTTGTTCATTCGCGTCGCCGGGCGATTAGCTCGAAATTTCCCTCCGGCTGCAACGTATCATTTTTAGGAGTCAAACAATGAGCAGCCAAATCATCCGTAAGACAACCGGTAAAATGACGAACAAAATATTCGCAGTCATTCTGCTGGCAGCCGCAGCATCCTCATTCATTCCGTCTCTGCCCGCACAGCAATCTCAGAATCCCGCGACCTCCCGAGCGCAAGCTCACGACTCCATGCCAGGAATGGACATGAGCCAGCACGACTCGGACAAGAATCCCGACGCTGCCAAGGCCGCGCACGATGCTATGTCCGATCACGATATGGACATGAGCATGAGCGCGCACATGTACATGACCACGCTGCGTCCCGCGAATCCGGCCGATGAAAGACGTGCCGATGAAATACTCGCGCAATTGCGGCCCGCCATCGAAAAATATAAGGACTATCGCGTCGCACTCGCCGATGGCTTCAAGATTTTCGGGCCCAACGTTCCGCAGCCGCAATACCACTTCACGAATTACGCTTACGGTTTTGCAGCTGGCTTCGAGTTCGACCCAACGCGTCCGACGTCCTTGCTCTACAAGAAGACCAGTGACGGCTATGAGCTGGTAGGCGCCATGTACACCGCTCGCAAATTGGCCACCGAAAACGAGCTGAACGCGCGCGTCCCTTTCAGCGTCGCTCGCTGGCACAAACACACCAATCTCTGCCTTCCGCCCAAAGGCGTTTCCTTGCAGCAAGTAGATCTTAAGGAATTCGGACTTCACGGCTCGATCGCAACTCAGGAAGCGTGCGAACAAGCCGGAGGGCGCTGGTTCCCGCAGATCTTCGGTTGGATGGTTCACGTATACCCCTACGAAACCGACCCGGCGAAGGTCTGGGCGCACTAATTTCTGCGCTGCGCCGTTGCTGCGCGCGCAAAGAAACCGGCGCCCAATTCTTGCCTTGTGAATGTTCGGAGGCTTGTGCAGCGCGGGCAGGGGCTGTCCTGGACCCGCCGAGCCCGCTTCTATTGCCTTTGTAGCGCCGGCTAAGTTCCGTTCTTGCGGATTCGCTCCGTCTTGTTCAACTCCACAATCCGCCCGTCATGCACGGTCAGGACCACTGACCCGTAGCGAATCGTTCGCAGCGCCAGGGCGACTTCGTGCAACAACTCCGCCTCGCCCGCGGTCAAACCCTTCTGCCAATCCGTAGTGCTTGTGACGCTCATCCCCTCATCTCCCTTCGCCTCAAGCTCTCGCCCGCCGCGCTTGCGCCGCAGCGAATTTCAACGTGTCGAAGCAAAAAAAAACCCACCTGCCAGTACAACTCTGGCGGTGGGATTCAGCTCTGCTGCATTAAGGCCGGATACTTAGCTCTGCAGCCTCCCTACGCCAGAAAACACACGTCCCGCTGCCATACAACATTGGGAACAACACGTGTTCTCTGGAAATGCCCGATTCATGCAAAAAACATACCGGAAATTCAATTCGTTTGCAACACGCTAAAATGACCCCTGCGACGTGTTTCCAACTGTCACCTCAAAAGAAAAAAGCCGACAAATCCGTGAGATTTTTTGCAGTTACTCGAAAGAAAGAAGGGGTATATTCGCCGAATATGCCCGCCACCTTCGCCGCCGTCCGCAAAATCGCGCTCTCGCTCGACAACGTCGAAGAGGCCCCGTCCTACGGCACGCCTGGTTTCCGCACAAACGGCGTTCTGTTCTTGCGATTTCATCAGGACGGGGAATCTCTCGTCGTGCGCACCGATTTTGATCAGCGCGAGGAGTTGCTCGCCGCCGATCCCGCCTCGTACTTCATCACCGATCACTACCTGAACTACGAATGGATTCTCGTACGCCCGTCGCGCGTTCAAAACGACGCGCTGCGCGATCTCATTCGCATGGCGCACAAACTTGCCGCAGCGGAAAAACGTAAAACGCCACGCAGTCCGCGCAGGAAACGCACCGCCCGCTGAAGTCGCGCTCGTTATTGCTTGTCGCCCACCTCACGCAAACGTCCCGCTGCTTCTTCTGGAGTGATGTCCCGCTGCGGAGTCCCGAGCAGCTCGTAGCCCACCATGAATTTCCGCACCACCGCCGAACGCAACAGCGGCGGATAAAAATGTGCATGAAAATGCCACTCGGCATGCGCCTCACCGTCGGTAGGGCGCTGATGAAATCCCATGGAGTAGGGAAAGGACGTCTGGAACAGATTGTCGTAGCGCGCCGTCATGCGATGCAGGATGTCCGCCAGCGCGTCGCGCCCCGATTCCGAAAATTGCTCCAACGAGCCTGCGTGTCGCTTGCTGATCATCATCGTCTCGAACGGCCACACCGCCCAGAACGGCACCACCGCCGCGAATTCATCGTTCTCGCAGACCACCCGCTCCTTCTTTTCTTTTTCGATCTTCAAATATTCGCACAACAGACAAGCCGTATGTTGCAGCTGATACGCCGCGAACGCCGCTTGCTCTTTCGCCGGCTCGTTTGGCAGCGTGGCGTTCGCCCAGATTTGCCCATGCGGATGCGGATTGCTCGCGCCCATCATCGCGCCGCGATTTTCAAAGATCAGCACTGAGTTGATTCCGTTTTCGCTTCCCAGCAGCTGATACTGCTCGGTCCACACATCCACCACCGCACGCAGTTCGGCGTCGGACATCTTCGCCAGCGTCAAATCATGCCGCGGCGAAAAACAAACCACGCGGCAGTTCCCGCGCTCGGCCCGCGCCACCAGCAATCCGGAAACACTTTCCTCGTGCGCTTCGCCGCCAGGCCGCAGCGCCGCATAATCATTTTCAAAGACGAATGTCCCTGTGTAATTCGGGTTGTGCTTTCCGCTGGCACGCTTGTTTCCGGGACACATGTAGCACTGTGGATCGTACGCCGGCACGTTCTCCGGCGCCGCTGCTTCGGTCTGTCCCTTCCAGGGTCGTGCGGTTCGCCCGGGCGAGACCAGCACCCAGTCTCCCGTCAGCGGATTCAATCGGCGGTGTGATTGCTTCTCGAATTCAAACGACGCCACGTCACGCTCCCTCAAGAATTGCTTGCCTAGCTCGGGTGCCGGCGCTCGCGCCAGCTTATTCCAGCGCCTCGCGCACTCCGTCCGAAGCGCGCACTCTATAGATGTCCGGCTTTCGCCCCGTCGCTCGCTCGTACCCGCGCGCCACGGCGCTCTGAAATTCCTCCACCGCTCCGCTGCGCACCAGGCTGATCGTGCAGCCGCCAAATCCCCCGCCCGTCATCCGCGAACCATACACGCCTGCAATCCCGCACGCAATTTCCACCAGCAAATCCAGCTCCGTGCAACTCACCTCGTAATCCTGTTTCAAACTGCGATGCGATTCACGCATCAATCGCCCGAATGATTCCGGATCGCCGCGCTCCAGCGCCTCGCGTGCATCCTCCACCCGCGCATTTTCGCTGATCACGTGCCGGCTGCGACGGTACACCACCTCCGGCAACAATTTCGCGTAGCGCTCCAAGTCCCCCAGCGACACATCGCGCAGCGCACACACTCCAGGCATCTGCTCCGCCAGCATTCGCGTCGCCGTCTCGCAATCCGCCCGCCGCGCGTTGTATTCGCCCGCCGCATGATCGTGTTTCACCATGCTGTTGCACACCACGAATTGCGCGTCCGCAAACAACGGCAGCAGCCGGAATCCCAGCGTGCGGCAATCCAGGAGCAACGCATAATTCGCACGCCCGCAGCAGGCGATCATCTGGTCCATGATTCCGCAGCGCGCTCCTGCGAATTCGTTCTCCGCGCGCTGGCATATCTTCGCCAGCTCCACCGGACTGCGCGACAGCCCTGAACTTTCCAGCAGCGCATAACCCGCCGCCACTTCCACCGACGCCGAAGACGAAAGTCCCGCGCCCATCGGAACTTTTCCCTCGACCAACAGATTCGCTCCGCCGATTTCCGCGCCCGACATCCGCAAGCTCGCCGCCACGCCCAGCACGTACGCGCTCCAGTGCCGCCGCACTCGCAAATTCAGATCGCGCAAATCCATTTCCGCGCGCTCGCGCACATTCTGCGAATAAACCTGCACGCGCGAATCTTTCCGCGCGGCCGCCGCCACCCACGTATACAAATCCATCGCCACGGGCATCACGAATCCTTCGTTGTAATCCGTGTGCTCGCCAATCAAATTCACGCGCCCTGGCGCGCGAAATACCCGCGCCTCCTCCCCATACAATTTCTGAAATTGCTCGCGCAATCCCTGCGCTTCCCGCTGCACCAAGCTCGCCGACGACACGTCATTCCCAATCAGTTTTTCGGTCATGATAATAAATTAATCCCCAACGTGAACTCAGGTAAGAGCCCGCGCACCTTGAAACTCACCGATCGTGTTCCATTCAAACCTGGCTCTAACGCTAATTTTGGATCGGCGTTGCGCAACCTCTCAGAACGACACAGGGTCCGGAGGCTCGCGCAGCGGCGCATTGGATTCGTATCGGGTCAAATGCGCTCTGAGCGTATTGGTAAGAACGGTATTTCCCTGCTGAGTTGCGACGGCGATGGCCTGTTGTTCAACTTCGATCGCGTTTGGGAAGCGGCCTGCTTCGGCGTAGGCGGCGGAAAGGGTGTCGAGAATCGCAGCATCTTGCCCGTGGGTCAGCGTTTGTGCGCGATCGGCGAAAGCGAGGGCGTCCGCGCCATTGCGAAGCGAGGAATCTGGACAAGTGGCGAGCAAGCTGGCAGCGAGATTGAGGTCGGAAACGCGATCGGGATCGGCCTCCAGCGCGAGACGCAGGTGAGCGAGGGATTCGGCGAACTTTCCCTGCAGATAAAATGCATAGCCGAGATTTTCGTGTCCTGCGGCGAAGCTCGGCCTGATGCGCACCGTGTTCAGCCACGCATCAATGGCCTCGTTCACGCGATTTTTCTTCGCCAGCTCAAGACCCAGATTGTAATAGGCCTCGAAGAAATCCGGGGTAATCTGCACGGCCTTGCGCAAATACGTGATGGCGCCATCGGAATCGCCAGAGACGGACAGGGCGATCGCGATTCCGTTATTGGCGCGCGCATCGTTCGGATCGATTTCCAGGGCCTTTTTCCACTCGGCCAGCGCGGCGGAGTTGTCTCCTGCTTGTTGCAGCGCCAGCGCGTTATCAATGACGCGATACAGATCAGACGCCGGAACCTCAATGGACTGCATTTGATCGGGCTTGATATTTACAAATTCGGGAAGATTGACGGCGCGATTGGAGGCCGTGGAATTTTCGATGTAGATCGGTGGACTGTCCTGGCCCTGCTCGTCAATGTGAGTCAGATACATCTGCGTGTAAACCGAACGGCTCTTGGAAGAAAAAACCAGCCAGCGTCCATTAGGCGAGAAGCTATGCCAGGAATTCATCAGCGAGGTGTTGCAGCGCATGCGGCGCGCGACGCCCCCATTCACAGGAACAATATAAAGTTGGCTATCCGGCCGCATCAACTGGCCGTTGCGACACTTCACAAAAACAATCCAGCGGCCGTCTGGTGAAACTTTCGGAAAATTGTTGCTCATGCCGTTGCTGGAGGCGCCGAGAATCGGCTCGGGCCGACCGCCCTTCCCGCCGTTGAATGGAATCCGGTACAAGTTGTACTGAATTTGCACTTCGTTGGGATCGTTGGCGTGGGCTGGAAGTTCCTGGCCGTCTACATATGGATCTCTAGCCTCTGCGCGAGCGAAGACGATGAATTTTCCGTCGGGGCTCCACACTCCATCAGTTTGCACGTAACGCGGATCATCGGCACCGGGAAGCGGCTCTCTGCGGCCGGTGGCGCGGTTATACACGGCTAAAATGCCGCGCGTCGGAAAGAACACCTGGAGAAAACGATAGTCTTTGAAATTCTGCACAAAAAACGAGCTGGGAATATTCTGGCCGATGCCCGCAAAGGTCGAGAGAACATATTGCCCGTCGGGTGAAACCTGCGACATGAATCCGACGCGCGACTTTCCTACGCTCATGTCGCTGTTCCAGGAAACCATGTCCTGATTGCGAATGGACATATTCGCGCGAATGGGAACCACGGCGTACAAGCCCTTGTCGTTCTTGGGTCCATCCACGTCAATGCCCATGGTCTTGCCATCAGCGGCGAACGAGTGACAGTTCGCGCAAGTATGCAGATCATGGATGAGCAGGCGGCTCTCCTGCTGATCGATGAAACGCAGCCGCCAATTGATGAGAAACAGCGACGAGGGCGCGAGAGGCTGAATGAAATTCTTCGCGCCTTCCGAAGGCATGAGCGGCACATCACGGTAAAAAATCGGCGCGCCTACGGGATCTTTCGAGGTGGTTATTGTGACGCGGCCTTGGGAAACAGGGCTGTCGGGTGCAGCGTCGGTTACGCCGGTAATTTCAACGGTTGCGGGATGCTCGACGGAATGTTGCTCGATGGTGGCCCATGTCTCTGCATCGGGTATCCAGGTGTGCGCAGCGGTCTGTTCCGGGGTAAGTGACGGAGGTTTGTTGTTTTCAGAAACGCAGCGTGGATCAATTTTGCCAATCTGAATCGGTTCTCCGTGCGAGGTTGTTTGAATCGGCTTCGAGCCATGCGCGAAGGTGACGACGATGCGCCAGGTTTTGGCGGAAGCGTCTGCATCGCGCCAAATGAAAGTCGGCGGGATGATGTCTGGCGGGAAAATGGAGCCGTCTTCCGGATAATCAACCGTAATGGATGCGTTCTCTGTCGGCGCGAGTCGCGCAGTGCGGCTCGCGAGTGAACCGGCCGCGTGCGATTCATCAGCGAAGGCGCTCGCAGCGCCCAGACGCCAGGAATGATCGGACGACTGTCGAGCCACCAGAGGCGCGAGAAGCAGAGCGATTCCGGTCAGTGGAATTGCGAGTCGCGCGATGTTGCGGGAGTCTTTACCGATCACGCTACTCCTCCGCCACTTCACGAAACATCGCGATCGCTTCAATTTCGACGAGCAGTTCAGGGCGGCAGAGTTTGGCCTGAACTCCAGTGGAAGCAGGCAGGGGAACGAGTCCCTGCTCTTTGTAGAACGCGGTGCGCTCTTCGTTGAACTGCGCGTAATCGCGATCAATGTCGCGCAGGTAGCACGTGGTGCGGACGATGTCCTTCCAGGTAACGCCTTCGGATGCGAGCAGCGCGGTAATATTCTGGAAAGTGCGGCGACACTGCGCGCGGATATCCCCCACATGAACCGTGGCCCCCTGTTCGTCAATGCTGGCGGTGCCGGAGATCAGTAGCATCACCGCGCCGCCGCCCAGGTCAACGCGCATGCCGCGCGAGAACGAACTGGGTTTGGCGTAATCGTACGCTTCATTCAGGACGCGATGATTGGTGATGGCGCGCTTTGCCACCGGCTCGATGACTACATTTTGCGCGGATTTTTTTACGATCGCCATGAATGTCTCCCCAAAAGCTCGCTCCTCCACATACTAGTGACGGCACTCGCATCCCTTACGCAAGCTCGCGCCGCGACTTTGAAAATAGCGCAACCGCAGCCCATGAAGCAATTTGCGCCGCGCGCTTCGGCCACAAACGCGCGAATGCCAACTAGCCGGCGATGCTCTCACCAAGAGCCGGCCTAGAAAACGACCCGGACTTCGTACTCCGGCGCAGCGCTAATGGCTCGTACTTCTGAAACTTGTTCGGCGGATCCGAAGTCGGGCCGCGCTTTCGGCGAGAAGTAAACGGGAGCGTCTTTGCGCAGGGGAAGAACATCCAGAGTGAGATTCTGACCGGCAAATGGAGCAAATCGCTTCAGCCCGACTTCCCAGATGTCGCCATGATAAAAGTCGTCATCCAGCAAACGCTGGCCGGCGTAGAGGCGCCCGATATCGCCGGCATAGTTGATCTGCAAAAACACGTCGCTCAGGCCCGTCATTTCATTCGCGGGCATGCTGACGCGCCAGGCAGCCGCGTTCTTGAATGCAGAGTCGTCCGGCGCGACCGCTACCGGAACCTTGCGCTGCAAGGAACTGATCTGCACTGGGTCCACGCGCCCGGCCGGCTGGGTTTGCGTCCATTGAATGTCGAACGTGCGGGGCTCCACATTCGCGGCGTACGACGAAAACACGCCATCGCTACCGGATTTTTGCAGTGGAGTATTGGCTTTCGGTTCCGCAGTCAAAGCAGGAAATATCGAGAACGAGAGAGCCGCGTGATTCCGCGAGCGGAGATACAGGTTTGATTCATCAAAAAAAACATCCGCCCCGGACAGAAGCAGGTATTGCTTACCGTTCAGCTGAATCTTCCAGAGGTTCTCTGCTTGTTCTTCCGAAAGCAATAAAACGTGAATCGGTTTGCCCGACGACGGTTGAATCGAGATCGCATCACCAGTGCCAGGCTTGAGGCCGTCAAGATACAGAATGCCGTTCTCGCGGATCTCCGATGCGCCAGCGGCGGTAATCTTGCCGGCCGATTTTTCGTCGAAGGCGAATTTCGGCGCGACTCCGGGAATCGCGAAGAAAACATAGTAGGCAGAGTTCGCGGAGTCCAGCTTGGTAAGCAACTCCGCGGTGCTGTAGACCAGCCGCGTCGACCCCATGGACAGGTTGAACGGCCAGATGAGGTACGCGCCCGCAGGAACATTCGCCGCTTTGCGCGGCAGCTGAATCGTTTCCTTTGCCAGATGAATCCGGAAAGCGACTCCCTTGCGCTCGGGCATCGGCAGGTTGTGCACGTAGTTGTTGACGAAGAGAAATCCCGCGTTGCCATCCGTGCGCACGGCGCTGCGCAATGTGTCGGAATCCGCGGCAGCTTTCGGCGTCTGCTCCGGCAGAAATGCGACCATCGGCGCAAGTTGTGCTCCGAATTCGTCGTAAAACTGATGCAGCAGCTTCAGTTTGCGGAACGACGGATGCATTTGTCCGTATTCCCCCAGCGGGGCTTGGAAATCGTACGAAATTTGCGGTAGGTCGTTAGGATATCCGGTTGCATGAGTTTCCTGCAGCGTAGTGAGCTTGCCCTGAGGGTTGGCGCCGCCGTGAAACATGTAATAGCCGAAAAGATTAGCGCCGGATCCAACGTGCGTCACATTCACCGCGGCGATA
>Ga0209275_10000117_pt1 | contig 25491 bp, 22 predicted proteins | sample HubBroMetageREF2_FD_188344 | JGI IMG/M metagenome (GOLD analysis project Ga0209275, IMG submission 188344) | Reference soil microbial communities from the Hubbard Brook experimental Forest, New Hampshire, USA - Hubbard Brook CCASE Soil... | ecosystem: Environmental > Terrestrial > Soil >... | reverse complement strand
GGCCGGCGGGGCTGGTATCGATCAGCGAAACACCGCTCGAAGTGACCACCACTGTCGCCGGAGAGCCAGCGGTACCAACCGTGCCTGCTTGACCGAGGGAGCCAATCTGGACGCCGTTGTACCCAAAAATATTCAGATAGACATTTTGCCCACTGATTGTCCCATTTAACGCGGCAGTACTAAAGCAAGGATAACCAGCGGCGCTAATCGTCCCGGTCAGGGTCGCACTGCTCGTACCCGCATTTGCGCTCTGAGCAATCGTGCCCGACACGACAATCGGAGCCGAGGGGGAGGCACCGGTCACCAACGTCATATAAGTTGAATTTGAAATCGTTCCGGTGAAGTTGCCGTTCAACGGGGGAATCAGGAAGGCATTCCACGTGCCCGTGGTCGGTGTGGTGAAGCAACCTCCACCCGGACCCTGATAATCGCCAGCTATCGATTTGCCGTCCGAGGAGATGGTTCCGGTTAAGTTTAGAGTCGTCCCGCCCTCATTCACTGAGAGGGTAACGTTCTGGCCGCTTACAGTCCCGGTCACAGCAGAGACGCCTCCGCAATTATGTTGGCCGGCGACGGCGGGGACCTCGACGCTACCTGTCAGCGCACCGTCTGATTCCACAAGAAAGCCGGAAACGGAAAGGGGCGTCTGAGGACGTGGCTCCTCTTGCAATAGATCCAGTTGCCAGTTGCCAGTAAGGGAGCCGTTCGTGACTACTGGCGAACTTCCTCCGCCGCAAGCCGCCAATGCCAACATGACAAGGGCCAGCCATATCGTAGCGAGAGTTCTCAACGATATCTCCGAAAAATCAAAATGAATTGAACCATTCAGCGATGAACGCGGCAGCGCACAAAAATAATATGCTTTTCCGCTCTCTTTCGGTTTGGTCCAGTAGATTACCTCTCCGCCGATGAAGTGATTGTTACTGCCAAGTTAAAAATCGATGAATTAAGGGCAGGAGGGCTGCGCATGAACGCGGCTGGGGTTGGCTGCCAATCTTTTTTTAACCCAACATTCACCAAGCACACGTTTGGTCGGCGATATAATTTCCGCTTCTCCTTTGATTTCCTGAGGTAATCGCATGCGAAAGTCGCTCCTTTTGCTGGTGTTCGCGAACTTGTTGTTCCTCGCCAATTGCGGCGGTGGTGCAAGTTCGGGCTCGACCGGCGGTACTGGTACGGAAGGACCAGTAGTTCTGCAATCGATTCAACTCAATCCCAGCGCGGCATCGATTGCCCCAGGAACGACGCAAGCGTTCACGGCGATGGGAAAGTATTCGGATGGAAGCATGAAGGACTTGACGTTGACCGCTCAGTGGTCGTGTCTGCTCTCGAACCTGGCGACCGTCAGCAACACAGCTCCTACGCAGGGGCTGGCGCTGGGTGTTGCTCCAGGCAGCGCGCTCATCAGTGCATCTATGGGAGGTGTCTCTAACGGCGCTACGTTAACCATCAAGGGCGGCCTGAGTGTAACTTCGCTGCTGGTAAGCCCGGCGAAGGCAAGCCTCGGATATGGAAATCAGCAGCAATTCACAGCAACTGCCATGTTCAGCGACATGACCCAACAGGACGTCACGGATGTGTCCTTATGGAATGCTTCTCCACTATTCGTTACCAGCCACAGCGGCCTGGTAATCGCTGACAATGTAGGAACCGGCAATATGGTGCAAGCCACCTTCGGCGGGGGCGGGAGTGGGAGCGCGACGCTGAGCGTGGATGTGTCGAACCTGGTCTCGGTTTCAGTTGTACCTGCAACTGCTTCCATCGCCAACCATACGGCGCTGCAGTTCGCGGCGTTGGGAACGTTTAACGATGGCAGCACGCGTGACGTCACGAGTCTGGTCACGTGGTCTTCGTCTGATCCGACAATCGCAAGCTTCGGCTTCACGGGAAGCTTGCTGACCGCCAGGCTACCGGGACCGGCGACGATCACAGCTGCTGCTTGCACTCAGATCGACCCTATCACTCTCATGTGCACCGGCACGATGATAAGCGGATCCACGTCGCTGAACGTGACAAGTGCCACCCTGAATTCGATTGTGGTCTACCCCGTCAACGATACAATCGCTCCTACCACCAAGCTTGGCTTGAGAGCGATTGGAGTCTTCAGTGATTCAACTACTCAGGACCTGACCACCCAGCTAGCGTGGGCCACCCTTGACCATTCGGTTGCGACCGTCGAGAGCCCAAAAGGTATAGTCACAGCGGCCAGCCCCATGGATGGAGGATCCACCACAGTGAGCGCAACTGCCTCTGGCATGCTGGGTTTTATTCACGGCTCAACTCAGATCAACGTGACCTCGGCTACGCTCAGTTCCATTGCGCTGAAGCCGGCCAATACATTCATTTCACCGGGAGCAACTCTAACCTATTCCGCAACTGGCATGTTTAGTGACAATTCTGTCCAGGATGTTTCCGACACATCGTCTTGGGCGTCCGAGTTCACGAATGTTGCCACGGTGTCGTCGGCGATGGCAACCGGCCAGGGGCTGGGACAATCCAACATCACGGCAAAGTTGAAGTCGCTCAGCGGAACGGTTGTCACCGGAACCACCAATCTTAAGATCGCCTCTCCAAAACAGATTTCGGTTGCCAGTGCTCTCGCTACCGTCCAAATCGCGGCTCAGACTTCGTCACAATTGACGGTCACAGGCACGTTTGTCGATGGCAGCACGCAGGATCTCACGACTGCGGTGGATTGGACGTCTTCTTCGGCAAGCGTGGCTACTGTGGGTGCTCAAACAGGAATTGTCTCGGGCCTGGCACCGGGGAAATCGACGATCACCGCGACGCTCGGACCAATCTCCAGCACGATTCAAGTAACGGTGACGAATGCCAGCCTTGCGTCTATCAATCTTTCGCCTGCCAACCCAAGCATCGCCTTGGGAAGTTCGCAGCTGCTTATGGCGATGGGCAAGTTCAGCGACGGCAGCACTCAAACTTTACTTACCGCTGCCTGGAGTTCCTCAAGCCCTGCCATCGCGGTAGTGGACGGCTCCGGTCTGGCCACGAGTGCCGGCGCCGGTACGGCGACAATAAAGGCGACGCTCAGTGGAATCAGCGGAACGACAAACCTGACGGTGCATTGAGAACAGTCATGAGAAGGGCGTTTCGCTTTCGGGCTCCGTCGATCGGAAGCGCGGCCAGCCCGCATGAGCGCTAAACCAGAAGACAATAAATTTCGCTCCTGACTTTGTCAGAACACTCCCACAAATCGCGGAAATGGCTGGTCATTGTAATAAGCGTGGCCTTTATTCTGTTGGCGATTGGTTTGATGTTTGGCATCCGCTTAGCGCTAGTTGCTGCCAATCCGCCGCCGGGCCACGTGGATGCAGCTGTAGTCCTCAATGGTTCGATGATCGGACAGAGAGCTCGCCTGCAAGGAGGAATGAGTCTTCTCCAACAGCAGGAAGTGAACCAGTTGCTGGTGAGCATTCCAGATCTTAGTAATTGGGATGAACCAGTCAGGCCCGTCGCACGTCAGTATCTGGAGCGGAAATACGGGGATGAAGCTGTCGCTCGAGTAAACTTTTGCGAAACCGGGCCGGAGGTGAACTCCACAGAGCAGGAGGCAGAAGTGCTCTTAGGCTGCATACGCGGCCATCACTGGCATTCCGTTGCCATTGTAACCTCTGACTATCACACGCGCCGGGCGGGAATCATCTGGAGAAAAATGGTCCGAAAGGCAGACCCTCAGCTTCAGATCACCATGTTCGCAGTCGAAGACCCGGAATTTGGCCGTTGCCGCTGGTGGCGCCAACGACTCTTCGCAAAGACTTGCCTGCTGGAGAGCACAAAATTGGTCTACGTGTTGCTCGGCGGAAAATAGGGGTTTGAGACGACTCGAGACAAATCAGGCGAGTTTTGGGCCCTCCCTGACAGAATGATAATTCACAGACGATTCATAATCGTCTTAGCGGATAGTGATAAGATTCAGCCCGCGTTCCCAGGATCACGACTAGACGAATATTGACAATGATTCAATCCTCTCGCACTTTCCGACCAATGGCCTTGCCCAGGTTGAAGTGCTGGCTTGTCAGCCGCAGTCCTGCCCTCCGATTTGGGTTTAGCCGTTGCCCGATAGCCTTCTGGCTATTTCTTTTGACATTCTCACTTTCGGGGGTAGCAGCGGCAAGCAAAGATCCAACTCTGAGGCCTGCCGATTCTGCCAGCCATACCGGTTATGGTACCGCATCACAACCGAGAGGAGCCTCTAAAGCTGGGCATGGTCTGTCTGCGGAAGGCAAAAGCAAAACGGTCAGTCTTGACTCCCAGCTCAAGCAGCTAGAGAACAACACATCGAAGGCAACGAAGGTTGAAACGAAATCCTCGAACCGCCCAGAACCCATGCCCCCACTGTCCTCGCCAGGCGATAAAATCAATCTCCGACTACCGCCACAACAGACGAAAGGTGGAACGAGCAATCAACTAGGTCAAGGTTCCGGCAGCCGACGATATGGACCCGGTCGCCGGGTCACCGAAAAGTCACCCTAGTCCTGATGCTCAAGTCAGCTGTTGATGCAACTTAGCCACGGCGCTCTAGATCGCTCGAGCGACCGGGAACCTGAATGACTGCGCGGCTCACCCGCCGTTCCTCATCACGGCCAGACAATCGCCAATTTACGTGCTACCTACAGCAGATAACGGCATGTCAAGTAAATTGCCGACACAAAGATCGTGATGATTGTGGCGACTCCGAGCGCAAACGCCGTTTTGGCAAACCCAGGGTGAGGTTGCTCTTCTCGCCGGATGCGTGTTTGAGAAATTGTCTGCGACTGCGGGAACCCATCCTTGGGACTATTTTGGTTTTGGTCCAGTTCCGTAGGCCACAACCGAGCGTCCGTCCACAATGTACCCATTTGGGGGAAGACTCCGACCGGTGCTTTACCACTTGCCCGGCTCCAGTTAAGGGGAGACCCAACTGAAACACTCCCTTGGTTCGTAAACGACAAGTTGTTAAAGAACTAGTTGGATAAACGACCGTACGTCAAGAGGTACCTTAAGTTGTATATGTGATTGTCTAGTGACGAGATCATGAAAAGCGCGTGAATTTATGACGACACTGCAATTGTTTTCCACATAGCGGCGTTCCCAAGGGCATATCGAGTTGCCCGATGGGCGGGAGAAGTCGTACGCTCTCGCGGAGGCTGACCCGGCCAAGGATGGCATGAACTGGAAGAAAGCGCGCCCGCAACCTGGTCCAAACAAGCTAATTCCCTACCACGAACATATGGCCGTCGTTCTCGGTATAGGTCTTTCCGTCAGGACCGATCGAGAGTGGCGTATAGGCCGCTCCGATCGCAAGGTTCAAGAATATTGACTGCATCGGTTGGGCGAATGTGCCGATGATTCCCTGCGGGATCGTATATAGGTTGCCGTCCTCACTGTCGGCGTACACCGTGCCATTTGCATCGATTGCGGGGGCGTTCACACACCATTCGAAACCGTTGGGATGGTCGGATACACAGGTCATCGAGCCATCCGGATTAAGCTTGCAGCTTTCGGTGTTGATGTTCTGAAATCTCCACTCGATCTGCAGATTCGGGTTGAGCTGCGTGATGTAATACGCGGGTTGCTGGGCAGGGCAGAGTGGATTGTTTGCATATGGGCAGTAGAGCGGTGCGGGATAGTGATTGTCCTTGAGGACAACGGAGTAGGTCTTGTCGTGCGAATAAACTGCGGGAGTAGAATCCCATCCGAAGTCGAAAGCACTAAGGAACTTGCCGGTAGGGTCGAACTTAAGAAGATGCCCGCGCCCGCCGTTGTAATCTGTGAGCGCCGGGAACAAAATTGACCCGTCGGGCAGCACGGTCGGTGAAGATGAAGCCTGGTCAACGATCAGAGCGGAGCCGTTGGCGTTGGTAGTCGGGTCCACGCCCTGGTTCGTTCCGGGGCGGCACGAATTGGGCGTGGTATCGGTCGCACCGATGGGCACTAGGACCCCACAGCCGTCGGTCAGAATGTTCTGCAGTGACGCGGTCCAGTTCAGTGTGAGGTCCGGGTTCACGGCAACGAGATAACCGACCTGGTTATCGAAATGTGCGCGGCTTGCAGTATAGATGGTACCGTCGGTCCCTACCGCAGGAGCAAGGTTTATGCCCGGTCGCTGCGAGCCACAGGGCAGAGTCGGCGGCACAGCACTCGTACTGGGAGGCCATGGCAATGAGGCTCCGTTGTCCGCAAGGAGGGCAAACGTACCCGGACATTGTGACGAGGACATAGGCGCGTTCGGTACCAACGTCGCGTAAGTCACTGTGCTGGCCGCATCGCCCGGCGTCACCTTCACCAGCCAGGCTCCTACTATGTCATTAGAAACCCACGGGTCTCCGAGCGAAGGATCGGCCAGTTGAACCACGTTGTAGTAGACATTGCCATTCGCATCCGCCACTAATGGGCTGGATACGTATGTATTCGTGGCAACGACCGAGGTGCCACCGAACGGATTAATATGCGAGGTGACCGACCCATCCGTCTTACTCACCTTCCAGACCGTGCCTCCAGCTCCCGGAACGTAGATTGCCCCATTCGCCTCCGCGGGTTGAAATACAGGCTCCCAGCCAGAGAGTCCGAAGCCGCTCGGTTCCGGCTTCCAGTCGCTATTGTAAGTCCAAATCTTAACAAGACTGCTGTTCTCCCACGTGTAACGGGTTTCACCCCATACCTTCGAACTCCAGGCGTTCGGTCCGCATGCGGGAAACGGCGACTGTGCCCACGCCCCAACAGGATTGCATGAGATGTAATTGCCGCTCTCAGTCACCATGTAAACATCGCTGCCGTCTATCAGAGGAACCTGGTAGTGTGCCAGCAATCCAGGTTCGCCGATGACCGGCGCATTTTCCGCCTGCTCCTGCTGAGTGAAGGGATCGTAAACGATGTTAGCGAGTTGGTTGTTGAGGCTCTGACCAACGACCGCAACCGCGCCCGAGTGCTGCGAGTTTGCTCCCCACTGAGCCCAGAACGGAGAGTTCGACGGAGGTGGTGGCGTGGTACCCCCGCTCATTGTGCCGCTGCTAGTGCTGCTTCCTCCGCATCCGGCAAGCACAAGGCTGAAGAAAGCCGCGACCACGATTTGCCGCACGCGAATCATCGGCCAAGATAATACCTTGAAGGTCGAAGGATTCGCCATGCTCCTACAAAAATATTTAGTGAATATTTTGGTTGGCCACGGAAGTTGATTTCCTGCGTAAGAGTTTGTCGGATAAGAACGGAGTGCGCTCGATGGCGCACCTACCTATTGCTCTGCGTCTTCGGTGTGTTTGACCACTGCTAACGAAGCAGTGTAAAAAAGGCCAGCAGGCACGCTTGTGTTGAGAGTGCAGACTCTCTGAAAGAAGTTCGCCGCAATCGTTTGCGCTGGATCACAATTGGGGGAGAGATGAGTTCTAAGGGACAAGTGGACGAGTTGTTCACGAAAACTGTCGAAGATTGGGCGCGCTTTTACAGCGATTCCAAACCAGCGACCCTGAATGCCCAGAACCTGATCTCGCGCAGAAGATTTGCTCTGGACATGCTCGAAACAAGAATCTCACCGGGGTCCAATGTCTTGGATATTGGCTGTGGCACCGGCCACCTGGCGGGAGAGCTGATGCAGCGTGGGTACGCGGCCTGGGGCGTGGACCTGTCGGAAGCGATGGTGGCGTATGCCCGCGAGCACTACGATCCGGATCGCTTCCGGGTTGGCGACATCGAACAGATTCCCTTCCCAGATAACACTTTCGATGCGGTGATGTGCCTTGGGGTCATGGAATATCTGGAGAAGGACGAGCACGCCTTGCGGGAGATGTGGCGCGTGCTCAAACCAGGTGGCCACGCGGTAATCACCACACCCAGCCTTGTCTGCCCCTTTTTTCACATGGATATGGCGGTCCAGAAGATGAGAGTTGCGGCGCGACCGCTGGTGGGTCTCTTTCGACATCACGTGCGCGGGAAATCGTCGCCCAGCAATGGGGCGTTGCCTCAAGTGATCCATCGCCGATACTTTCGTTCCAGGTGGCAGAAACTGCTCCGCTCCATGCAACTGGATACGGAGGATTGGGCCTGTCACAGTTGGGGATGGTACAGCTTGGAAAGGTTTTTTGACCAAGGGGCACTCTGTCGCGCCAGCGACCGCTTCGCCAGGAATTCCCTGCTAAACTGGCTCGCCTCCAATCAACTGGTGTGCGTTCGCGCGATCAAGTAGCAGACCTTCAGGCAACTGGTTGCGCACGACGGCGGAGAAAGGCGTACTCCAGATTCCACAGGAACTCATGTTCGGAGCGGGGCGTCCAGACACGCGTGAGCGTTAGCGGATTATCCCCGCTGCGCACCAGGCCAGGGGTTGTGGTGACAGCGGTTTGGTATCCGGCTTCTTTAGTGATTGCGACCGTTCCACGATTCCATTGCGGATTCAAAGCGGGATGCGGATAACTGAAGTGCAGCACGGGAACACCCAACTCATCTTCCAACTTGCGCTTTGACTCCGTGAGCTCTTTACGAGCAACTTCCTGGGCTAAGTGCGCCACGTTTGGGTGCGTCAGGGTGTGGCAGCCCACGATGTGGCCTGCCCGTTGCAAGGTTCTCGCCTGATTCCAGTCCATCATGAGGCCGTATGCGCCATTCAGAGGTTCGATATCAAGATCCCGCTCGATGGTCTGGGCGGCCTGTTCGAGACTGTCTCCGGCCAAGGACGCGCAAATGTCGAAGGCCGCGAGGAGTGCAGCATTTCGATCATGGGCAGTCGTCAGGGACAAAGGCTGTCCGTTCGTTGGGGGGGGCCACTCTTTTTTGCGAGCCGTCGCGAAGGCATTGCGTAGCCGACAAAACCAGGGAGGGTTTTTCGTGCCGATGAGACCAGCCGTCAGGTAGAAGGCCGCGCGAACGCCGAAGCGGTTTAGGATGGGTGCAACGACCTCGGGATTATCCGCATACCCGTCGTCAAAGGTTACAGCGACAGCTCTCGGAGGTAATGGTTCCCCTCCCTTAAGAAATTGCTGAATGTCATCAATAGTTACTGGGTTAAATCGCTTGGAGACCAGTTCCATATGCCGCGAGAACATCGATGTAGCGTGAATAATGCCCGTGCCAATTGAGTTGGCATAGAGCTCGGGTTCATCCTGAACCGAGTGATACATCAGAATGGCAGCCCCAGTGGGTGAAAACTGGCTCGCCAAACGAAGCACTCCGGTTCGCTCTGAAACCCGCTTGACCCAGTTCTTGAGGTTTGATTTCATCTGATTCCGCACGACACCCGGGACCTCGCTTTGCCGCGCACCGAGCCGGTTTCCGCAGTTTAGCACCGGGCTTCAGTTTGTAACCTTGCTGTAACATGCCGGCAGTACACTCGTGAGTCTGCGGGGATGTTGTCAGGAGATCACGTTCACGGGGCACTCAAGTAGGGAGATGCCCGAGATCCCCAGGTTTACTGACTTTCGATTTGAAGAATCCGCTTTTATCTACCTGCGATTGCGGGCTAAAGCTTATGGAAGCTGTTGGTCAACGCGAGCAAGGACCAAGAGTCAGCGTGATAATTCCTGCCTACAACACGGCTGGCTTGATCGCTGCGTGCTTGGATTCGGCACTGGCACAGACCTATCGAGACTTCGAAATCATTGTGGTGAACGACGGATCTCCTGATACCCATTTGCTCGAGCTTGCGCTGGCCCCTTACAAACAGCAGATTCGCTATATCAGCCAAGAAAACCGGGGCCCGAGCAGTGCGCGAAACCTGGGCATACTGGAGGCTGCCGGTAAATACATTGCGTTCCTCGATAGCGACGACGAGTGGCTCCCACAACATCTGTCTCAGCAGATGTCCATGCTGCTGCAGAATCCGTCTTTGGATTTGGTTTATGCCGATTATGCGCTGGTCAGGGGCGGCAAAAGGGTGGGGCATGGGTTTGGGCTGGAGCCTCAACACCCGCCGGTGACGTTCGAAAAGATTCTGAGCGAAGAATGCACGGTCGGCACATCTTCGACAGTGGTCAGGCGCCAAGCTCTCATCGATGCAGGGCTTTTTGACGAGCGCTTTCGTTGCTGCGAAGATTTCGACCTTTGGCTGCGAATGTCGTTTCAGGGAGCGAAAATCGGCTATCGTAGTGGTCTGCATATGCTTCATCGACTGGCCCCGGAGAGTTTGTCGGGCGACCGTTACGTGATGAAGCGAGCACGCATCGAGGTTTACCAGAAAATCGCCAACTCTTTACAGGTGTCCGCGGCGCAACGGACATTAATTGATTCCCTGATTTTGAAGAACGAAGCGGAGTGTCAAACCGATCTGGTGAAACAGCATTTGCGCGACAGAGAGTATTCGAAAGCCTTGCAGGCCGCCAAATTGGCCGGCCTGACTAAACGGAATTGGAAGATGCGCGCGACGGTACTGGGATTACGAAAGATGCCAGGCGTTTTTCGCTATTGTCACGCCGCCTACGAACGGTCACTTGCAATAGCCCATGGTATTCGCCGGATTGGATCGCGGCACCAAAGCAGAGCGCAGTCACGGACGCCCGCATCGACCCGGAGCGCCTGCTGAAAGACCAGTTGCATTGGAGACTTTTCTGCTTAAACGGATCATAGCCGGTACCAAACTCGCCTTCGGCCTCCACCGGCCCGGCCGGAACCTGGTGGTATTGCCGGATGATGTGTTCATCGTTTCCTACCCGAAGTCCGGCAACACTTGGACTCGATTTCTGATTGGGAACCTGATTCACCCACAGTCACCCGTCGATTTCTCCAACATCAACCTGATCATCCCTGATCCCGAAGGCCTCTCCAAAAGACAACTGGCTCGCATGCCTCGGCCGCGCTATATCAAGAGCCACCAGTACTTCGACCCTCGATACCCGAAGATCATCTACGTCGTACGCGACCCTCGAGATGTCGCCCTCTCGCAGTATCACTTTCATCGGAAACGCAAACTGCTTCAAGATGGAGCCTCCGTCGAGCAGTTCGTTAGCCGCTTCGTGGCCGGCAAAACAAGTCCATACGCGTCATGGGGCGAGAACGTCGCGAGTTGGATGGCGACCCGCAGCGACCGTCCCGGCTTCCTCTTGCTGCGTTATGAGGACATGGTCGTGAACACAACCCGCGAACTGGCCGAGGTGGCTCACTTTCTCGGCATTCAGGCCTCGAAGGAGCGGCTTGCCCAAGCCGTAGCGCGAAGCTCTGCGCATGAAATGAGGAAGCTCGAGGAAAAACAAGCGCTCTTGTGGTCTTCGACGAAGGAGACACGTCAAGATGTTCCGTTTGTCCGCGCAGCCAAGCCCGGCGGTTGGAAAACCGAACTTCCTGAGATCTCGGTGCGCGAGATCGAAGGCGCGTGGGCAGGGTTGATGAAATCTTTGGGTTATCAGCTTTGCTTTGATGAAGAGCACGCTCGCGCACGATACGAAGAGTCGGACGCCAAGCTCGGCAGGGTTCTGCGATGATTTATGGCTCAAAGCGAATCTTCAGGTATCTGCTGGGAACTGACATAGCTGGACGCTCGCTCGCCGTTTATCAAGATGACACTTTCATCGTTTCTTATCCTCGATCGGGCAACACGTGGACACGATTTCTCGTGGCAAACTTACTTCATCCCGAGGAGCCGACCAGCTTCGCAAACATCGAACGTCTGGTTCCTGACAGTGAAGCACAATCGAGCCGCTATTTACGACGAATCCCCAGGCCGCGAGTCATCAAGAGTCATCAATATTTTGATCCCCGCTATAAGAGAGTGATTTACGTCGTTCGGGATCCGCGCGACGTGGCACTCTCCTACTACGATTTCGAACGAAAATATCGGCATATCGACGACGCATATCCGCTCCAGAACTATGCCAGCGACTTCGTAAGCGGAAGACTGAGTTCCGCTGATTGGGGGACCTGGGGAGAAAACGTCGGGAGTTGGGTTTCCACTCGGCGAGGTCAAAAAGATTTTCTGCTTCTTCGTTACGAGGACATGCTCGAGAACACGATGCTCGAGGTCGCAAAGATTGCAGCTTTCTTCGGTATGGAGGCGACTGCGGAGCGAGTGCGTGGCGCTGTCGAGCGTAGCTCAGTCCAACGCATGCGCGGACTCGAGAAGCTTCAGGGCAAAGATTGGGTTTCCACTAAGAATAAGCGCCCTGATATTCCTTTCGTTCGGACCGCTGCGTCGGGACATTGGATATCGAAGCTGCCGAAGAACTCGATTGCGGAAATTGAGTCAGCATGGGGACCGTTGATGGCAGCGCTCGGCTACGAGCTTGTGACCACACAACCTGGATGCGGTGAGCCCTTGCAAATGCTTTCCTCCAGCGTGCGGTCGACATTGTCGAGGGAGCGAATTTGACGCCGAACAAAATACGCCTTGGAATTCTGGGCTGTGGAGCTATCACCCGGCTCGAACATTTGCCGGCGGTGCTGGCTCACCCCGAGGTTGAGCTAATCGCGCTGGTAGATTCGGATACAGATAGAGCGCATGCGCTGGCGCAAAGCCGGTCCGTTCAGTGTCAGGTCTCTGCCGATTACCCCCCTCTCATCAGCCAACTCGACGCTCTGATCAACGCGCTTCCCAACAGTCTTCATGCTCCGGTTACTCTCGATGTCCTGCGTGCGGGTGTTCATGTGCTTTGCGAAAAGCCACTGGCCATCAAGGCGTCGGACGCGCTGGCTTGCGGCGCCATGGCGGAGCAACAGGGGTTGGTTCTAGCGGTTGGCATGAACCGTCGATTTTTCGCCAGCCACAAACTAATGCGGCTGGTGCTGGATGAAGGAGCGTTAGGTCCACTGAAGAGTTACAACTGCGATTGGGGAGGCGCTTTTGATTGGAAGAGCGCTTCGGGTTTCTATTTCTCCAAAGCCTTAGCCGGCGGCGGCGCCATGATCGATTTCGGGGTTCACTTGCTGGATAGTCTGATCGACTGGTTTGGTCCGGTATCGGCATTTAGCTACCAGGACGATGACTGGGGCAGTGGAATCGAAGCCAATGCGATCATGGAATTGCAACACTCAGGACGTTACGGTTTGGTGGAAGGACGGCTTCAAGTCAGCCGCACCTTTCCGCTGAAGAACCGCCTTCTGGTTCGAGGAGGCCAGGCTGAAGCCGAAGTGAATATTGCCGATCTTGACTCGCTCATCGTGCGTCGCACTATTGGCGGCGAGCCAGTGTGCCAGACCCTGCGATTGAGTGATGCAAAGACGAGCAGTTTTTACAAACAACTCGATAATTTTGTGCAAAGCATTCGGGGGATGCAAAAGCCGGAAGTCAACGGCGCACAGGCTGCCGCGGTCTTGCAGTTGATCGAAGATTGCTATGCCAACGCTCGCCGCATCCCTGAGCCATGGTCCGAGGTTCCTTCTGAAATTCGCACACTGCCCACCAAGGTCATGGCATGAACTGGCTCGACGGCACTGTCTTTGTAACTGGAGCCACCGGGTTCATTGGTGGACGCGTATGTGAACGCCTGGTGCAAGCTGGCGCTCGACGAGTTCGGGCACTGGTGCACAGCACGCATCGAGCCGCACGCATCGGACGTCTTCCAATTGAGCTGTGTCCGGGGGACCTGCTGGAAATAGATTCTCTTCGCCAGGCGTTAGCAGATTCCACAGTTGTAATCCACTGCGGTGTGGGGAATGCGCGGGGAATTGTTCGGGGCACCGAGAACCTGCTCTCCGCGTGTCGCGAAGGCACGGTAAAACGCTTTGTTCACATGAGCACGGCCGCTGTGTACGGTCTTACGCCACCGCCGGGCAGCGAAACCGAAGATGCTCCGTTGAGATTAACCGGCGATGGCTATTGCGATAACAAGGGACGCGCCGAAGGTGCCGTTCTTCGAGCCGGACAACAGGGCCTTCAAGTCGTGATCCTGCGCCCTTCGATCGTCTATGGCCCATACTCTTCGTGGTCCACGCGCTTGATAAAGGACTTACGGGAGCATCGCGTTGCGCTCATCGACGAGGGCAAGGGCGCTTGCAACACGGTCTACGTCGACAATCTGGTCGATGCCATCTTTGCTTCCATCGAGAACGACCGGGCGGTCGGAAATATCTTTTTCATCACCGACGGCGAAGCCATCACCTGGGGAGATTTTATTCGTGCCCACATGGCGATGCTGGAGTACAAAGAAGAGCTTCCCGAGGTCAGCAAGCAGGAAGCCCTAGCTTATTACAAGGATCGTCCGGGCGTAGTGGCCGGGTCAGTGAAGGCCGCGGGCCGTATTTTGCGAAGCCGCGAGTTGCGTCAACTGCTACTTCAAATTCCGGTTGCCGAGCGAACTCTTACTGCGGTTTGGGGTCGCATGCAATCACTGCCCGAGACTCGGCAGCAGAAGATTCGCTCTCGCGTCGGGGTTCTGCCCAAGTCGTTCGGGCCATCGAAGAACGGCCGGTTCATACCAGATGAGATCGCGTTGGCGACTCAGACTGCTAGCGTATTCTTCAGCATCGAGAAGGCAAAAAGAATCCTGGACTATCGGCCTCGCATCCCATTCACCCAAGGCGCTGCGCTGGTCGAGCAATGGCTGCGTTTTGCGAACTACCTTTAGTTTTTTCCGATAGAAGCGCTGTATCGACGGAGAGAATTGGGAATTCTCCGCGGCGAACTTAAGCAAATCGTGATAACGATCAGTTCTCAATATGCGCAAGTTGGACAAACTACAGATTCTGAAGAACGTGGGCTCCAGTTGGTTCTCGCTGGGAATCAACGTACTAACCGGTCTGTTTCTCTCGCCCTTCATTCTTCACCGGCTGGGTGACTCTGCTTACGGAATTTGGGTTCTTATCTTCTCGGTAACCGGATATTATGGCCTCTTCGACTTGGGCATTCGCACGTCGATCGTTCGCTACGTTTCGAAGTTTGTGGCAACCGAAGAAACAGAAAACCTCGCCAAACTGATCAACACCAGTCTCTTTAGCTACGCTTGCATCGGCGTTGTGACCATGCTGGTCACGCTCGCAGTCTGTACCTTCATGGACCGTCTATTCCGCATCCCCGCAGAATTTCATACCACAGCCCGGTTGCTCTTTCTTATGGTAGGGGCCTCCGTTGCCCTTGGATTTCCCTTAGGTGTCTTCGGTGGAGTTCTGGAAGGGTTGCAGCGTTTTTACATCATGAACTGGACCAGTGCCGCAGCCTCCCTGTTGCGAACAGCGCTGATCATAATCGTCATGAATCACGGATATGGGCTCCTGACCGTAGCGTTGATTACCGTCGCCTTGCCCCTCGTCAGTTCGATAATCCGCGGAGTGGTGGCATTGCGGATCCTACGCATTGGTTTTGGCTTTCATTACCTGGACGGGACAACCTTCCGCTTAATCGCGAATTACAGTGGGATCACTTTCATCGTGCTCGTGGCCGGACGGCTGCGCTTCCGAACCGATGAGATTGTCATCGGCGGTCTTCTTACCGCTTCCGCGATCACATACTTTTCGATCGGCGCTCGGATTGTGGACTATGCCTCGGAAGTGGTCTCGAGTTTGGCGCAGATCTTTGTTCCCATGTCCAGCGATTCTCACGCCAAGGGTGATATTGCTCGCCTAAGGAAGATCATGATCGCTGGAAATCGCGCATGTGCCTTCATCATCCTGCCCATTGCCGCGATATTGATCATCCTGGGCAAGTCGGTTATTGAAGCATGGGTGGGAAGCAAGTACATCGCGCAGAGTTATTCGGTGCTGGTCATTTTGATCATCCCCTTCACTCTCATGCTGGCGCAATCGGCATCCGGGCGAATCCTGTTCGGAACCAGCCAGCACAAGACTTTCGCCATCGTTGCCTTGGTCGAAGGGGTTGCGAATCTGATCCTCAGCCTGCTGCTGGTACGGCCATATGGAATTGTTGGCGACGCGCTTGGCACGGCGATACCGCTGAGTTGCACCATGCTCGTGTTCATGCCGCGTCACGTCTGCCGGACACTTGGAATAGAGATTCCGACATTCCTCCGCGAAGCTTACACGCTCCCTTTGGTGGCGTGTATGCCGATGGTGATCGTTCTGCTGCTGATGCAACATTGGTTTGTCCCACATGGCTATCGGCAGCTGGCCGCGCAATTGCTTACAGCAGGAATGGTCTATGGGGCGGGCTTACTCTGGATGTATCGCACAAACCGCGCTTTTCGAGTCGGTGATCTTTCACCAGCGAACAGAATTGAGTCTTCGAACATGCCGGCTTAATTGCGAGGGGTGACAAATCGACGAGACTACGCAAACTGGTGTTGCCACCGCGCGCGAGGCCTCGATGTTCAACCAGCGTGACTGGCTTGTAAGGAAGGAAAAGCAGACGCCGATATTTTTTCATCCTTTTAACCGAAAATTCACGAACCCCTTGTATCATTTGGGTTTTCGTTATCCGGGGCGTTACCCGGGGATTCGCGCTGCTGGGCCTGAGCTGTATTCACCGAAGTTGAAATGACTATTCACGCAATCATCGGGGCCGTTTGCGTTATGTTCTTGTGGCTGCTCACGAGCCAACTCAAGCACGTCCGAGCTCGCCAAGTTGCCCTTCTGGTAGCCAGCTACGTTTTCTATGCCAGCTGGAGCCTGTGGTTTTTGCCCGTCCTTGTTCTGAGTTCATTGATTAACTACTTGCTTGGTGGTTTCTTGCGCAGCAAGCCGAGTCAGGCAAGGCTATGGGTGGGTGTGGGAGTCAATCTGCTGTTGCTTGGTTTTTTCAAGTACATGCCACCGATGGCGCGGCTCGCTGCCCCGTCTTCTTGGATGCACCGACTTGGCCATCTGGCTTTGCCCCTTGGGATTTCCTTTTGGACGTTTCAAGCAATGAGTTATCTCTTCGATTTGTATCGCGAAAAAGAGATCGACCCGTCGCTTCTGGAATTCTGTTTGTACATGGCATTCTTCCCGACTGTGGTTTCAGGACCAATTTGTCGCATGGGAGAGTTGCTTCCCCAATTCCGCCGCAGCGTAACTCTCAATTGGCCCGATTTCGCCAGCGGAGTTAAGCGCATCTCGTTGGGACTGGTAATGATGTCCGCGGCATTCGTCTTGGGGAACGGTTTGCGTGCCGGCGCCGGCCTAAACGCGGCGTTCAACCAATCCGCATGGAAGTGGAGTTTTCCGGACGCGTGGTGTCTGGCGGTCGGATATGGATTTCTATTGTTTTTTGACTTCGCCGGTTATTCCCATATCGTGATTGGCATTGCCCGATGGTTCGGAATCGAACTGCGCGAGAACTTTGACCGGCCTTACCTCTCGACTTCGATCTCCAGCTTTTGGACTCGCTGGCACATGTCACTTTCTTTCTGGATTCGTGACTACGTTTTCATGCCGCTTGCCACGAGCTACAGCGCCAGTTGGTGGCGTCATTTTGCGTTGTTTATCTCAATGGTAGCATTCGGACTTTGGCACGGGGCAAAGTGGACCTTTCTTCTTTGGGGTGCGTTCCAAGGCATGCTTTTAGTATTGCACCGCTTGTGGCAAGAGGCCCAGCGCCGTTTCGCATTCGAGTGGACAGGCGTTCCTCTCGACTTCCTTTCCGGAATCGTGACCTTCGCGGTGGTTTCTGCTGGCTGGGTTCTGTTTCGCGCTGAGAGCGTACATCAAGCCATTTCTCTGCTTGCGGGCTTGGTTTCCGTTGGCAGCCTGGATGGAGCTTCCCTGCCGCGCAGTCTCTACTTATTGGTTCTCGCATCTGTACTGGGCTACTTTGCTGTGGTCGGTATCTCGACGTTGCTCGACCGGGTATCCCAGATGGAAATATCATCCTTCAAGCCTTTTTGGGAAACTGCTTCACGGGAGCGGTGGGTCTGGGTCACTCCACTCACGCTGGTAATTGCCTTGTATCTAACGCTGCTTATGCAGACTCAACAAACTATGGCCGCCCCGCTGTTGTACAGGCTGTTTTAGTGGACGCAAGTTCTGGAGGATTACGTTGCTGTTGCAACCCGAAACTCTGACTCCTGCAGTGGCTAAGCGCCCTGCGACCAAGTTCCAGGCAGTGGCACTGCGGCTGTGCGTGGCGACCAGCATTGGCCTCGCACTACTGATCGCCGGCGAGGTGTCCTCCTATTTATTCCTCCGATCCAGAGCTGCGGGAAGTGAGCCGGCCGAAAAGATTGTTGGAGATCAATCCTGGAGCCACACCTTCTGGCAAGAGCGCGAGACTGCGGGCAAGAATCTGAGTTACCACGCGTACGTGCTGTGGCGGAGAGCACCCTTCAAAGGCCAGACTGTATTTGTCGACGAAAACGGGTTGCGAAAGACGTACCACTCGTATTGCGATTCCGATTCATACCTCATCTGGATGTTTGGCAACTCCGGCCTGTGGGGTTATGCGACTCCAGATTGGCAGACGATCCCCTCTCTTCTCGGCGCAGAATACGAGAATAACGGCCAGAAGGCTTGCGTAGTGAACTATGGTGAAATGGGCCGGGTGAGCACTCAGGAGGTGATCGAGCTGATGTTGGCTCTCAAGGGGGCTCCCCGCACACCAAACCTGGTCATCTTTTACGATGGAGTTTCCGACTCGGAATTGCCTCTCGAATCCGATCAGCCCGATATTCATACCGACTACAGCGAAATCAAGAGCGTGTTTGAAGAACATCGAAAAGAAGAGAAGACGCCTTTTGCCTACTTGCGCAAAACCTACACCTACCGTATGGCCGGAGAGTTATCGAAGCTCCTCCGACTCAACGTGACTACGGGCAAAAGCGCAAACCCGGATCGTGCCGCGCAAGCGCGCGCCACTCTAGGCAACTATCTGAAGAACCAGGAAATGGCACGGACCTTGTCACAGCACTATCACTTCGACTGTTTGTTTGTATGGCAACCTGCGCTTCTCTCCGACCGCAAATCCTTCAGCGCTCAAGAGAAACAAATTCGCGTGCATGAGCAGCGGACACATACTGGAGTAGAGCCGATCTTGCGCGCTACCTACGATGAGGTTCAACACATCGATGCGCCTGATTTCCTGAATCTGGCTGACTTGTTTCGGGATCACGCCGAAAGTGTATTTGTGGACCCGAACCACCTGACTGCCGAAGGCAATCAACTGGTTGCGGCGAAGATATTCGAGAGGTCGCAAGGGCGAGGACTTTCACTGCAGGCGAAGATTGGACATGCATCTCCCCCAAGCTAACAACTCATAGATATGACTACACTGCAAACGTACACCGCCGAAGACTTTAACCTTGAGCTGGGAATGCCTCTTCTTGGGCGGAACGGATTGAACGAATCGTCCTTCCTGAAGGCGATTGGGCACGACCGCTGGCAACTGCTGGAGCAAATCGGCGGAATCCCGACCCGTGAAATCCGCGATGATTTCGACAATCGGCTGTATGCGACATTCTGTTTCGTTGAACTGATGTTATCGGCTGAGCGTCCCTTGAGTGCTTACACCGAGAACGAGCAACTGCGCTTCTCTCGCGATCTCAGCCACTACGGCAGAGTTTATCTCGACGGGAGCTACAAGCTTGTGGATCGGGCCCCATTTGACCTGCGTTGCACAAATGTTTTCATTTATCAGCTTGCTGGACCGCAACAATTGAAGATGGCTCAACCTGACAACTGTAATTTCGACCAGATACCGGAGTTGCCCTCTCAGCCAGATTCGCTCGATATGTGCCGCGCTGCGAAGGCAGCGGGAATATTCGAGGGACCTGACGCCAACAATGGAAAGCTTGGATCGCTCACGGTGCGATACCAGCTTGATCCTGATCGCGATGCGAATGGCGCCGGCCTGATTTACTTTGCAAATTTTGTGTGTTTCCTTGATTTCGCGGAGCGTGCTCTGCTCAACAGCCTCAACGCTCCGGGCGACTTGGTGGACGCCCGCTCCACCTACTGGAGGCGCCTCGGGTACTTCGGAAATGCGGAAGCCACGGACCAACTGGACATCACGATCCGTGGCGGAATCGGAACCGAAGGGCAGTTCCTGATTCTTGCCTTCGATTATCGGGTACACCGGGTGTCGGACGGCAAACTGATTCTGGTGTCCTCGTCGCGAAAGTCTTTGGCCTTGAACGACTCTGCTCGATTGTGGATGAACGGCCTGGACAGGCCGCTCTCAGAGGAAGACGGTGGACAGCACACAAGTTGAGGTAATGATTCAGTACGTAAAGGAGAAACTTCTTCGCAAACCCAACGCCGAGATTACCGCAGACACGCCTCTTGTGTCTTCGGGAATCATCGACTCTTTCGCGCTGGTGGAGGCGTTGATCGAACTGGAGCGAATCACAAACCTGAGAATTCCGGCTATCAAAGTAGCTCCCGAAGACATGGATACGGTAACGAAAATGTTTGAAACCGCTGCACGAATGGGAACACCTCGAAAGCGCTAGCATGGTCTTTTTGATGTATCACGAACTCGAGTTGCCGGGATGCAGCCCTTGTCGGCTGGAGGCTGGGTACACGCGGTACGTCCTCACCGCCGCAGATTTTCGTGCTCAAATGCAATCCTTGGCTGCGGCAGGCTGGAATGGTTTAAACGTCAGTCAGGCGCTGGCCTTCCCGGAGTGCCCGGCTGTCGCGATCACATTCGACGATGGTTGTGAAACCGATCTGCTCGTAGTATCTCCGATCTTACAGTCACTGAATTTCAATGCTACTTTCTACATCACTTACTGCTTCCTGGATACTCCCGGATATTTGACTAGGGAACAATTGCGAAGGTTGAGCGATCTTGGCTTCGAAATCGGCTGCCACTCTATGACCCACGCTTACTTGTCGGACTTGGACGATGCCGGTTTGCAGCGGGAGATCGCCGAATCCAAGGTGTATTTGGAGCACGTGTTGGGGAAACCCGTACGCCATTTCTCCTGCCCTGGTGGACGATTTGATCGCAGAGTGGAAGAGGTCGCGAGAGCTGCTGGATATCGATCCGTCACAACCAGCCGCCTTCATGCCAATTCCAGATCTACAAATCAGTATGCATTGGGTCGTATTGCCGTGATGCGGGACACTCAGTTGCGCGAGTTCGAGGCGCTGTGCCAGGGCCACGGGTTTTGGCAGATGAATTTAAGGAGCAGTCTACAGCAAGGTGCAAAACACTTCTTGGGGAATTCACTCTATGATCGCGTCCGCTCCGTGATGCTCAAACAACAGGCACCGCAATAGGAGAGATCCCGATCTCGCATTCGCTGGAAGCAAATTCAAACATTTATGAAGCTGCAAGACATCGGCAACAAACTACAAAGCGACGGCATTTTTACTGGGGGTCCGCCGCAGTACTTCGAATCAGCCGGTCGCCTTCAACTGTCCACACTGGTACGCGAAGGCTTGTACCCAAATTCCAAAGTGCTCGACGTTGGCTGTGGGTGTTTGCGTGCCGGCTATTGGTTAATTCGGCTGCTTGATCCGGGCTGTTATTTTGGTATTGAGCCGTTTGAAAAAATGCTTCATGCGGGAATCGAATTGTGTCTTACACCCGAACTCAGAATGCAAAAGCTTCCCCACTTCGATAGCAACGATCGCTTTGACTTTTCAGCCTTCGGAGTAAAGTTCGACGTGGTTTTGGCTCGCTCTATCTGGAGCCATGCTTCCAAAGCTCAGATCCAGGCAATGCTCGATGGGTTTGTTGAGCACACCAATCCCAGTGCTTTCTTTCTCACATCGTATCTGCCTGCGGTATGGTTTAAACGCTGGCAGCGCGATTACACCGGTGCCAATTGGGTTGGCAAGAGCCACCGACGGAATCAACCTGGGCAAATTCATCACAGCCGGAAGTGGATAGAGATTGAGTGCCAAAAAAGAGGCTTAGCCGTGAAACAACTTTCCGACGAGCCCTTTAACAGCCAATATTGGTTGAAAATCACAAAAGGTTAGAAGCTCTGAAGAAATCCGGGTAATAAAGGGGGCAAGCGGTGGCTATCCAGTGCTGGGGCATTCCAGTTCGGAAGTCTGTTCTGGCGCTGCTCTCTTTTGTTCTGGCCACGCTGCTTCCTGCGAGCGGGATTTTCGGCGGGGATGAGTCTGCCAAGGGGCAAGAGCGCTTCGATGGACCCGCGGAGCTTCCCCGAGTTCACATGCAAAGCGCGCTAGCGGATACGCTAGCCCGCGGACAAGTCCGTGAGGTTCATCAAGGTGACGATTTGCAGAAGGCTATCGATGGCTCCAAGTGTGGAGACACGCTAAGCCTGCAGGCTGGCGCGACATTTCGAGGGGTGTTCCGCCTGCCCAACAAACCGTGTGACGATTCTCACTGGATTATTTTGCGCACCAATGCCCCAGACAGCAGCCTGCCTCCGGAAGGCACTCGTATCACTCCCTGCTATGCAGGCGTAGCGTCCCTGCCTGGCCGTCCGGATTTTCACTGTAGCTCGGCCAAGAATGCAATGGCAAAGGTTGAGTTCGATGGCGCCGGCGCGTCAGGCCCAATCCTGTTTTTGTCAGGAGCAAATCACTACCGGTTGATCGGGCTGGAGGTGACGCGCGCCAAGCCTCAACTGCACATGCGCGACTTGATTACCCCGGATCAGCCGGAGAGCACAGCGCATCATCTTGTTTTTGACCGTCTTTGGATTCACGGTACCCCACAGGACGAGACCAAAGGTGGCGTGCATCTGAGTGGGGTGACTTACGGCGCCATCGTCGATTCCTATTTCAGTGACTTCCATTGCATTGCTCGGTCGGGTTCCTGCACGGACGCGCAGGCGGTGAATGGGGGCGGCGGCGATACGCCCGGCGGGCCTTACAAGATACTCAACAATTTTCTGGAAGCTTCAGGTGAAAATATCCTGTTAGGCGGTGCCCCCGGGAGTTCGACGCCCGCGGATATTGAAATCCGCCACAATCATTTTTTCAAACCATTACTGTGGAAGCCCGGCCAGCCTGGGTTCGTCGGGGGCTATACCGGGGATCCTTTCATTGTGAAGAACCATTTCGAGTTGAAGAACGCCCAACGGGTTCTCTTCGAAGGCAACCTGCTAGAGAATTGCTGGGGCGGTTTTTCGCAGGCGGGATTTTCCATTCTCTTGACACCCGGAAATCAGGGCGGTAAATGCCCCAAGTGTCAGGTCAGCGATGTCACCATTCGATACAACAAGATCAGTCACATCGCCAGTGGGATCGCAATCGCAACGGCGTTGCCTAAACAAAAAACTCCCTCTTCCGGAGGTGAACGCTTCAGCCTTCACGATCTGGTCTTCGACGATATTGACCCGACAGCGTACAAAGGCTTCGGAGCTTTTGCTTTGGTTGGCTCAGTCGAGCCGCCAGTCAACAGCGTCAAGATCGATCACGTGACTGCATTTCCACCAGGGTCGCTTCTGCAGATTCTCAATCAAAGAGACAAAATAAAAAACTTCACCATCACTAACAGCCTTCTCACCGCCGGCAAACGCCAGATTGTTGGCGCGGGAGGCGGGCCGACGAACTGCACTCATCCTCGTGACGACCCAGCAGCGGCCCTCAATAACTGCATGGCGAACCCTGTTTTCAGTCACAATCTGATCATTGGCCGTAGGGGAAGCTGGCCTCCTGGAAACATTCTTGTTGACGATCTAACAGCGGCGGGAATACAGGATTTTCACGACGGACGTAGTGGTGATTACCGGCTTTGCCAGCAAGCCGGCAAGAATGGGTGCAAGAAATCTTCCCCCGGAGTGAAGGCGGGAACCGATGGCAAAGACATCGGCGCTGATATCGACGCGGTCGAGACTGCGACTTCAGGCGTCGAGTAAGAGCTGAAAACCACTCAGTACAGCTTTTGGATTACGACTTCCAGATTCAGGTTCGGAATCGTCCCCCAAAGCTGGTCAGAAAAGCGAAATCCGCTTGCGATCATCCTTTTTAGCGTCCAATGGCGCCGGCTTGTGCTCGAAAGCCACAGATCTGCCCGGTCACGCACGCCATTTTGCCTCGGCTGAAGCACGCGGGCATTCGCGGGACACGCACCTGTCAAATTGAGGATGATTTCCTTCTCCGTCCCGCCCCGCAGTCCTCCGCGCAAGTGCACGTTCCAATCAGGTGATTTGTTGATTCTGGGATTGCGGCCCGCAAAATGGCGCACCAGGAAGTGGGTCAGTTTGTCCGGGAAATAATTAATAAACCAAAGGCCAGTGCTGTGAGCCTCGTACGGCGAATACCGATATGGAGTTTGGTTAATTAATATAACGGCCCCAAGCTTCATAACAGACCAGATCAGCGGCATAACAGTCCGGCGTTCCTGCGGCAGGAGATGTTCGTATACTGCGCTCAACATGACGAAATCGAACTTCCCCACCTCTGGCGGGAGCTCCCCACCTGACGGGGAGCAAAAAAACTCGACGTTTCCAGCCGAACGAAATGCCTTGATACGATTTGCCGTTTCGATTTTATCCGCACCCAACTCCACACCTACGATTTGCGTCCGCGGAAGCATTTTCGCCAGCGCCAGAGTGGAGGCGCCACTACCACAACCGAAGTCCAAAAGCCGCTTTCCCTGCAAATCCTCAGGCGTGAAGTAACTAAATAGCTGGTGCTTTAAAACGCTTGGGACCGAATCGTCATGGCGGGCCAGATTGTCACAAAGCCACGCAAAATCACTGCGCTGAAGAAGGAATTTGACCATCTCCAAGGAAAACGTAGTCTTGCAACTTTTCCGAGGAATATATAGAGCCGGACTGCGGGGCACAAGAGTGACGAGCAATTGCTTGTCGTCATCCTGTTTCCGGATGCTGACTATTCCTTCCTCACGCTCGATTTGGATTTCCGCTTCATCCATGTCAGAGGAACTAAGCGCGGATGCGAAATTCTTCACGGCAACGAACCTGTAAGCTGCCTTCCGTTTGTGGCCGGACTGGCTCCGACCATGCCGTCTCCCGGAAATCGATTGTCATGGTTAAGGCTCATCATGCCTCCCGAAGAGAAACAAACATCGTTGGCCATGCCATCTACACCGCTGATCAGCGCATTCACGCCGAAGACGTTTTCGATACACCTAAGCAGCGAAGCGGGAGTGAAAATCGTCGTAGTGATCTGGTTTTTGCAGAACCGTCCCACGCAGAGTAGCGGGACGCGTATCCCATTCGTCCAGTTGATCGAGTCCTGGTGTGGTGCGATGTGGTCAGCGAATCCACCGAAATCATCCCACGTAATGAATATGGTTGAATTGCTCCAGAGATAAGAATTTTTTGTGACTGCGTTGACTTGAGTCGCCGTCCACGCCTCCCCGGCCGCGACCGTCTGATTCGGGTGTTCCGATCCGGAGCCGGAACCATCGATCCAGACAACCGAAGGGAGAATATCGGTACTCGGCGAAGTGCTGGCCGCGGCATCGCTGACGAACTGCGTGTCGGGATGAACCTTGTTGGTCCAGTCGCTTCCGTAGCGCAAATGCTGAACGTACCCGACAGGGTTCCAGAGTTGTTCTGAGCCATTAACGTTTCCGGTCGCGTAGTACATGCCCCAGGTCAAGCCCGCCGCGTCCAGTCGATCGGCGATCGTCGTGACGTTCGGGCAAGCCGAGCCGCGACCCGCACTGAGAAACTGGCGGCTGGAAGCGTCGCACACATCGCTCGAGGTCAGTGCTTCGCAGATGGGATCAGCAATATTGCAATTGGAAGTAGGAGACTTATAGTTACAGTCGCTTATCACATTGCAACCATGTCCCGGCCCGGAGCAGATCGA
>Ga0209275_10000116_pt1 | contig 25550 bp, 21 predicted proteins | sample HubBroMetageREF2_FD_188344 | JGI IMG/M metagenome (GOLD analysis project Ga0209275, IMG submission 188344) | Reference soil microbial communities from the Hubbard Brook experimental Forest, New Hampshire, USA - Hubbard Brook CCASE Soil... | ecosystem: Environmental > Terrestrial > Soil >... | reverse complement strand
GCGATGCGGTGCCTGAGTGTGACGCCATCCAGAAACTCCATCACGATGAACGTCTGCCCATCCTGCTCGTTGATTTCGTGAATTGTGCAAATGTTGGGATGGTTCAGAGCAGAAGCGGCCTTTGCTTCACGGCGAAAGCGGCCCAAGACTTGAGCATTTCTGGCCACTTCGTCGGGCAAAAACTTCAACGCAACAAAGCGATCGAGTTTGGTGTCCTCGGCTTTGAATACTACGCCCATCCCGCCGGTGCCCAGCTTCTCGATGATGCGATAGTGCAAGATGGTTTGGCCGATCATGGGAGACGCTTGTCGCCAGAACATTCATCTTAAGGACGGGGTCGAGGGTAGTCAACGTGTTCGCACGTGTTCGCAGGTCTGGGCGAAGCGCGCCGAGCAGTACACTTGCGTTTAACGAGCAATCCGGAAACTGTTCCGGGCCAGAAGTCCGGCTTCTAGGACGTTGTGGGATTCGCGTGGCTGTGTCGCCATTTCAGAACAAATACTCCCGGCGCTTGCCAATTCAATTAGGGAATGATAGAGGACGTTATCATTCATGCGCTTGATGGAATTTGCTGAAGTGCCCGGTGTCCTTTGGTACGGACATGCGCCGACCCCGAGATTTCAGAGATGTCCGGTTAGCTGAGTCTCGGCTTGGCTCCGAGTGTTTTGCGTTGATCTACCTAGGCTGGTCCCAGCCTTATCTTCAGTTTCGCGCCATTCTGATAATCTACGAGACGCCTCGACAAGGATGGTTGCGGAAGGTTTCCATTTCACATCAAATGCCGCACAGAATCTTCGAGTACATATCGTTCTCCGTACTCTATCTGTTTTTTTGTTTGTTCCCTGGGTTTGTCTGCCACAGAGACAGGACGAATTTCGGGCAGGGTTCTTGGATGGCAGGAAAGAGAAGAGTCAGGAGAGTGACACGAAGCACGGAAGGATTGCGCGAACCCATACTAATAAGCTACCAACATTTGGCGGCCAGTTAACAAAGAAGCTAATTGATGCACGCGAATAAGAAACGGTGAATCTGAACGCCGCCGAATTCTTGGAAGGTATGCGGATATTGATCTGAAGAAATTTAAGTCGCTGAAGTTCCGTGCTAGGGAATCTCCAGACCGAATTTGTCCCTTACTCGAAGTCGAACCCAGTCTTCCGCTTCTTCGATCGTCGGAACAACCTTCGTCTCCCATTCGATTCCTTCAATGAATGCTTCCCACATTCGCGCGAACCCCAAAACGCCGTTGCTCTTCGCAACGAACGCAACAATTAATCCTTCAGCTACGAACGAAGCGATCTGGCGGTCTTGTAGCACCATACGGTCCATTTCGCCGGGAGAGACGTATTGAGGCACCATCGAAGCCGCATCCACAATGATGTATTTCACATTCCTCATCCGAGCGGGTGCGTCCAGAAGTTGACGCTTGGCGCCCGAAAAGTGTTCGGCGCTTAGACACCGATAGATAACTCCGCAGTTTTCATGATGGAATTCAAGCTGGATCGGCATTTGGGTGTGTGCCTCTCGCAAGAATTTCTCATTGATTCCGACCTGGACTTCTTTAAACAACCATCTGCTTGTGTTTCCGAGCGACACTAACCTTCCGTACGACAGCGCACAGAAACATTCTCCGCGAACACCGATATGGTTGAGCGCAAGTAGCGAAATCGAGACTCTTTGAGAAAATTCGTGTCGTGGTAAAAGGAAGGCCGAAAGGAGCAGGCTGGGTGCTCCTGCGGCTCCTACCAATCGTAGACGGGGCTAGATGAGATCGTTGCAAAACTTACAACAGCAGTATAATTTGGTCGATTTAGAGCCGTGCCACACTCGCAGGGTATTAGACCGAGAAGGGAAGATAACGTCGAACACAATTCAGTCGTTAAAAGCGACGGTCAAGCCTCGGTTTTCGGAAAGCAAAACTATCGTGCTGGATTTGACGAATGTGAGCTACCTGGACAGTTCCGGGCTGGGTGCGATTGTCGGTTTGTAGGTTTCGGCAAAAATTGCTAACGGTCAGTTGAAGCTTATCAATTTGAACCAGCACCTCTAAAGGAACTCTTCAGTATTACGAAGTTGGGCCAGTTTTTGGCTAATGGGCGTGACCCAAACGATCTTCGGGATCCCTGATCCTCTGTGCGCGAACAGTTTCCATATGAGGACTGCTATAGGCTCCAGCGAGAGCGGCTCAATGAGAACGTGCGGTGGTTGCGAAGAAGGGCTCGGACTTCTTAGGCGCTGACGTCGTCCGTTTCGACAATGTGATCTCGCGCAGGTAGCCGATCAATTGCAGAGAATCTGACAAATCGGCGATGCGCTGGTCCCTGGAGCGACTGAGAGAGGAACTGCGCGATCCGCAGCCGGGCGGCGTTCTGGTCGCGCAACAACTTGTCTTCATGATGTTGGTTCAGGCCCTGCGTTTGCATTTAACCGAAGATTTGACGGGCAGGGTGGGATGGCTGTTTGCTCTTTCGGATAAACAAATCAGTGCGGCGATTGTGTGTATGCACGATGAGCCGGCACACGATTGGACGGTGGAGGAGTTGGGCCAGTGTGCTGGTATGTCCCGATCGACCTTCGCGCTGAGGTTCAAAGAGGCGGTTGGAGTTTCGCCGATGGAATACCTGACACGCTGGCGAATGCTATTAGCAGGGGACAGAATTGCGAATACTAGCGACTCCATTTTGGAAATCGCGCTGTCACTCGCCTACGAATCTGCTAGCGCTTTCACCAAAGCCTTTAAGAAAAATGGGTTGTTCGCCACGCCCCAGAATTCGGCCGGCAAGCGCGCTCGCTGAATAAAAGAATCAAGATCATCAAATCATGAGGGGTTGGCGAGCAAGGCAATCAGATCATCACGAAGAGCCGCGGGAGTGCCGGGTGGTCGGGCGCGCGATCGGGAGTCGCGTGACCTTGAACGGCATCTGAACGACGGCCTCGTGGAGGTCTTGAACTGAAGAATTGGGAGTCCTGAGAATTAAAGGCAAACTACGTCGCGGTGACACTGGCATTCTTCTTTGAAGTAAGATGAAAGTTTGCGGAGTCTTGCGAGGTTTGCTGATGAGCGACCTTTGTTATCCGCCTTGGCAAGAGCCTGTTCGCGGCGCCTTGATGGAATTTGACCTGGATAAGCTGGAGGCAAAGATTTTCGCTGCACTCCAAGCGATACAAGCACGTGGCACTGAACTTCAAAATTCCGCTGACAGTCATGAAGAACGTATTGCATTGGAAGACGCAGCGAATGCGCTCAAGGTGGTGAAACAAAATCGGCCCGGCGCGTGAAACTATTTCAAGGTGTTCATGCCTTTGAACGGTTTGTTGTCTTCATTCTCTGTGACGTGCCAATGGACTCTGCCACTAGCGACTTGAGACGCAGATGATGCTCTCGCAGAGCGGCCCGGAGTTCAGCTAGAACCACACGTAGCGACTCGGGGTCCTGTGCGGCAATCGCTTGAGCACAGAGTTCGCGGATTCGATCTTCGAGTAACCGGTCTTCTGGTAACACAATCACACCGTAAACGTAATTCGAGTGAAGTCGGAATTTCCATACACTGCCTGCTGTATCTGCGTTTACTTTTACGTGGCTTCGCCGTTTTCCTGCGTCCTGTTTTCGGCCAGGCATAGCTCAACTGCTGGAGACATGCGGAAGCTTGGACTAACAAGGTTTCTTGTCTTGCGCGAACTTTGACTCACGGCGCTAGCTGGATCGGGTAACGCTTTCGTTATATGCTGCACAAACTATGCATGTGCCACCGGACGATGGTCCTACTACAAACCTGCGCTCTTTACTTCTCTTTACACTATTTTACTCGACAAACCTATCAACAACGTATATCTCTAAATCGGAGTTGAAACCCATCCGCTGCGCGTGCCGAACGGTTCTGCGAATGAAGCCACGGATTTCTTCAAACTGCGCGGCGGGAAGATTGGTACGGCAGCAAGGGAAAAAGAGGTCGAACACATGATCAGGGTCGAAGAAAAAAACGAGGATTGCCTCCTTCTTACCGAGAGCGTCGAGCGCGAACCTCAACCTATAGTTGTTGTTCTGAGTTGGCACAGAGCCTATGGCGAGGCTTTGCTTTATGCCCGATAGAGCGGCAACACTCATCTCAAAAGCTGAACAGCGCATCTTCGAACGGTATCTGGAAGTGGCCGCTTCCCCATTCGATAGCCGGCACCAGACACGCCGTCTGAGTCTTGAATGACGTTACCATTGCTATTCCTTGGTGCAATTTACAGGTGTGCGGGAAACTGGTCGTGGACGTTGGTCCAAGGAAGTGTTGACCTACCTTAATTCCACATTGTTAAAGGTTTATTTACACTAATTTTATCCCCAAAACTCTACCCAATGTCTTCTCGCACTAATTCCTAGAGCTTTGCCGTTCCAACCGCACTCACAGTTAAGATCAAATTCGCGTGGATCGGTAGCCTCGGGATTCTTCTCTGGCTTCTCAACGGCGCTAGCAATAGCAGCATGGCAGTGTGGACACGAGAAAAGCAGGACATGCGCGTATACTTCGCTCATCGGTCAGACCTCCCTAATCCTCTGGAATTCTTTGGCCCGATCAAAGTCTTTTCGCCGGTTTCTTGGTCTACGACCCAGAAACCCTTAGAACTCGGTGCCAGACGAATCACACATTTCTTGGCCTCAGCCAGGCTATCCATCGGCCCTCTAAATAGATCAAAACGTGGTGGCATGATTCCTTTGCTTACCGTAGCGACCAACAGTGCTCTATTGCTTTGTACGGATTAAACCTAATCCAATCGCCCTCCGCTCCTTCTCCGGATACTTCCTACGCGCCTTCTCCGCGAGCTGTTTAGATTTGAAAGGTTTCGATAAGAGCGTGAATTCGCCATGGATGTATTTGAAGTGCAGCCATTGCTTGTTGATTTTGGGCACTCAGATTTATAGCACGACACGGTGTCCGCCAATGGCACTCGCCCCGTCCCCCGGTTCGCGCTGAGAAAACCCGCCTAGCTTAATTTGATCTTCAGGCGGTGTGCAAAGAGTAGATCGCCCATAACGTCGCAAAACTGCAACGCGACTGCTGTCAGAGGACTATACTCGATGCGAGGAATTCATCATGTCCGAACTACAATCTTTGAGTAAACCCAATCATCTTTATTCCTTAAACTCGACCGCGCGAACGGCGACCCTCGAATCTATCGGGTCAAGATTGCCGGGAACGTCAACTGCGACTTCTTTGTCGGTATCACACCGGCGCAAAATGTTCGCGGAAATGTAAAAGCCTTGATTGAAGAATACTGTGAGAAGCGATTTGATAAGGTGCCCAGAAACGGCGGCATGATCGAGATTGATTTAGACCAGGGCCTAATGCTGACGGAAACGCCGCAGTTACCGAGGAAGCCCGCAAATCGAAGGTAATTTAGCAGCAAGACGTATGGCAATCACCGAGCGAAGATTCCGAGTCTCTGAACGTGGTCAGAATCCACGCGAGGTAGGTGAGATGACTACCTATTCACTCTTCCAGCGCACTGAAAATTGGTCGTCTACGATGAGAACGCACAACAAAGAATAGTGATGGGCAGTCTGCGGCCTTTCATGCATGATAGGCCTGACACCTGTTCAGACGACGCCTACAGGTGAACCGTCAGAAACCTGGACGCAGGCTTCAAAAACATGCCGATGAATCGTCGTTACCAGGGAAACCTTGGTCGGAGGGGCGCAAAGTCCGGGTTGAGTTCGGGAGGCCGAGACCGAAAATCTGAAGTTGTACTGAGCTTAGGTTGCTCATGAGACCCGCAGTATTGTTGAAATAAATCAGCGCGCGTTGCATACCCCTTCCTAGGTTTAGAATACCGGCCAGTGGCACCTACCATTTGGGATGTCTTTCGAGCAGGGCTCCCGCCTCATCGGCACTCACCGGTTCGGAAAAATAATATCCCTGTGCGTATTCGCACCGGAGTTTCCTCAACATCGCAAGCTGTTCGGCTGTCTCCACCCCTTCGGCAACCACATTGAGCCGCAGACTGTTGGCCATGGGCAAGATCGTTCGTACGATCTCCAGGCTATCTCCTCCCTGGCCTATTGCCTTGGTGAACGAACGGTCGATTTTCAGCGTGTCCAGCGGAAAGCGATGCAGGTAGCTCAGCGAAGAATAGCCCGTTCCGAAGTCGTCGATGGATAGGCAGACTCCCAACGATTTGATTTGCAATAGTGTTTCTACGGCAGCTGACGGATCGACCATGACGGTGCTTTCCGTGATTTCAAGCCGCAAGGTATCTGGAGCGAGCTCCGTCTCGCGCAGCAATTTTTCGATTTCCGCAACCAAGGTGGGTTGCAGAAACTGTTTGACGGAAAGATTGACGCTCATGGTGAGGGGAGGACCGCCATTACGGCGCCCGTTCCAGTCGCTAATTTGCCGGCAGGCTCGCTGCAGGTTCCACCAACCAAGTTCACGAATCATCCCTGTTTCTTCCGCGACCGGGATGAAATCCAACGGTTGAAGCAGGCCCCGAGTGGGATGCTGCCAGCGCAGCAGAGCTTCGAACCCGGTGATCTGGCCTGAATCGAGGGACACGATCGGTTGATAAAAATTCCGAAATTCTTCCCGCTGCAGGCCGCTCCGTAGATCCGTCTCCAACTGCAAACGCGCGATCACACTCGCCCGCATATCCAAATCGAATACGGCGTAACGGGCCTTGCCGAGAGATTTTGCCCGATACATGGCCGTGTCCGCGTCTCGCAGCAGATCTTCGGGATTGTCGTATCCTATGCTGCTTAGCGCGATCCCTATGCTTATAGACGTAAATATCTTTTTCCCATCAAGGATGAACGGCGTTGCCAATGTGCTCATCAGGCGCTCGGCAACCAAGTTGGCGTCGCCCGGATCTTTTACCTGATCGAGCAGGATCGTGAACTCGTCTCCACCGAGCCGCGCTATCGTGAAAAGTTTCTCGATCCGTGTGACCGTGTCACTAGCCCGCAAGCAATTTTCCAGCCGATTTGCGACTCCAACCAAGAGTTGATCTCCGATCACATGACCCAGACTGTCGTTGATCATCTTGAACCCGTCAAGGTCCAAGAACATGACTGCAAACAAATAATCCTTGTGGCGTTTCGCATGTTCGATCAATCGTGCCAGCCGGTCAATAAACAAAAGCCGGTTCGGTAGGCCTGTCAGCGCATCCGCTATTTTTCCTCCAGTGATGTCGGTCTGCGATCCAGCCATCCGCGAAGCCTTGCCCGAGGCGTCGCGAACCGCTAGACCCCGGCTTAGCATCCAACGGAAGCTCCCGTCTTTGTGCTGTACGCGGTTTTCGCTCTCAAAATGAGGCGTTAATCCACTCTGATGCGCGGCTATCTCATCCTTAACCCGTTGACGATCCGCGAAATGGATTCGGTCCAGCCACTGCTCTGGGTGATCGCTGACCTCCGAATCCTGATAGCCCAACATCATCTTCCAGCGCGGTGAGAAATAGATGACGTTGTCGACCAGATTCCAGTCCCAAAGTCCATCGTTAGCGCCTTGAGCCGCCAAGGCATAGCGTTCCTCGCTATCTCGCAATGCCTCTTCCGCCTTCTTGTGCGACAGCTGCGTCCGGATGCGCGCTAAAGCGACGGGGAAATCGATTGGTTTGGTAAGATAGTCGTTGGCCCCCAAGTTCAATGCCTTGATGATGTCCTCGCTCTGGTCTTTCGCCGTCACCATAATTATGGGCAATTGAATAGGAGAGTAGCACTCGCGCAGTGTCTGCAGCGCGTCAAGACCGCTAATTCCCGGCATCTCCACATCCAGCAGAACCAGATCCACCGGCTCTTCCTGGATGCGCTGCAGCAAGGACTGCGCTTCCTCTGCGACCCGAATCAGATAGCCCTTCCGTTCGAGCCGACGGGCAAACATGTCCCGGTTCATTTCGTTGTCATCGACAATTAGGATCCGGCACGGTCGAGAGTTCATAGCGGCTTTTTCTCCACCAGTAAACTCCCGATCTTTTCCGTGAGGCGGCCGAAGTCTATGGGCTTGGTATCATAGTCATCGCAGCCCACCTCAAATGCTTTGGCCTGATCGGTCAAGAGCACCCGGGCCGTGAGCGCTATGATGGGGATATGGCGGGTGCTTTGGTCTGCCTTCAGCAGGAGGGCAACTTCCCAGCCATCCATCCCCGGGAGCGTTATGTCCATGAGGATCAGGTCGGGCGCTTCCGCGCGCGCCAGTGAAAGTCCCTGCTCGCCGTCTCCGGCCGAGACGATATGGTATCCCCTGCGCTGCAAACGCCGCGTGAGCATATCTCGATTCATCTCGTTGTCTTCGACCAACAGAATTTTTGGCATCTGGTTTTCCCAGTGAAAAAACTCATAAATTCGCTGTTGCGACATCCGGCGTGGCTGTTGCCTTCAATTGCTAGTCGCCAGCCCGGGAGTAGCCGCAGAATTCTCCCCGGACGGCCGGACCGACCCGTACTGCTCGACCAGAAGCGCGAGTCGCTCACGATCAACGGGTTTGATGAGATAGTTGGACGCACCCAGATCAATCCCCATCGGTTCATTGTCTACGACCGTGACCATGATCACGGGGATCTCCGCCAGTGATGGATCCGCCTTGAGTTCTCTGAGTACGCTCCAGCCATCCAGTTCCGGCATCATCACATCGAGCGTAATTAATAGGGGGTGAACTTTCTTCGCAAGCCGTAGACCCTCCGCGCCACTCTCGCCCGTGATCACACGGAATCCCAGTTTTGCCAGGAATCGAGACGTCAGGTCGCGAACTGCCGGGTCATCGTCAATGACCAGGATCGTACCCCGGTTCGGTTGCATAGGTTCAGACTCCGTTAGAAGCGCCACGGCCAGTTGTGAGGGCGCAAGCTCGAAGCTCTCCGGTAGAACTTCGGCAGGCAGTTGCACGGTGAACGTGGAGCCCCGGCCGGGTTGGCTGTCGACGGTAATCGTTCCTCGCATGATCTGAATGAACCGGTTGGTGATGGCCAGGCCAAGTCCGGTTCCGCCATACTTCCGGGCGATGGATGCATCGGCCTGAGAAAACTCCAGGAACAGGTTTTCCTTCTGCTCCGCCGTTATACCGATTCCCGTATCCCAAACTTCAAATTGCAGCCAGTCTCGATGATCGATGGTCCTTCGGCAGGCATTCAGCGAGATGATGCCATGATCGGTAAATTTGCAAGCGTTGCTCAGCAGGTTTAATAGAATCTGCCGAACTTTCGTGAGGTCGGCATGCATCTCGCTGACGTTCTTGGCCACGTTAACTTCAAGCGTGTTGGTGTTTTTCGCCACGGCCGGTCGAACGGTGCTTGCTATCTCTTCAAGCATCTGCGCTACATCAAAAGTTTCTACATGTAACGCCATTTTGCCGGCTTCGATCTTCGAAAGGTCAAGAATGTCGTTGATCAGCGCCAACAAGTGTTTGCCGGCCGATTGAATTTTTTGGAGATCCTGCACAACGGCAACGTTCCCCAATTCGTTCGTTTCCTCTTCCAGCATCTCGCTATATCCAATGATCGCGTTTAGGGGAGTCCGCAATTCATGGCTCATGTTAGCGAGAAAAATACTCTTGGCCCGGTTCGCTTCCTCGGCCGCCAGCTTTGCACTGAGTAGTTCTTCCTCCGCCCGTTTTTGCTCCGTGATGTCGCGTATGAAGCTGCTGAATATCCACTGGCCTCCGAACTTGACCGGCGAGATCGCTACTTCCACCGGGAATTCGTGGCCGTCCCGGTGCAGCGCCGTTATTTCTCTCCGTTGCCGCAGCATCATCCCCTCACCCGTGCTTAGGAAACGTAGGAGGCCCCGTTCGTGTTCCTCCCGATAGCGTCGCGGCATGATGATCTCAGACAACCGCCGGCCCAGAACTTCCTGGGCAGACCAGCCGAAGCTTTTCTCAGCCTCCGAGTTCCAGTTTGTGATCAGGCCTTCCGCATTCATGGTGATGACGGCATCCAGGGCCGTGTTGATAATTAAGCGAAGCCGTTCTTCGCTGGACTCCAGAATGGAGTATCGACGGTCCATCACCGAACTCAGCACGGCGAGACCGAGGACCGTGAAGGTAACTATCGTTATTCCCGTGATTCCGAGCGAGGAGATGCTAACCGCCTGGGATAGGTCTGGTGCCTCGCCGGTAAATTTAAAACCTGCAGCAGCCATCCCGGTGTAATGCATGACGGGGATTGCTGCTCCCATCAACACGGCGCTCGCTATTTTGGGCAGCCACTTCCCCTTCACATCATTGCGCAAACGAAATGTAAGCCAAAGCGCCACAAGGGAAATTACGACCGCGAGCACAACAGATAATGCGACGACACCGGAAGAATAGTGGCACATTGCAGGGAGTCTCATCGCCGCCATCCCGGTGTAGTGCATGGTCGCGATCCCGGCACCCATAACGACGCTGCCCACTGTAGCTGCCAACCATCCCATTCTTTGGCGGCTCACGACGAACAGCGCAATGGCGGAGGTGAAAACGGCAGCCAGGAGGGATAGCACTACTGTGGGCCAATCATAGAGCACTGGAATCGGCAAGCTGAACGCCAGCATGCCAATGTAGTGCATCGACCATATTCCGGTCCCCATCGCCGCAGCGCCTCCCAAAAGCCACGCGAACCGGATTCTTCCGCGTGCGGCGGTCACCCGGGCTGCCAGATCAAGTGCTGCATAGGAGGCCATTACCGCGATCACAACGGATAGAGCAACCAGACGATAGTCGTAAGAACCACTAATTCCCGCTCCAATACCAGTCATCCGTCCTCCACAACCGAACTTAGTGCCATCGAATCAATAGCTTGCATGGTGCCGGCCGCCCGATGTCTTCAAAAAGGCAATAAAGGTTATCTCTGTCTTTTCTGACACCCTTACAACCAATTTTCTGGTCAGCCTGAATCTTTGCCTCTTTAAAGGTTGTTTCACAAAACGAATCCAGGCAATGGTACGAGTCCCAATGAGTAACCTAGGGCTTGGCGCTCCCCGAGGACGCAACCGAGAAATGAGCGCCACAAAGAATCAGCCAGGCCATTATTTCGCGAAGATTCAAGTTCCGAATTGCCGAACCAGAGTTGTTACAAAACCCGATCGAAGTCCACCTTGATCTTTCACACCACAAACGAGCACTAAGGTCATGTCGTCCCTCTGGGTGCGATTCTTGGCGAAGCCATAGGCCTCATTCAAAATCCCTCGAGCGCGAATGTGACGGATATATCGTCCGTTGGTCAAAATTGTGTGGTCCTTTATATATAGTGGTATCAGCGCGCTACAACGCTGCTTTCAGATGTGTCGCGGTAGGGACGTCGGTTGACCCGGCGCCCTCCGCACAGATCCGCACATGCAGGATTCCCGCATGCGGCTCCTACCGCAGATGTCTGGCGTCAAAGCGCAAGTTCGGATACGGATGAAGGATTTTGGGAATGGGAAGCCAGTGGTCGACCGCAGGCTGGAGGCGGTCCCACGTCGATGCTTCTGACCACGACGACGAAATGCCCGCAGCCAACGCCGCGTCACTTCGAGCCGAAAACTTCTGAACGGTTCGGCCCATCCCTCTAGCGGCACGCGATCCAGTCACGCCGTCGTGTCCGTGTAGGACGCGGACTTTTTCCCCCGAAACCAAACTTTAGTCCAAAATTCGCCACCCCGCCATCAAAGCTTCGTATTAGACTTGGGGCCCACCCGGTCCAACGGATCAGTACAGGAGGAATCGCAGATGCTTCGTGCACAACGGTTTCGTCACTTCCTTGTGTCCGCGCTTGGTTGCGGGCTGCTTACCATCGGGCTCTCCACGTCGCTTCAGGCTCAGTGTCAACTGAACTCTCCCTCGGGAAAAATCAAACATGTGGTGTACATCGAATTCGATAACGTGCACTTCACACGTGACAATCCCAACGTCCCCTCGGACCTCGAACAAATGCCCAACCTCCTCAACTTCATCAAGAAGAACGGCACGCTCGACGCCGGTGACCACACCGTGCTCATCTCCCACACCGCCAACGACATCCTCACGACGCAGACCGGCCTCTATTCCGACGACACCGGCATCTTCGTCGCCAACAGCTTCGGCGTATTCGGCCCAGGCAGTGCGCGCACCACCGCTTTCTTTCCTTCAGCGTTCTTCTACTGGACCGACCTCGTGTCCGATATCACGCCGGCCACGCTCGACAACAATTTCGCGCTAACCACACCCACGGGGAGTAACGTCCCCGCCCCCTGGGTGCCTTTCACTCGTGCCGGATGCGATGTGGGCGCTTTCTCTACCGCCAACATCGTCCTCGAACGCGCACCCTTCGACGTACAAAAGGTATTCGGTGCAACCTCTCCACAAGCGGCGGAGACCACCGCCAACCAGACCAATGATTTTATTGGCGCCGCCATCCATTGCTCCATCAACAGCCCTTTCTGCACCACCGCTAACAACGCCGTGACGGATCTGCTCCCCGACGAACCAAACGGATACACGGGCTATCAGGCCCTGTTCGGACTCAAGTACATCGCGCCCGCCTTGGGCGGTATCACCGACTACAACGGCAACCCGCTCACCGGCTTCAGTGCTCTCAACTTCAATCCCGTCCCCGCTCAGACCCTAGCCGTAGTCGAGACGATGCTGAAAAAAGGAATTCCCGTCGTGTTCGCCTATATCGCCGACGCTCACGACAATCACGAAGGCTCCACATTGAGCGCCGAAAGTACTTTTGGCCCCGGCGAGGCTCCCTACATCAAACAGCTCAGCGATTACAACGCCGCTTTCGGCGAGTTTTTTGCCGACCTCAAGACCGCCGGAATCGATGAGAGCAACACGCTGTTCATCTTTACCCCCGACGAGGGCGACCATTTCGTCGGCGGCGCTCCCAGCCCCGCGGATTGCGATGGCGCGAAAATCGAGAATGGAACAGTCGTGCCCGATGTACCCTGCACCTACGGAACCAACGGCGTCGGTGAAGTAGACCTCAATCTCAACGGCGTGGTTGCAGCCGCTGGCGACACCACCCCGTTCTCCATCCATTTCGACGATGCCGCTACTGTCTACGTACCCGGACAACCCACACCAACCGATCCCTCGGTCCGCCACCTCGAACGGACCATGGCAGGCCTCAGCGCCGTCAATCCGCACACTAGTATGAGCGAAAGTCTGCTCGGTACCGGCCTCGGTCCGGATTTTCAGGGCGCTATCGTCGATCCCGTCGCGCAACACTTGCTCCACATGAGCGCCCCGATCGATCCCGCGCGCGAACCCACCTTCACCTTCTTCGGCAATCCCAATTTCTTTTTCGAGTCGCCGCCGTCTTTGACTGGCACCACCCCGATCGTGGGCACCGGCTTCGCGTGGAATCACGGCGACATTCAGCCTGAGATCGCGCGCACCTTCATCGGTTTCGTCGGCCCAGGCGTAAGAACTTTAGGTGTCACTGAGCCCCACGATTTCTTCACCGACCATGTCGACCTGCGCCCAACGATAATGACGCTCCTCGGTCTCAAGGATGACTACCAGCATGACGGCCGCGTGATCCTTGAAGTGCTTGATCGCAGTGTCCTGCCGAGCAGCCTGCACGCGCACTCCGATACGCTGCTGCAACTCGGGCAGGTCTACAAGCAGATCAACGCGCCGTTCGGAGAACTCTCGGAAAGCACGCTGAAGGTCTCAACGTTTGCCCTCCAAAGCAACTCAAACGGTGATGTCACCTACACCAACCTCGAGAACCAGATCGCCTCTTGGACTGCTCTGCGCGACGCATTGACCGCTCAGATTAAATCCATACTCGAGGCAGCGGAGTTCAGCGGCCAAGCGATCAATGAGCAGCAAGCGAAGCACATCATTTGGGGTGGCCAGGAACTCCTCAATCGAGCACGTACGTGCGCAGCTAATCCGGAAGAATGCGGTGAGTAGGCGCCGCACTCTTCCCTCAGTATCGTCTGACCGTCTCTCTAAGTCCTGAATCGACGAAGGCAAATGCGATCTTATTTTCGTGTTATGCTGCGGTCGAATGACCGCCAACCCAACCTGTAACCATTGACAATAGCCACGTAGCGGCTATATCAGTCTTGCGCAACTTCGTGTAACTCCTGAACCGGGACGCCCCTAATCCGCGATTGGGCGTCCCACCTCGGCGCTAAAATGCAGCGTACTACCCCGCCGCACATGCGCCTTACCTGGTGATCCTGACTACATCTTCGAACTAAAGGACGACGGCTTCTGCGCGATCGCCTACATCGAGGCCGGCGAATGCAAAATGGTCTCCCGTAACCTGAACCACTTCAAAAAGCCTTGAGAGTCCACTCTCAGGGCCTTCTTGATGCAATTGAGAGGATGGACGAGCTATATAGAAACGATTATCTACTCTTCCCTTGTCCGGTTTCGATTCCGCCTAGTGTCCGCCGAACAGGTCGGACATTACCGCAACGCTCTTGTCGCAGGTATGATTCAGGCAAGGAAGGCCGAAGCCTGCTTCGATTGAGCGCAAGAGCGAGAAGCTGTTGTAGTAGGTAGAGCTCTGTACACCCGCCGACTCGTAGTTTGGCTCGACGGTGAGGACCACCGAGTTCTGGTTTTGTGCTGGAAAAAGTCCAATTGGCGCCGTTGCTACTCCGCTGTAGTCGTTTTCGTCCCACACGATAACGATCGCCGCACGACCTTCATGCCAAACCGGCGAGCTCTTTATAGTTTCGACCAGCTTCTGAATGGTCACATCGCCCTGCTGGATCAAGCCCGGATTCAGGCCAGTCTGTGTGCCGTCAGTGGTACCGTCATACGCGCAGAAAGCATCGCCGTTGCCGCGCCCGTGATCGTCGTGGCACTGGCTGGGAGCGATAAACGCGAAGGAAGGTACATTGCCGCTTCCCAAATCAGTGTAAAGCCCGCGCGGACCGTCGAAACCAACGACGTTATTCAGGCTGTCGTTCCATAGGGTGCCATCTTGCACGTTCTTGAAGTAGGCGAAGGGGTTGTGCTTGGCGGCGTAGGTCTGCACAACGCTAGCCGAGGTGATGGGCGCGAGGTTAGTGAAGTTGGTCAGGTTGCTGACGGTGCCATTCTCGCTGGTCCAGTTCACTCCGTCGGCTCCGGAAAGCGGCAAATCTTCCTGATAACTCTTCCAACTTAATCCTGCATGCACAAGTTGATCGGCAATAGTTTTGCCTTCGATGGTCTTAGAAGCCGGCACAGACTTCAATCCGTCGATATCTGCAAGGTAATTAAACAGCGGTGGATTTACTTCGTTCCAGTTATCCACTGCCGGCGTATCTGCGTCGGTTCCAACTCCGGCGATCGGGCAGACCGGACCGCCTTGGACGGTGATATTGGAGGGAGGGTTGCCGCCATAGTTGTCCGCGTTGACCGTACCGGTCGCCAGGTTCGGCGAACAGGTCCCGTTATGCCAGTCCGGATTGTTGTCGCTGCGCACACCAAAATTCGAACCGCCGACGATTTCGAGATAATTGGTCAAACTGGGATGCCCGACAGCGAAATAGTTGGTGGCAAGATTCACCTTTTTGCTGGCGATCAAGCCATTCAGATAAGGTGCGTTCGGATTATTGATGATCTGCTGATAGCCATGATTCTCCATCATGATGATGAAAACGTGGTCGAGATGCGGAATGCCTTTGTGCGAGTCACCTTTATCTTGGGCAACTACGATTCCTGCCAACGCCACGGTCAACAAGGCAAGAACTGCGGATTTTCTAATCATGCAACGACCTTCCTTTTCTGTCGGAATTCTGTCGGAATTCAAAAGTATCGAAAAACGGCGGGGAGTCGTCTCGAATCAGCGGATACTAGAAGGCGCTTGTCGCTCTGTCAAGGCCATAGATTCCCTTTTGTGGGAGTTTTTGTCAGACTGTGAAACCCGTTCCGCGTTGATCAGGGCTCCAGAATTCAATCGGGTGCTTTCACCATTCCCCTTGCTTCAGTCGGCGTTCTCTTAGCAGTTGAACATCGGTATCCTCGCGCATCACGAACCCGATCCCGCGGACCGTTTTTACGAGTTTCTTGGCGAACCGCTCGTCCACCTTCCCTCGTAGCCGAGTCATGTGCACGTCAATTACATTGTTCAGCGGGATATTGCGTCCCGCGGCTTTCCAGACGTCGCTCGCCAGCATTTCACGGGATACCACTCGTCCTTGGTTACGCAATAAATATTCCAGAAGGTCGAACTCCAGCGGCGTAAGGTCCAGCGGTTGGCCGCCACGCGTCACCAGGCGCCCGACGGCGTCCAGTTCAAGGTCTGCAATTCCCAATCTCGAAACCGGGTCCGGCACTCCGCGCCGAAACAGTGCTCCAATGCGCGCAAGAAGTTCGGGGAACGCGAAAGGCTTCACCAAATAATCATCAGCCCCGCTGTTAAGGCCTAGAACTCTGTCCTCAATGGCATCTTTCGCCGTCAACATCAGAACGGACATCTTGGAACTACGCTGTCTTATTGCCCCCAGCATTTCGAGCCCGCTTCGGCCTGGCAGCATCACATCCAGAATTACCAAGTCGAATCCCTCTGTCTCGACTAGGTAAAAACCTTCCTCGCCCGTGTAAGCGACCGTAACGTTATAGCCTTCGCCTTCAAGGCCCTCCTTCAACGCCTTGGCCAACTTCACTTCGTCATCGACGACAAGGATCCGCATAGCCCGTCTTTCTCACTCGGTTTCTGACTCACCGGTATTCTATCGTGATACCGTAGCAGTTTGCCGGGCCAGATTATCAACGTGTTATCACCAGAAGGGCGCAATTCGGCGGGACTTTATCGTCTGCGTTAGCTCAGAAACGCTCACGGCTAGCGCGACGACAGCGCTGCTAGCCAACTCCCTGTCGATTGATGCGAGACTCACTCGTTTTGTGTGGCTTAGGCCAACAGACTTAAAAAACGGCGCAACGGTTTCGATAGTGTGCGTAAGAGTGTAGGCGCAACCCGCGTCTCCTCTGGTGCAGAGTGCGGCTCGTCCTTCGCAAACATCTCCGCTTCGATCGCCTTAGCGACACTCTTCAAAGAATCTGGGCTACGCTCCTGAGAATCCTTAAAGGTACTTAGCGGACTGGACAGACGCATCTGCGCTTGCGCATCCTCAGCGCTTGCCTTCTTTCCAAAGTGAACGGCGCACGTCCGTCGCAGCGTGAGCATATTTACACCAGGGATGCCTGCCCTCATCGCCGCCGGCTGAAGAATCCCGTTTCGAAAAGTAGCCGGACGAATTGGAGACATATTAGTTGCCCGCCGAGAACTCGTCGAAGGAAACAACCAGTCTTCTTCGTTTCCGCTGGTGGATGTCATCCATCCGCGAAGTTCATCGCGCAGCCCGGGGGGAACGTACACATCCGTTGCATGTCCATCCGGATACGCGTCCTTAACCTGTCCCAGAGCAAAGACTTCATCAATCCTGATAAATTCCTCATGAACGTCATCGCGTCGCAGCGCGAAGAGCTCTTCCGAACGCACTCCGAGCTGAAGGAACATGCGAACTATCAACTGATCCCGTGCTGATAGCTCAGCCAGAAGTGCTCGACATTCATCGAGACTCAAGTAGCGCTCCGATTTTTGTTTTCGGGATTTGCGATCCAGCTCAAAAGTGTGACTTCGCATTGGATTGCTGATGATGACGTTCAATTCCTGTGCCAGGTCAAGAATTGCGCGCAAGTGCGTAGTCGCCTTCTTCAGAAGCGACTGGCTCGCATTGTTGCTGACCATGCTGCTTATTAATGTCTGGATCTCTGCGCCAGTTAATTCGCTCACGCGTCGATTTCCGACGGCGCCCACAAGCTGCTTGCCGATAATGCTCTTCGCCGTGATGGCCGCATGAGCTCCCCATTTCGGCTCTTTCATGGCGATATACAGGTGAGCGATTTCGCCAAACGTCACACTGGCATACGCTAAAACGCGCTCGTTCGCATTCTCCGGCTTAGGCACTGCAACGTCTGACTCCACCGGCATCTGCAAGACTTGTCCTGACATTTTCTAAACCTCCCGTGGCCCTGGTCTCTCGCCGATCTAACTCAATTACCTTCGTCTCTTCCCTCTTCCGACTAGAAAGAATCTCGAAATACGACCTCTCCGACTCGTGGTCAATCCACCGTTAAGCCGCGTGCCTTAAACTGCCCTATTTCTATGTCCACCCGATCCCCACGCTTCACCGGGCGACCTGAGTTCGAAAACGCCATCCAGTAGGATTTCCCCGGCTCGGGCGCGGCGCTCTGCCGCAACGCCCCAACCTTCTCCAAAGAAGGCACCACCAATTTGACTCCCCTTTCCGGGTCAATTAAGGAAGGCTCGTTCTTTTTATCATTGAGCATCTTCGTCTTGTCGGCATCCAACACGCGGTACGTGAATCGAACTACTTCGCCCGATTCCACCAACTTCACATTCAGCGATTCAATTCCCCAGATCGTTGAGTAATAGAGGGCTTCTCGTCGCGGCACCGGATTCGGCTGATAGTGATAGGGGGTCCCTGCCGAAGCGGGCTGGTTGCTGGCCTTTACGGCAGGCGTCTGCGTGCCTTGCGGTGCGGCAGCGGAACTCAAGCCCGACGCCGTTAACAAACTGACCATCATCAGATTTCGTGTGCTGCGTGAGATTTGGTAACTCATATTCTTTTCCGCTTGCCGTGTGCTTCTTTCATTCGAACCGCGAATCGGATGCTGCTCCCGTTCCTGCCAGAGCAGCATCCTTTGTCTCAATCACGACCACTTGAACCTTGTTCACTTGCTTGGCCTTTCTATAGCACCAGCGATGTGAGGTTAATTGTTTGCGTTCCGGCATTGTCGTTGATCGACAGGGAGCTGGACGGTGCACTGAATCCAGTTCCCTTTGGAACTACAAGCTGCACTGTAATCGTGCAGCTTGCTCCAGGAGGTAAGGTCGCCGGACAGTTATTCCCGGTGATGCTGTAGTCCGCTGACCCGGTCAGCGGCAGCACCGTGATCGTTGTTAGCGGGGCGCTGCCCGTGCTCTTCAAGGTGAAAGTGTGGGTCACCTTGCTTCCTGAGACGTCGACCCCGAAGAAGCAGGTGGTGGGCAACAGCACGCACGTTCCGTCCCCCGTCAGCGTCGCTCCCGGAACCTGTACCGCCGCTCCAGTCAGCATTACTGGTGATCCTGTAACCACCGCGTTACCCGTGATCGTCAGTGACCCGTTCTCTGCGCCGAGCCCGGTGGGCGTGAAGGTGACGTTGATCATGCAGCTCGCGTCTGCGTTCAACGTTCCCGTGCACGTTCCACCTGTCTGCGTATACGGACCGGTGAAGGCTAGGTTCATTCCGGTGAATGCTGCTCCGCCGGTGTTGCTGAGCGTCACAGACTGCGTTCCGGTCTTCCCGTCGCCTACGTTTCCGAATGCCAGAGTGGTCGGCGATACGCTGACCACCGGAACAGCGGGAACCACAAATTCCACTGCCCCGACGTCATACCCGTTACCTTGTGGCCGGTGCGTCCCGAAGAAATCGGTGCTCGGCGCCACCTGGCCTCCCGTGGAAAGTATCGGGATGGCATTGATAGCAGGAGAGCCCGCAGCCAGCGAGTAATTACCAAGCGTGGCACCGGTGACTGGATTCGTTTCTGCCAGCGGACCCCAACTGATATTAATCCAGTTGTTGCCCTCGTCCACCGTCGCCGCTGGGGACAAACTGAAAATGGGATTGGGAACGGTTGCGTCGGAGATTCCTGGCGGCACTTGCCAACCCGACGACCCGAACTCCGGTGGAGTGCGTGCGCCGTTGCAATACTGCTGCAGCACCGTTGGGTTGTTACCCAAGTTGTGCAACGAGACGGCCGAGTAATCTACCGCATCCGTCAGCACCGAGTAGCTTGGCGCTAGCGTGAACCCGGAAGCATGGTTGCCTGGTCCCGTGTCTCCACGTACGCCGATGTCCCAATAGCTAGCACCGGGCGTGCATGCTCCAGTTCCTCCGGTAACGACCGCACCGTTGCCGTTCGCCGTAGAAGCACCGAGTTGTGGCTGATTTGACGCCGGCGTGTTTCCAAACGCGTTGTAAAGCGTCACGATGTTTTGCTGATAGGTAGCGCTCAAAGCTCCCACGCCGATGTAGAACGCGCGGTTCTGCCAGAACACATCGTTCGCCAGATATGGATACGATAGGGCCGTGCAGTTGGGATGATTCGCGGGGCACGTGATCGGCCCCGTTGTAAATGACGACGTAAGTTGTGGACTGTTTTGCATGGTCGTCAAGCCCGCAGGTTGTGGTAGCGAAGTTGTGCCGTTATTGGTAGTGGTCGGTGGGGGTGACTGCGTGCTGGCTTGCGGCGCCCCAAGAGTGTTGAACAATACTCCCGACGAAGCGGTCGTATCGTTCGATACGACGGTGTTGTTGATGATGTTCACCGACAATGCATCTTCCAACGAGATGCCCGCTCCGTCCCATCCCGCAACGTTGTTGTTGATGATGTTGTTGGTGACGTTGACGCTATACCAGCGTTCCGGATGCGATGGGAAGCGCGATACGTCCGCGCCGTTTACCGCCTGAAGACGTATTCCGCCGCCGCTGCCACTGTCTGCAGCGTTGCCCATAATCAGGTTCGCGTTGATCACTAGACCGGGACCGACACCATCCGTAAGCCCTGGCACACAATCCACGTCGGTAACCGTACCGCACTCAACCGCAACTCCATTGACCAACGTGGAACCATCTGGCGCCGCGCCCATAATAAGGATGCCGCCACCATTGGTCGGAATCGTCGGATTGGTGCTCTGATTGAACAGGATCTGGTTGTGCTCGATGTCGCCGTTATAGCTGAACCCAAGGTGCGCGACACCGCCACCGTCACCCGTGCTTATGTTTCCGCAAACCCAGTTGTAATTGAACTTGTAGTAGTCCGAGCCGGTGCAGAAGGTGACGCCTCCGCCTCCCGCCGGTGTGGCCGAGAACAACTCATCACCAGTCGACGAGTTCGACGTAACCATGTTGTTGTGCACGTTTACATTCAAGTTGAAGCAATAAGGTAGCTGCGTCGTCGCGATGCGGCTGGATTCGCAGGAGCCCGGAGCGCTCGCCCCCGTATCCCCTTGCAGGTACGCCTCGGGAAATTCACCCTGACCGATGGTGATACCGCCGGAGAGCGTTCCGGAGTTGTTGTACACGCGGTTGTTCGCGATTTGCATGTTATGCGCCCACGCATGAAGCGCGATGCCGCCGCCGCCCTGAGAACTGTCGGTGATTCCTAATCCATCGATACTCGACGGATTGCATTGAAAATTGCTCGGATACGGATTGGCCTGATTCCCTCGGCCTGTAATGCAATTCGCCGAAGTGAGCAGCGTGCTGCCCGTCGGAAAACCGGCTTCCGAACCGGTTCCAAAGACATTCGCGGATCCCGGGGGAATCTTCACACCTTTGCTCAGCACTGTTATTCCCGCACCTTCATACGCTCCCATCAGCGATGGCTCCTGCAGCAGCTCGGCCAGGTTGCCATTGACCGTCGTATCCCAACCCACAACACCTTCGAGCGGTACGCGATCGACTTGTGGATTGTTAGGACCGCCAGAGAAGTAGTTCCATCCTGTCCCCGGACAGCTCGAAGCTCCGGTGGAGTCGTAGGGATTCGTGCCGGTATTGGCAGTGTACGGTTGCCCATCGACGGACAATCCAAATAAACAATCCACACGACGACGCCACGGATCCAACTTCCCCGCAGGTTGGGTGTTCGCATCAATGACACTGGAGGCTGCTCCGACACCTTGCAGACGAACCGGCTTCCACATCAACAGTAGTTCCGTGTACGTTCCAGGATTGACTATGATTAAATCGCCCGGAGCCGCCGCATCAATTGCAGTCTGAATACTGCTTCCGCTAAGGACGTGCGTTGGTGTTTTGCCACCGATCGTGACCGTAACCGTGTCGATCGATTGCTGACCGGTGGCCGTAGTGATCACCAGTTGGCCGCACAGTGCTCGCGAGCCCTGGTATTGCGCCTGTTGTTGGAGGTCGCAGTCTGGCACGCCGCCCGGCACAATCACGGTGATCGTCGAATCGTTCCAACCGGTTGCTTGCGCGGCTTTCCCGCCGATCGTAACGCCTCCCGTTCCCTGCGAGTTACCGAATCCATAGTGCCGCGAAACTGTCTTCGCGTTGAATGGAGCCGTTGTCGCCGATGGGCCTGCGTAACCGTAATTGTTTACGAGTTGGTCTCCCAGCGCAGTGATCGTCAGTGTGTGACCCGCTGCGCTAACCCAAGGACCAATGCCATCGCCATCCACTTCCTTGATAGACGGCGTGAGCGCTGGATAGGCGCAATCCGGATTGTTATAGCCAGCAGAAACGAACGCGGCGGTCGGCACCACCGGCGTATCCATATAATCCGTGGATCCGGGCATGAACGGATTCTCGTAACAGAACTGGCTGTAGTAAGGATTAAACAGTGGATCCGTGATCATCTGTCCAAGCGTCGCACTGCCTGGACGCGTGTCCAGAATTGGCCCCTTGTCGTTCATGCACGTGACCATCATCGTCGGCGAATATCCCGTTGGGTTCGGTGGGTTCACTTCCCACGTCGAGTACGTCATGCCATTGAATGCGCCCCACTGGTCGGAATACACGCGAGACACTTCGGTGCCCGTCCAGTCTCTGAACGATACTGGCAAGTTCGGCGGCGAGAATTTTTCGCCAAAGGTCGGAGCAAACGGATCAAACTCCGAAGTGAAGTCGTCGGTGATAATGCCGCTGAACTTCGCTGCGATGTGCGTTGACGTGTAGATGTAGAACTTCGCAATCGCTCCCGTTTGGTCGCCCAAAGTTACTTCCTTGCGGTCGCACAAATTGCGGGTTGCACCTGCGAAGGGCGCTACCTGATGTGATTGCGGGAACAAACTGATGTAGTCAGGTACGACACGGGCCTCTCCGACGCACGGCCAGACCGGTTCAGGAATGAACCCGGGCACAATGCCGTTTTGCGGTTGAGCCCCTAAGCTGTTTGTCGGATTCTGCGGATTATTCGCGTTATATGCGCTCGCGACCGAAGCTTGGTCCGGAACGATGAAGACGTTGCCCAAGGAGCCAAACTCCTGCGTTACCGGGGCAATGAAGTTGTCCCCAATCAGGATATTCTTGTCTTCCTCCTTCACCAGCTCGTACCCCGGCGGCAAGACAACTTCGACCACATACTTACCCACCGGCAGCATTGGCAGCCCATATCGGTAAGGATCGGTTGAGTCCGGGTTCGTGGTGCAGATCGTGCAATTCGTTCCTGCCGGTTTGCCACTTTGCGAGTTCAAGCTGGTGACGCTAGGAAACGCGTACATGCCGTCATACGGTGCGGGCTGCAACTGGTTCCAGTTATGCATACCGTCATAACACTTGAATTGTGAATTGTTCGGCAGCGGCGTAGTCGATGAACCACTGTGTGCAGAATTGTATGTGTCCAAATAATTCGGCTGGTTATACAACGTAAAATAAAAGATATCGGCGGTTGACTGGCCCGGGCAATTCATATTGGGCACGCCATCAGTACGGAACCCTTGCGCCCAATCATCCCAACTGCTGGTCGTCGTTGTATCCACCAACGTCAGAGTTGGCGTGACGTTGTCGGCTGCCACTCCTTCCTTGTAGAGATTGATCGTGACGTCAGGAACCAATGGCTCCCATTGCGTCTGAACCAGCATCTGCGGGTCGTCAAACGGGCGAGTGGACGCATAGATCACGTGGCCGTGAATGCCTCCATTCTCTCCAGGCACGTACGGCGTCTTCCCGAATTCAACGAAATTGTTTTGGCCTATGAATCCCTGCCATCCCTCGGCCGCAACCCAAGGGGGATCAATGCGTCCGGTTGAAAGATAGTTTATCCCGCTGGTCGGTTGTGCGCTGCTCCCAGGCCCATTGGCGATCGAGAAGCCAGTGCAGTCCGCATTCGCACAATAAACGGCGCCGGGCACACGAAGATTCGCAGGCAGCGATACTTGTTCTGCGGTATTTGCCATGAACTTCCCGATCGTGGAATTGCCGCACGGTGGGTAGCCCGCTTGTCCGCAAGCTGGCGATCCGTCAGCGGGTCCGCCTGCGTCGTAGACCGTGTGTATGCCGGTCGTTTTGTAACGGGTGGTGTCTGCTTCCACTACATACCAGTTGAACAGCGGAAACGTCTCGTTGAAATTCCCTACACCGTTGAAATCGGTAACAAGATTGTTCGCCAAGCTGCCATCGCGGAAACGAATTGCGGTGTTAAGAAATGGAATTCCCGCTTCGCTTGACTGCGACACGCCATCCTTGTTGTCGTCCATGAAAGTGCGTGTATACAGGTTCGCTTGCCACTGTTGTTCGGCAATGTCCCCAATATTGATGGCCTTGCCGCCGGACAAGTACACCGGTGTCGACAGGCCATCCACGATCTGGTCGTTCCATTGATCGAAGACCGTTATCCTCCAATTTCCATCAGGTAATCCCGTAAGAGTGAAGGTTCCGTCGGCATTGCACTTGGTAAAGACAAAGTCTTCCCCGTCCGGATCCCCAAAGCTTACGTAGCACTGGGTAAAGGAATAAGTATCGTGCGAACCGCTACTATAAAGTCTTTCATCAGGTGTCCGGCTCAACCGTTCACCCGTGATTCTGCCCGTCACGGAGTTCTGGCAGTTCTTCGCAGTTAGATTTAGGTCTGTCCCGTTGCAAACGCCAGCATGGCGGGCGTTGATAATCGCGGGATTCGCAAACCCGATGGAATCGTGATAACCGGCCGGCCCATATTCCTGGAAGTAAGCGGGCTCCCCAATTCGAATAAACGCGTCGTGGGCCTTCTGACCATCCAATGTGTTGGTCTGTAGCCACTCTTCGCCTCTGGCGATCCGGTCGGCGCCAGGCACGGCGATCACGCTGTAAAATCCGGGCATTAGATTCACGATGACCGCCTGCCCGGCGAGTGGCGACAGCGTTTTTCCGTCCGCTTCATACTTCGGGCAGGTCACGATCATGCCGGTGATGCCCGTCTGGTTTGGATCGTTTGCGCCAGCCCGTGAATTTTTTGAAATCGGACACGCATCCAACCCCGTCGCCGCATCAATCTGACCCGCCAAGCTGTTCGACAACGGCTGGTTGAACATGTCATACGTCATTTGTCCAGTCACGTCACCGAAGCGACCTGCTTGGTCAACGAGAACCAAATTGAAACCTCCGAGGCCCGGTTCGTTCGTCGCCAGCACGTCAATACCTCCGCCCGAGTCCTGCTCGCCGTTCAAAGGAAAGTCATCTTCGAACACCGACACGGAAAGTTTTCCTGGCGGGTAGGGACTAGGTTGCACAAATACTGTCGCCGCCAACTGACCGAACGTGATCGGAGCACCACCCATACCGTGCCCGCAATTCGTAGCACCAGCCACACCTGTGCTGCACGAACTTGAGCTGTTTCCGGTGTTGAAAGGTGTCGCCGCGTCGCCCGGCAGAACGGATAGGTAGTAACGCTTGGTTGGGTCGAGAACAACCTGACTGGGAAGAACCGGAGTCATTCCACTTCCTGTGGGATCGGGACGGCAAACACCATTGCTAACATCGCAGACGACCGGCTGGCCCAGAACGGTTTGGCCTCCTTCGCAAGAAAGCTTTCCAGTGCAGCCTTGTGCCACGAATGGCATGTGGCTTGTATGAAAATTCACGCCAAACGTTGGGAGGATTGTGTTCCCACCATTGTTTTGC
>Ga0209275_10000115_pt1 | contig 25657 bp, 24 predicted proteins | sample HubBroMetageREF2_FD_188344 | JGI IMG/M metagenome (GOLD analysis project Ga0209275, IMG submission 188344) | Reference soil microbial communities from the Hubbard Brook experimental Forest, New Hampshire, USA - Hubbard Brook CCASE Soil... | ecosystem: Environmental > Terrestrial > Soil >... | reverse complement strand
AAGCTGGACGTCGCGGATGAAACGGCGCAGAAGCTGGTCGCGCACATCGGCGCAGTAAAAGAGATTGTGGAGTCAGTGACGCCCGCAGGTTCCCTGCGGCGTGGAAAAGAGACGATCGGCGACCTGGATTTGCTGGTCACGCCGCGTCCCGGACACGACAAACAGAAACACGTGGACGAAGTGGCCGCGCACATTCTGAAATATCCGGGAATCGACCAGACGCTCGCGCACGGCGAAAATAAAGTGAGCGTACTGCTTGGCAACGGGCTACAGGTGGACGTCCGCCTGCTGGACAAAGACAGCTTCGGCGCCGCGCTGCTGTACTTTACCGGCTCGAAAGAACACAACGTCGTGCTGCGCGGCCGCGCACGGGACATGGGCTGGACCTTGAACGAGTACGCGCTGACGACATTGAAGGGCGGAAAATTCGTCGCCGGCAAGACCGAAGAAGAAATCTACAAAAAGCTGGGACTCGATTACATCGAACCGGAACTGCGCGAGAACACCGGCGAAATCGCGGCAGCGGAAAAACACACCTTGCCCAATCTGCTGAAGCTCGCGGACATTCGCGGCGACCTGCAGATGCACACCACCGCTTCCGACGGACGCAACTCCATCGAAGAAATGGGCGAGGCAGCCAAAAAACTCGGCTACGAATACATCGCGTTGACCGACCATTCCAAGGCCGTCACCGTCGCGAACGGCATGGACGAAAAGCGCACGCTCGAGCAGATAAAGAAAATCCGCGCCGCGCGGGAGCGAGTGCCGGGGATTCGTTTGCTTGCGGGTATCGAAGTGGACATTCTGAAAACGGGCAAGCTCGATCTCGACGACGAAGTGCTGGCGCAACTAGACGTGGTCGTCGCGTCGGTGCACTCCTACATGAACCAGGGCCGCGCGGAAATGACCGAACGGATTCTGGCCGCATTGGAAAATCCGTACGTGCAGATTCTAGCGCATCCCACGGGGCGCCTCGTGCTTCGCCGCGATCCGTTTGATTACGATATGGAAAAAATTCTGGACGCGGCCAAGGTGCATGGCGTGGTGGTGGAATGCAACGCGTTCCCGGACCGCCTGGACTTGAAGGACGTGCATTTGCGCATGGCCAAAGAGCGGGGCGTGAAGATCGTCATCTCGACGGACTCGCATTCCTTCGCGCACTTCCCTCTGATGAAGTACGGGGTCATCACCGCGCGGCGCGGCTGGGTAGAAAAGAAAGATGTGATCAACACTTTGCCCACCGAGCAGTTTCTGGCTTCCCTGCGTGCGAAGCCGGGAACGGCTAAGGGCAAGGCGGCGAAAAGAAAGTCCGCGTAGTTGCGCACGGAACATTTTTCGCGGACCTGACGTATCTGCTAGTGAAGGCTAGAGTGACTGTGCCACGGAGTGACTTATGAACCGGCTGACCATTTTTCTTGCTGCGGTGATTATGACAGGTATCGCGATAGCAGCCGGCGCTGCGCCGGCGCACGCCGACCAGTGGTCGAAAACGTACCAAGTCAATGGCCGCGCGGAACTCCATGTAGTGACCGGGGATGGCGACGTGATCGTCACCGGCACGGACCAGCACCAGATTGACGCGCGCGTTACGGCCACCGGATGGAAGATCGGGCCGAGCGACGTACAGATCATCGAAAACCAATCGGGGAATAGCGTTTCAATTGAAGTGAAAGTGCCACACTGGGGCTTTTCGATGTTCGGCGGAAACCATAAGTCCTTGCGCGTGGAAGTAAGTGTCCCGCGCGAACTGGACTTGGACGTGCGCACCAGCGACGGTAATGTGACGGCCCAGGGGGTTTCCGGCAAAATTCAATTCGACACCGGCGACGGCAACGTGACTGCCGGAAACATTAAGGGCGACATACGAATTCACACCGGCGATGGCCACATTGAAGGCCACAACTTCGACGGCTCGCTCGACGCCAACACGGGCGATGGAAATCTGCGCATTGACGGCCGCTTCGACGCGCTGGCGCTGAAAACCGGCGACGGAAATATCGAAGCGCAAGCGGTCAGCGGCTCGAAAGTCGCGAACGGCTGGAATCTGCATTCCGGCGACGGGCGCATCACGCTGCGAGTGCCTGGCGACCTGAACGCGACACTGGACGCGCACACGGGCGACGGCAGCATCACGCTCGACATTCCGATTCAAGTTTCCGGCTCGCTGAGCCATTCCTCCGTGCGTGGAAAAATGAATGCCGGAGGCGCGACGCTCGCGGTCAGCTCAGGAGACGGGTCCATTCACATCGAAAAGTTGTAGTGACGCGTTTTGCCGCCGCAGCAACGCCTGAAGATGTTCTGGTACTGCGCGACTGCCCGGAAAATCTGTCAGCGTGTCACCGTTAGCCCACATTTTGACCATTTATCTGCACGGCGTGCATCCGACCAGCCGCTCTCATATTGCAAAAGCTAGGGATATCCGGCACGCATGACTGGCACCCGGCATGCTTATCCCATGTGGAAGTCGGGCGCGGCCGGAGAGGATGATGATCGCTTTCTGCATGATGGGCGCACTCGCAGTACTAGTATTCCTTTCAGTCTCAGGAGAAATTTCCAACCTGTTCCGCCGAAAATAATCTCCGCGGGCACTTTTTTTGCAGCCGTTCATTCCGCTAGACATCGATTTCACGCTCTCGTTTGACAGGCTGCGGACAAACGCGCGAACTGTCATTCCGAGGGCGAATTTTGCCCGAGGAATCTGCTTTTTCTCTGCCGCACCCGCTTCTTCGCGCGATGGGAAATCAATTTGCAAAACCTCGCGCGTTGCCGCATCATAAATTGTTTGTTCTGAGCGTTTCTTCCGCCTAGGCGCGGGACACGCTGCGGAACGACTCATCTGCCGCGCAAGAATGAAAACGCAAGTTTCTGGACGCGCCGCGAGCAGATGACAGCGACGGCGTGCTGCGGCGGCAGCTGGCGCGACCTTTTTCGCGGCTTTCATCTTCATCATCGTCATCAAATACGAAATGAACTGGGGGAAATCGAATGCGCAGGCCTGTGAGTGTGACTCCGCCGAAGGGAAAACTGGGAGTGCTAACGCCCGGAATGGGCGCGGTGAGCACAACCTTCATGGCGGGGGTGGAATTGGTGCGGCGAGGGCAAGCGGTGCCGGTCGGCTCGCTGACGCAATTGGGAACGATCCGGCTGGGCAAGCGCACCGACGGGCGGACTCCGCAGATTAAGGATTTCGTGCAGCTCGCGAAGCTGGACGACATCGTCTTTGGCGGTTGGGACGTATTCAGCGACAACGCTTATCAGGCCGCGGCGAAAGCCGGCGTGCTGGAGGCCAAGGACCTGGCCAAGGCCGAGAAATTTCTGAAGGGCATCAAGCCGATGAAGGCCGTCTTCGACCAGAATTATGTAAAGAACCTGCACGGCACGCACATCAAGAAGGGCAAAACGAAGTTCGACCTCGCCGAACAGCTCCGCGAAGACATCCGCGCGTTCAAGAAAAAGAACAAGCTGGACCGCCTGGTAATGGTGTGGTGCGGCTCGACCGAGGTGTTCCTGAAAGCCGAGGACGTGCACAAGTCGCTGGCATCATTCGAAAAAGGCATGAAGGCGAATCATCCGGCGATTGCGCCTTCGATGCTGTATGCCTACGCAGCCATCAGCGAAGGAGTGCCGTTTGCAAATGGCGCGCCGAACCTGACCGTGGATATTCCGGCGCTGGAGGAATACGCGAAGGCGAAGAACGTAGCCATCGGCGGCAAGGATTTCAAGACTGGCCAAACGCTCCTGAAGACGGTGCTGGCACCTGCGTTCAAAGCGCGCATGTTGGGATTGAACGGCTGGTTTTCGACGAACATCCTCGGCAATCGCGATGGCGAAGTGCTCGACGATCCCGGCTCGTTCAAGACCAAGGAAGAATCGAAGCTTGGCGCGCTGGAATATATTTTGCAGCCCGCCCTGTACCCAGACCTTTACGGCAAGATTCACCACAAAGTCCGCATCAACTACTATCCTCCGCGCGGCGACAACAAGGAGGGCTGGGATAACATTGATATCTTCGGATGGCTCGGCTACCCGATGCAGATCAAAGTGGATTTCCTCTGCCGCGATTCAATTTTGGCGGCTCCGATCGTGCTGGACCTCGCGCTGTTCTTCGATCTCGCGCAACGGGCCGGCATGCGTGGCATTCAGGAATGGCTCAGCTTCTATTTCAAATCGCCAATGTGCGCGAAAGAACTGTACCCCGAGCACGATCTATTCATTCAGCTGATGAAGTTGAAGAACACGTTGCGCTGGATGATGGGCGAAGATCTCATCACGCACTTGGGTTCCGAGTATTACGACTAAACGACGGAATTAAAACGAAGGCACGACCACGGCGGGGCGCAAGCTCCGCCATTTTCTTTTGTGCCGTGTTACGGGCGTGCAGCGCGGGCTTGCGTTTCCGCTTTCAGCAGAATCTCCAGATCGTCGGGATGGATGGCGCACAGCAGCGCGTCTTCGCGATCGATAAATCCCTGGCTCACCAGCTTCACCAGCGATTCCTCTAGCGAGAACGACCCCTTCTTTTTCGTCAGCGTGATTTCCTGATGCAAATGCTGCAGCGCGTTGTGTCGGATGTGCTGCCGCCCGCCGTAACTCATCATCAGCAATTCCGCCACGGGCATGCGGCCGCCAGTCTTGCACGGCAGCAAAATTTGTGTCAGTACAGCCGTTAAGGCCATAGCCAGCTCCTGCCGAATCGTGTTCTGCCGCTCCACAGGAAACGAATCAGAAACGCGCGAGACCGTCGAAGCTACGTCCGTGGTGTGAATCGTCGACAGCACCAGGTGCCCAGTTTCCGCGGCGGCCACCGCGATTTGCATGGTTTCGATGTCGCGCATTTCCCCAACGACGATAATGTCCGGCGCCTGGCGCAATGCGGCGCGCAGCGCGGTGGGAAAGTCCGGCGCGTCCGTGCCGATCTCCACTTGCTCGATCACGCTGCGCACGTGCGTATGCTCGTACTCGATGGGATCTTCGATGGTGACGATGTGCCGCGCGTCGCGCCTATTAATCTCGTGAATCAAAGCGGCAAGCGTCGTGGATTTTCCGGACCCGGCGGGCCCGCCAATCAGCACCAACCCGCGCTGCAAATGTGAAAGAGACTCGACAGCTGCTGGCAACCGAAGCTCGCTCAGTTGCGGAACCTTCGACGGCAGGGCGCGAATCGCCGCGGCAGCTTGGCCGCGTTCACGATGAAGATTGATGCGAAAGCGCCCCAGGTTCGCGATGCGATAGGACGAATCGGCAATCTGGCCGGCGCGATATTGCTGCAACGCGTGTGGCGTCAAAGCGGGCAGCACGACCGCTTCAATTTCGGAACCATGCAGCGGCTCGGATTCGATATTGCGCACGCCGCCTTCGTGCAGCATACACACGGGCGCTCCGGGCACCAACAGCAGATCGCTGCCGCCTTTCGCCAGCAGCGCGGCGAGCCAGCGATCCAGCGGCGCGGTGTCCGACGCCTCGTCGCCATCAGTTTCCGGGCGTGCGTTCAGTTCACTTACGATGCGATCCAGGTCGCGCGATGGGTCCATTGCCAACCTCGCAGGAATTCTCCGCCCCGGCCCGATATTGACTTAATTGCAGCGCGTTAGTCCAGCGGGAAGCGCGCGGTGGCACGGTCACTACAGCGGTTACTACTCGTACTAGCACGCGCTTCGTCACCGCAGCGGCTGTCACAGCAATTCTCCGTAACGCGATTTCCCCGGGAATATACAGGCCCGACCGTATTCGCTCTTTGCATCCGTGCAGATACATTTTTACTGCGCGCTTTTTCGGGCGCCAGAGCAACGAGAACCGTGATTACGTTCAAACGAACGGGAGGAAACATTCATGAAGAACGCCATGTTGATCGGAACCGGGGCCCTGTTGTTGCTTTTCGGAATTTCCGCCCCGGCCTTCGCGCAAGAGCAGCACGACCCGCAGGACCAGCCTGCGAAACCGCCGGACGCCAAGCCCGCCGAGAAGCCGCAAGCCGCGCCGCCGAAGACTCCTGATGACCGGCCACGTCCTGACAACGCCGCCAAGCCGCCGAAAGAAACGGAACACAAACAAGACGCGCAGCACGCGGAAGACGCAAAAGCCACCCAGCACGCCGGCAATGGGCGGATTCCCGACGACAAATATAAGGCGCACTTCGGCCGCGAGCATACCTTCCATGTTGGGCACCCGACAGTCGTCGAAGGCCGGCCGCAATTCTCGTACGGCGGCTACTCGTTCATCATCGCGCAGGCGTGGCCCACGGGTTGGGGCTACAGCGACGATGTGTACGTGATTGACGTGAATGGCGTGTACTACCTGGTGGATGTGGCGCATCCCGGCGTGCAACTGGAACTGCAGGTCGTGCTTTAGAAGTCTAGGACGCGCACAAGCAGCAACCGGAACGCACTGACGCAAAACGCCCTGGCTTTTCGCCAGGGCGTTTGCCGTTTTGCAGGAAGCTCCCGCACACACTTTCAGCCGTGCTCGAAAGCGTCCGGCTTGCGTCGGGGCGAAATCGCGAGTCGCGGAAGTATCGCGCAATGACGCGCGCTCAGTTACCGCTGGAGTGTTGAAAAATTCACGAGCCGTTGAAAAAATAAACTCTGTACGACTTGTTCTCGCAACATAGGCTACCCAAGTTCGCCGCATCTTTCAGCAAACCCAGGACCATAGCACTTGGCTTTCCTTTCAATTTGGTTTGGCGCATGATGTGCACCTAAATCAATTGGCCGCCTCGCGGCCCATCACGCTGGCAGGGAGGAACCAAATGAAAGCGAAGAAAAAGACGGCGAGCAAGCGCCTCAAGAAGGGCAAGAAGCTGGCTGCTACCAAAGCCCTGCGAACCGGCACGCGGTTCCTGAACCCCCAACCACTCCCGCCATGACGTTGCACACACGGCTTCGGCGATCCCGTCGAAAATGGTCGCTACAACAAAACGCCCGGGCTTTCGGCCAGGGCGTTTTGCATTTCAAGCAATCTACAGCGCGCTGCGAATCGTTAGAATTGGTTCCACAGATACTGGTTGTAGACTTCGTGGTGGTACTGCACTTCGGGCGCCTTCACGAATGTGCCCAGCAATCGCGAACAGCGATCGGCGGAGGCTTGCTTCAAATCCGCGTAGCGGCTCTTCACATCGGCACCGAGAATTTTCGTAGTCCACTCCGCGTTCCGGAAGTGATCAATCGCCGTGTAAATGTTGTCCGGCAAATAACGCTCGGCCTGGCGTAGATTCTTGATCTTCGAAGTCTCGCCTTCAAGGCCGGACTTGAAGATCGAGTACATCACCATGTAAGGGCTCGCGTCCGGCGCCACCGAGCGCACTTCCACGCGCATGCTCTTCTCATTGCCGATGGGGATGCGGATCATCGAGCCGCGATCCACGGGCGAAGCCTTGATCTGATTCGGCGCTTCGAAATGCGGATCCAGGCGCCGATAGGCATTCACGCTGGAATTGAGCATCAGACAGACGTCATTCGCGTGCGTCAGAATGCGGTCGACGAATGACCAGCCGAATTTGCTCAGCTTTTCGTCGCCCTTGGGATCCCAGAACAAATTCTTGCCGCCCTTGCTGACGGAAACGTTGGTGTGCATGCCGTTGCCGTTCACGCCAACAACGGGCTTCGGCAAAAAGCTGGCGGTGAGGCCCATCCGCGTGGCCACTTGACGACAAATTAATTTGTACAGTTGAATCTGGTCCGCCGCCGCAACCACCTCGCCGTAACCATAGTTAATTTCAAATTGCGAAGGAGCAACTTCGGGGTGGTCTTTTTCGTTCTGAAAGCCCATGGACCGCTGCACTTCGGCGCAGGTATCAATGAAAGTGCGCAGCGGATCGCCGGGAAGCGAATGGTAGTAACCGCCGGTATTCACGTAGTCGAATTTTCCGGTCTCGTTGTAACGCGCTTCGGCGTCCGCACCATTGAATAGGAAACCTTCGATTTCGTTGGCGGCGTTCAGCGTGTAGCCTTCGTTCTTGTGCTGCTGCGCCGCAAAAGTTTTCAGCACGCCGCGAATGTCGGCGCTGTAGGGCGAACCGTCCTTATCAATCACTTCGCCGAACACCAGCACCTTGCCCGAGCCGAACACGTCCGCCGGCCCCCAGTAAAACGCGCTCCAATCCATTCCCAGGCGCAGATCGCTCTCGCGTTGCGCAGTGAATCCGCGGATAGACGAGCCGTCAAACGTCAAATTGTCCCAACTCTTCACCAAGAATTTCTTGTCGTAATCCAGCATGTGCAGGCGGCCTTCCAGGTCGCTGAAAAGCACGGTCACGGCCTTGATGCGCTTTTCGTCGCTCAGGTACTTGATGCGCTCCTCCTGGATTTTGTGCGGCGCCACGCGATTCATGCGCTGCGTTTTGGCCTTCAGATTGAGCTCTTCCAATTCTTCGTACGGAATCGCCAGAAAATTACGCAGATCGGTAGTCATGAGGCTCCTTGCCGCGGGATCGATCGCGAATCAATTGCGGGGTCAGGTGCATTTTTTGAACAGCGTAGGGTACCGCGCACGCCGGTGAGCGTCAAATCCCAAAATGTCCAGACCATGCAAAGAAATTCAAATCGAAACTATAAATAAAACTTTGCCATCGGCAACGCCTGCGGCATTCGCGCCAACGCATCAGTGCTGGAATCGTGCGATCAGTTCCGCCTGCGCCAGAATGTGCCCTTTGATGGCCTTCTCCACCTCCACAGCGGTGGCCTTCGGTTTCAGACCCGTCTTGTAATCCAGCGCGTACAGTTTGAAAAAATAGTGGTGCGCGGCGCCACCTTGCTGAGGACACGGGCCAGTGTAGCCAATTTTGCCGCCGACGTTCTTACCCTGGCGCGAGTCGTCGGGAAGCTTCGTTTTTGTTGGGACGCCTTCGGGCAGCGTGCGCGTTGCGGGCGGCAAGTCATAGATCAGCCAGTGGATCACGGTTTTCGCCGGCACGTCCGGATCGTCAACAACCAGCGCAAAACTCTGCGTGCCGGCGGGCGGCTCGTTCCAAGCGAGCGCGGGAGAAACATTCGCCCCGTCGCACGTGTATTTCGCGGGGATGTCGCTGTCGGCTGCGAACGACGAGCTGGTTAGCTGGAATTTCGCCTCGGGAGTTTTCTGCGCCGCAGCTTGCGGGGACGCTGCGCGAGCGCGCTCCATCACTGGTGAGGCGAGCAACAGCGCGCCGCACAGCGTCACCGCGCAGCAGTGAACCTTCCTGAAGCGTTCTCTATGATTTCGAATGGGACCCTCCCGATTACATTCTCTAACGATGCTACGGGCACCGGATGCACGCGTCAAGAAGAGGTATGAAGGCGACGCGCTCCGGCGAAGCTGTGGGACGAACTTCCAGCGAAGGCAACGCATCGCGGCTTTCGCATCCGCCAAACCCTTAGAAGCTTCGTGAATGAGTTGCGCCTGTTGTATGTACCGTGGTACATTGGTACCATCATGCGAACAAAGAAATATCACAAACGCTTTGTGGTTGAACGAGTCCAGACGGGAGTGCGCATCGAGAAGCGCCTCCTCAAGGTGCTCAAAGCCCTGGCCGAATTTCACGATTTGACCCTCGGCGACCTGCTCGAAGGCATCGTGTTGCACGCTTTTGACGGCAGAACGGCGTTCCAGAAGCCCTCGCGCCAGCGCATCAAGGAATTGAAGAAGTTTTACGGCCTCGATCTCGATTTCCGCGCCAGCCACCGCCTGATCGAAGCGCGCGCCGCTAATAAGAAACCAATCACAAAAACGAAAACGCCGCGCGGTGTCGTCCGCGCAAAGCGTACACGTCCGCGCAAAAAGACGAGAGGCTCTAAATGACCAAGTGGACCACCAGACAGACGATCGAAGCGCTGCGCTGGGTGCTCGGCGTGGTTGTGCTCTGGGCATCATGCCAGCTTCTGCAGTCGATGATCGTCACGATGCAGGCGATGCATAATTCCGGCCACGTCAGGCCGCACGTCAGGATCCTGTTGGTGCTTGCCAGCGTGGAGATTGTGGCGGCGATCATGTTTCTCGCGCCAATCGTAAATGTCGCCGGGAGCTATCTTCTGCTTGCCGTATTTGCATTCGCCATTTTGTTCCACGTTATGGCAGGCCAATTCGATTTCGGTGCCCTGCTAGTTTACGCGATGACTGTAATCGTATGGCTAGCGCACCGTCGGGAGGTGCAAGCCGGAGCGCACGATGCACGCTAGTTACGACGATGAATTGATCCGGCAATTTGAAGACTGCTCCCTGCCCCTCGAGCGTTTACGTCACAGCGTGCACATCCAAATTGCATTTCTGTATTTGTGCAAATACCCCGTGTTGGAGGTCCTCGGCCGTTTCCCGAGAGCGCTTACGAGTTACGCGGAGGCGCACGGCAAGGCCGGCCTGTACCACGAGACGATTACCTGGGCATACATCCTGCTGATTCACGAAAGAATGGCGCGCGCTGGCCACGCGCCGACCTGGGCGGAATTCGCAGCCGCGAATGCAGATCTGATGACATGGACCGACTCCGTTTTGAAGCAATACTACCGCGCCGAAACCTTACACTCCGATCTTGCCCGCAAGATTTTCTTGCTCCCCGATAAAGCTCCCACGCTGCTTTTCCCCCCGGAACGTTGATGTCCGGCTGCCAATTGTTATGCTAAGGTTATCGGTTGCGAATTGACGCCGGATGCGCGCGTTTCGGCGCCTGTTGGATGCCAGGGAGAATCACGAAACCATGAAGACGACTTATAACGGCGTGGCGGTGCCCGCCAACGGCAAAGGCATCGAGTTCAGCGACGGCGTGTTTCGCGTCCCGGATCATCCCGTGATTCCGTTCATCGAAGGTGACGGCACCGGGCGCGACATTTGGACGGCTTCGCGCCGCGTATTCGATGCCGCCGTGGAAAGAGCCTATGCGGGCAAACGCAAAATCGAATGGCTGGAAATTTTCGCCGGAGAAAAAGCCTACAGCAAATTCCAGGAATGGCTGCCGCAAGATAGCGTGGACGCGATTCGCGATTTCCGGGTGGCCATAAAAGGCCCGCTGACAACTCCCGTAGGCGGCGGCATACGTTCGCTGAACGTGACGCTGCGCCAAGTGCTCGATCTCTATGCCTGCGTGCGTCCCGTGCGCTATTTTACCGGCGTGCCGTCGCCCGTGCGCGAACCTGAACGCATGAACGTAGTGATCTTCCGCGAAAACACCGAAGACGTTTACGCCGGAATCGAATGGCGCTCCGGCACGCAGGAAGTGAAAAAGCTGATCGACTTCCTGAACAACGAAATGCTCAAAGGCGGCTCGAAAAAGATTCGCGAGGATTCCGGCGTGGGGATTAAGCCCATGTCGCCCACCGGCACCAAGCGCCTGGTGCGCCGCGCCATCGTGCACGCCCTGGAAAATCGCCGCACGGTGGTCACGCTGGTACACAAGGGAAACATTCAGAAATTCACCGAAGGCGCGTTCCGCGATTGGGGCTATGAGCTGGCCACTCAGGAATTTCGCAACGTGACCGTGACCGAGCGCGAAAGCTGGATCCTGGATAATAAGGATAAGAACCCGAACATCACGGTCGAGGAAAACGCCGCGTCCATCGAGCCGGGCCTCGAGCAAGCCACCAACGAATTCCGCAAACAGCTCTATGAGGAAGTGAAGCGCACGCTCGACACTTTGTACGCCTCGCACGGCAATGGCCAGTGGAAGAAAAAAGTCCTGATCAACGATCGCATCGCCGATTCCGTGTTCCAGCAAGTGCTGACGCGCGCCGATGAATATCAAGTCTTCGCGACGCCGAACTTGAACGGCGATTATCTTTCGGACGCTTGCGCCGCGCAAGTGGGCGGCCTCGGCATGGCTCCCGGCGCGAATATCGGCGACGGGTTCGGAGTATTCGAAGCCACGCACGGCACCGCGCCGAAATATGCTGATAAGGATGTGATTAACCCGAGTTCGGTGATGCTTTCTGGCGCGATGATGTTCGACTTCATGGACTGGAAGCCGGTGGCGCGCATGATCGAAGACGGCATCGCGCGGACCATTCAGCAAAAGCGCGTCACCTACGACCTGGAACGCCTGATGCCTGGCGCGAAGAAGCTCAAGACCTCCGAGTACGCTTCGGCGATCATCGAAAATATGCAAGCCGCGGTGGGTGCAGGCGACTGAACCCAGACACAGCAGCAAACAGCCTCACGGAATTTAATCCAATCGGGAGAGTGGAATGCGGAAGAAGGTGACGGTGGTGGGTGGCGGCTTCGTCGGTTCGACCACGGCGCAGCGGATTCACGATGCGGGCCTGGCGGACGTGGTGCTGACCGATATTCTGGACGGCGTGCCGGCGGGGAAAGCTCTGGACATGGCCGAATCCGGGCCGATCATGGGCTCGGACGCGCGCGCCGCGGGAATTTCCACCGCGAGCGGCGATTACAGCGGCACCGAAAATAGCGACATCATCGTCATCACCGCAGGATTTCCGCGCAAGCCCGGCATGAGCCGCGACGATTTGCTGAAGGCGAACTACGACGTGATCAAGGCCGTCGTCGAAGCCGTCGTAAAACTTTCACCGAAAGCGATTTTGATCGTGGTCACGAATCCCTTGGACGCGATGGCGCAAGCCGCGTTCAAGATCAGCAAGTTTCCCAAAGCGCGCGTGATTGGCATGGCGGGCGTGCTGGATTCGGCGCGCATGAGCACGTTTGTGGCGGAAGAACTGAAGGTGTCGGTTGAGAACGTGCACTCGTTCGTCCTCGGCGGCCATGGCGACGATATGGTGCCGCTGACGCGCTATTCCACCGTTGCGGGAATTCCCCTCCCCGAATTGATCGCGAAAGATAAACTCGATGCGATCGTTACGCGCACGCGCAAGGGTGGAGCGGAAATCGTGAATTTGCTGAAGACGGGCTCGGCCTACTACGCGCCGTCCGCTGCCGTGTTCGAGATGGCCGAAGCGATTCTGAAGGACAAGAAGAAAATTTTGCCTTGCGCGGCATATCTCGAAGGCGAATACGGCGTAAACGGACTCTTCGTAGGTGTCCCGGCGAAGTTAGGCGCTGGCGGCATCGAACAGATTATCGAAATTAAATTGCATCCAGATGAAAAGGCGGCGCTCGATAAGTCAGCGGCTTCGGTGCGGGAATTGGTGACTGTGCTGGGGATTTGAGCTGCATGCGGCGTGAACGCGCGCGGCGAATCACGTCGCGCGTTCCCACGTCAGGCAAGCATCGCGCGCCTGAGAGTCGTCCACCGGCGTGAGCGCCAGGCGATTGCCGGAGATCTCGTAAGCGCGGGTGAAATCCTTGCCCACGTCGCCAGGACGCAGGCTCCCTTCCAGGTGATGCGTGATCGTTTTCTTCTCGCGGTTCACTTCGTACGTGCCGTAATACGCATAATAACCCTTGTAAGCGATCTGCACCTCTTTGGCTGTCGGAAATCCCGGGCCTGAGGAAATATCCGGCCGAGGGTTGCGCATGATCTGCACGGCCACGTGCCCATCCGCGTCGTAAATCAGAATGCCAACGGGACGTTCGCCAAAAAGCCGAGATTCAGAAGAGGAAATCGAAACCAGCTTCCAGGTCCCCACGAATGGATTCGACGTGGCGTGCCTGGAATCGCGCATCGTCATGCTATGCGTTTGCGTCATGGAACGGGGCCTTTCTTCGGTGCCGCCCGCGAAATTTCTGCCGCTTGGTAATCCAGCATTCTAACCGCGCTTCAGCCGCCCGCCGGAAAATTCGCTCAGGATTAAAAGCAAATATATATCCGCGTTCCCGCCAGAGCAAGTGACCAATCGGAGAAAGCCGCCCCGAGTTTCCAGTGGAGAAAACCGCGTGTCTGCTAAGATTGTTACGGGAGTCGTCAATCCAAAATGAAATTATTTGGGCGAAAGAATGGCAAAGGTGCGGCTGCAGGCCCTGATTCGGGCGGTCGGCGCAAAGGGGACAAGCCTCTAAGCTCGGGTGCCGGCGCGGGCGGAGCGGCGGGGCGATCGCGCGGCGGCGCGCAACCTGCTCCGGTGGCGCACCGGTTAACGAAGGATTTGGCGCGCGCGGAAAGTCTGGCGGCGATGCTGGCACACAGCCGCGCGGCCATCTCCGTGGAAGTAGCGGACCTGCTCGCCGGAATGTACATCTATGATTGGGAGCGGCTTCAGAAATATTGGCCGGAGCAGGACGGCATCGAGGAGTATTTGCAGCAGATCTGCCGCATCAGCCCGCAGCGCTGGCACTACTGGATTGAATTCTACGACCAGCAGCGGCGCGGCGACGAAAAACCAGCGAAGTGGCAGTGGCCGCGACCGGCGAAAAGTCCGGACGCAGAAGGCAAGCCCTTGGCGCGTTCAAGTGAGCTGAATGTGCTGCTGAAGAGCGCCGAGGAGCTTGCGCCCGCGCACGATGTGGTGGAGGGCCGGATGATTCCGATTCTCACGTGCGAATGCGTGCTGCTGGCAATCGCCAAGCGCACGGATTCGGAAATTGGCCACAGGCTGGTGGCTGCAGGATTGAACGTCGGCGAGTTGGAGCAGGCCGCAAGAAATCCCCGCCACGCCCCGTTACACTAGTCGCCATCTCATAAATGGCTGCACGGGAAGGGCGGGGCTTCGGCCCCGCCGTAAAAACCGCGCAAAAAGAGGGGCTTCAGCCCCTGAAGCCTCGGTTTTCGGTCGCGATTGTGTCGCTCAAATAATCAATTTGAAATGCGGCCAAAGTTCCGCGAGCGGCGCGCGCGGCTTGCGACAAACGTAAACATGCACATTGCGTTCGGCGACCGCGGCATGAGGATCGGTGATCGTTCCCACAAGCTGCGCATCTCCAAACAAATCCTTCAGCTCATCCGCCCGTTCGCCGAAAAGAATCACGCACGAACCGGTATAACCGCGCGGCCCCCAAAAATAATAGCTATTGTGCCCGCTGATCGCCGCGGGCAGGTCCAGCGCCGGCCCAAAGTGGTCAATCGCGCCCGCCTCGCCGTAATTTCCCCCCAGAATCGCGCAGCTAGCCTGTTCAGATTGTGGCAGCGCGCGATAGACGTGCGCGATCTGCGTGGCCATATTTTCCCAGCCGAACATGTCCGCGTAGAGTTGTGGCAGCACGGTGGTTGCGTCGCGCTCGGTCTTCACCGAATTCGCGTAAGGCAGCAGCCGCGAATAGCGCAGGAAAGCATCCACCGGCAGTAGCGGCGTGGCGAACGGCAGCGTCACCAGTCCTGCGATGATGAGCAGCGCGGGAAACGCCACCGCCATCCAACGGCGCTTCGCCGCGGCGAAAAATGCCTCCAGCGCGACGCCGCCCGCAGCCATCAGCACCGGATAAATTGGCAGCGCGTAATACGATTTGCCGCCCAGCACGATGAAAATCACGAGCACGAGCAGGTAAGCCCAGCCCAGAAAACGGAACCGCTTCCCTTCCGGCGCTGCGAAATACCACAGCAAACCCGCGAGCCACACCGGCAGCGCCAACGGCTGCATAAAAAGTACTTGCTCGAACACAAATTGCAGCGGAGTGATCGCTTCGTTCTTGAATTGCTGCGCGTTTCGCACCACTTCAATTTGCGGCCAGCCATTGTGCGATTCCCACAGCAAATTGGGCAGGAAGATCGCCAACGCCACCGCCGCGCCGATCCACATCCATTGCGAGCGGAATAACCGCGCTTGCCCGGACAGCACCAGCCCTGCGACGAGAACAAATCCAAACACCAACATGCTGTGTTTATTTTCCAAGCCCAGACCAGCAATAGCGCCGAACAGCAGCCACAGTCGCGGCGACGCTCCCTTAACAATGCGAATGGCAATCCAGGCGCACAAAAGCCAGAACAGCGGCTCAAACGCGTTCATGGAAAGAAAACTGTCGAACGCGATATACGCGGGCGCGAATAAAATCGCCGTAGCCGCAAGAAATTGCGCGAAGAGGCCGCCGCCCAGTTCGGCAGCGACGCGACCAGTGGCGTACACGACCGCCGCTCCAGCTAGAATCGGAAACAGGCGCGCGGCGAAGAGCGAAGTTCCCAACAAGTGCCGGGAGAACCACGCAACAAACGCGATCAGCGGCGGCTGGTCCACATATCCCCACGCTAGATGATGGCCGCAGGCAATGTAGTAAAGCTCGTCGCGAAAAAATCCGTAATGATTGATCCCGGCGAGTTGAATGACCAGCTTGCAGGAAGCCAGCGCGACGAGCATCACGCGCGAGCGCAACGCGACGTCGCGATGACTCACGAAATCGCGAGTAATTGACGCAGCTGACAGCGTGTCCATCATCAGCTAAGCAGACAAAGAACGCGCGCGCACTCGTCTGGCTGATTACGCGACGACATCCTACGCGATCGTCGCGGAATGAACGCGATCGAGCTTGGGAAAGTTTTTATCGAGGTACGGCTTGCCAAGCGCAGTGATCGAGCCTTGGTCCGGCGCTTCGCCGTAGCCGCTGTGAATTTTCTTCACCACGTCCATGCCGGAGATCACCTGGCCGAACGGCGCGAAACCCATTTTGTCGAGTTGCGCGTTGTTCCCCGTGTTGATGAAAAGTTGCGTCGTGCGCGTATCCTTGCCAGCAGTCGCGAAAGTGATGTAGCCCGGCTTGTTGCTCTGTGTGACGGGATCATCCTTGAAATTCGATTTGCGCCAGACATTATTTACCGCCGGATCGGCGCTCAGTCCAAATTGCACCACGAATCCGGGGATCACTCGGAAAAACGCGGCGTCGTCATAGAAACCGTGATTCACCAGGTTGTAGAAACGGTCCGCGCCAAGCGGCGCCCAAGCTCGCGTCACCTGCACCACAAAATCTCCCGCGGTGGTTTTGAACGTCACGTCAAATTTTTCCGGCGCGGTGTCCTTCAGATTGCCAGCATCCAGCAAAGTCGGTTTTCCAGTCATCAATCGTTCTCCCAAGGAACCGTGCCTGCACGGTCCGTATGATTTCTATCAAAAAATGAAATGGGTTTTTGTGGCGGCGGTCCCGCAAGACAGGACGGCCATTGTATTACTGCTGCGCGGGTGCAGGCTTAGACGCCGCAGGCGCAGCCTTGTGCGCCGGCGTCGTGTGCACGGGCGGCGCCGGCGAAGTCACCGTCGCGGAGGTAATGTGATCGAGTTTCGGGAAGTTCTTATCCAGATACGGCTTCCCTTCATTCTCGGCAAGCTCTGCACGGGGTCCGTGCCCGTTCATCTCTGCCATCTCGCCGTACCCGCTGTAAATCTTTTGCACCACGTCCATCCCGGTGGTCACTTGGCCGAACGCCGAAAATCCCTGCCCATCGAGCGATGGTCCATTCTCCGCGAGGTTGATGAACAACTGCGTCGTGCGCGTGTTCGGGCCGGAGGTGGCAAACGTCAAGGTCCCAGTGTGGTTGCTTTGCGTGACGGGATCGTCTTTGATCGCAGCATTGCTCCACACTTTATTCACGGCGGGACTCGGGCTCAATCCGAATTGGATGATGAAGCCGGGCACGACGCGGAAGAAAGACGCGTCCGTGAAAAACCCGTGCCTCACCAAATTATAAAAACGATCCGCCCCCAGCGGAGCCCACGAGCGCGTCACGGTCACCACGAAATCGCCCGCCGTGGTCTTGAAAGTCACTTCGTACACATCGGGAGATTTCGCGGTGAGCGTCGCCGGATGCATCAATGCCGGGTCCGTGTGAGGCGCGGTCGGGTGCGGATGCGCCGCGGCAGCAGTTTTGGGAGCAGGTGTGGTGGATTGATCTTGCGCCGGCGTCGTCGCCGGCACCAGAGCGATTAGCAGCGCGATGATGAGCGAGAGAACAAAGCGTTTCACGATTTTCCTCCTAATTATTATTCACGTTATTTTTGGGCTGCGGCTTCCACATCCTGCATCAAACGCAGCGTATTGCCACCCAGAATTTTCCGAACGTCGGCCGGAGAATAACCCTTGGCCAGCAGCGCGTCCGTGATCCGCGGAATATCCGAGACATCTTCCATCCCGTAAGGCATATCCGCACCATCGAAATCGGAGCCCAGCCCCGCATGATCCGCTCCCACCAGTTTCACGGCGTGATCAATATGCTTGATGATCTCGGTCCAGTCCACGCGCGGCAATTTTCCCTGGGCCACCATCTCGCGCGTGATTTTGTCCGCTTCGATCAGCTGGCACGCTTCATTTTCGCTGCAGCGCTTCTTCGATTCCGCTTCGATTTCCTTACCCAGCTCAGGATGCGCCTTCGATGCATCCTGAAATTGCTGACTCAGAAAACCGATGTGGTAATTGATCTGCATTACGCCACCCTTCGCCGCCAGTGCCTTGATCATGTCGTCCGTCATGTTGCGCGGAGCCGAGCACAACGCGCGGCACGAGGAATGCGAAGCAATCAGCGGCGCTTTGCTAACCGCCAACACGTCATAGAAAGTTTTGTCCGCCACGTGCGAAATGTCCACCATCATGCCCAGGCGATTCATTTCGCGCACCACTTGCTTGCCGAAATCGGTCAGGCCGTTGTGCGCGGGCTTATCCGTGGAAGCATCGGCCCAATCCGTGTTCACCGTGTGCGTCAAAGTCATGTAACGCACGCCCAGCGCAAAAAACTTGTCCAGGTTCGCGAGCGAGTTGTTGATCATGTGCCCGCCCTCGACGCCCATCAGCACCGCAATCTTGCCACCGGCCTTAGCGCGGCGAATCTCTTCGGCGGTAGTGCACAGCACTAGATCGTTCGGATGTCGCGCCACGGTTTCGCGCACCGCGTTGATCTGATCGAGCGCGCGCTGCACCGCCGTCGGCCCCGTGACCGTCCCGGGAATCCAGATCGAAAAGAAAATCGCGCTCAGCCCGCCCGCGCGCATCCGCGGAATGTCCACGCTGCCATCAGAATGGAGCGCGCCGAAATCGAATTTTGGATCCAGCAAGCGCTGCGTCGTGTCGTCGTGCGTATCAATCACAATGGACTGAGAATGCAGCTCACGCGCCGCCGGCGAAATATTCGTTTGCGATTGCGATTTAGTAGTCACAGCCGCCAGCGACAGAACGCCTCCCAGCGCACAGCAAATTGCAAACAAACCACTACGACCCATTCATCCCCCAAAACTCACACATTCTTTGGGATTCTACAACTCATGGCGACAAAACAGAAAGACCGCGCGACGCAAAACTCACGAACCTCGGAAGAAACTCTTCAGCGCGTGCATCAGCACCTGCCCATTCACAGCAGCCAAGGATTCGGTCAGCGGAATCCCCTTCGGGCAAACTTTCACGCAATTTTGCGCGTTGTCGCAGTCTTCTATCCCGCCCGGCCCCATCAACGCTTCCAGCCGCGGCCCCGCGTGCATTGCGCCGGTGGGATGCATATTAAACAGACGCACCTGGCTGACAATCGCCGCGCCCACAAAATTAGAGTGCTCATTCACCTTCGGGCAAATCTCCAGGCAATTGCCGCAAGTGATGCACTGTGAAAGCGCGTATCCCACTTCCTGCGTCTCCGCGGACATGCGCGGGCCGGGTCCGATGTCATACGTGCCATCAATCGGAATCCAGCAGTTGGTGCGCTTCAAATTTTCGAACATCGAGCTGCGATCCACCTGCAAATCGCGGATCAGCGGAAATTTTGTAAGCGGCTCCAGGCGTATCGGCTTTTCCAGATCATCCACCAGCGCCGTGCACGCTTGGCGCGGCTTGCCGTTGACGAGCATCGCGCAAGCCCCGCAAATTTCTTCCAGGCAATTCGCTTCGTAACTTACCGGAGTGGATTCACTGCCGCTGCGCGTGAAAGGTTTCTCCGCGATGTCGCGCAGGCAGATGATCACGTTCATGTGCGGCCGGTAGCGCAGTTCGTATTCTTCCCAGCGCACGGCTTCATCCGGGCGCTGCTGCCGCTTGATCTTCACGATGAAAGTTTTATCGGCCACGTTGCCTCACTTTCTCCGCCCACTACTTCGCCGCGGTATATTTCCTCTCGCGCAGCGGCAGCAGCGACGTATCCACCGCTTCATACTCCAGCTTGATTTTTCCAGCGTCCCAGCTCGCTATAGTCGTCTTCAGCCAATTCTTGTCGTCACGTTCCGGGAATTCCGGCTTGTAATGCGCGCCGCGCGTTTCGTTGCGCGCTATCGCGCCCAGGGTGATTACTTTCGCCAGGATCAGCATATTGCCCAGCTCGCGCACGAAATTCAGCGTTTGATTCGACCACTGCGTGCGATCCTGCAAATTGATGTGCTTGTAGCGTTCGCTCAGCTCGTCCAGCTTCACCATCGTCTTCTGCATCGCGGCGTTGTAGCGGATCACCGTCACATTTTCCGTCATGATGTCGCCCATCTCGCGCCAGATGGTCAGCGGATTTTCGGTACCGGTGTGCTGATTCAGCAGCGCGTCCGAAATGTCCTGCTGGCGGACCCGCTCGCGTTCATACACCGCGGGCGAAGTGTTCTCGCAACCCGATTCCAAGCTGCGCGCATAACGCACCGCCGCAGTTCCCGCGATTCCTCCGCCGTAAATGCACGAAACCAGCGAATTCGCGCCCAGCCGATTCGCACCGTGATACTGGTATTCGCACTCGCCTGCTGCGTAAACTCCCGGCAAGTTGGTGGCCTGGTTCTCGTTGTCCACCCACAAGCCGCCCATGGTGTAATGCATGCCCGGAAAAACTTTCATGGGCTCCACGTGCGGGTCGACGCCCACGAACTTCTGGTAAATCTCCAGGATGCCCTCGAGCTTGCGCTCCAGCACCTCGCGCGGAATGTGCGTCACGTCCAGATACACAGCCGGATCGCCCGCCAGACCCAGCTTCATTTCGTACACAACCTTGTGAATCGCGCGCGTCGCGACGTCGCGCGGCACCAGGTTGCCGTATTTCGGATACCACTCTTCGAGAAAATAAAATCGTTCGGTTTCCGGAATTTGCCTTGCCGGACGCGGATCCTGTGGAGTCTTGGGCACCCACACGCGCCCGCCCTCGCCGCGCGCCGATTCGCTCATCAGCCGCAGCTTATCCTCGCCGGGGATCGCCGTGGGATGCACCTGAATGAATTCGCCGTTCGCGTAGTAGGCTCCCTGCTGGAACAAAGCCGATTGCGCGGAGCCAGTGCACACCACGGAGTTCGTCGAGCGCCCGAAGACCGCGCCGATTCCGCCGGTGCAGAAAATCGCGGCGTCGCACGGAAAAGTCTTGATCTCCATCGTCTTCAAATCCATGGCGCAGATGCCGCGGCACACCCCGGCGTGATCCAGCACGGCCGAAAGAAACGTCCAGCCTTCGAATTTTTTTACTTTGCCTTCGGCTTCAAAGCGGCGCACCTGTTCATCGAGCGCGTATAACAATTGCTGCCCGGTAGTCGCGCCCGCAAAAGCCGTACGGTGATACAGCGTCCCGCCAAACCGCCGGAAATCCAGCAAGCCCTCCGGAGTGCGATTGAACATCACCCCCATGCGATCCAGCAGGTCAATAATCGCGGGCGCCGCCTCGCACATGCCTTTCACCAGCGGCTGATTCGCCAGAAAATCGCCGCCGTAAATCGTGTCGTCGAAATGCTTCCAGGTGGAATCGCCTTCGCCCTTCAAATTTTTTGCCGCGTTGATGCCGCCCTGCGCGCACACCGAATGCGAGCGCTTCACCGGCACGATGGAAAACAGGTCAGCCGTCACGCCGTTTTCCGCAACCTTGATCGCAGCCATCAATCCGGCCAGCCCGCCGCCCACGATAATAATTTTCGGCTGCCTCATTGGACGTAGCCCCCCAGCGGGAACGCCCCGTAATGCAGCGCAAGCACGATCGCCACGCCTATAAATGTAAATGCCACCGCGACGGCCGCGCCGAACCATCCTGCCGCGCGCTGCGCCGAAACGCTCACCGCAATTCCCCACTTACACGCGAAATTCCACAGCCCGTTGCCCAGGTGGAATGAAGCGCAGGTGATTCCGACAATATAAAAAGTCAGGTACCAGGGATTCATCAGGTTGCGCTGAACATCAGCGTACGAAGTGACGCCGTGGCCCAGAAACCGCTCAGTGTACAAATGCCAGCCGATGAAAGCGAAAGCGATAATTCCCGTCCAACGCTGCAGCACGTACAGCCAGTTGGCCATCCAGGGATGCCCGATCGCATTCGACTTCCCCGTCCACCAGATGTAACAACCGTAAAGCCCGTGAAAAAGTATCGGAATGAAAAGCACGCAGGTTTCGACAATGAATCGCCATGGAATCTGCTGCAGTTCCTGCGAGACGTCGTTGTATTTGGCCACGCTCACCAGCGCGTAGCTGTTCGACCAGAAATGTTCCGCCAGGAATGCTCCAATTGGTATTACGCCGCTGAGGGACTGCAGTTTGTCGAGGATATAACTCGTCTTAGAATCAGTCGCTGCAACCGACATGCACACTCCAAGCGCGTCGAACACTAACCCGCAGAAGTTTAAGTATAGTTGCGCGCGCAAAAGTTTGCAAGATGATGAAATGATGGTCGGTCCGAGTGGTGCGCAGTATCCATCGCAAATGACATAATGCCCGCAGGAAACCGTGCATATGATGAGACTGAAAAGAATTTCAGTGCTGCGTGAGCGAGTAACCCACCGTGATGAATATCCGTTCAATATTCCAGCGATCGCATCGCTCGAGACCATCGACGTCACCGGACGGGTCTGTTTCTTCGTCGGCGAGAACGGGACGGGAAAATCCACACTGATGGCAGCGATCGCTGCTTACTATGGATTCGGGCTCGAAGGCGGGAATCGCAATTTTTCTCCTCACACAACGGGAAGTGTGACTTCGATTGAACCCTTGACTAAGGAGTTGAGATTATCGTTCACAAAGAAAACTGGCAGTGGCTTTTACTTAAGGGCTGAGAGCTTTTGAAACGTGGCGAGTCATGTGGACGCACTCGGTGCGTCAGACAGCCACGGCGGCAAGAGTCTTCACGACCAGGCGCACGGCGCATCGTTCATCTCGCTGCTGCAGAACCGTTTCACGCGCTCCGGCTTCTATCTTATGGATGAACCCGAAGCAGCATTGTCGCCGCAACGGCAACTAGGTTTTCTCGTGCTCCTGCGTGAGCTAGTCACTGACAACGAGAATATTCAGTTTATCATCGCGACCCATTCGCCGATTCTGCTGGCGTATCCAGGCGCGCAAATCCTCTCTTTAGATGGCGGCAAGGTTCATCAAATTGAGTATCGGGATAGCCAGCCCTTTCAGCTGTTGAGCCGGTTTATCTCTGCTCCTGAGCGATACATGAATGCGCTGATTTCTTGCGGCGAGCAGTTCGGAATCCTCCGAGCACATGCACAGCACGTGGAAACAGATGCTGCTGGCGGTATAACCTGGATTCCTTCCATCGTTCGAAGAAGGCTCGCCTTGTCTATAATACGGGCATCCCGCTGTATCACTACTTCCTGGGCCGGCGTCTTTTTCGGCAAAGCCGTGACGTGTCCGCTGCTCCGTATGGGGCACTTCCCAGAGCGGATCCTGAAGCACAAGCTATACCCGAACTTCACCGGGAACCGAGCCCCGCGCTATCGCGTGCCCGAAATCGTCCCCATCCCAGACCACTTTGCGCGCCCGTCTCTCCCCATCATCTGATCTCCTCGCGGCGCCACTTTGCCCGCGCCAAGAGTGAGGATGCGGCCGCATCCCGTCTTAGTGCCATTGACACCAGCTATATCTTACGATATAGTTTCAGATGTATTAAGAGTACGCAAGACAGGAGATTCAAATGTTCCAAGATCATTACAAAGATTGGAGTTGCAGCGGTCGGCCCCACCGCAAGCACTTTGCAGGCAGGCACCGCTTCTTCGGAGGCTTCCGCGGAGGCTTTATGGGCGGACCCGCGATGCGCGCAGCCAAGATGCTCGCCTCCGGCGACCTTCAGCTCGTTATTCTCGCGCTGCTGAGCGAAAAGCCGCGCCACGGTTACGAGATTATCAAGGCGATTGAGGAGCACTCGAGCGGGATCTATACGCCGAGCCCCGGGATGGTTTACCCCGCGCTCACTTATCTCGAAGAGATGGGCTTCGCGGCTTCAGAAACAGAGGGAACGAAGAAACTCTATCGCATCAGCGAAGCAGGCGCCGAGCACCTGAAGGCGAACCGCGCAAGCGTCGACGAGACTCTCGATCACCTTGCACGCTTCGGCCGCAAGATCGCCGACTTTCAAAAGCGCTTCACCCGCGAACACGAAGAGGAAGAAGACGACGCAGGTGCCGATCCCCGCCGTCACATCAAGGATGAATGGCGGCAAGCGCGCGTCGAATTCCGCAAGGTCCGCGAAGACCTCAAGGCCGCGCTTTACGAGAAGCTCGATGCCTCAACCGAAGAGCGCCAGCGCATCATCGCGGTCCTTCGACGCGCCATCGAAGAAATCCGCGGCAAGCAATAGCGCGCTGCGTCAGTTCCTCCACTTGTGAAATCGTTGGGGCGGGTTCCCTACCCGCCCCAACTGCAGTATCTCAGGGTGTCGGACCTTCCAGGCCCGACGTTATCCTAAATTGCCCTGGTTCGCCCGGAGTTCTATCTTTCACTCTCAGCAAATGTCGCTGCGGCGCGCGACACCGTCCGTAACCCATTCCTAGATGTGTTATCTTGCGAAGTAGAGCAGCTGCCGAATTGAAAAAATCGTGGCCGAGACGCAGCGTGCTGCCGATGGAAGGAAGCGCTCATGGATCTGCAACTCGCGGACAAAAAAGTATTGGTCACGGGTTCCACCGCTGGGATCGGTTTCGCGGCGGCAATCGCGTTCGCGGCCGAAGGCGCGTCGGTCGTCGTGAATGGCAGAACGCAGGTGCGCGTGGACGCCGCCGTCGCTAAAATTCGGAAAGACCATCCTAAAGTGGATGTATCGGGCGTCGCCAGCGACGTTTCGAACGCGGCAGGTTGCGCGAAACTCATCCAGGCGCTTCCCCAAGTCGATGTTCTGGTCAACAACATGGGAATTTTCGAACCGAAACCATTCGAGCAGATTCCAGATGAGGATTGGTTCCGTTTCTTCGAAGCCAATGTCATGAGCGGTGTGCGGCTCTCGCGCCACTATCTTTCGGGCATGCGGGAAAAAGATTGGGGGCGAATTCTGTTCGTCTCCTCCGAGTCTGCCGTGCAAACTCCCGTCGAGATGGTTCACTACGGCATGACCAAGACGGCGCAAGTTGCCGTCGCTCGAGGTATTGCAGAATCCGTCGCCAGCACCGGAATCACCGTGAATAGCGTTCTCGCCGGGCCTACCCGCTCCGAGGGCGTAGAAACTTTCATCGCGCAAATGGGTGCTGGCGTCGACTCCGCGGCTTTCGAGGCGGAATTTTTCAAATCCGTTCGTCCCGCGTCTCTCCTGAAGAGGTTCGAGACCGTCGAAGAAGTTGCCAACATGATCGTGTATCTGGCCAGTCCGCTCGCTTCCGCTACAACCGGCTCTGCCCTCCGCGTGGACGGCGGCGTGGTGCGCGCCATCCTGTAGTCATCATTCGTGGACCGCGCCGCAGCCCCGGCGCCAGCCGAGTGCGCTACTCACTAGCTATCCTTTGGATACAGACTGCCGATTGGTTCATAGGAGCCTCCGCGCGCGATGCTAGACTGACCCGAAAGAGACCAGCACTCACATGTCCAGTGAATCCATCAGCGATCTGAAAAAGTGGGTGGGCGAAGTTGTTCGCCAGAGCTCCGACGGCGAGTTTGTAGGACTAAACCGCGTCGTGGACATGGTCAGCAAGACCTTCTCGGTGCAGCCGCACGAAGTTGCGATCCTGGTGATCACCGAAGACGACCGCTTCCTGCGCTTCATTGTCCCCGAAAAGCTTCGACAAGTGGGCCAGATTCCTCT
>Ga0209275_10000114_pt1 | contig 25893 bp, 21 predicted proteins | sample HubBroMetageREF2_FD_188344 | JGI IMG/M metagenome (GOLD analysis project Ga0209275, IMG submission 188344) | Reference soil microbial communities from the Hubbard Brook experimental Forest, New Hampshire, USA - Hubbard Brook CCASE Soil... | ecosystem: Environmental > Terrestrial > Soil >... | reverse complement strand
GCCGACGACTATTTGCTGAAGCCCTTCGACGCCGATGTCGTGCTCGGCAGCCTTCATCGCGCCCTACAGAAGAAAAAACTCGAGCGCGAAGTGCAGGAATACCGCTTGCACCTCGAGGAAATGGTTTCCGAACGCACGCAGCAATTGCAAAGCGCGCTGCGCCAGACCGAGCGCAGTTACGAAGACACGCTGGAAGCTCTCGGCGCGGCCATCGACCTGCGTGACAGTCCTACGGCCGGGCACTCGCGCCGCGTTTTCCTCTACTCCATGGAACTCGCAAAATCCATCGGCGGACTGGAACAAGAAATTAGAAGCCTCGCCATGGGCGCCTGGCTGCACGACATCGGCAAGCTCGCGATTCCCGACCGTATTCTTCTCAAGCCCGGGCCTCTGCTCGATCACGAATGGCAGGTCATGCGGCGTCACGCCAGAATCGGCTACGAGCTGGTGAAGAGCATTTCATTCTTGGCCGGCGCCGCGGAGATTGTGCTCACGCATCACGAACGCTTCAATGGCTCGGGTTATCCGCAAGGTTTGCGCGCGGAGGAAATTCCACTTGGCGCCAGAATATTTGCTGTCGCGGACACGCTCGACGCGATGACTTCCGATCGGCCGTATCGCGCGGCCCTTCCGCTGCAGGCGGCGCGCGACGTGATCGAACGCGGCTCGGGAACTCTCTTCGATCCGCTCGTTGCCGCCGCATTTCTGCGCGTTCCCAACGAGACTTGGTCCGTTATGGCCAGCGAAACATTGGCCGTTCAACCCAGCTCAGTGCTGGCCGCCGGAACGATCCAGATTCTCGGCACTCTGGCGGTTGCCCCACCGGATCCCCCGGAGTGAATTGAATCGTCGAACCCTGAACAGCTGTGGAAGATTCCAGGCAGGCCAGGTCTTTGACGTTGTAGCGGCGCTCTTCAGTGCGCCATCGGTGACGCGGCAATCACCGCTGGCGGAACCAGGACTCAAAACTTTCGCGACCATTCTTTCGGCCAGCGCTCCACCACAACTTTCTTATCTGTGTAGAATTCGACGGCATCGCGCCCCTGCCCGTGCAACACTCCCAGAAAACTGTCGCGCCAGCCGCTGAACGGAAAATAAGCCATCGGCGCCGCCACTCCAATGTTAATTCCGATGTTACCGGCCGGCACTTCGTAGCGGAATTTTCTAGCCGCGGCGCCGCTGCTGGTGAAAATTGAAGCCATATTTCCAAATGGGCTGCGCGAAAGAGTCTCGATCCCTTCTTCCAATGTATCGGCGTGCACTAAGCTCAGCACGGGCCCGAAAATTTCGGTTGTGGAAAGAGCGCTCGCAGCCGGCACACCATCTAGCAGCGTCGGTTTCAGGAAGTTGCCGGCCGCCGCAGCCGAGCCGTTTCCACCGCGGCCATCGAGCAAGACCTTTGCGCCATCGTTCACGCCCGCTGCGATCAACCCTTCGATCCGTTTTTTGCTTTCCGCCGTGATCACCGGACCCATCTGCACGTCCTTATCCAGCCCATCCCCCACGCGGATCGCATCCGCAACCTTGGCAATTTGCTGCGTGAACTCTTTGCGCGCATCACCCACCGTCACCGCCACCGATACGGCCAGGCAGCGCTGCCCGGCGCAACCGAACGCGCTATCGCTCACAATACGCGTCGTGGTTTCCAAGTCTGCGTCCGGCAGAATCAGCACGTGATTTTTCGCGCCGCCCTGGCACTGCACTCTCTTTCCGAATTTCGCCGCCTGCGCGTAAATGTATTTCGCCACCGGCGACGAGCCCACAAAACTGATCGCCCGCACTTCCGGGTGTTCCAACAGCGCGTCCACTGCGATCTTGTCGCCGTGAATCAGGTTCAGCACTCCTGCGGGCAATTTCAGCCCCTCCATCAACTCGAAGGCGCGCTGCATCGTCAGCGGCACTTTTTCCGACGCCTTTAAAATAAAAGTATTTCCGCAGGCGATCGCATAAGGCAGAAACCAGAAGGGAATCATTGCCGGAAAATTAAACGGAGTGATCGCCGCCGTCACTCCCAGCGGCTGCCGTATCATCATCTCATCAATGCCGCAAGCCACGTCCTCGAGGTTGTATCCCTGCAGGAGCATCGGAATTCCGCAGGCGACTTCCACGTTCTCAATCGCTCGGCGCAATTCCGCGCGCGATTCGCCGACCGTCTTCCCGTTTTCCTGCGTGCATATTCGCGCGAGTTCCTCAACATGGTCTTCCAGCAACTGCTTCAGCTTGAACAAATATTGAATCCGGTCCTCGGGAGGTGTGCGGCGCCACGCCGGAAAAGCCGCCGCGGCGGCCGCCACCGCCGCGTTCGTGTCTTCCTTCGCCGCCATCGGCGCGCGCGCCAGCTTTTCTCCCGTCGCCGGATTCAGCACGTCGCGGTACTCGGCGGATGTGCGCCCGCTCCATTCTCCCCGATAGTAATGCTTCAGTTCGCGAATGCTGGCCATGTCGTATATCCCTCTCTCTCGCTCGACGCCCCCGCCAAAAATGCTCACAATTGACATCCGGGCGTTCCTTTGCCATAGTCTCAAAGCGGTTAGACAAATACAATGCCCGAGGGGCATAAGTGGTGGCTGCGCGCAACGGAGGAGAAAACTTGAGCGAGACCAGCTTTCTCGTCCATTCCCAAAACTTGCCGGAGCATTCCGCGGGCGAGCTCCTGTCGTTGCCGCGCCAGCAAGCCGGATGGGAATGGATGAGTCTCTTCGTCCGCCGTTTGCAGCCGGCTGAAGTCTATCGCACGCGCACCGATCACGAGGAAGCCGCCTTCGTTTTGCTCGGTGGGATCTGCCAGGTGGATTGGGGCCAAGGCCCCACGCGAATCGGAAAGCGCAAAAATGTTTTTGACGGTTTGCCGTACGCGCTCTATCTGCCCACCGGAAACCAGGCGGTTTTCACCGCGGAGACAACTTGTGAAATCGCGGAATGCCGCGCCCCCTCCAACGCCCGCCTGCAGCCCAAATTAATTACGCCCAGCGATGTCGTCAGTGGACTGCGCGGCGGCGGAAACGCCTCGCGCCAGATTGTGGACATCATCACGCCCGCTTTTCCAGCGGATAAGCTTATGGTGATTGAAGTTTATACGCCCGGCGGAAATTGGTCGAGCTATCCTCCGCACAAGCACGACGTGCACAATCCGCCTGCTGAAGTGGATCTGGACGAAATTTACTACTATCGTCTGCGCCAGCCGGATGGATTCGCCATGCAACATCTCTACTCCGGCAAACATGGCGCCGATCAAACCTTGAAGGTGAAAGACGGAGACACGGTGCTGGTGCACAGCGGCTTTCACCCGGTGGTCGCCGGACCAGGCTACGATGTTTACTATCTGAATTTTCTCGCAGGCTCCGCTCGGGCCTTGGCCGTCACCGAAGATCCGCAACACGTCTGGATTCGTTCCACCTGGAAGGACACCGACCCTCGTCTGCCGCTCGTGAGGGAATAGTCGCTTCGGAAAAGGAAAACCATGCGGATGTCCTGCGTCCGGAGCGATGGCGAACCCACAAACCAAGCAACAGAAGTTTCGCGGAGGCTTGCTTCTCCGCGCAGGCCTCGCACGGCAGCCATTTATTATAATCGCTTAGAATACGGCGCCGGGTTTTGCTGTTTCCACGCCGCTGCGCGCTCGTCCGTTCGTTCGCCGCTTGCGGATGCCAATCCGCCCAGCCGTGATCTCGCTCGAGCGCCGGGCCGAATCCCTGCGCACCGGGCTTTCCTTTCTGCGCCGCAAGTACGAGAATCGTGCCATAAGCAACTCCGGGGCGTCACACCATTCAGAAGGGGCATCGCGTAATGACGGTTCGTCTCACCGCGGCTCAAGCCACGATCGCGTTCCTCAAGAATCAGTACTCCGAGCGCGATGGCAGGCAACAGCGGTTCTTCGAAGGGTGCTTGGGAATTTTCGGCCACGGTAACGTGGCAGGTCTCGGTCAGGCGCTCGAGCAGGATCCCGGCTTGCGCTACTACCTTTTCCGCAACGAACAAGCCATGGTCCACGCCGCCACGGCTTTCGCCAAAACAAGTTTCCGCATCAGAGCGCTGGCCTGCACTTCTTCCATCGGACCCGGCGCAACGAACATGATCACGGGCGCGGCGACAGCCACGGTAAATCGCTTGCCCGTGTTGCTGCTGCCCGGCGATATTTTTGCGCGCCGCAATGTCGCTCCCGTGCTGCAGCAGCTCGAATCGTCTTCTACCCAGGATATTTCCGTAAACGATTGCTTCAAACCAGTCTCGCGCTACTGGGATCGCATTCAGCGCCCCGAGCAATTGCTAACCTCGCTTCCTGAAGCCATGCGCGTGCTCACCTCTCCCGCGGAAACTGGCGCTGTCACCATCGCTTTCCCCCAGGACGTCCAGGCCGAGGCCTTCGATTTCCCCGAACAGTTTTTCCAGAAGAAAGTTTGGATCATTCCCCGCAATCGCTGCGATCAAAGTCTCCTGCAGCGCGCCGCCGAATGGATTCGCGCTGCGAAGAAACCACTCATCGTCGCCGGCGGAGGCGTCCTCTACTCGCAAGGCACGGAAGCTCTCGCGCAATTCGCACAAGCGACCGGAATTCCAGTGTGCGAAACGCAAGCGGGCAAAGGCTCGCTGCCTTTTGACCATCCCCAGCAGCTCGGCGCCGTCGGCACCACCGGCACGCCCGGCGCCAATGTCGTCGCGCGCGAAGCCGACCTGATCCTGGGCATTGGCACGCGCTACAGCGATTTCACCAGCGCCTCAAAAACCGCGTTCCAGAATCCCGCCGTGCGCTTCATCAATATAAATGTCGCCGAGTTCGACGCCTATAAACACGCAGCTTTACCGCTCACCGGCGACGCGCGCCTGACAATCACAGAGTTGCAACAAGCCCTGGGCAAATTCGCCGTGGAAGAAAGTTATCGCGCCCAGATCAACGAATTCCGCGCCCGTTGGGAAAATGAAGTGGACCGCATCTACGGAATTCACCAGCCGCCGCCCATCACGCAAGGCGAAGTCATCGGCATCGTAAACAATTTCACGAAGCCTTCCGACATCGTGATCTGCGCAGCTGGCAGCCTGCCCGGAGACTTGCACAAACTCTGGCGCACCCGCCAGCCCGGTGGCTATCACATGGAATATGGCTTCTCCTGCATGGGCTACGAAATCGCCGGCGGCCTGGGCGCGAAAATGGCCGACCCCGCGCGCGAAGTGTACGTTCTCGTAGGCGACGGTTCTTACCTGATGATGTCGCAGGAAATCGTCACCTCGCTTCAGGAAGGCTTCAAAATCAACATCATCCTCCTCGATAATCACGGCTTCTCCAGCATCGGCGGACTCAGCCGCGCCTGCGGCAATGAAGGCATGGGCACGAACTATCGCCATCGTCGGGGCGGTAAGTACGATGGCGAGGTGGTTTTCGTGGATTTCGCCGCGAACGCCGCCAGCCTCGGCGCATGGACCGCGCGCGCGAAAACCGCCGACGAACTAAAAGCATCTCTGGCTGCCGCCCGCGAACAAAAGCGCACCTCGGTAGTCGTCATCGAAACTTCCTACGACCAAAGAGTTCCCGGCTACGAATCCTGGTGGGACGTGCCCATCGCTGAAGTTTCCGAACGCGATGCCGTCAAGGCCGCGCGCCGCAATTACGAAGAAGCGCGCAAGAAGGAACGGTTTTTCTTTTAATTGTCTTTTACAAACATTTTCACCGCAAAGTATTTCGTTTAGTCGTCACAAAAGTTTCCTTTGAAACTCGGGGCGCAGAGAGGCAAGGGTGCAAACAACCGCAGGAGTGGGCGCAGCGCAAACCGCAGCACCCAGGAAACCTCACCTCAAGCGCGCGTTGGGTCTCTGGGACCTGATCTATTACGGCATCATTCTCACCTCGCCCATCGCCGCCGTCCCGCTTTTCGGTGAAGGCCAGGTTCTCTCGCACGGTCACACCGTAGCCACGCTGCTGATCGCGATGGTCGCGATGTCCGTCACCGCCATTAGCTTCGGCCGCATGGCCAGCGTCTATCCTTCCGCAGGTTCGGTGTATACCTACATCAGCCGCGAACTGAATCCGCACTTCGGCTTCGTCGTCGGCTGGGCCATGTTTCTGGAATATCTTTTCCAGCCCATCCAGAACGCTCTTTACGCCGTGCTTGCCATTCAACGCATGACGCCGCGCGTCCCCTTCGCAATTTTGGCGGCCGTCACCGTAGGCTTCATCACCATCCTCACCGTGCAGGGAATTAAATTCACCGCGCGCACCAACGAAGTTCTGCTCGGCTTCATGCTGCTCGTTACCACCGTGTTTCTGGTGGAATCTTTCCGCTTCATCGTGTTGCACCAACATATCGGCGGCCTGTTCTCCATGCATCCGATTTACAATCCGGCCACATTTGATATCCGCGCTGTCGCCGCCGGCACCTCGCTCGCCGCTCTGGTGTTCATCGGCTTCGATGGCGTCTCCATCCTCGCGGAAGAAGTGCACAATCCTAAACGCAACGTTCTGCTCGCATCCGTCCTCGTCGTCATCTTTACCGGACTCTTCAGCGGCCTGCAGGTCTATCTCGCGCAGCGCGTCTGGCCGGACTACACCACGCTGCTAAATCCGGAAACTGCATTCATGGACGTCGCCAGGATGGCCAGCGGCCCCGCGTTGTTCGCCGCGTACGGCGTGATGCTGCTCGTTTCTAGTATTGCTTGCGGCCTGGCAGGACACGTCGGCGCGTCGCGCCTGCTCTACAGCATGGGCCGTGACGACGTGCTGCCGAAAAAAATCTTCGGCTACCTCAGCCCCAAAAAAAGTAATCCGGTTTACAACGTCTGGATCGTCGGCGTCCTCGCCTACATCGGCGTGATCACCATTCCCTGGGAGCACGCCGCGGAAATTGTCACGTTCGGCGCACTGCTGGCCTTCATGGGCGTGAATCTTGCGGCCTTCCGCCATTTCTGGTTTTCGCGCGAAGCCATTGGGCATCGCAACTTTTTCGTGGACGCGTTTGTCCCCGGCTTCGGCTTCGTTTTTTGTTTTCTGCTGCTGATCAGCCTGCAAACCTGGACGAAATACGCCGGCCTCGCCTGGCTGATTGTGGGGATTCTCTACGGCGGCTACAAAACAAGGGGATTCACGCGCAGACCAAAAGTTATAGATTTCAGCGAGACGTAAACGGTGCCTCGAAAAAAAAGCGCACTAACGCAGATCCCGAACCACAGCGCTTTTCGCCTTTCCCGGCTCGAGGTCCAGCGATTGCCCGCGCGACACATGCAACGCAAACCCGCAAGATTCACGAATGCGCAATTCCGGCGGCAATTTCTTCACCGCAGCCTTGCTGCGATCGCCCGAAATGCGCCGAATCAGCAGTTCGGCCGCCTCAATTCCCAACTGGTGTTTGGGCAGCTCCACGGTCGTCAACCGCGGCCGAAAAACTCCCAGCCACGGATAATCGTCAAAGCTCACCAGCCCGAAATCCTCCGGGCAGCGCAATCCCATTTCCTCCGCCGCCTTCAGCAATCCAACGGTCATCAAATGGTTCGCCACATAAATTCCGTCGGGCCGGTGTGAAAGCAACGCATGCCCCGCGCGGAATCCAGATTCAATCCGGTAATCCCCTTCGATGTCCAGCTCGGGTTCGTAAGCCAGTCCTTCTGCTTTCAACGCGTCGCGAAAGCCTTCCCAGCGCGCTTGCGCATTGCTCACCTTGCGCGGCCCGCCAATCAATCCGATGCGTCGCCGGCCCGAACGCGCCAGGTGGCACACCGCGTCATACGCGCCCTGGTAATCGTCGGTAATCACAGCGTCTTTCGTGAGCTTTGGATAAGTGCGCATCACCAGCACAAATGGAATGTTCACTTCTTTGATCATCTGTCGCAGCGAAGGACGAAAATCCTCCGCGGCTTTCGTCAGCAGGATTCCATCCACGCGCTTCGAGAGCAGCAGCTCGACCGATTTCTCTTCTTTCGCAAGACTGTCGTCGCTGTTGCACAGCAGCAAATTGTAGCCGTGCCTCTGCGCCGCATCCTCGGCGCCGCGCACCACCATCGGGAAAAACGGATTGGCAATATCCGGCACGATCATTCCAATGGTATGCGTCCGCTGATTCGCCAGGCTTCGCGCAATCAGGTTAGGCCGGTAGTTCAGCTTGCGAATGGCCGCTTCCACACGTTTGCGCAGCTTCTCGCCCACGTGGCTCTTGTGATTCACCACCGCGGAAACCGTAAACACGGAAACGCGCGACAATTTCGCAACATCATAGATGCTCGCGGTCTTGCCCGATTTTTTTCGCCCCGTATTTTTCACGGCAGTCATCCGTATCACTCTTGTATCAAAATAGCCCGCACCGCACCACATCGCTGGCAAATCCGCGCAGCACCGCTCGCCGCGCGCCGATCAGTAGTTTATGACAAGCGGCCGCTGTTTTCCGGCCGAGTTATAAATTGACTCAAGAATTACCATATCACGATGGCCCTGCACGCCATCGCTTTCCACCGGACGCCGGTTCTGAATCGCCGAAGCAAGCTCGTTTATCTCCGTCCCGAATTCGTCCACGATCGCGAACTTCCGGTCAAACGCGCGCTTCCCGATCTTGCCCGTCAGCCGCCGCACCTCATCGAATGGAAACGCAGGAGTTAGCGACGCCCAGCCCTTCGTCCCCTGCACGTATATTAAGGATGACAAAACCGCGCCGTACGATGTGCTCCCCTGTACTACCAGGCCGCTGGGAAACTGCAAGCGGAATGAAATCCCTTCCTCCACGTCCCAGAATGTCACCGTGTCGCGCGCCCAGCTCTGCGCGCTCACTTCCACCGGATCTTCCTCCACCAGCCAGCGCGTGGTGTTCACGCAATAAACGCCCAAATCCATCAGCGGCCCGCCACCCGCCAGATGCGAATCCACCAACCACGGCAGCGACTTGCCCGGCGAATATAACTCACTGAACGCCGTGTGTATCACGTCGATCCGGCCAAGATCTCCATTCTGAATCAATTGTTTCAAGTAAAGTGTGCTGGGTTCGAAATATTTCCGGTACGCGGTCATCAACAGCACGCGGTTTCGCCGGCAAGCTTCCACCATCCGCGCAGCTTGTTCGGCGGTGGCGGCCAGAGGCTTCTCGCACAACACATGTTTGCCGGCTTGCGCTGCCCGCACTGTGAAAGATTCATGCAGGCCATTCGGAGTGGCCACGAAGACGGCGTCTACTTCAGGATTCGCGAGGCAGGCTGCGTATTCTTTGTTGCTGTAATGCGCGTCGGCTTTGAATCTGCGTGCCACCCGCGCGGCCTTGTCCTTATCTCTGCTGACGACCGCCACCAGTTTTGCGTTCTTGCACTTCGCGAAGCTCGGCAGGACAAATCCTTGCGCGATGGTTCCGAGGCCTACTACTGCGAACCCAACTTTTTTACCTACACCCATTGAATGGAAATCTCCAGAGAGTGTGAAACGCCCGCGCCGGATGTTTTTTGCCCTGCCGCTCCGCCTAGCTCTCGCGATCCGCCCGCCCTAACCTCTGATTGCGAATCGCTTTGTGATCCAAACCGCGCAATTCTTCGCTCGCGCCCAACACTTTCTCGAGCGCATCCGCAATCGAGTCCACGTCCGCCACGCTGCCCACAAACAACTGATGCGGAAACCAAACCGCCTCGTGATAAGCCGCTCGATCCGCCTCCGGACACGAATACATATTCCTCAGATCCAGAGGCTTCTCGCGGCCCCAACTCAGGGCAGGGAAGTCCTCCGGCTTCAAAGGGAACAGCGAGCTCTTGTAAACAGGCTCGTAGAAAAGCCCATCGCACGGAATGCCTTCCAGTTGCAGCGCACCCACAAATGCCGCGCGCGGAATATCATTCGCCTTATCCGAAAAATATTTGAACATGAAGCCGTAAGGCGCAAGGCGCGTAATCCGCGGGTCGGGCTTCAGCATTTTGATGGCAGCCATTTTCTGCAATCGAGATTCGAAATGCTTCACGTTCTTTTCGCGCGTCGCAGCTTGCTGCGGCAGCCGCTCCAGTTGCGGACCCAGCACCGCCGCTTGCAACTCACTCAACCGATGATTGAATCCGATGATGCGGTGGTGATATTGGTCCGTCAGGCTCGCGCGCCCCGCGTTGATGTAGCTCTGCACCAGCTCCATATATTCCAGCGTGTTCGTGATCACCGCCCCGCCTTCACCGGACGTGATCAGCTTACTGGACTGAAAACTGAACGCTCCCAAATCTCCCATCGAGCCGGCGCCTTGCCCCTTCCACATCGCGCCATGCGCGTGCGCGCAATCTTCGATCACTTTTAAATTGTGCTTCTTGGCGATGCGCAAAATCTCGTCCATGTCCGCAAAGCGCATCCCCAGATGCACAGGCAGAATCGCCTTCGTCTTCGGCGTGATGGCCTGCTCGATCAGCTTCGTGTCCAGACAATATGTATCCGGGTCCACGTCCACGAATACCGGCACTGCATTCAGCAGCAGCACCGGCCCCACCGTTCCTTCCCACGTGTAGGCCGGCACAATCACTTCGTCGCCGGGACGAATCTGAATTGCCTTCAGGCACGCCTCGATCGCCACCGTTCCGGTGCTCACACACTGGCCGTACTTCGCGGTCTGGAACGCGGCGAATTTCTTGGCAAACGAATCCGCATACTTTCCGGGGAATGGCTGCCCGCCCCACCTCAAGCTGGTGAAGGCGTCTTCCAATGCCGCGAATTCCTCCCTCGTGGCGACAGGCCACGGCGTGAAAGGCGTCTTGCGTACAGGTTCGCCACCAGTAATCGCCAGTTTTCCCACGTGCGAATCTCCTGTGACAAAAATGGATTTAGCGGATGCTTCCTGCGTATGCAGATACGCACCCGCGACTGCGCTGCGTCACTACGCTTCCGGATTCGGAATCAAAATATCGCGCACCACCGCATCCAGATCGTGGCAAGCGGTGACAAACTGCCGCAAAGTCCGCCGCGTCGGCGCGAAAGAATCGAATTCCTCCACCGTCAACCCGTTCTCGGTATTTGCGCGCCGAAAATCCGCGAATTTCCTGGAAAGTTCCTCCACGATTTCCGCGCGCACTGGCTCGTCAATCCGCGAACGCACTTCGACGTCGCTCGCATTGAATCGCACCTGCCACGGAGACGGCGGCGAAATCACCATGTCTCCGCCAATAAATTCGCTCCAGTGCATATGATTGCGAAACGCCGCCGAAAGCAACCGGACGCGATAGCCCCTCTCGCGAAATATCTTGTAAGCCTTCTTCAACACCGCCACTCCAGCCCATTCCAGATATCCCGGATCGATCGCGATATTTTCTCTCTCCATCACGACCTTTAGCCAATCGTCCAGACGTCCCACCATCAACGTGCAAACCGGCCCCATGCTCGCGATTTCCTTGCCTTCTTTCGCGCGCCGTTGCAATCCGCGCTCCACCGCTTCAGCCACGGCGATGCACTGCGGCAAAGTGAACGACACAGTCGCGTTGATGCTCACTCCGCGATACGTAGCCTCTTCGATCGCCGGAATTCCCGCGCGCGTCACTGGAATTTTTACAATCATGTTCGGCGCAAGCGCGCTGAATTCCATCGCCTGCTTCACAATCGCCTGGCTGTCGCGAAAAAGCCGCGGGTCGGTCTGAATCGAAAGCCTGCCGTTCTTGCCGTGCTGCGCATCGAAGATCGGCTTCAGTAATGCGGCGGCACGGACGGAAATTTCGCGCACCACTTGCCACGCGATCTCATCTTCAGTAGCGGTAGGCAACTCCCTGATCAACTCCTGTATGCGCCCCTTCCAGAAACTCATCTCCTTTTTCAGTACGCCCACCACAATCACGGGATTGCACGTCGCGCCCACCGCGCCGTGCTCGATCGAGTACGTCAGCTCTTCGATGGAAGCGGAATCGTTCCACAAACAGGTGGGTGTGGTCTGCGTCATTTTGTGCAGGGGGCTTTTGTAAGCAGTTTCAGTGGAGCGCGTCATGTTTTCCGTCCCATCGCTGAATCTTGTTACCGCCGAGAGTCGCGCGTCACGATGCCGCCCGCACATCCGCGAGCGCCACCTCAATCGGTTTCGCCTGCGTGTGCGATTTTTCCGCCGCCACCGCGATCGCCAGCGCCTTCAGTCCGTCGTCGCCGGTGACCCGCGGCGCAAGATCGTGCAGCATGTTGTGGACAAAATCGCGCACCTCGGCCAGATAAGCATCCGCAAACCGCGTCAGAAAATGATCGGCCAAGCTCCGCTCGCCGCCCCTCGCCGACAGAAAAACAGCCGGCGCGTGTTGCAAGCTGCCGACAAAAATCGAGCCCTTCGATCCGATGATCTCCGTGCGCACGTCGTATCCGTAAACCGCCTGGGAATGCGACTCGATATTTCCGATCGCGCCGCGCCGGTACGTCAGGTTCACTACGCTCGCCACCACGTCTCCAAACTTCGCCAGTTCCGGCCGGATCGCCGTCGTCGTGTACGCGTGCACCGCGCTCACTTCGTCCTGCATCATCCAGCGCGCCAAATCGAAATCGTGAATCGTGTTCGTGTAAAAAAGCATTCCGTTGATGCGCGACTCGTAAGCCGCGATCGGCCCGGCTTCCTTGTCGCGCCCCAACGATTTGAAAATCACTGGAACGCCAATTTCGCCGGCTGCAATTCGTTTCATCGCCGCCGCATAAGCGGGATCGTAGCGGCGCATGAATCCAACCTGCAATCGCCGCCCTGATTTAGCCACCGTATCAATCGCCGCGCGCGCATCCGCCAAATTCAGTGCCAGCGGCTTCTCGCACAGCACGTCTTTCCCCGCGCGCACCGCCGTCTGCACGGCCTGCGCGTGAAACTTATCAGGCGTCGCGATTAGCACCACGTCCAGATCCTTGCGTTCCAGCATCGCGTCGAGGCTGCTATACCAATTTTCGACTTCCAATTCCTCCGCCACCACGCGCGCGCGCTCCGCGGACGCATCCGCAATCGCCACCAGCCGCGCCTCCGGAACCAGACGCCGCAGATTCTCCGCGTGCCGCTTGCCCATCTCTCCAACGCCCAGCACTCCAACTCCCAGCTTACGCATCCGCACTTCTCCCCAGGGAACTTGGCCTCTTGTTCACGATAAAGCCGCCGCAAATCTAAATTGCCAACTCAGCGCCTAACGCGCTCCAGCCGCCACTCCCAGATCCTTCACCACTCCACGCAAATATCGCAAACTCGCCGCCACGCTCTGCGCCGGCGGAATCGGGGTCGCGCCGAATTTCACATCCTGCTCCACCACCGACCATCCCGAATACCCATTCTTCACCAGCGTCCGGAAAAACGCCGGAAAATCAATGTTGCCTTGCCCAATCACCGTGAAGACCTTGTGCTCAATCGCTTCTTCAAACGTCCACTCGTTCCGCCGCGCCTCCTCCAGCACTGCCGTGTTGCAATCCTTAATATGCACGAAACGCAGCTTGCTCTTGTATTTCTCTGCCTCTTTGACCGAATCGCCGTAGCCATAAACGCAATGCCCCGTATCCAGGCACAAGCCCACATTCGTGTGCGAGGTCGCGTCGTAAAATCGCTCGCACTCTTCCGGCGTCTCCACATAAGTCGCCACGTGCGGATGAAACACCAAATCCAGTCCGAACTCGTTCGCGACTTTCTCCGCGTCCGCCACAATTGTTCCGATGTGCTTCCACTGCTGCGCGCTCAACCTAGGGCAGTCCTTGTCATAAGCGCGCCCGGAAAACGCATTGCGCTCGGGTGATTGGTCGTCCGCAATCACCAGGAACGGCGCTTTCAAAGTCGCCAGCAAATTGCCCACCTTGCGGATTCTTTCCATCACCGCTAGGCTCGCCGCCGGATCCGTCATTTTCACCGGTACAAAAGATGCCAGCAACTTCAGCTTGCGCTTTTCCAACTGCGGCTGAAGAATTTTCGGATCGGTGGGAAAAAATCCGTATGGCCCCAGCTCCGATCCCGTGTATCCCGCTTCCACCATTTCATCCAGCATCTTTTCGTAGGATTGCTCCCACGATGGCCCCGGATAATCCAGCACTCCCCAGCTATCCGGTGCCGAAGCAAATAGAAATCGCTCGCTGATTGCGCTCATGCTTTCCTCTTTTCCGGTAAAATTAAAATCATCGCGCTGAATTTGCCACGCCTACTCCACGGCTATCGCCACGGCTCCAGCACCACTTTCATTGACTCCGCTTCCACCGATTTCCTCATTGCAGCATCCACATCCCGTAATCCATACCGGTGCGTCACAAACTCCCGCAGCGGATAATTCTTCATGTAACGCGCCATCTGCCGCATGCTTGGCCCGTAAGCCGCCGGCTCTTCGCCGCCCACGCCCAAAATCCGCGCATTCTTCGCGCAGATATGCCGGTGCGGGCTGATCGGCACCTCGCCCAAATCCGAAAAATTCCCCGCTTCCACCAACAATCCGCCGACGCGCAACATTTCCAGCGCTTCTGGCACCGCTTCCGGCACTCCCGCGCATTCAATCAGCATGTCCGCGCCACGCCCGTGCGTCAAATCTTTCACCATCTGCAGGCGCTCGAGCCGCGACATGCTCCCGACGTTCACCGCATAGTCCGCGCCCAGCCGTTTCGCAAAATTCAAGCGGTACTCGGACTTATCCACCGCGATAATCGTCCCCGCGCCCAGCATGCGCGCCTTCATCAGAAAACACATCCCCAAAGGACCTACGCCCAGCACCACCACCGTGTCGTCGAACCGAAAAGACTCATTCGGAAACGCAGACATCTGTTTCGCGCGGTCCAGTCCCACCGACACCGCGAAAATTTCCGTCAGCACCGCCACTTCCGAAGGCAAATCGTCCGGCACCTTCACCAGAAAGCTTCCCGGCACCACATACAAGTACTGCGACCATCCGCCAAAAAGGTGTGGCGGATTCTTCGCGCTCAAATTGTTGCCATAATCCGTCGTCTTCTCGCAGCAGTAGTACGGAAAATCATGCCGGCAGTAGTAACACTCCCCGCACGCCACGTTCGCGCCCACCACCACGCGATCTCCCTCGCGCAGCTCGACGCCCTCGAAGTCCGCATACTTTCCGTCCCCACCAATCGCCGCAATCGTTCCGACATTCTCATGCCCCTGAATAATCGGAAATTCCAGCGGGCGGCCGCCGTACTGCATCGTGTAACCCTGAAACGTGTGCTTGTCCGTCCCGCAAATCCCGGACATTTCCATGCGAATCAGCACACAACCAGCAGCGGGCTCCGGCAAAGGGTATTCGCGTATCTCGTACTTCCCGGGTTTCACTAACGTCGCTGCCAGAACGCCTGGGGCCGGCATAAATGTGTGCTCTTTGCAGTGCCCGCATTCCCACGCGGACGTTCTTCTGCTTCCGAAGAAAACCGGACGGATGCGATCCGTCCGGTTTTCTTCGCATGTCGCTCTTCGCCCTGCGTCTTCGTCTGTTCGGTCTAGAAATTCAGTTTCAAAGAAAGCTGCCCGATGCGTGCCGGCAGAGTTCCAGGAACTTGGCCGAACGATGCGCTTCCCAAGAGCCCGCTTGGCGTTAAGAACTGCGTGTGATTGAAGATATTAAAAAACTCAGCCCGGAACTGCAGATCGAAGCGCTCCGTGATCTTGGTGTCTTTAAGCAACGCAAAATCCCACTGGTTAATCCCCGGCCCGTGGAAAAACCGCCGTCTCGCATCGCCCTCTGTGCCCAAAGCTGAGGAAGCAAACGACGTGGTAGCGAAGTATTGGCCGCCCGTATTTCGCGGGTTCTCTTTCACAACCGGCGCAACCTGATCGGGCGTGTCCACCGGCAGAGTAATCGGTCCGCCGAAGGAAGTGCCCAGCAACGACTGGTCGTCTGTTTCGACCAGCGTGACAGGCAGTCCCGTGGCAAATTTCGTTATTCCGCTGATGGCCCATCCGTGTGTCAGCTGCGTTGGGCCGCCCAACTTATCAACGGGCAGCGTGTAGTTGTAGCTCGCCACGAAATTGTTGGTGCTGTCAAAAGCGGAAAGCCCCCGGCTCAACCGGTGGTTGAAAGGATTGATCTGCTCGCCATACCCAGAGGAATCGTCGAACGATTTGCTGAGGGTATAACCAATCAGGGTCTGCAGACGTCCGGTCGTGTGCTTGTAGTTAACTTGCAGGGAATTGTAAGAGGAAGAGCCCGCCGTAATGAAATACGAATCGTTGCCGAACGGAACGATCGGTGTGCCACCCGGGAGCGTTGTGCCGGGGAAATTCAGTCGCGTGCCCGCCTGAAATCCGCCGCCCGGGAGAGCGTAAACTAGATTTTCATTCCCGGGGCCGCACGTTGTATTCGTCGTTCCCACCGCAATCGCGCCCTCGGCCGCAAGTTGCAGGCACAGCGCCGGGCTTCCCGGATTCGCAGACTCCGACGCGAGTAACCTGTGCGCCTGCGTGCCCACATAGCTCAAGGTCAACAAATCGGCGCTTGTAAACTGGTGTTCGATGGAGAGTTCATATTCTTCCGCGTAGGGCAGCCGGTTCTTATTGTAGAAGGCCGGCGAACTGCCGATCGTCCCGAAGGCGTTAAAGAACTCGGTTAAGTTGTCGTATGGGGGTCCGCTCGCGGGGTGACTCGCAGAAAAATGCAGCGGCGGCTGGGTCACAGGGAAAAAGTTTGTAATGGACGAGCCCGCGGAACGATTCGTAAACGGAGCCGCAAACGTCGGCTCACTCTGCCCCGTGAAGTTTCCGAATGGAGCGTCTCCGATTTCGTTGAAGTCCGTCGCGCCTTCGAACGTGCTGTAGAAAATGCCCCAACCCGCGCGGATGCTCGTTGTCCCGGATTTGCCCAGAATCTTGCCAAGCATTCCGTCGTAGTCTCCGAACGAATAGGCCAATCCCAACCGCGGAGCAAAGTTGTTCCAACGGGTGGGCGCCAGCGTGCTCGGAACACCTGGGTCACCCGGAAACACCCACCCTGTCGGTGAGCCGGGGAAAACAACCGATTGTTCCCCGGGAATCAAAGTTTGAATTTGGTTGTATTTTTCCTTCCATGGCGCGCTCACGTCGTACCGCAACCCATAATTGAACGTCAGATTCGATTTCACGCGCCAGCTATCTTGGGCATAAAACCCAAGATAAAAATTGCGCCCGTACGAAGGATACGATTGACCCTGCACGAATTGACTTGGCGCGCCCAGCAGAAAGTCCACAAAATCGCTGCCAGTTTCGCTGGCCTGGCCGTTGAAATTACTCCCAAAGAAGAAGTTCCCGTTCGACACGTTATCGATCAAGTCTTCTTCCAGTTGGTCGTAGTGATACTGTCCGCCGAACTTCAGCGTGTGCGTACCCACAATCCTGCTGTAGTTGTCCACGACCTGATAAATGTTATCGATCAGCCCGTTCGGACGGCTCGGCACCCCGATCACGAAGTCATTGAAATCAACTTCTGGGACGCCTTCCAGTGCAGGCACCAGTGGCACAATGCCCGGGGCGCCCGCCGCGCCGGAGGCAAATCCCAGGCTCGACAGCGTCACTCCCTTTCCACCCTGCGGTTGGTTGAACAACGTATCCAGGCGGAAATATCCCAGGCGGAATTCGTTTACCGATGCAGAGCTGAGCGTTTTCGTGGCCCCAAGATCTACGCTATACGTCTGCCCGTTCCCGGCTACGCTAAACCCGGGATAAACCGGAGCGTTTCCGGGCCAATAGGGACTGTTCTGGTTGAATTTGTCCCAGTAAAAATAAGCCGTCAGAAGCCCAAAACCGGTGTTGGCGTCTCCGCGCGCACTGAATTTGTTGTCGTTAAGATTTATTGCTCCCGCATTGGTGGTAAAAGTCGGCAGGCCCGCACTGTTTACTCCATTCGCTGGCAGTATGAACGGAAGCAATTTTGCCGAGATCGGATTGAAAGCCGTCGGCGATAACGACGCATTAGGCAGGACGCATTGGGCCGTGCTCGTGCAGCCCGGAAAATAATACTCCTCACCCGGCGTTACGGCGTACCCCAATTGCGTGCTCAATACCGATGCCCAGTTGCCCGCTCCCCCCCCGCTCTGTACCGTGGTGGGATTGCCGTGCGAATCCACTAAACTCGCCGCTACCGACGAAAGGTCTCCGCCTTCCAGCGCCGAAGTCGGAGCTCCGGTGATGCGTTGGGTTATGCCTTGAATTACCCGGTTTCCTTGATAGTCGGCAAAGAAGAAAATCTTGTCGCGTTTAATGGGGCCGCCGAAGGTGCCGCCGAACTGGTTCTGGTGATACGCGCCGCGTTGTCCCTGGTCGAAGTAGTTCGCGGCGTCGAAATCCGTATTGCGCACGAATTCGAAAAGATTTCCGTGGTAGCCGTTGGTGCCGGACTTGGTGACCACGTTAATCAAGCCGCCGCTATAGTTGCCGTACTCTGCGTCCGGATTGTTGGTCAGGATGCGAAACTCGTAGATCGAATCGAGGTTGGGAATCGCACCGGCGCCCGAAAATCCCATCTCCTGCACCAGCACTCCATTCAGGATGAAGCCATTTTCCGATTCGCGCATTCCATTTACCGAGACCGCGCCGGAATTCAAGTCGCCAGATACCAGCGGAGCAGCAAAGCCCGCCGAAATAAACGGACCGGCAAATGCTCCCGTCATCTGCGACGCGGTCTGCGCCACTCCAGGCTGCAAACTCAGCAAATCGGTATAGCTGCGCGTCACCAGCGGCACATCGGTCATCGTTTTGCCGGTGATCACCTCGCCCATCTGCGTGCTCTCGGTATCAACGTGCAAAGTGTCGCTCAAAACTTCCACTTTCTCGCTCGTCGAGCCAACCGCCAGTTTCACGTCAATCACCAGCGCCGAGTTCACATCCAGCACCAGTCCCGTCTGCGCGTAACCTTTGAATCCGTTTTGCTGCACGCTGATGGTGTAATTGCCTAGCGGCAGCGATTGGAAGGAATAGAAGCCCTGCGCGTTAGTGGTCAGCGTCGTAGCCACGCCCGTGTCCACGTTCGTCGCGCTTACCGTCGCTCCCGCGACTACCGCGCCGCTCGGATCAGTGACCGTTCCCGAAATGCTCGCGGTCACGCCGGCCAGCAGCCGTCCGCAAGTGAATAACGCCAATGCGAAAATCAAAACGCTCAGACATTTTCCAAATCGTGTGCTTCGCATTCCCCACCCCCCAAGATTTGTTAGCGCTCGTTCGAATCGGACCCTGCCAGCCGGCGAATCTTCGGCTTGTCCCCCTGCGATTCCTTCTTCGTTCTTGCGAGCGAAAGCGTTAAAACAGTCTAACCGGTTATTCCTTGAAGAGGCTTATAGTGTAGCCTCTATCCTTTGTCAAGATGTTTCGCGGCAGCGTTACAGGCGCTCGCTTGCGGAACGCGCGAAGACAAGTCCATAAATATGCATCGTTCGGATCGTTCGTAAAATCACTCGCTTTCTGTGTTTCTTTCCTTCTTCTCCAGCGCTTCCGCCAATTCACACCCGATTTCCGCGGTTGCACGTGCAGCTCTCGCCAGTCGCCGAACCCAGGTTTGCGCACGGAATGGCCCGCTTCGCGTTCCAATACGATTTTCTCTCCACCGTCCGCAACGAGTGCCATATAACCGATTAGAAAAACGAATCGCGCCGCGCGGGCCGCTTCGGAGAAGCGCATTTGGGTGATACCGAAGAGTGGGTCACCCGCCGCGCCTGCAAAACTGCAGTGCGTCGAGTATTTTCAAAACTTTCTTGTGAAGTGAAGCCCCCGGCTAGTTTTCTTTTTTCAACTCGACCACCACAACCTCAATCGGCTTATCACCGGCGTTGACGTCGGCAGGCATCGTGTGCGGCGGGTTCGCGGGGAGCCAGTAAGCTTTGCCGGTTTCCCAGACGTGCGACTCAGCGGGGCCGTTCTGTTCGACGATCTTCATCGTCCCATCCGTCATCGCTACGAATACGCGTGGATGTTCGTGCCGGTGCATGGCGAGGGGCGCGTCTGGGAAGATGACGGACTTCCACACCTTCACGTCGTCGTTTTCAAATAATGGAATTCGCTGCGTCTGCGTGGACTGCTGGGACTGAACTGCGAAAAAAATCGAAGACGCGAAGAGCGCGCCAAGCAGGAACAGTTTCATGAAAGCCCCCGGCAGGGAATCGTAACACAACGACGCGCCCAATCCCGGTCGTGCTAGCTTCCGAAAATCCATTTGGGGGCAGCAGCTGGTTTGCACACGGCGGCAGCCTATTCAGCAGTCCGATGAAAATCAGAAAGAAGTGGTCGGGGCGAAAGGATTTGAACCTTCGACCTCCTGGTCCCGAACGGGAAGTCGGTGGACTCTAAAGCCTTGTAGGTGTCGCGCTTCCTAGCCCAGGCATCTTCAGAGCCCGCCCTCAGTTGTTACACATGTTCCACACGCTTTCACTGTGGGGGCCAATCGATTTCGGGGGCGTCGCAAACGCGCCGGTCCCCGACTGTAGTAGCACATCCGCGGAAAGCTCCGAAGCGTAGTGCCGCTGCCAGTTCGGTAGAAACTCACCGATTCAGCGCGATGTGGGGGCATTTGGAATGACCGGTGCGCTGATATGGTCGTCGCGGAGCAAGTTGAGGGCAAGAGCTTCCGCTGCGGGCTTTGTCCCAACCAGAATGCTGACTCGGTACAAGGTCCGGTCGCCGACTTGCGCGGGCGTAGTCAGCACAGGCAGGTGATATCGCCCAGAGAACCGGAGCGCCAAGAGGCTAGCCTCCGCTTTGTCGTATGAGCCGACTTGTACGGCAAAACGGAGAGGGGCTGCAAGAGTGGTAGTCGTGGCGACGGGAGCTGCGGGTTCGCCTGTCGAAGCTGCTGTTGCCCCTCCGGACTCGACGAATCTAAGAATTGAAGGGAACAACCAGAACGCCAGCAGCAGGAGACCGCTGGTGAGCGCGACTGTGCGTAAGGTCCAAGGCGTCTGCTGAGATTGTGCAAGTGGCCGGTAAGTGAGTTGGGCTGCAATTTGGCGATCGGCGCTTGGAGCAGGGCGAGCGGCGGCCGACAACGTCCCTGGAACGGTCCGAAGGCTCAGCTTAGCTACGACTTTCCGCACAGTTTCAGTGGCGATCACTTTGTGCGCTTCAGCGTGACCGAGACACAAAGCGTGGAAGCAGATGTTGTTGATGTTCCGCGGAATGCCGCCGCTAGATTCCGCAATCGCGGCCACCGCCTCGGGCATGAACAGCGGCTCACCACGATAGCCAGCTACCCTGAGCCGGTGACTGATATAGCGAGATGTTTCCTCGGGTGAAAGCGCTTCGAGACGGCTCAGGACCGCAATTCGCTGGCGCAATTGCGCCAAGTGCGGCTGTGCTAGCTTTTCCGCTAATTGAGGCTGGCCGGCCAGAACAATTTGCAGCAGTTTTGTGTGGGACGTTTCGAAATCCGACAGCAAACGGACCGTTTCCAGAACCGGATCTGCCAGGTTCTGCGCTTCGTCCACCACCAGAACGAAGCGCTTGCCGGCGAGCATCTCGGCAAACAGCATCTCGTTCAACTTGTTGTGCATGTCAACCAGGCCCACTCCTCGCGTATCGACGCCCAGCTCGCTCAGTAGATACTGAAAGAATTCACGCGAATCGCACTGAGTCTGGAACAGGTACGCGGCGCGCGCCGTATCGCGCAGTCCCTCCAGCACTTGATACAGGAGCGTCGTTTTGCCCATGCCCGGCTCCGCGATCATTGCCAGAAATCCCCGGCCGCCCAAGATCCCATCGGTGAGCGAGTCGAGCGCCTCGCAGTGCGTCCGGCTCGGATACAAAAAAGCAGGGTCGGGAGTGACACCGAACGGTTGCTGCTGCAACCGGTAGAAATCCAAAAACATGGGCACGGCCTCCTCTCTGCGGGCGCTCGGGACGAACGCCTGGAGGACTCCCAAAATTGCGGAGCCGGCATGACGCGTCACGCTACCAGCGCGTTCGTAGGAAGTGTTCGAATAGAGCGGGGCTGGGCGGTCCTTGCGCCTGTCTTCAATTCTCTGCGTCGCAATAGAGAGTTTGCTACAACCGGACGGCAGCATGCAAGGCCGCGTGAAGATGTCAGCACTTCAGGCAGGTTCGCAACGCTGAAGCGCTGCCATCGCGAACGAACGGGAGCGGTGGGCGGCACTTTTGGGAAACACGGCGAGTGTCACGGGCACAGCGCACGGTTGAACGAAGCCAAAAGTTTGGTCCACGAAAGTCGCCCGAAGTGTCACGGAAGCGCGGTGTTCGATTTGCGCTGGTAATGCTCTCATCGCGCCAGATTCGACCGCCTGCTGCCACGGCCCTTTCCTTATGGTCCGAGGGCCCTAGAGTCTTTGGCGAACGTCATGGCGGATATTAACGCAGGCGTACAAAAAGCGAAAGTCGGAATTCCACGCCTTAGAAGGTTCACCGATCGCGACCTAGTCTGCGAATTATCCTAGCGATAATACTGACAGCCGCCTGCCATAAGACTGACACCCAGTTCGTACAAGGTTTACAAGCGGAAGCTCTGACCCTGACTGGGAGGGAGCGAATATGCCGGGAATTCGAGCGCGCGGTGAAGAGATCCGGCGATTTCTTTTAGAGAGCGTAGATGAACATCCTGCGAAAGCAACGAAGATGGCGGGGGAGAAATTCAACATATCCCGCCAAACGGTCAACGCCCATTTGAGTCGATTGCGCGCAGAAGGTGTGCTCACCGAAACCGGCAAGACGAGCAATAAGCGCTACGATCTGCGAGTTCTAAAGGATTGGGACAAGACGTACCCACTGGAGTCCGGATTGACAGAAGACGCAGCCTGGGACGAGGTCGCTCCGGTTGTGGGCGAGCTTCCCGCAAACGTCTTGAGTATCTGGAACACTGGCTTGACGGAAATGTTCAACAACGCTCTAGAGCATTCCGCCGGTACATATGCGAGCGTTCGTGTACGAAAGACAGCAATCAACACTGAGGTAGCTGTCTTCGATGATAGAGTCGGAATTTTCCGGAAGATTCAACAAGCCTTAAACCTTCCTAGTGAGAGACATGCGATTTTGGAACTGTCAAAAGGGAAGTTCACTACAGATCCTTCAAATCATAGCGGCGAACGGATTTTCTTCACGTCGAGGATGTTCGACAAATTCGACATCCGGTCAGGCGAATTGTACTTTACGCACCAGAGTTCGAAGGAACTAGATTGGCTTATCGAGGACGATAGAACCGGTAACGGAACGGCGGTCTGGATGAAACTGGATAACGCCTCGACTCCAAATCCGGCGGACGTTTACGCCAAATTTTCCGTTGACGACTACCAATTCGACAAAACAGTCGTGCCGATAAAGTTGGCGCAGTTCGGGAGTCAACGACTCGTCTCTCGATCTCAAGCTAACAGGGTTCTCGCGAGAATCAGCATCTTCAAAGTCGTAATTCTCGATTTCACCGGAGTCGTGGAAATTGGACAGGCATTCGCAGATGAAATTTTCCGGGTGTTCGCTGCGGCGCATCCGGAAGTTAAGCTCGACGTTGTAGGCGCGAATCTCGACATCACCAATATGATCACCCGTGCGCGGGGGACCAGACTGGCGGATCTAATGTCCTAGGAACAAACCAGTTATAAACCTGAAAGTGCTGACAAATGAAGCTGACATTCAAGAGTGAAAGGCGCGCACAACCATACCACCACCAGCATTGCGCATGCGCGCCACCTGCGAACAATCACTATGCGGGATTTGCACCGGCTACGGTCGAACAGTTCGAGAAGTTGTGGAAGACGGCGACGTAATAACAGCCTCTCATTCAATTTTGCCGCGACGCGAGCGCCCATGTCAGAGGCATTCCAAAATCCTGAGCGACGCAGAACTTTTATTCTGGGAATGGCCCGCCGATGATCGGATCGGAAACCAACACGTCAAATTCTTTCTTGCACGTTGTGCAGTTGACGGTCTGGTGATTCAACGCACTTCGTCCCGTTCGTACAAAGACATGAACAATCTGTTTCTGTTTGCAATGCTGGCAGTAAACCGGAATTTTTGACTTTTCCATACCTGATTGTATAACGCGTCCAGTACGAATTCATCAACTACCTGTCTCGCCGCCAAAGATGACGTGCTACAAGCCGCGTACAGAGCAAATCCTAGCTTCCTGCGGAAGCACGCCCGGTCACGATATCGGGATCATTCCAGATTGCGATGAGCGTCAAGACAGTGACAAAAACCACGATCAAACCAATCGACCTCCGATGAGTATTTGGGCTTTCCATATCCTTCTCCTCAGGCTGGGGGGCTGGGCGGGAACCGTAGAACCATCGACGCGCGGCAGATGCTTTCTATTCACGCTTCGCGTCCCGGCGGATCTTTTGTTATCTGGAAACGCGCTCGACTATGAGGCCTTTTTCTTGGGAGTAAATCAGATAGTGCCCAGGACCAATAACAGCCAAACGAGCGATCCGATTCCTCGCTTGTTCCAGGCCTTCAACGGCCACTATCCAAATCGAAGTTCCATTTCTGAGCTGTTTGAAAATATCAAATTTAGACGCCATTTTGAGCCTCCAGCCTGACTAAGTTCATCTTCACGAGGACACTTTCAAGGTTAAGCTGTGCATCTCGACCTCCACACGGGCCAAAAATTGTCCCAATGTAATCAGCCCTTTGGCGATTGCTGGCGACTATTGCGCTAGCCATGACGAGCAATTTCTTCGGGTGACTCGACTCTTTGGCGTACCATCCCGAGATGTGTTCACAACGGTACAGATTTCGACTGTGCCTCTCGCTAATCTGAGGTCCACCCAGAATTCTCGTAACGGAGGCAACCCGCATGAAAGTACTCGGCGTCATCAGCGCAACGGCCCTGTTTTTGCTTCTCGCAGCGACTATTCCTACGTTCGCGCAGGAAGAGCACCAGGAAGACGGCGCTAAGCCAGCGCAGCATGAGGAAGAGGCTAAACCCGCTCCGAAGCAGGAACAAACCAAACCACAGAAACAAGCAGAGCAGCCAAAGACTGCAAAGCAGGAAGAAGCCAAACCACAGAAACAGGAACAGCAAGCAAAGCCCGCAAAGCAGGAAGAAGCCAAACCTCAGAGGCAGGAACAGCAGGCCAAGAGTCAGCAAACCGAAGAGAAAAATCAGCATCCACAAGAAGCCAAAGGTCAACCGCAACAATCACAGGGCAAGTTCGCGCGCAACGGTCAGAAAGACAGCTCCGGGCACGTATATAGCGAAAGTCACTTTGGTCCAAACCATCATGCTCGCTTTGAGGCAAATGGCGGGCGCGAGTACAACGGACGCCGCGAGTACTCCTACGGCGGCTATTGGTTCTATGCAGGATCATATCCAGCGTGGTTTTACCAGCAGGACGTGTACTTCATCATGGGAGCGGATGGGCTGTGGTATGCAGTGGCATCCGGCAATCCTTCTCTGACTTTCCAAGTCAATATCGGGTGACGCGAACCCGAGCATCGCGCTGTCGGTGTAGGCGATCGTGCGAGCCGCGGCGAGACGAGAACGCATGACGGAATTTCCGGGCGGGGACTTCGCGTGCGTTCTCGCCCTACCGTCGCTGAACTGCGCGTCTATGTCTCGAAGGAAACGTTCGAAAGCTTTGCTTTGTTGTCCCTCGAACGGACGCAAGTCCCAAGTTTCGCCAACGGCGTCTTCGGTTCGTATGGCTGTCTTTTTGAATTCCTCGGATGTCATATCACACTCCGCCTCGGATGCGAGCGGCCCCGAACCTCAGCCATTTCCGCTGATTGCCAGCACCAGTTTCTTGACGACCGTTTGAATGCCGTCTGCCGAATTGGCCGCGATATGATCGGCAAGCGTTATCGAATGTTTGCGAACGTCTACCAGCGAGACGTTGTGCCACACCGGAAGAATAATTCTGCGTTCATCAGTTTCTTGTGCAACTAAACCGGCTAATTCCCGTTGCGGCCACTGTTTCTTGAAAAATGACGGGCTAACAACAACCAATCCGAATCTGGACGACGCTAATCCTCTATCGATCGAGCTTCGAAGTCCGTCGGCTACGCGCAATGTGAATTCGTCGTACCAAACTCGCAAGCCGTCCACTCGTAGCGCCTCAGCAAGCGGCCGCACAAAGCTGGCTTTGTCTTCACTCGCATG
>Ga0209275_10000113_pt1 | contig 25997 bp, 18 predicted proteins | sample HubBroMetageREF2_FD_188344 | JGI IMG/M metagenome (GOLD analysis project Ga0209275, IMG submission 188344) | Reference soil microbial communities from the Hubbard Brook experimental Forest, New Hampshire, USA - Hubbard Brook CCASE Soil... | ecosystem: Environmental > Terrestrial > Soil >... | reverse complement strand
CGGCGATGACCACGGCTGTGAGACCGCTGGCGCCGAGCGTGCGCACGGCGAGCAGCGCGACGGTCACATACACCGCTCCCAAAAGGCCGCCGACGAGCGCCCACCACGGCACTTTCCCGACCCGGCCGAGGTTGCCGAGCCCGCCGTGCACGAACACGACGATCGCCAGCAGTACGGCGGTGCCCACGAGAAACGAGAAGCTGGCCGCCTGCACGCTGCCTACGGTCTTGCCGAGACGCGAGTTGATCGGCGCCTGCATTCCCACGAGGCACCCTGCCCCAACCCCGACCAGCACGGCAAGACCCCGGCTCACGAGTCGCTCACTTCGCCTGAAGCCACGTGCGGCCCGCGCCGATGTCGACGTCCAGAGGTGGCTCGCGCTGGTCCCACACGCCGACCATCTCGCGCAAGATCAGCTTGCGCGCGTCAGCCTCCTCGCCGGGCGGACCTTCGAACAGCAGCTCGTCGTGAATCGTCAGCAACAGGCGCGTCTTCAGCGCAGACTCCGCCAGCGCGCGGTGGCAGCGCACCATCGCAAGCTTGATGATGTCCGCCGCGGTTCCCTGGATGACGGTGTTGACGGCCAGGCGCTCGCCGAGCGTGCGTACCTGGTAGTTGCGAGCACGCAGCTCGGGGATCTGTCGGCGTCGCCCCCAGAGGGTCGTCACGTGGCCCTGCTCCTTGGCCTGCTCAACCGTCGCTGCCATGAACTCCGCGACGCGCGGGAAGCGCTCTAGGTAGGCGTCGATGAACTCCTTGGCCTCCGCCCGCGGTATGTTCAGGCGGTCGGCGAGCCCGTAGTCGGAGAGCCCGTAGACGATCCCGTAATTGATCATCTTCGCCTTTGAGCGCATGCCTGGATCGATCGTGTCCGCCTCCACGCCGAACACGCGCGATGCCGTCGCCGTGTGTACGTCCTCGCCGCGCTCGAAGATCTCCATCAGCACCGGCTCCTCGGCGGCGTGCGCGAGCACACGCAGCTCGATCTGGGAGTAGTCGGATGAGATCAGCACGCTGCCCTCCCCTGCCTCGAAGCAACCGCGAACCTCCCGCCCAAGCGGCGTACGAATCGGAACGTTCTGCATGTTCGGGTTGGTGCTCGACAGGCGCCCCGTCTGCGCGACCGCCTGCAAGAACGTGGTGTGGATACGCGAGCGCTCGTCGACGAGCTCGGGTAGCACGTCGAGATAGGTCTTGATCAGCGTCGAGAGCTCGCGCCAGCGCTCGATCTTGGGGACGATCTCATGCTCCGAGCGGATCGCTTGCAATACGCGCGCGTCAGTCGAGAACCCGGTCTTGCCGCGGCGCTTGCGCGACAGCCCCAGCTTCTCGAAGAGGATCTCCCCCAGCTGTTGCGGCGAGGCGATCAGGAACTCATCCCCGGCAAGCTCGAATATCTCTCTTTCGAGCCCGTCGATCTCGGTGCGTACGCGCTCGGTGATCTCCGCTAGGCGCTCGAGGTCTAGCCGCACCCCCAGTAGCTCCATCTCGCGTAGCACCGGCACCAGCGGCAGCTCGATCTCGTGCATCACCCGCTCTAGCTCGCGTTCTGCGATCTGCTCGCGCTGCCAGTCGGCGAGTACGCCCAGCAGCACCGCCTCGGAGGCGAGCGGGTCCTCGATGTCGCTGATCAGGCCACGCTCCTCGCACAACTCCGCCAGTGGATAGCCGCGCCTGGCCGGCTCGAGCAGATAGGCGCCCAGCAGCGTGTCGTGCACGAGCTGCGCCGGCACAACACCCAGCGCCTTGGCGTCATGGGCTACGACCGGGCGCTCGCCCAACGCCGCGACGAACGCCTCCGGGCTCGCGCAGTCCCCCACCAGCACTTCCCCGTCCGCGGCTAGCGCGAAGCGCCACGGCGCGCCCTCGGCGAACAGCTCACCCTCAGCTGGCTCGTTGGCGCGCACGACCACGCATAGCTCGCTGTCGGCACTGCCAACGCGGGCGATGTCCGCCGTTGCTCCCGCGCGCACGCGCGCTGTCAGGCGCACCTGCGCGTCGGTCACCGGCGTCGCGAGATCAATGTCGCCGAGCGCTTCCTCCAGACGTCGCAGCGGGTCGCGCAGCTCGTACTGACGGAAGACCTCGCGAACGCGCGAGCGATCAGGCTCGCGCACCGCCTCGGCGGCGATGTCGAAGTCGACCGCCACATCGCGCTGGACGGTGGCCAAGCGCTTGGACACGCGCGCATCCTCGGCGTGCTCGAGCAGGTTCTGTTTGCGCTTGGCTCCTTTGATCTGATCGATGTGAGCGAGCACATCCTCGAGTGGGCCAAAGCTCTGGATCAACTCGCTGGCGGTCTTGTCACCGATGCCAGGAACGCCGGGGATGTTGTCGGAGGTGTCGCCCTTCAGGCCGTAAAAGTCGGGGATCAACTCCGGCGGTATGCCGTAGCGGTCGATCACCGCCTGACGGTCATAGATCTTCGTCTCGGTGATCCCGCGTGCGGTAGCCATCACCTTGACCAGCCCCCGATCGTCGATCAGCTGGAAGACGTCGCGATCACCGGTAACGATCATCACGGATACGGGCGGGCTGGCCGCCAAGGCGCGATCGACGAGCGAGGCGATCACGTCGTCGGCCTCGTAGCCCTCGACACGCACGTTGCGGTAGCCGAATGCCGCCACCAGCGGTTCCATCGCCGGCCACTGCTGCTTGAGCAGGTCTGGGCGCGAGCGCCGCTGTGCCTTGTAGTCGGCGAACATCTCCGTCCGGCCCGACGTGCCAGCGTCCCATGCGACGACTGTGGGGCACACGCCGTACTCGGTGACGATCTTCACGAGCATCGAGGCGAACCCAAAGATGGCGTTGGTGGGTACGCCCGTCGACGTCGCGATCGACTCGGGCAATGCGAAGAAGGCACGGTAGACGAGGCTTGGGCCGTCGATCAGGAACAACCGCTGCGCGCCGGCGGGGTCAGGCGCGGCTCCGCGCGCGCCGCCGTCGGCGCTCGGACTGGCGGCGGCTGTGGTGTTGGTGGGCACGCCTGAGCACTCTACGAGCCGCGGCGCTGGATCGCCCGCCCGAGCCACGGGCAAGTGTTCCCCACCGCATACCTCCTAACATCCCGTCCCGCCAACGACCGAGGAGCCCACCAGTGAGCGCGACCCCAAGCGCCCAGTACCGTCTCACGATCCGTGTCAAGCTCGATGACTCCCAGGGCATCCTTGGGCAGGTGACGAGCACCATCGGCGAGGCCGGAGGGATCGTGGGCGCAGTCGACTTGGTGGAGGTCGACGGCAGCCACAGCCTGCGTGACGTGGTCGTGGACGCGTCCGGTAGGGACCACTGGGATCGGATCCTGCAGGCGATTGACGCGATCGAGGGCGCCGAGGTGATCGACACCACCGACCGTACGTTCCAGCTGCATATCGGCGGCAAGATCGAACAGCACAACAAGCATCCGCTGAAGAGCCGCGACGACCTCTCGATGGCCTACACCCCGGGTGTGGCGAGGGTTTGCCTGGCGATCGCCGACGACGAAGACAAGGCTTTCCAGTACACGATCAAGCGCAACACGGTGGCGGTCGTCTCTGACGGCACCGCGGTGCTCGGCCTCGGCGACATCGGCCCCCGGGCAGCGATGCCCGTGATGGAGGGCAAGTGCTGCCTGTTCAAGGAGTTCGCCGGCGTCGACGCCTTCCCGATCTGCCTCGACAGCACCGACACCGAGGAGATCGTGCGCACGGTCAAGCTGATGGCTCCGGGATTGGGTGGCATCAACCTCGAGGACATTTCGGCGCCGCGCTGTTTCGAGATCGAGGACCAGCTCAAGCAGCAGCTCGACATACCCGTCTTCCACGACGACCAGCACGGCACCGCGGTGGTCGTGCTGGCGGCGCTGCTGAACGCGGTCAAGCTCACCGGGCGGCACCTGGACGAGACGAACGTGCTGATCATCGGCCTTGGCGCCGCCGGGATCGCGGTCGCCAAGATCCTGCTCGCCGCCGGTGTGCGCCAGATCATCGGAGCTGACTCGCGCGGAGTCGTGCACAAGCGACGCGAGGACTACCTGGACGGGTCGATGAACAAGATCAAGCGCTGGTTCGCCGAGGCGACCAATCCGGAGTGCCGCGCGGGTACGCCCGCAGACGTGATCGATGGCGCCGATCTGCTGATCGGGGTCTCCGGGGCACGCGCGCTGCCCGCGCAGGCGCTGGCGCGGATGAACAAGGACGCGATGGTGTTCGCGATGGCCAACCCCAACCCCGAGGTCAACCCCGAGGAGGCAGCGCCTTTCGTGCGCATCATGGCGACGGGCCGCTCCGACTACCCCAACCAGATCAACAACGTGCTGTGCTTCCCCGGCATCTTCCGCGGGGCGCTGGACGTGCGCGCACCCGCGATCACCGAGGAGATGAAGATGGCGGCCGCCGACGCGATCGCTGCGATCGTCGATGAGAGCGAGCTGCGCGAGGACTACATCATCCCGTCGGTGTTCAACCGCGACGTCGCCCCCGCGGTAGCTGCGGCGGTCGCCGAGCAGGCACGTGCCACAGGCGCCGCGAGGGCCGGCCAGCAGGTCGGCTTCGCGCAAGGCGACACCGTCAGCGGCACTGGCCAACAGGTGGTCGACGGGCGCTTGTGAGAGGCTGAGGCGATGTGCGCTCTGCGCGTGACCGTCACCGGAGCGACGGGCTTGATCGGCTCCTCGCTCGTGGCATCGCTGCTCGAGCGCGGAGCGCAGGTGACAGTTCTCACGCGCGATCCCACGCGCGCACGGGCCCGTCTCGGCGAGGTCGATGCGGTTGCCTGGGATCCGATGCGCGAACCAGCACCGGCGCAGGCACTGATAGGCCGCAACGCGGTGCTACACCTTGCGGGCGAGCCGGTCGCGCAGCGGTGGGGCGCGAAGGCCAAGCAGGCGATCCGCGAGAGCCGCACGATCGGCACAGGCAACCTCGTCGAGGGCCTGGCGAGCGTGGCGGCGGCGGACGGCGGCGAACGGCCACGTACGCTGATCAGCTCCTCGGCGATCGGCTACTACGGAGCGCACGGCGAGGAGCCGCTCGACGAGGACACCCCACCGGGCGATGACTTCCTCGCAGAGGTATGCGTAGCGTGGGAGGCAGCCGCGGCCGCGAGCGAGCGGCTGGGCATACGCGTCGTGCAGGTGCGCACGGGTGTGGTGCTGGATCGCGCGGGCGGGGCACTCGGGAAGATGCTGCCTGCGTTTCGTCTCGGCGTCGGCGGCCCGGTCGCGGGGGGCTATCAATACATGTCGTGGATCCACGCTCAGGACGTCGTCGGGATGATGCTTGCCGCCCTGGCAGACGAGCGCTGGAGCGGGCCGATCAATGCCACGGCGCCGGAGCCAGTCACCAACCGCCAGTTCTCGAAGCTGCTGGGACGGGTGCTCAGACGTCCGTCGCTGCTGCCCGTGCCGGGGGTGGCGCTGCGCGCGATGTACGGAGAGATGGCGGAGATCGTCACGAGCGGCGCGCGCGTGCTGCCTGCAAAGCCGCTTGTGCTCGGCTACGAGTTCGCCCATCCGCAGCTCCAAGAGGCGCTGAGCTCGGCGATCGCCGCGCAGTAGCGCCGGGCCGGCACGGCAGGCGGTCCTCGTGAGAGCCGCGTCGGCCGATGTCGTCGCTTGACCCTTCAGACTGGAGCGGCGATGCGCGCCGCGCGCCCCACAGGGCGGTTTTCGGTCTCGATGATCACGCGGCAGGGCCGCTTGCTGAGCAGGTAGGCGGCAGTTGGTCCGATGCGCTGCTCGCCGGCGGGAGCATGGATCGCCGACCAGTAGATGACGTCCGAGTGGACCCGTTCGGCTTCCTCGACCAGCGCCGCGCCGGGGTTACGCGTGCGGATCAGGCCCGTATGGATCTTGATGCCCAGGCGCCTGGACTGGATGCGTGCGCTCTCGAGTACAGATCGGCCATGGGCCTCCTCCTCCTCCAGGCCCGACTCGAGCGAGAGCTGGCTGGGCACAGGCAGTACGTAGATCGCATAGACGACGCCTTCGGAACCGATTAGCTTGGCCGCGCTGCTCAGCGCGGAGGCACTGACGTCATCGCCGAAGATCGGCACCAGCGCGGTCTTGTACTCGAGCTCCTCGAAGTCCGCTGGGCGCGCGGCGCGTTCGATCTTGTAGCTCTTGCGCGGATCGAGGCCCTGGCGTTTGCGGTAGTAGAAGTAGCCGCCCATGCCGATCACCATCCACGGGATGCCGACGATCTTCGCCTCGGTATGCAGCACGGTCACCGCGACCCACGCGGCGGCCGTACCGATGCCGCCGATCACCGCCGCCATCGGGATCACCGAGCCTTTGATGCGCACGCCCCACGGAGTGCGGTAGGGGCGCTCGCGGTCGGGATCGCTGATGCGCAGCCTCACGATCGCCGCATGCGCCGTCGTGAACGACAGCATTGCGCCGAACGAGTACAGGTTGCCGAGAACTTCGGTGTTGCCGTAGATGATCAGCGTGCTGGCCAGCATCGAGAAGAAGATCAATGTGAACCACGGCGTGCGGTACTTGGCGTGCAGCTGGGAGAACAGCTGGGGCAGCTGACGGTGCTCGGACAGCGACCAGGACAGACGCGAGATGCCGATCATGCCCGCGTTGGTTGCGATGAACAGGATCGTGGCGGCGAGGATCCCGAGGTAGTACTTGGCCAATTTCAGGACGGTGCCATGCAGGCCCAGGTGTTCGACAACGCCGAGCATCGGGTCGTTTTCAAAGAAACCGCCGAGCGATGTCGCATAGCCTGGTGTGGAGAAGGATTGTTTGAGCTCGGGGCTGTAGCCGACGCCGTGGTGCAGGATCGGCAGCGCTGACAACGCCACCACCGAGATGCCCGCGTACACGCCGAGCACCGCGAGCACCACGAGGTTGACCGCCTTTGGCACCTGTTTACCCGGGTCCTTGGACTCCTCGGCCATGTTCGCCACCGTCTCGATGCCCGTGTAAGCGAGCATCGCCAGCGATAGCGCGAAGATCAGTTCCTTCCACGTCGGCACCGACCCCAGGTGGATCTGGTTGATCAGCAGCGTCGGGTTGAGGACCAGCGCGATGCCCACGCCCGCGAGCATGATTTGAGTGGACAGATCCAGTAGGGCAAGGACGATGTTCAGCTTGGCCGACTCCCCCAGCCCACGGATGTTCAGCCAGGCCAGCAGAGCAACGACGATCAGCCCGCCGAAGATGTCATCGGGGTTGTGCTTGAGCGCGCCTAGCCCGGGGAACGCGCTGAGATAGTGCGGCACGAAGAACGCCGAGATGGCGATCGTGAGGATGTAGTCGAGGCTCAGCGCCCAGCCGGCGAAGAACGAGACGACATCGTCAAAGGCATGACGCGCGAACGATGAGGAGCCGCCCGCTTCGGGGAACATCGCGGCGCCCTCGGCATACGTTTTGGCGGTCAGCGCGAACAGCCCGCCCGCGAACACGAACACGAGCGGCGTGAGGCCGAGCGCGTGCGCTGCAACCAGCCCGAGCGCGTAGTAGATCGATGAGCCGACGTTGCCATAAGCGGTCGCGAACATCCCCGAGACCCCTACTGACTTGCGCAATCCGTGCTCTGACAGGCGTGCCATCGGTCCGGGAGGGTATCGATCGCACCTCCCCTGCAAAATCCCATGCATGAGGAGCGGGAAAAGAGGAACGCGCCGTATGATCCCGACGAGGCAGATCCGAACCGCGGGGCGGGCAGGATCTGGAACAAGCAATGGAAACTGCGCGACGCGAAAACTACGACTCGGGCGAGGACTTCGTCCTCGAATATGGGGAGCTTCGCTTCACGTTCAACGAGGCTGACTTCTCCGAGCGCTGCGAGCAGGCAGCGCTGAAGCTCGGGTTCGTCGGTGGTCGTCTCGGCGAGGAGGAGCTGGAAGACCTGGTCAACCTAGCCGTCAACGGCGAGATCCTCGACCCGGCTTCGGGCTTGGGCGATCATGTCAACGACTGTTGGCCAGATCTGGTTGGGCCAGCCGAGCGTTCGCTGGTTCACTGGCTGCGCCGCCTGGTGTTCCGTGGGGCGTGGCTCGACCAGCGCGTCAAGGAGGGCGAGCTCAGCGTGATCTTCAGCGAGCGGACGGGCAGCTTCGGCTATGTACAGCCGACCGATCCCGCATCCCCCGGCAGCGGCGAGCCGATCGAGCTCGCACCAGAGCCTTCCTGGGGCCGAGTGGCCTACCGCCGCTAGACAGCCGCCTCCAGGGCTGACGCGCGAGCCTTGGTGATTGCCTCCGCCCCGTCCTCGCCGACGAGCAGCTCCGGCCTGAGCGTGCCGCTGTTGACGAGGTCGAGCAGCGGCTGGCGTCCGGTCGACGTGAGCGTCGCGTCGAGCGCGATCACGGTCGTCTCCCCGCCCAATGGCTCGGAGGCGGTCGCGATCACGGTCAGCGAACCACCCTCGCGTATGTTGCGCGCGGCCGCGAGCGCCTTGCGTGCAGCGGCTGGCTGCAGTCCGTCGAGGTTGTCGATCGCCACCAACGCATGCCCCCCGCGTGCGGCCACGCGCTTGGCCGCATCGAGTGCGCGCTCTACTGCCTGCTCCTGAGAATCGGCAGAGGCTGCGAACGTCAGGGCCGCAGCGGGTGCAAGGGGACCCTCGCGCCATTGCGAGATCTCCTCGGGTCGAGCACCGGCGAGCACTAGCGTCATCCCCAGATCGGCGTGTCCGTGCAGGCTGTCCAGCAGCCGACGCAGCGTCTCGGTCTTACCCGCATGGCGGGCACCGACGATGATCACACGCGAGCCCAGCCCGATCGGCGTGAGCCACTCGATCGCCTCCAGCGTCCGATCATCGGAGCCGAGCGCGAGGCGCTCGCGCGGCCAGTCCACGGGCAGCTCGTCGTAGCGCGCGCCGTCGGACACGGCGTCAGCGGACTCTCCGTTGATGGTATCGATGCGCACCAACGATGGGTAGCGCTCTGAGCGGCGCGGCGTGCGCACCGGCCCAGTGACGCGATCGCCGGAGACCAGCTCGCAGCGACGGACCTGAGCGGCGGAGATGTAGACGTCCTCGTCAGACGGCTCTGGCGGGTCAACGCGCAGGAATGCCGAGCCGTTGCCGAGCACCTCGACCACGCCTGCGGCGATCCGCGCAGGCGTCTCTCCGGGCTCCTCAGAACCACCAGCGCGAGTGTCAGCATGAGTGGATGCGTCGGCTCCGCTGGATGGGCTGCGGCTGCCGCGTCGCCGGCTGCGGCGCGCTTTCGTCGCTGTGTCTGCGCCCTCTGAGGCGTCGTCGTCGCTGGCATCGCTGCGCTCGCGTCCACGAGAGCTCCCGCTCGTCTCCGTGCCGGTGTCCTCGCTCGCGTCATCCTCAGCGCCGTCCCGCGGGCGACGAGCGCGCACGGAGCGCCGCCTGCGCGGGCGCTCACTGTCGGACCGGTCGCGATCGGAGCCACCATCAGCGTCCGCAACTGCTGCGCCGCTCTCGCCGAGAATCGCGTCGATCAGATCTGCCTTGCGTAGTCGCCGGAACCCGTCGAGACCGACCTGGTCGGCGATTGCGTGGAGATCGGCCAGGGGGCTGGCCTCCAGTTCGGAGCGCTCGAGTACTGCCATTGGATGTTCCCTCTTTCGTAGTGATGGGCGGTTGGCGTCCCGCCGCGTTGGACAGCGGCAGGCACCCGTGAATGGACTTCAGCCTAGCGACTCCCCCGGTCTGCCTGGAGCCCCAACGACCCCTCTGCGGGCTGGCTATCGCCGGCATCCTGCTCGTAGCGGATTTCCTCGGACAGCGCGAGATCCCTGCCCACCTCGGTTGCATGCACGAGCGCTGTGCGCACCGCGAGGAAGTCTGCGGCCGCGACAACGTCGTGCACCCGGAAGATGTGAGCGCCGCGCTCGACGCCGTGGGCAAGCGCGGCGAGAGTGCCCGCCAAGCGCGCTCGTGGGGCGCGGCCCGTGAGCGCGCCGATGAAATCCTTGCGCGATATCGCCATCAAGAGCGGCCGGCCGAGCTCGTGCAGACGCCCAACCTCCGCCAGCAGCCGGATCGTCTGCGCCGGCGTCTTGGCAAAGTCTGGGCCGGGGTCGAGGATCAGCTGCTCGCGCCCCACCCCGCGCGATAGCGCGAGCGCCATCCGCTCACGCAGAAAAGCCATCACCTCGCCAGCGACGTCGTCGTATAGATCGGCGTCCTGCAGACGTTCGCGCGGAGCGGCAAGCGTGTGCATGAGCACGAGCGCCGCGCCGGTCTCGGCGCACACATCCGCCAGCTGCGGGTCACGCAGGCCGCTGACATCGTTGACGATCCTCGCGCCCGCCGCAATCGCCGCGCGCGCTACCGCGGGCTTGTAGGTGTCGACCGACACGAGCGCCCCCAGCTCACCGACGAGCAGCTCTACGAGCGGCACCACCCGCTCGATCTCCTCCCGCGCCTCGACCGGCGGGCGCCCTGTGGAGGCCGACTCTCCGCCAACGTCAACGATATCCGCGCCGGCGTCCAACAGCTCCCGGGCCAGCTGCACGCGTGCGTCGAGGCTCGCGTGCAGCCCGGCGTCGCTGAACGAATCGGGCGAAGCGTTGACGATTCCCATCAGCCATGGGCGCTCGCCGAGCTCGAGCGTGCGCTCGCAGGCACGCAGGCGGTGCCTGGGGGCACTCACGGCATCGGCGCCGGAGAGAAGCCCGCAGGGGAGCCCGCCGGCTCGTCGCTGTGCGCCCGCTGGCTGCCCGCGGCGATCCCCTCCGCACGCGCCTCGTCGGCGAAGCTGGCGAGCTCGAGCGCCAGCCGCTCGGCGCTCCAGCCGAGCTCTCGCGCCATCACCTCCGCCACACGCCGAACCGGGGCCGGGTGCGCACTATCGGCGGGCGCTTGCCCGGGCTGAGGTGCGTTTGAGTCCTCGCCCACCAGCTGGCGTGCCGCCAGCAGCCCGAGGCGAGTACGCCTCAACAGCACGTCACCGAGGCTGCGGGCCTGCTCGCGACGCGCCGCCAGGGCCACCTCAGCGAGTAGGTCAGGCAAGCCCTCGACGATCGGCTGGGCGAGCTCGCCACGCTCGGCCGCGAGCGCCAAGACGTCACGGGCGGCGTGGCCGTAACGGGAGGCAAGCGCCTGGTACGGATCGGGCCCTACCCGCCCTACGCCCTCAACACGCGGCAGCTCCTGCGCATCGATCGCTTGGCCAAGCGGGATCTCGTGCGTGCGGCAGGGTGCATCGCGCGCGTCGCGCTCGACAAGTCGATCGACGGTCATCTTCGCCATCCGCCGCCACGTCGTGAGCTTGCCGCCGGTGATGGTGAGCATCCCCGAGGAGGTCTCATACAGCTCGGCCTTGCGCGAGATGTCCACGGACTTCTTCGGGTCGCCGGTGGAGATCAGCGGGCGCACGCCCGCGAACGCACCGGTCAGCTCGCCGGGGCCCAGTGCGGTGCCGAAGAAGGCGTTGGTCGCCTCCAGTAGGTAGTCGATGTCGTCGGCCGCTGGCTTGATGTGCTCGAGCGGACCCTCGTAGTCGTTGTCGGTGGTGCCCACGAGCGTGTGCCCGAGCCACGGCAGCGCAAAGATCGTGCGCCCGCCACCCGCTGGAACGATCGCTCCGCCGACGAGCGGCAGATCCGCGTGCCTGAGCGTGACGTGCGTGCCGCGACTCGGCCGAATACGTGGCAGGTCGGCCTCCTCATGGAGCTCCTGCGGGCTCAGCGCATCCGCCCACACGCCCGTGGCATTGACGACCCTGCCGGCCCGCACGTCGAAGCGTGCGCCGCTCTCGGTGTCGAGCACCTGTACCCCGTGCGCGCGCCCATGCTGCTCGAGCAGCCCGGTGACGTCAAGCCGGTTGGCGCAGACCGCGCCGAAGCGCTCCGCCTCGCCGAGCACCGTCAGCACTAGGCGCACGTCGTCGGTCTGGCAGTCGTAGAACAAATAGCCGCTCGTCGGCTCGCGCGCTGCCAACGCGGGTAGCAGCTCCAGCACTTCCTCGCCAGAGATCATGCGGTGACGCTCGGGGCTCCAGGACTCGCCACGCCGTTTGCGGTCGCGGTCGCGGGACATCACGTCGTAGAGGTTCAGACCCACCCCGACCAGGCGGTCGGGGTGGGCGCCGTCGAAGGCTGGTACGACCAGCGGCAGTGGCTTCACCAGATGCGGGGCGAGCGCCACCATCAGCTGGCGCTCCAGCAGCGCCTCGCGCACCAGCCCGAGGTCGAAGTTCTGTAGGTAGCGCAGGCCCCCGTGCACGAGCTTGCTCGAGCGGCTGGATGTGCCGGAGGCGTAGTCGGCGCGCTCCAGCAGCGCGACACTGTAGCCGCGCGTGGCCGCGTCCAGGGCCACGCCCGCACCGGTAATACCGCCGCCTACGACAACAACGTCGAACTCGTCCTGGACGAGAGCCGCGAGGGCCTGGCTGCGCTCGATCACGAGGCCAGTCTCGCAGAGCGACTGACCCTAAAGCTGGGCGAGCTCGGCGGTGATCTCGCTCACCGCCGTCTTGGCATCGCCGAACAGCATCGTCGTCTCGGGCTCGTAATAGAGCTCGTTTTCGATGCCAGCGAAGCCGGGGTTCATCGAGCGCTTGATGACGATCACCGAATGGCTGTTGGAGACTTCGAGGATCGGCATGCCGTAGATCGGCGAGGACGGCGTGTTCTTGGCCGCCGGGTTGGTGACGTCGTTGGCGCCGATCACGAGCGAGACGTCCGTGCGCCCGAACTCCTGATTGGCCTCCTCCATCTCCTTGAGCTGGTCGTAGGGCACGTCGGCCTCGGCAAGCAGCACGTTCATGTGCCCGGGCATGCGCCCTGCAACCGGGTGGATCGCATAGCTGACCTCGACCTGACGCTTCTCTAGCTCCTTCGTCAGCTCGCGGACCGCGTGCTGGGCCTGGGCGACGGCCATGCCATAGCCGGGAACGATCACCACGCGGTTGGCGTAGGCCAGCTGGATCGCGGCGTCGGCGGCGCTCGTGGAGCGCACGGTGCCGGCGTGCTCGCCCGCGCCGCTGGCACCCTCGACCGCCCCTCCCCCACCGAAGCCGCCGGCGACGATCGCGGGGATCGAGCGGTTCATGGCCACCGCCATCAGATTCGTGAGGATCGAGCCGGAGGCACCGACGATCATCCCGGCGACGATCAGCGCGGGATTGTTCAACGCGATCCCCGTGGCCGCCGCGGACAGGCCGGTGAAGGCATTCAGCATCGAGATCACGACGGGCATGTCGGCGCCGCCGATCGGGAACACGACGGCGTTGCCAAGCAGCGCGGCACAGACAAGCATGCCGATGAAGAGCCCCTGCGAGTGCGCACCGGAAGCGATGTCCACGGCGGCTGCCACAGCGAGGATCAGCAACAGCAGGTTGACGATCTGTTGACCCGAGCCGAGGCTGATCGGGCGCCCCGGGATGATTTCCTGGAGCTTGCCGAAGGCGATGTTCGATCCCCAGAAGGACACCGAGCCGACGATCGCGGCGAACAGCGAGAAGATCGTGATGTATGTGGCGGTGCCCTGGTAGCCGTGGGTGAGGCGGAACTCAGACCAGGAGATCAGGAACACCGCGCCGCCGCCGACACCGTTGAACAGCGCCACCATCTGCGGCATCGCCGTCATCTTCACCTGGCGCGCGGCGGGCACGCCGACGGCGGTGCCGAGCGCGATCCCAAGCACGATCAGTCCCCAGTTGCCCTCATTGCGGTTCAGTAGCGTGGCGATCACCGCGATCGTCATCCCGACTGCGGCGATGCGGTTGCCGCGCACCGCCGTCGTCGGCCCGGACAGCCCTCGCAAGCCTTGGATGAACAGGGCGAACGCGACGATGTAGAGAACGTCGAGGAAGCTCTGCGCCTGTAGGAACGTGCTGGCCATCGGTAGCGCGCTCACGAGCCCTTCTCCCCGCCCGACCCACCGTCGCCGGATTTCGGCTTCGACTTGAACATCTCGAGCATGCGATCGGTGACGAGGAAGCCACCGACGACGTTGATCGTGCCGAAGGCAATCGCGATCACGAGGATCACCTTGTTGAACGTGCCGTTGCCGGACAGGCCGACGATCAACAGCCCGCCGAGCAGCACGATGCCATGGATCGCGTTGGTGCCGGACATCAACGGCGTGTGCAGCGTGTTGGGTACCTTGGAGATGACCACGAAGCCGATGAACCCGGCGAGCACGAGGATCGCGAGATTGGTGGTCAGTGTGCTGGCGAGAATCACTGGGGATCGCCTCCGCCCGGAGCCACGCCGGCCGCTTCCACGGCGGCCTTCGCTCCTGGATGGACGATCTCGCCGTCGCGCACGATGCACGCGCCCTTGACGATCTCATCGTCGAAGTCGAGCTGTAGCGCTCCATCCTCGCCGACGAACAGATCGAGCAGCGACTGGACGTTGCGCGCGAACAGCTGCGAGGCGTGCTCGGCCATGCTGGCAGGCAGATTCAACGGTGAGACGATCTTCACGTCGTGACGCACGACGGTCTCGCCGGGCTCGGTCAGCTCACAGTTGCCACCTGCCTCACCGGCGAGGTCCACGATCACCGATCCAGGCTTCATGCCTTCGACGGCCTCCGCGGTCACGAGCCGCGGCGCCGGGCGCCCTGGCACGAGCGCGGTCGTGATCACGACATCGAAGCCCTTGATCGCATCGGTCAGTGCCTGTTGCTGGCGAGCGCGCTCGCCCTCGGTCAGCTCGCGTGCGTAGCCGCCCTCACCACTTGCCTCCAGGCCGAGGTCGAGCCACTGCGCGCCGAGCGATTCGACCTGCTCTGCGACCTCCGGGCGAACGTCGTAGCCGGTCGTGCGCGCGCCCAGGCGCTTGGCCGTCGCGAGCGCCTGTAGCCCAGCGACACCGACGCCCAGCACGAGCACCTTCGCCGGCGGGATCGTGCCGGCGGCGGTCATCAGCATCGGATAGAAGCGCCCCATCTCCTCCGCGCCCAAGAGCGCCGCGCGGTAGCCGGCGACGTTGCTCTGCGAGGAGAGCGCGTCCATCGCCTGCGCCCGTGAGATGCGCGGGATCGCCTCCATCGCGAACGCCGTCGCCTTGGCATCCGCGAGCGCGCGCGTGGTCTGCGGGCTGGTGAGCGGCGCGAGGAAGCCGATCAGGATCGAGCCAGACCCAAGCCCACGGATCGCCTGCGGGTCAGGCGGCGCGATCGTGACGACCACGTCGCTGTGCCAAACCTCGGCGGCGTCCGTGGCGATCTGCGCGCCCGCGGCTGCGAACGCAGCGTCGGTCAACATCGCATCCGCGCCCGCGTCGCTCTGCACGACCACGTCGAGACCCTTGGCCTTCAGCTTGCTGACGACCTCCGGCACGAGCGCCACCCGCCGCTCCCCCACCGCCGTCTCCTTCGGAACACCGATCCTCATATGAGGTGCGGGAACGTATCCGATCACGCGCTGCAGACGCGGCGCGGTGTGCGAGACTCAACGCTCGAGCAAGAGAGGATTTGGCTGTGACCGTCAACCTGACCCGCATTTATACGAAGCTCGGCGATGGCGGCGAGACGCACCTGGGAGACATGAGCCGTGTCTCTAAGTTGCACCCGCGCGTGGAGGCCTACGGCACGGTTGACGAGCTCAACGCGGCGATCGGCGTGGCGCTGCTGCAGCCGGGCCTGTCGGAGCAGTTCGCCGAGTGGCTGCGGCGCGTGCAGAACGATCTGCTCGACCTGGGCGCCGACCTATCGGTTCCCGCCGCCGAGCAGGACGCCGCGGCTGCGCAGGCAAGCGCGGGCGCCGACGAGCCTCCACAGCGCGAGCGTCTGCGCGTGCGGGCCGAATACACGCAGTGGCTCGAGCAGGCCCTCGACGAGGTCAACGACACGCTCGAGCCGCTGCGCTCGTTCGTGATCCCCGGCGGTACCCCGGCAGCTGCGCACCTGCACGTCTGCCGCACCGTCTGCCGCCGAGCCGAGCGACGCACGATCGCCGTCGGCGCGGAGGTCAACCCCGAGGTTGTGCGCTACCTGAACCGGCTCTCAGACCTGCTGTTCGTCCTCAGCCGTGCGACCAACGTCAAACCGGGCGACGGCGACGGCCAGGGCGAGCGCGCTGAGCCGCTGTGGGATCCCGGCGCGCACGGGTCGGGCACCGACCCGGCCGCCTCCTGAGCTACTGAAGGCCTCCACAGCTAGGTAGGCACGCGCGACGGCCAACGACGATCGGCGGCGCGCAGGGCGGCAACCGCGAGCGCCGTCCACAGCGAGGCGACGAGGTAACCGCCGAGGACGTCGCTTGGCATGTGCCACGCAAGGATCAAAAGCGCACAGCCGACCGCGAGCACGAACACCGCGCCGATGCTCGCGACGAACGGGCGCAGGCGAGTCGGGGCGACGAGTACCGCCGATAGCACGAGCACGAGCGCAGCGGTCGAATGGCCGCTCGGCCAGGACGCCGCGCCGACATAGACCCCGCCAACCGAGACGTGAGGATGGGCAAGTAGCGGCTTCAGCGTCTCTGCTGTAAATGGGGCGAGACCCATGATCGCCCCGACCGCCAAGGCAACGCGTGGGCGTTCGCGGGCAAGCGCAATCGCCATCAGCGCGACGCCCCACAGGATGAACTGCAGCGGGTTCAGCAAATGCAGCAGAAATAGCGCGGGCCCGTCCACACGGGGTCTGCTGAGCAGCGTGAAGTCGCGCAGTGCCACCGCGTCCTTCCATTGCACGGCGGGCACGAGCTCGGCGAGAGCCCATACGAGCGCCAGCGCGAGCACGCACAGCGCGGCCACGCCGAGGGCACTCGCCGGCCCGGAGCCTCCCCCAGCGCGCCGAGACACCGACCTCGGGGGCGCCGCGGTTGCTGTGTAAGCGTGTCCCGGCATGCTCTTCACAAGGGTATGACGTTCGCTAAAGGGCGCCTGAACACCCCGGGACAGGCATCAGCGACCAACGCGGGCGGGCTTTTACGTGCCGAGCCACGTCACGGGCTGAGCTCCGGCAGCGCGATCGCGCCGCTCGGCGCGATCGCCACCGCGAAGCGATCCTCGAGCGTGGCCTTGTCAAAAGAGCGCGCCGCCAGTTCCACGCCCGCGTCGCTCGTGCCGCTGATCACCCACACGGGGGCTTCTTTGGCCTGAGCTGTGGCAGCGATCAGCCCAGTGCCGGCAGCGAGAGTCTGCACCGTGCGGCCGTACTGATCGAGCAACGCGAGCTCTCCGCCATTCGCCGAGAAGCGCGCGTACACGCCGTTGGCGCGCGGGCCACGCTGCAGGCTCTGAGCCAACGCAGCTTCCAGATGCCGCCACGGAGCGACCATCACGCGCAGTGTTTCCGGCGCACCGCCGCTGCCGATAGCGGCGACGGCGGCTGGCACACCCAGCGCACGCAGCCGCGCGATCACCGTGCGACATGCGTAGCCGGACGCGGCAGAGCATTCGATGCGCACCGGCAGACGCTTGCCTTCGATGCCGTTCAGGAACGGCTCGGGAAAGGATCCAACGACCGCGGGAACCTTTTCGGCCTGGCTCCAGTCGTGCAGGTCCCACCAAACGTGATCGCCGGGATTCACCGCCGTGGCAGCGGCTCCCCTCGGTGCTTCCACACCATTGACGTAGTAGAACCAGTCCAGCGACTGTCCCGCTTCCTGGCCGCTGGAGATCCCATCGATGCCTTCCACGATGTGACCGCCGGAGACGGTGTGGACCGCGTCGTTGGCCTGCAGCAGGTCCATCACGGTCTCGTTCGCGCCGGCCTTCAGGGGCCCGTTGCTATGCAGCAGGTGGCTGCCGAAGTCGCGCGTGACAACCAGCTGGACGGCCGTCGGCGCGGAGCCCACGCCACAGCCAGCGAGCACGAGCGCGGCGAGCAGCGCACTCGCCGCAGCAGCGAGCCTTGCCAGTGTGGCGCTCACGCTGACTCGCGGTGATGCTTGGCGACGGCTTGACGGCTGATTGGGAGCAACCTAGATCCACCCGAGCAGTGGCCCGAACAGGAGCCCTGCGATCAAGTCGAGTGCAGCCAGGCCACCCACGACCTGCAGCTGGCGTGCGCGCTTGGGCATGTCGTACACGGTGAACGAGACCACGTAGAACGTCAGGTAGCCGAAAAGGACGATCACAGGGAAGCTGGCGACGTTCCACCACCAGTAGTACCAGTGAAAGACACCGTCGGCGTGCAGCAGCAGCTCGACGCCCACGGACACGAGCGACAGCCCGATCGCCATGAACCAGCGGTTGGGCACGCCGAGGATGCGAGCTGAGCGATCGGCCGGCAAGAGCTTTGCGAAGACGACGCCATTGATCGCGAAGAACAGCGATATCTCGACGGTTAGACCGATCAGGATCACGAAGCTGCTATGCCCCGTGACCGTCCATAGCGCGGCGTTGCCATTGAAGTGCAGCACGAGCGCGTTGACGATCTCGTTTGCCCAGTCCATCAGCCAGAAGGCGATGCCGGCGAGCACCACGCTCCAGTTGGCTTTCTCCACCTCGACCGCGTACACGTAGACGACCAGTGCCAGCAGCGTTACCGTCGACCAGTCGAACTGCCCGGGCGCGCGCAGCAGCCGCTGGGCTTCGAGGGTGAACCGCGGAATGCTCGCAACCATCTCGCGGCCGCCGGAGGGCGCCTAGGACCCGATAGAGGCGATGTCTGAGTCAATGTCGGCGAGCGCGCCCCGCCCATCCTCGTCCAGCGCTGTGCCGTCGGCGATCAGGCGCCGTGCATGATCGAGGTCATCCGAGCGCCCGAACGTGAGCGCGGCCTTGACTGCCCCGTCGTGCAGATACCACGTCGTGAACGAGCCCTCGACGGTGGACCCTCGCACGATCTCCTCGTTCCACTCATACGCAGGGCCCACGTACTCGAGTTCCCCCCAATCGCCCAACACGGAGAAGAAATAGGGGACCACCTCATGCGCAACATCGCGCCCGAGCATGTTCAAGGCAGCGGTCTTGCCGTGGTTGAAAGCGACGTCCCAGTGCTCGATCCGCACCGCAGAGCCGCCGTGCACGACCGAGTCGTACTCGCAGATGTCCCCCGCCGCAAATACCCCAGGGATGGAGCTCTCGAGGCGCGAGGAGCAGCGCACGCCGCCGCGCTCGCCGATCTCAAGGCCCGCCCGCTCGGCCAGCGCCACGTCAGGCGAGACGCCAGCGCCGATCACCACTGCATCGGCGGCGAGCTCCAAGCCAGCGCGCGTGATGACCTTCGCGACGCGACCATCGCCCTCGAAGCGCTCGAGCTCGTCGCTGCCGTGGATCGTGACGCCGTGCGATTCGAGCAGATCCTGGAAGAAGCGCCCTGTGGTCGTACCGAAGCCCCGTTCGAGTGTGACCTGCTCCTGCATGACGATCGTACAGCGCTTGCCGAGCATCGTCAGCGATGCGGCGACCTCGCAGCCGATATAGGAGCCGCCGATCAGCACGACCTCCTCGGCGTCGGCCACGCCCTCGCGGATCGCGTCGGCGTTGCCGAGCGTACGCAGGTAGTGAATCTGCTCGAGATGGCAGCCATCGACGTTCAGCCGGCGCACGTTGGCGCCGGTCGCAACCAGCGCCTTCTCGAAGGAGATCTCCTCCTTGGTGGAGAGCTTGGCGGTGCGCGCTTGCACATCCAAACCGGTGACGCTCGTGCGCGTCAGCAGCTCGATGTTCTGCTCAGACCACCACTCGTTGGGTCTGAACAGCGGCTCCTCGCGCGTCTCCTGCCCGCGCAGGTAGCCCTTGGAGCAGTCGGGGCGATTGTACGGCGGGTCCGGCTCGCGCCCGACGAGCAGCACCTCTCCCTCGGCGCCTTCCTCGCGTAGCCAACGCGCGCAGCTGGCGCTCGCGAGTCCGCCGCCGATCAGCAGGTAGTCGACCTTTCTGGCTGACATGCTCGGCACCTTACAGCCCCAGCGGACGACTCCTCAGAGCGGCGCCTCACAGCCCCGGCGGATGGCGCACAGACCAGTTAGCCCAGGTGGGAATGTGGTCGAGGATGCGCCAGCGAGGTCCGTTTTCAAAGCGGTTTGGTCCGACGTCGGTGCCGTTGTGGCTCGTATCCAGCCTCAAACCCGCGATCACGATGAAGACATGCGGAGTTGGGCTGGCACTCGCGTAGATCGTCACCCATCGCCCCGGACCGGGTGCCCCCCAGTCGACATAGTCCTGGGCCAGTGGGTTCTCCCGCACGATTTCGGCCAGCGGGCGCACGCCCGAGCGGTAGAGCACGTAGTTGACGGTGCTCGAGCAATCCTCTTCCAGTGCCCCCAGCGGGTTGGGATGCCCGCCTGGGCCATACGGCAGATCTTGGAGCTCATTACCAGCCACGATCATCGCCTGGACGGTCGCGGGCACCGCGGCGGGAACCAACGCGAGATGCCCGTCACCCGGCGCCAGCTCGGCATGTTCGCCGGCGATGAAGCGAACCGGCGTGGGGCTCTTGCCCTCCAAGCTGAGGTCAGCGCCTTCGGGGCCTTCCGCGCCTTCCCCGGCTTGCGCGCCAAGCAGCGTTTCCTGCTCGCCCGATGACGCCGCGGATGCGCTCGAGCTCGAGTACCGCGTGGCCCAGCCCTCGACCTCCTTGACATACCAGGTGGCGTGGTTGTACGCGAAAATCGCCTGCCCGTAGTCGCCGGGGGCCCCCGCTGCGCGCAGGTAGTTGGCTGCGGAGTAGATCGCATCTGCCGGGTCCCAGCGGTCGGCGTGGCCGTCGCCGTCGCCATCGACCCCGTACGTAGCCCACGTAGATGCGATGAACTGCATCGGGCCGCCTGCGCCGGCCGAGTTGACCACGCCCTCCTGCGTGCACGATGGCGCGGGATCGCGTCCGTGGTCGCACTCCACCTTGCCGATGCCGGCGAGGATCGCCCAGTCCAGGCCATAACGTTCACCAGCCTGCTCATACAGGCGCAGGTACAGCGGTGGAATTTCCCCCAGCGCAAGGGCCGAGGGATCATCGTCCTGCCTGCCCGACGCGGATGCGTCGGAGCTTCCCAGTGACGCGCCGCCGAGCGCTGCGAGTGCCGCCACGAGCAAGAACGCCACCGCCACACACCCCGCCGCGCCCACGGCGATCAAGCCGGCACCTCTGCCACTGCCTCGAGTGGGAGCTACCGCCGAGCGCGCGTTCAAGGTCTGTCCCTGCCGAGCTGGCGTTTGCGTCGCGCTGCTACCTCGCGCGCGTCGCGCATGACACTCGAGCGATCGGAGCTCGAGCCGCGATCGCTGCCAAGCCCTTGTGGAGCACGGCCCTCCTCGCGCCACACCTCGAGCGCAGTGCGCCTGCTGCGTGACGCGGGCATGTTGTGCCCGCTCTCGCGCATCCGCTTCTGCAGCGCACCGTCGAATTCTCTGTCCGCCTTGCGACGCTCGCGCCGACCCGAGCCGGAGCTATCGGCGCCGAAACCCTGTGCGGTGTTGGTCAGCTCCTTGCGCAACGCCAACTCGCGGTCGATCTCCAGTCGCGCCACTCGCCGGCCGCGCGGGTCCAGGCGCTGGTACTCCTCGCGCTTATAGCCAGCGAGACCCGACAGCCCCGCATAGTCACGTCGCTTATCTGTCCCGCGTGCCTGGGCAGCACTCGGTAGCGCCGCCTGCTGATCCAGGAAGCGGGCCCGCTCCCGCAGACGCTCCCGCGAGTAATGCTCCCCTCCCGCCCGCCCGGCTTCCTTGGCCATTCGCCGCGAGCTGTTCAGCGTCCGCTGCTCGAGCTCGATCTCGCCGGCGACGCGCTTTGCACGTTGCTCCAGCTCTGCCGCCCGCCTCCTGTCGCCGTCCGCGAGCGCCGAGCTGCGCTCGCCGCTCAGTCGCTCCAGCTGCGAGCGCTTGGCGGACAGCCGGCGGTTGATCTGTGGAGCTTCCTGAGCTCGTGCGCTGGCGTCACGATGCTCGCTCTCCAATGTGCGGCGCACCTGCTCGTCCGCGCCGGCCTGCGCCTGCCGATGCCCGGCCAGGACCTGCTGGCGGCGCTGTTCGACGGCCGGCGCGGGCTTCGCGTGCTTGCCTTTCGCCCAGCGCGCCGCGGCGATCAACTGGTTGCTACCCGCCACCTCGCGCATGCGCCGTTGGAGTGAATGGCGAGGCGTGTGCCCGCTCCCCGAGCTCTGCTGCGTAAGCGCACCTTCGGCCACGCCGACTAGCTGGTTGCGGTGGGCATAGGCGCCCCACCAGAACGCCGCCATCAACAGCCACTGCGTCCACCATCCCAGCGCTTCCAGTTCGGCCAGGACCGATATGACCGCCAGCAAGATCCCCAGCAGGAACGAGAAGACCAGCTTGGAGACAACCGCGCCGAGCAGGCGCGCCGCCCACTTGCGAAACAGCGCTCGCCCGGTCTCCCCAAAAGCCGGTGCGAGCACCATCGCGGGTGCCAGCAGGAGATACAGCAGGCTGAACACCGCGGCGCTCAGCAAATGCACGGCCATGAACCCGAGCAACAACAACATGCCGAGCACGCCCGCCGCGATCAGCAGCACACCGCCGATTCGCCAAAGCGTCCCGCTGGCGGTCCGGAACTCAGCCTGCGTAGCGGTCGGGCCGTGACAGTTCGTGGCTTCGCTGCTCTGGCAGAGCGTGCGCAGCAGCGAGCCTTCTTCGTTGATCGAGTTGCGCGCCGCGTCGTTGGCGGGCAGGGCGAGGAACAGCGCTCCGTTGCTGTGTGCGGCGCGAAGCAGCTCGGAGCTGTGCTCGAGGGCACTTGCCTGGGCGCCGGTGACTTTCGCGCACGGGATCAGCGCTGTGCTGCTCGGCTCGCACGAGCGCAAGGCAAGCTCCTCCGCGGCGATTCTCAGGCCGGCTGCTCGCAGGCGGGGATCCAGGCGCGAGGGATCTCGACACCAGCCGACGTCCCCAAACTCCAGGTAGCACCACGGCACTTCGATGGTTGCTACGAACACCGTCTCCAAGCTGTTCCCGAGCGCCCGTCCCGGCGCCGAAGGAGTACCCCGCGAGGCTACCGCGAGCGTGCCGAGGCTCGCCTGGTTGGCCCACTGCCCGAGCGCACCGACGGTCCCCGTGGGGTCGGTGATGATCCAGATCCCGCCAACCATCATCGCCGTCATCAGCAGCGCCTCCCCGAGCGTCTCAGCGACCCGACGGCGGATCAGGCCGTGGTAGAGCGCCATCACCGACGCGATCGACAGCACCACCGGGAGCCAAGGTTCGGTGAACGCTGCCTGCATCTGCCGCAAGCCTCTGCCGATGCCGGCAGCCGCGGAGCTGTCGAGCAGGTCGAGCGAGAAGCACCACTCGAGCATCACCACCAGCGCGTGCACCGCCCATACCAGCCCCATCCACAGGGGCGTGATGAACAGATCCTGCGCGATGCTCGACCCCCACGATCCGGTATTCAGCAGGCCACCGTCGATGTGCACGTCGATGCCGTAGTCGCCAGTAGGCGCCGGCGCGGCCGCGAACCCCGAGGTTTCGCAGTCGCGTCTGTCCGTCGCCGAGAGTTCGCTCGAGAATGCGCCCTGACACGCGGGGCTGCCAAGGCCGTTGCTCACGAGCGGATCCGCTTCAGCCTGCGGCGCCGCCGCTTCTTCGAAGTCGCCGCCGGCGCCCGAGCTCGCTTGGCCTGAGGCGAGAGGCGGACTGCTTGGCGCCCTGCCCCCGGATTCAGTGGTGGGCACAGGCGAGTCGGGTACGACAGGCGCATGCCTGGAATCGATCCGGCTGGCGTGTGCGACGGCTGCCGCGCTCGCAGGGCGGACGTCCGCACCGATGCCACCACCGGCGGCGAGAAGCGTCGCCAGTGCGAGCCTGCGCGCCTTCACTCAGCCCATCGGCGTGGTCGAGAACGCCCGCAGCAACGAGGGCACGACGACGTCCACCTGGATCGCCTCGACGCGCCCGCTGTGGTCACGAAACAAACACCGACCGGCTTCCAGCTCCAAGAGGCGCTGGCACATCCGCTTGTCCTCGGGGTCGAGCCCAAGCAGGGACAGCGCGCGAGCTGCCTCCGTCGGCGAGCGCATCCCGAAGACGAACGTTGCACCGATCAGGTTCTCCAGCGACTCTCGCTCCCCTACGAGCGCGTCGGTGACGAGCTGGGTGCTGATGATCGGCACGGCCAGCTCGGAACGTCCCATGCGCTGCAGGGAGCCCAGCAACGTGCGCCCGACCGGATCCCCCAGCAGCCGCCAGCCCTCATCGAAGGAGAACAGCTTGAGCCGATCTCGCTCGGCGCCCATCAGCTGCATTGCGAACATCGCGATCAGGCGTACGACCTGCTCGCCGACCCGCTCCGCCTGCGAGTACTCCGAGCGCGCCATGCCAGGCGGTGGCGCAGGCAGATCGCGGATCGGCAGGTAGGTGACCTGGCGATGCCCCACCGGCGGCAGCTTCACGGCGGGGTCCGCGAAACCGAGCTGCGTCAGCCCGGAGCGGGCGTAGACATCGAGGGCCTTGCCCACCAGCGCATCGATCTCGTCTCCCTGCTCGAGCGCTCTGATCACCTCACGGCAAGTTGGATTTCCCGAGCGGGTGAGCACGCGATCGACCGCGCCCACGATCGCCGTCTCCCAAGCCGGCTCCGCGCGGGCTGGCAGCAGATCTCGCAGGAACGACACCGCCACGTCCTGGCGCAGATGCGACGGCGCAACCCGCAGCGGGTCTAGCATTCCTCGCAGCGCCGGATCGGGACGCAGCGTCACGCACTCCACATGCGGCGAGACGTCCGGCAGTAGATGGAAGCGATGGTCGCCCTTGGGGTCGCAGTCGATCACCCTGGCGCCCTGCAGGAAACCCTCGTACTTCAGCTTCTGAGCCAGCGTCGTCTTGCCCGAGCCGAGCGCGCCGACGCTGAGGATCGTCGCGTTGCCGTCGCTGTCGGAGCCCTCTCTCAGATTGAACCTGACCGGCTGCTTGGACGCTGAGAGGGTGTGCCCGAGGTAGAAGCCTCGGCTCGATCCAGCCGCGTGCGTGGCGGTCGGCATCATCGCCGCGATCTGCTCCGCCGTCAGCGTGTCGTCATAGCCCGTCAACCTGGTGCGCTGCCCGGGCAGATGTTGAAGGAACAGCTGCAGCTGATCGCCCAGCGGTCGGTGCAGGCGAATCTCTCCGTATGCACGCCTGCACATCTCCACGCGCTCCTCCAGCACCTCCTCACCCGGCGCGCCAACCGCAATTGCGAGCGTCGCACGCAGCAGCGGCGGTTTGCTCGACGCCTGCAAGTAGGCGAGCAGGTCGCGCGCCTCTTGCGTGCGCTCATAGCCCAGATCGGAGACTCCCTGCTCACCGCTCGACTCCGCCCGCACGATCTGGTCGGCATCTTGGATCCGTCGCCGCGCCACCCTCAACGCCAGCTCGTTCGGCAGAAAGCGCGCATTTAGCGAGAGGTCGATCCCAAACGGAAGGCTTTCCACTGGCTCGAACATCAGCTCAGCGCGCGCGCCAGGGAACTGCACACGCTCGGGGAGCGCCCCCATCACCAGCTGCGCCTGCCAGCTCGTGCCAACCTCTGACTCGATCCGCAGCGCTCTGCCGCGATGCTCCACCAAGGCGTCCATCCAGCGCATGACGTCACCCTCCAGCGGAGCCAGCACCGCCTCGCCGTTGCGCTCGAACACGAGTGCGCGGGGCTCATGCAGAGCGTCGATCACCGGTTCCCCCACTTCTCTGCAGAACGCTCTGCGCACCAGCCACTGCAACTCCACCCCACGGACGGGACGCACCGCCATGTAGTCGGCCAGCCGGGCGTGCGCCTGATCGGCTCGAACGCGTGCGCGCTCTAGCTCGGTCGCGGCGAGCAGGCGCTTGTCGCGCATCTGGACACCTCTCTTCAGTGCCGTGAACCACTCGCGCGGATGGCGCTCCACTGCCTGCGACACATATGACGCCAGGTCTCGATCTGGGTCGCGCAGGCTGACCAGAAAGAACACCCGAGGTTGCGCGCCGCCGCTGTTGGCGAGATGACGGGAGTGTTCGGCCAGGTAACGGCTGTGCACGTCGGCGTGAGAGCCATCGGACTCCTCCAGTAGGTCCTCCGCGTAGTTGGCGGTATCCCAGCGACGGTTGACGCGCAGGATCTGAAGGTCCGCGTTGGCGCCCTCGAGCGCACCCATCAACGACAGGAACCGTGAGCGTTTCTCGGCTACCGACAGTCCGTCATAGGAGTAGGTCGACGCCGCAAACGCCGCCCAGCCGTCGTCGAGGCCACTGCCGAACACACAGTTTCCGTAGACAA
>Ga0209275_10000112_pt1 | contig 26002 bp, 26 predicted proteins | sample HubBroMetageREF2_FD_188344 | JGI IMG/M metagenome (GOLD analysis project Ga0209275, IMG submission 188344) | Reference soil microbial communities from the Hubbard Brook experimental Forest, New Hampshire, USA - Hubbard Brook CCASE Soil... | ecosystem: Environmental > Terrestrial > Soil >... | reverse complement strand
ATCTGATGCCCGGCGCCGAGGACGAGGCCGCTGCCATGATGACCGCCTATCTCCAGGCCGCGCGAGCCGATTCAACCTGATCGGCATTGGGTGCTTTGACCGCTGCAGCGCGGTGACACTTCGGTGACAGCGGGGCAAGTTGCAGCCGCTCCCAGTCTCACGGCGTGTCCGAGCAAGGGGCCTTGACATCTACGCCCAGGTGCCGCATGGCCGCAAGATCAGCTCCGCACTTCGCAATACGTGTCACGAATGAACATCATGGAGATCGTTTATCAGGGTTGCAGTGGACACTTGCATGCCTTGTATTGACAAACGGTGTTGCCATGGGCTAGCTTGCTCGGACAGCGTTTATAGACAGGCTCGGCTGGTGCGGCCGACGGCGAGTCGCGGAACTTGTTCGAGCGTCGCCTCTACCTCTCTGGTGGCGCTCGAAGAGGCTCCGGCGCGAGTTCCCCGAGCGCGCTACGTCTCCACGGCGGTCGTGGCCCGCCGCCGCGGCCCTCGTGGAGACGCAGCCCATTCGCGCTGTCGAGCATTTGGACACATGACGTTTATGACGGGGCGCAGGGCGAGGGTCGGATGAAGGCAACGGCGTCATCAAAAATACATGGGTAGTGTTTATTTTATCGCCGTCTAGTACCATCACACGGCTCCAGGACTGGCTTTTGGAATCCGTGGAATTACCAAAATGAGCCGATACGGTACGTGATCTGTCGGTCTCCGGTCTCGATATATCAAATAGATATGCTAACGTTTATAATGGTGCCACCAAATCTCCGTGCAGGTTGCTTCAGGGCTTCTTGAGACCGACTGGTTGAGGTGCATGAGAATGTCCAGCACACAAGCGTGGAATGACGTTGCCTCAATGGGCGGGCGATCCCACTCGTGGCGTCCAGGTTCGCAGCGCGGCACACACCAAGCAAGCGGGCGGTCTGCGGCGATGGCCGCGTTCCAGCGCTCGCGCCTGCTGGCCGCGGCGCTAGAGGAGGTTTCCGTAAGTGGTTGTCACGACACCTCCGTAGCGGCGATCACCGCTCGCGCTCGCGTCTCTCGCAAGACCTTCTATGACATCTTCGAGAGCCGAGACGATTGCCTCATGGCCGCGCTCGCGGAGTCCATCGCCCAGCTTGCGAGTGTCCTCGCACCGGCCTTTGCGGGCGACGGTGCATGGTCGGAGCGCCTCAGATCTGCTCTGGGCGTGCTGCTGCTGTTCCTGGAAAGCGAGCGCGATGTGGGCGCATTCGTGCTAGGTCACATACTGGGACACGCCCCGAGCAACCCTGAGCTCCGCGCGCTCGTGCTCGAGCGTTTGCGAGACGCCGTCGAGCAAGGGCGCGCGCAGGCGAGCCCGCGCCAAGTGCTCGCACCGCTCACGGCTGAGGGCGTCGTCGGAGGCGTGCTCAGCGTCATCCACACGCGGCTGCAGAGCGGCGAACAGGGCTTGGGCACGCTCTTGAATCCATTGATGTGGATGATCGTGCTGCCCTATCTTGGTCCCGCGGCCGCGGCGAGGGAGCTGCGGCGCAAGGCGCCCCGGCCCGCTGCGATGCCGCCAGCCCCAGCGCGCGACCGCTTGGCAGGCCTTGACATGCGCATGACCTATCGCACAGCCAGGGTCCTTGCGGCCATCGCCGAGCAGCCCGGCGCCAGCAACATCGAGATCGCGGATCAGGTGGACGTCACAGACCAGGGTCAGATCTCCAAGCTGCTTGCCCGCCTCGCACGCCTTGGCCTCGCCCAGAACACAGGAGCGGGACAGGCCATGGGTGCCACAAACGCCTGGCAGCTCACCCCCAAGGGCAGCGAAGTCGAGTCCGCGATCGGACACAGGTTCGCACTGGGCGTCCAGCTCCGCAGCAAGCTACGCGATGTCTGAGCCGGCGCGTAAGGGCAGGCGCGGCGCCCAGGGGCAGCCGGTGCTGGTCGAGCTGACCCCCGCGCAGCTCGACCGCGTGGTTCGCGATGTTGCCGGTACCGGCAACATGTCAGCGCTGCTGTCTGGACTCTCGGACATGCGCGACACGCTCCAGCACCCTCCATGGCAGCTCGACGATCCACGCTTTTCGCGCTCACTGCTCGCCGGGCTGCTGCTACTCGCTGCCTTTCCGGTGGACGGCAGCTATCTAGGGAGCGCGGAGCTTGCGCGCATGCTCGACATGACCGTCAGCACCGCGCACCGCTATATCTCCACGCTCGTCGTGGTCGGACTGCTCGAGCGTGACCCGGTAACCCGCAAGTACCGGCTGGCAGATGCGGGCTGACGCTGCAGCCCCGCCAGCGCAGGACAGTGGCGAGCAGCGTTTGCTGACGGCGATTGAGCAGGCGGTTGCGCTCGTGCACGAGCGCGCGCGTCTGACCTTGGCGCCTGGGGATCCGTGGGTGGACCGCGTGCGTGCGGGTCTGTATGCGTTGCTCCAGCTCTTCGACGAGCGTCCGGAGTTCGCTCAGCTGTGCGTCGTGCAGGCGCTCGCGGGTGCTCCGTGGGTGCTCGCCCGTCGCGCCGAAGTGCTCGAGCGGCTCGCGCGGATCATCGACGAGGGTCGCACGCTCGCACGTCGCCAGCCGCCACCACTGACCGCAGAGGGTGTGGTCAGTGGCACACTCGGCGTGATCCACACGCAGTTGCTCGACCCGGACGCGGGGGCATTGGTGGAGCTGTTGAACCCGCTGATGAGCTTCATCGTCACGCCCTACCTTGGCGCTGGCGCGGCACGCATAGAGCTGCATCGCCCCGCTCCAGTCCGCTCGGTGCCGCTGGAGCGCAGCTGCGCAAACAACCAGTTGGAGGGTCTCGACAGGCGTCTGACCCCCCGTGCGATGCGCGTGCTGGACGCGATCGCGGCGCGGCCCGGGCTCAGCAACAGCGAGGTGAGTATCCGCGCCGGGGTTACCGACCAGGGCCAGATCTCCAAGCTGCTCGCTCGTCTGGCACGCCTCGGGCTGATCGAGAGTCGACCCAGGAAGGTCACGCACTCCTGGCGGCTGACGCACAAGGGACATGAGCTCTTCAGCAGCGCCAGCCTGAACTCGTGAGCGCCTTGGCATCGGATCGGGTGTTCGATCGCGATTGACCGCGTCGTGTCCCACTCCTGGTATCACTCGCGCCAGGAGATGACTCACGCTATCTGTCTGACGACCGCACTCGAGTTGCTTGCGCGCCAAGCCAGGCAGCGATGAGCACCGGCGGTGGACGCGACGCCGTCGCCTGGCCGGTGCTGAGCACCGCGCAGCTAGCCGACATGGCATCATTCGGCAGCGAGCGCCAGACCGAGGCCGGGGAGCTGTTGTTCGAGGCGGGGGAGGCGTCTTATGACCTGTTCGTGGTCCTCGAAGGCGAAGCAGAGGTCGTGCGCTCCAGCGGCAGCGATGAGGTGCCCATCACGACTTTTGGGCCCGGCGGCTTCATCGGCGAGCTGACACTGCTGACCGGCCAGCGACGTTATCTAAGCGGCCGTGTCTCGGCGCCAGGACGGGTCTTGACGATCGAGCAGGACGAGTTCCGGCGCCTGATGAGTCTGCGCCCGGCGCTCGCCGAAACGATCTTCAGCGCGCTCGTCGCGCGGCGGGAGATCCTGCGCTCGGGACAGGGGGCCCAGGCGATCCGGATCATCGGCTCGCGCTACTCACCCGAGGCGATGAGCCTGCGCGCGTTTGCCGAGCACTCGCGTCTCGCGCATACCTGGATCGACCTCGAGCAGGCAGAGGACGTCGATGCGCTGCTCTCCAGCATGGGACTGAGCTCGCAGGACACCCCCGTAGCGATCACCCCCAACGGCATGTTGCGTCGGGCCACGCCCGCGACGTTCGCAGAGCAGCTCGGCCTGACCTTCCAGCCGGTACCAGGCTTCATCTTCGACCTCGTCGTGGTGGGCAGCGGCCCAGCCGGTCTCGCCGCTGCCGTGTACGGGGCATCAGAGGGCCTCAGCACCGTCTGCCTCGATGCGCTCACCGTCGGCGGTCAAGCCGGATCGAGCTCGCGGATCGAGAACTACGCTGGCTTTCCCAATGGCATCTCCGGCGGAGATCTGACCTCGCGTGCCGCCGTCCAGGCGATGCGACTGGGAGCACGGCTGAACGCGCCGTGCGAGGTGGTGGGTCTGCGGGCCGAAGGGAGCTTTCACGTGATCGTCCTGCGTGACGGCAGCGAGATCCCCACGCGTGCGGTGATCGTTGCCTCGGGTGCTCGCTACCAGCGCCTGCCCGTCGACGACCTCGAACGCTTCGAGGGGGCCGGCGTGTATTACGCGGCGACCGACCTCGAGGCTCGCGTCTGCGGCGGCTCGCCCGTGCTGGTGATCGGTGGCGGCAACTCCGCAGGGCAGGCCGCCATCTACCTCAGTCAAGGCAAATGCGGCGTGACGCTCGCCATTCGTCGCGAGGATCTCACACAGACGATGTCGCAATACCTGATCGAGCGGATCGAAGCCGACTCGAATATCGAGCTGCGCACGCGCGTGGAAGTCACCGCGCTGTCAGGACGTGACCGGCTCGAGCAGGTCACGCTCAGTGACACCGCGAGCGGCGAGGCCAGCGCGGTTGCCTGCTCTGGTCTGTTCTGTTTCATCGGCGCGCGGCCCGCGACCGCGTGGCTGGGGAGCAGCGTGCTGATGGACCCCGACGGCTTCATCCTCACCGACCGCCAGCTCACGGGGCAGCTCGGCGCGGATGCGTCTGCGTCGCTGCCGTTCGAGACATCCGTGCCCGGGGTGTTCGCCGCGGGGGACGTTCGCTATGGCTCGATGAAGCGAGTTGCCGCAGCCGTCGGCGAGGGCTCGAGCGCCGTGCGATCCGTGCACGAGCGTCTTGCCACACAAACGTGACCAAGAGCAGCGTCGGCGGTTCATGAGCACCGGCGAGGACGACCGAGTTATGCGGATCGCGGTCGTGCGGGGGGGCGTACGCGTGGCGATGGCCATTTGTATTACCAAGTAATTCTAGTGTTACCATTGGATCATGGCTACGAAGTCGGCTCCATTCAGCATGCGGTTGTCCAAGCAGATGGAGATGCTTGTTGATCGAGAGGCAACGCGCACGGGTCGCAGCAGGGGCGCGATCGTCGAGGCGCTTGCGGATGAGGCGCTGCGGATGCGGCTATTCCCGGGGATCGCGTTTCGCGGAGTGGACTGGGAGCGGCGCGCGTGGGTGATCGGAACCGCACTCGACGTGTGGCAGATCGTGGACGCTCATCGCGATATCGGTTCGGTAGAGCGGATGGTCGAGGGCGGCTCTGCCAGCGAGCGTCAGATCCGGCTAGCGCTCGACTACTACGAGATGTTCAGCGAGGAGATCGACGCAGCCGTAGCCGAAAACCGGCGGCCGATCGAACAGCTCGAAGAGGAGTTTCCGTTCATAGCCGTTAGCCGTGTCGAGGGCTGAATAGGCACGGCAACTGCGTGAAGCTGTTCCTAGACGCGCACATTTCTGCACGGCGTATCGCCGCTCCATTGCGTGACCAGGGCCACGACGTACGTGCGGCGGACGAGGAGCGCGAGCTCGATGGCTCCACCGATGACGAGTTGCTGTCGCTAGCAGCGAGCGAAGGGCGAATCTTCATCACGTTTGACGTCAAGGACTTTCCGCTGATCGCGCGCCGCTGGGCGGAGGCCGGACGCACACATGCTGGCTGCGCGATCGTGGTGGGCGTTGATCACGGCGAGTTCCGAACGACGCTCGAGATCGTCGCCCGCGGACTGGTGGCGCGCTCGCGGCAGACCGACTGGTCCGATCTCACGTTGTTCCTAGCCCGGAGTGGCTAGTGACTACCAGGGTGCTCCGTCACCGGAGAGTGGCGAGGCGAGCGGCGCAGGTAATTGCTCATGCAACTACTAGCGCTATGCTTGAGGCATGGAGCTCGGGCTCGCCACGTTTGCGGATCTCAGCAGCGGGATCACACCCGTACAACGCATGCGGGATCTGATGGAGGAGGTCGAGCTGGCCGACCAGCTCAGCCTCGACGTGTTCGCCATCGGCGAGCATCATCGCCCGGACTTCCTGGTTTCCTCCCCGGCCGTGGTGCTCGGGGCGGCCGCGGTCAAGACACAGCGGATTCGCCTCTCCAGCGCTGTCACTGTGCTGAGCTCCGATGACCCAGTGCGTGTATTTCAGGACTTTGCCGAGGTCGACCTACTCTCCGACGGTCGCGCGGAGATCATGGCCGGGCGTGGATCGTTCATCGAGTCCTTCCCACTGTTCGGTTATGACCTCGACGACTACGACGAGCTGTACGCGGAGAAGCTGGAGCTGCTGCTCGAGCTTCGCGAGAAGACGCATGTGACCTGGTCGGGGCGACACCGCTCCGCGCTTGTGGACGCGGGCATATGGCCAAGGCCGGTGCAGGAGCGTCTACCCGTGTGGGTGGCGGTCGGCGGCTCGCCGCAGTCGGTCATGCGCGCCGGCAAGCTTGGGCTGCCGCTGACGATCGCGATCATCGGCGGTCAGCCGGCACGCTTTGCGCCGCTGGTCGAGCTCTACCGCGAGGCTGCACGAGAGGCTGGCCACGATCCAGCGCAGACGCGCCTGGCGATCAACACACACGCGTTCGTCGCCGACAGCAGCGCACAGGCCGACAGTGCATTCGCAGCGTCGTATCTGCAGATGATCAACCGGATTGGGCGCGAGCGCGGCTGGCCGCCATCAGGCCGACGCGAGTACGAGGCTCTGCGCGCCTCTGACGGAGCGCTTGCCGTCGGCTCGCCCGAGCAGGTGGCAGAGAAGCTCCTCTACGAGCACGAGCTGTTCGGTCACGACCGCTACCTCGCGCAGATGAGCGTCGGTGCTGTTGCCCACCGCGACGTGCTGCGCTCGATCGAGCTGTTCGGGACGCAGGTCGCGCCGCTCGTGCGCGCCGAGGTCGCTCGCCGCGTGGCTGGCGCCGGTTAGCCGTCAGCCGGCGTTGACGCCGCCTTGGCGAAAACCTAGCTGCGGCGGTGATGGCGCGGCGGTGGTGGCGCGGACACTGTCGAGTAGCGATCTTGCTGGACTCTTACCGAATTGGGCTGCGTCTAGTCGCCAGTACACGTTGCGACCCACCTCTGCCGGAGCCTTTGACGCGGCCGGGAACTTCCCGAGGTTGCGGAAGCCAAGCCGTGCCGGTATCGCGCCGCTGGCGATGTTCGCCTCGTCGTGATGTATCTCAACATGATCGACTGTGCTCAGGGCAAGCCCCATCTCGCTCAGCGCGGCTGCCGCGAGCGTGGCTATGCCTCTGCCAGTGTGCCGTGCATCGATCCAATAGCCGATCTCGAGCCCGCCTGGCCCGATCCGGCTCATCAGGCCGGCGCTGCCCACGATCCCGGCTTTCCCGGACCGAATCGCGTACTCAAATCGCTCGCCACGTTCCCAGCTGGCCTCGCCGTCCGCGAGAAACTGTGCGACCGAAGCGCGTCCATGATTTGTCGCCCACGCCATCCATGGGCGCAAGTGATCGAGATTCGCCGAGATGGCAGCGAACAAAGGCTCGAGCTCGCCGCGACGCCAACGCTCGAGAGCTATGTCGCCCAGGCTCACCATCACCGGTGGCCTGTCGGTCTGGATTGTCGGTGCCTCCATGGGAGGCATACCATTGCAGGCCCTCGGCTTCCAGCTCGACCCAGCCTCACCGTCGCGCACTGTCTGGCAGTGCATGGGAGGCACAAGGGAGCGTCTAAGCCTTTATCCACCGGGAAGCAGCAGCGACGCCGGGCAGCTGGTGTACGCGGCGCTCGCGGAGCGACTGCGATCGAGGAGCTCGTGAATGAGTCGGTTTGGCTTGATCCCCGAGCGTCGGGGTGGCGGCGCTGCCCGGCCGGAAGGTGATGTCGTTGGTGCACGGGATGCCCCACCCACCCAGCCAATCCGTGGATCCAGGCTAAGTACCTCCAGCCCCGTGGCTGCTCGCCCTGTGGGCGCGTGCCCGAGCCGCCGTTACCGACGCGCTCAATGTGTCGATGTCATAGGTGCCGTAGTGGCGGCGCCCGTTGATGAAGAACGTGGGGGTGCCAGACACGCCACTTTCGTCGGCGCTGGCGACGTCTTCGCTGACGCGCGATGCATACTCGCGACGGTGGAGCTCTGAGAGCATGCGCTGTGAATCCAGTCCCAGTTCCGCTGCGTAGGTGGCCAGGTGCGACGGGTGCAGGTCGCCCTGATGCCCGAGCAAGGTGTCGTGCATCTCCCAGAAATGGCCCTGGGCGCAGGCCGCCTCCGATGCCTCCGCGGCGAACTGCGCGTTGGGGTGAACGTCGTTGAGCGGGAGGTGGCGCCAGACGTAGCGCACGTCCTCGCCAAAGGCGCTCAGTAGCTCACGGATGACCTGCTCGGCCTGCCCGCAATAGGGGCACTCGAAGTCGCCGTACTCGACGAGCGTCACAGGTGCGTCCTCGCTGCCACGTATATGGTCGCGCTCCGGGTCCACGTCCTGGGAGAGGTCGAGGATGTCCTCCGCGGTGCCGGCGATCTGGCGCGCGCGCACGCTCGCCGGCAGGCGTTTGACGATTTGCAGGACCGACCACGCGAGCGCCGGCGCGAGCACCACCGAGCCCAGTGCCCCGAGCTTTGCCTCAGCTAGTCGCTGTCCGCTGAAGGCGAGGCTCGAGATCAGCAATGAGACGGTGAACCCGATTCCCGCAAACGCGCCGCCGGCGGTCAGCAGCGGTGGGCTCAGCGGGGAGCGCGGGCCGCGCACCGCCGGTCGGGATGCAAGCCACGACGCGCCGGTGATGCCGATGGGCTTGCCCACCACATAGCCGATGAGGATGCCCAGCGTGATCGGCGAGCTGAGCGCACTTTCCAGCAAACCAGCCGTTACGTGCACGCCCGCGTTGGCGAGCGCGAACAGCGGCACGATCACGTAGCCCGTCCAGGGGTGTAGGCCATATTGGAGGCGCTCGTTGGGCGAGATCGCCGAGGCGACCCCCTGCTGAGCCGAGCGCGCCAGCTCGGGCGTGGGCTGCTCGCGAAAAGAGCGTGCAAGCACAGTCGCGCGCTCGAGATCCTCACGAGAAGGGGGATAGGCGCTCGTCGCAAGACCAATCGCAAGGCCCGAGATCACCGGGTCGATGCCCGACTCGAACATCGCAATCCAGACACCCACGCCGACCGTCACAGACACCGGCCCACGCCATTGCGGTGCGTAGCGCAGTGCCAGCAGCACGCCAAATAGCGCCACCGCGATCGCCAACGCCAGCAGCGACACGTGCGCGGTGTACACGATCGCGATCACCAGCAGCGCGCCGAGATCGTCGACCACCGCCAGCGTCAACAGGAACACGCGCAGGCGCGTGGCCGCGCGCGGGGTCAGGACCGCTGCCGCGCCCAGCGCGAAGGCGGTGTCGGTCGACATCGCCGCGCCCCAGTCGTGAGCGCCGGGGCCGCCGGCGTTGAACGCCAGGTAGATCGCCACAGGTACGCTCATGCCCCCGAGCGCCGCCACCGCAGGGATCGTCAGACGGCGTCGCTCGCGCAACTCGCCGAGGTCGAGCTCGCGCTTGGCCTCCAGCCCAACGACCAGGAAGAACAGCGTCATCAGTCCCTCGTTGACCCAGTGGCGCAGGTCCAACGCGATGCCGTTGCCGCCGATCCTGACAACGAGTCTCGTGCTCCACAGCGACGCATAGGAATGCGACCAGGGAGAGTTGGCCCACAGCAGGGCGATAAGCGTCCCAGCCAACAGCACGCTCGCGCTGCCCGTCTCCGTGCCGAGGAAGTCGCGCACCGGCGCTGCCAGGCTTCGCGCCCAGGCCGTGCGGCCCGCGTACGTCGAATTGCCTGAAGGATTGGTGCTCAAGCGACTGTCATCCTAGGCGCATCCTGTCAAGCCGGCTCGTCGCATCCACCGTAGTTTGCGAACGGAGGTGTGGCCCGTTGGCTCGCGGGGCGGCTGTCAGGTGACGTCGCGGCGGGTGACCAGCGGCAGGCCAATGACTGCGAGCACCACTACCCAAGCCACGAGCACCAAGCCGCCCGCGGCGGGGGAGAGGAGATGTTCGGTCGTCAGGCCGATGAACGCGTCCTGGGCACGGGTAGGCGTGAAGCGGCCGACTGAGGGGACGAGGCCGAAGAGCAGGTTGTCGACGATGAAGCCCCACGCCAAAAGCGTGATCACCGCGCCGACCTGATTGCGCAGGATCGCGCCGAGGCCCACGCCCATGGCGCCCCAAAGCGAGGTTGCTGCCAGCGTGCCCAGCACGAGCAGCGCCACGTCGCCGCCGCTGAGCGAGAACGAGATGCCGCGCGCGTCCAGGATCAGGTAGCCGATCCCGAAGCCCACTCCCTCGCCAAGCACGCCGAACACGATCCCCGCGAGCAGGCCGGCGGCGAGCTTGGCCACGAGCACGCGGGGGCGGCGGGGCGTGAACAGGAACGTCGGGCGAATCGTCCCGTAGCGGTACTCGCTGGTCACCAGCAGCACGCCCGCCAGCGCCGAGAACAGGCCCGCGAGGCTACCGAGGCTCAGCACCTGACGTTGGTGTTCGGTGCTCGTAAGCGCGCTGGCTTGGCTCAGCAGCCCCGTCAGCAGGGAGAACAAGAGGATCAGCGCGATCATCCCGAGCAGCAGGCCGAGCGTCGTGCGCGTCGAGCGCACCTTCAACAACTCCGCTTTGATTTGCGCGATCACGACTGCGCCTCCGTGGTCAGCTCGAGGAAGATCTGCTCCAGCGAGGAGCCCTCTGTGGAGAGCTCGTGCAGCGGGACGCCCGCCGCGAAGGCGATCTCGCCGACGCGCTCGCTCGTCGAGCCATGCACGAGCAGCGCATGGTCGTTGCTGGGGCTGGTTTGGAGTTGCTCCCGAGCCAACACCCGCTGCAGTTGCGCGACGCTGGGCGTGCGCACGCGAACCGAGCCGCTCACCCGCGCCGTCAGCTGCTCCAGCGAGGACTCCACCACGAGCCGTCCGCGATTGATGATCAGGACCTGGTCCACCGTCTGGGCAACCTCCGCGAGCACGTGGCTGGAGATCAGCACCGTGCGTCCCTCCGAGGCGAACGCCCGCAGGAAGTCGCGCAACCAGCGCACCCCCTCGGGGTCCAGGCCGTTCGCAGGCTCGTCCAGGATCAGCAGCTCCGGGTCGCCCAACAGCGCTGCCGCCAGGCCCAGGCGCTGGCGCATGCCCAGCGAGTAGCCCTTGACCCGGCGCTTCGCAGCACCGGTCAGCTCGACCAGGCGCAGCACCTCGTCGGCGCGCGAGTCCGGCAGCTCGGCAGCACGCCCCAGGGTGCGCAGATGGTCACGGCCGTCACGGCCGGGGTGGAAGTCGGTGGCCTCCAGCACCGCGCCGATCCGCAGCGCCGGATTTGCCAGCTGCGCGTAGCCCGCGTCGAACACGAGCGCGCGTCCGCTCGTCGGCGCCGCCAGGCCCAGCAGCATCCGCAGAGTAGTCGTCTTGCCCGCGCCGTTGGGGCCGAGGAAGCCCGTGATCGTGCCCGCCTCGAGCGCGAACGACAGATCCTCGACCGCCAGCACCTCGCCGAAGCGCTTCGACAGCGACTCGGCGCGAACGACCGCCGTCACGCGCTCACAGCCTTGCTCGATGGCAACGATCGTTCACACAGGCAGAGTAGTCCACGCTTCGGCACCATCGTTCATCGCGGCGCTTGCCGGCGTGTCTTGGCGCCCGCCTTGACGATGGCGGCGGTCGGGTGCTGTGCTCGGATGCTGGTGAGCGCGAGGTTCGCCGCGCTCGCAGGTAGGTATTCGTAGGCGAGGAACCGGTACGTGTCGCGTCCGAAGACGATTTCGATCGGCCGGAAGGTCTCCGGTTCGACGTACGCGTAGGATTCGGAGTGGAACACCGGAGCGTTTGCCGGAAGTGGGGGGGCGTCGGCCGGCGGATGCTTGGGAAGGTCGAGGTCGATTCGCAGCAGACTGAGGCCCTCGCGTTGCATGACTCCCGCTTCGTGTGCCCGCCCTTCGGCGATCGCGGCGCGGAGCACGCTCACGGGATCGGGGTCCTTTTCGATGGCCTGATCGTGCGGCCCCGGCAGCGCTGCGCCCAGGGCTACTTGCAGTCGCGCTCGGAAAAGCTCGTTCGGGGGCACGAACGTGAGCGTCGGCAAGACGATGCCCGGGTGGGTCCTGCTCGTCGGCGCTTCCAGCGTGCCGCCGAGTTCGAGCGGCCTGCCGGCCAGCTCCCTCGGCAGATGATCGAGCACGTTGGTTGCATCGCCGCTGTAGCCAACGTTGACCCCATAGGTGAACGCCAGACCGGCGAGCTCAGAGGAGTCATATCTCACGTTGTTATCGGGCTCGAGTATCGCCCTGTAGCGACGTGGGTAGGCACCTTCGATCCACAGCTGCTCCGGGCCGAGCATCGCCCCGACCTCATCACCCAGGTTGCCCGGTTCCGGCGAGATGATGTGCTCCCAGCGCTCGTACAGGATCGTCCCCGCGCTCGGCGGCGTTAGCGCAGCCGCAGCCCGCGCGAGGAAGTCCGAGGAGCCGCTCCAAGGTGCCAGAGCGATCAACGCGGCGGTTGCAACGACCACGCAAAGCGCCAGGCCGCCGAGCACCGTGCGGCTCACGGAGTGGCCCACAGCACGACCACGGTCGGGCTGCTCGCGCGAGCTGCGCGCGACATGCTCGGTGACCTGGTCCCAGTCGGGCTCGACCGCAACCGGCACCGGGTTCGCCGCACGCACCCGCTCGAGCGGGTCCTGTCGAGGAGTCATCCTGAAACCTCCGGGACTGAGTTGTTGGGACGGACCGCATTTGCCTCGGCGTCGGCGTCGGTGCTTGGCTCGTTGAGGACTCGTGCGAGTCGTTTGCGGGCACGGTGCAGGCGCACGGCGAAGGTCGCCGCGCTGCAGCCGACGATGCCCGCCGCCTCCTTCGTCGATAGTCCCTCCCAGGCGCTCAGCACGAGCGCCTCCCGGTCGCTCTCACGCAGGCTCGCCAGCGCCTGCAGCACCTCGTGGTCGTCAGCAGCCGCGACACCCGGCGCAGCGCCAGGTTTCGCCGGCTCGGCGGCGATGCGCGCCGTCAGCGACAGCCGCCGGTTGTTCGTGCGCCGCTCGTTCGCCAACACGCCGCGTGCGATCCCGTACAGCCAGGGCAGCGGCTCGGGCGGCAGCTCCGACCGGCGCCGCCAAGCGATCAAGAACGTCTCCGCCGTTACGTCCTGGGCGGTATCCGGATCGGCTCTTCGCAGCGCAAAGGCGTGCACCCGCGCCGCATAGCCGCGGAAATGCGTCTCGAAGAGCCTTTCCTCGTCGATCTGCACAGCCGTATATGTCCGGAAGACACCAGTTCCTTACAGGGCCGCTGCCCCGTGTTCATCGCTGAGCACGACCGGTACGACCGCGATCGCCGCAGCGATCAGTGCAGCAGCGATCCAGAAAGCGAGGTGATAGCCACTCGTGAGTGCCGCGGCCGTGGATTGGCCGTGCGCGATCAGGTGCCCGCTGCGCGACGTAGATAGCGTCGCGAGCACCGCCAGCCCAAGCGCGCCTCCCACCTGGGCGGTCGTGTTCACCAGTCCCGACGCAAGACCCGCGTCCTGCGGTCTCGCTCCTGACATCGCCACGTTCATCAGCGCGGGGAAGCACACGCCGGCACCGATGCCGAGCAGCAGCATCGAGGGCATTACATGGGCGAGATAGCTGCCATGAACGGGCGCCTGCGCGAACAGCACGAGCGCGAGCCCAATCAGCAGGAGTCCCGGCACGAGCATGTTGCGCGCGCCGAAGCGCGTGACCAGTCGCTCCGAGTAGCGGATCGAAAGTGTTCCCATCGTGAGCGTGACAGGCAGGAACGCCAGCCCGATCTGAAGCGCGTCGTAGCCGAGCACCCTGCGCAGGTACAGCGCGCCGAGGAAGAACACGCCGAACATGCCCGCCACAGACAGCACCTGGATGACGTTCGCTGAGGCGACGTTGCGCGAGCGGAAGATTCGCAGTGGCACCAACGGCTTGCGCGCCGTCGCCTCGCGTGCGAGGAAGCCAAGCAGCAGCGCCAGCGAGATGCCGCCGAGAGCGAGCGTACGCCCCGCGCCCCAGCCGTCCTCAGCGGCGGGCTTGACGATCGTGTAGACGCCCAGCATCAGCGCCGCGGTGATCAGGAACGCGCCGGGGACGTCCGCGCCCTCGCCAAGGCCGATGCCAGGATCGTGCTCGAGCAGACGCTTGGCGAACACGGCGGTCGCGATGCCGATCGGGATGTTCACGAAGAAGATCCAGTGCCAGTCGATCGACTGCGTGATCACGCCGCCCGCGAGCAAGCCCACCGAGCCGCCCGCGGAGGCGACGAACGCGTATACGCCGATCGCCTTCGCCTGCTCGCGCGGCTCGGGAAACATCGTCACGATCATGCCCAGAATCACCGCCGAGGTCATCGCTCCACCGATGCCCTGCACGAAGCGCGCGGCGATCAGTAGCGACTGGCTGTCGGCTAGGCCGCACGCCAGTGAGGAGAGGGTGAACAGGCCGACACCTGCCAGGAAGATGCGCCTGCGTCCGATCAAGTCGCCAAAGCGTCCCGCCAGCAGCAACAGCCCGCCAAAGGCGATCAGGTAGGCGTTCACGACCCATGCGAGGCTCGCGGTGGAGAAGTGCAGGTCGTCCTGGATCGACGGCAGCGCGACGTTCACGACGGTCACATCCAGCACGATCATCAGCATCCCCACGCACAGCACGTACAGCGCTATCCAGCGCTCGTCGCGCGGGTTCGTGGCGTCGCTGGGCACGGGCGTGCCTGCCGTGCCATCGGTGTCACTGGCCGCGGCCCCACTCGTCGCGCCCTCACCACGGGAGCGCTTGCCGGTTGCGGTCGTGCTCACAGGCCCGCTCCCGTGCTCTCTACGTAATCGCCTAGCGCAGCCACCATCGCCTGCGTGCCGTGTTCGCGCTGCTCGCGAGTATCGTGGCCGTCGAGGTACACGCCGTACTCCGTCAGCGTCAGCTGCGTACCAGCACCGCGTGCCTCAATCTCAATCGTTGCCAGCGATACAGAGATGCAGGTGTCGTCGCGCAGCATGTCGTAGCAGTGCACGATTCGCCGTCCGGGCACGATGTCCATGAAGCGCGAATCGTAAGTGTAAAGCGCGCCTTCAGGTCCAGCGCCCGTGAAATGCTCGAAGCCGCCGACGCGGAAGTCGAGCGTGTAGTCGGACTTCTGCGGCGGTCCAAACCACTGTCCCTTGGCGGCCGGGTTGGCCCACGCGTCGAACACACGCTGCGGCGTCGCAGCGTAGGTCCGCTCGATCACGAACGTGGAGTGCGCCGTCGAGCGCTCGACGGCTGTCTGCTCTGAGTGACTCACTGCTCGCTCCCTTGCTGTGGTTGGTCGTTGCGTTGCTGTAGCTGGTCCTGCCGCGCAGCGAGGTACTCGCCCAGGCGGTCGAGGCTTTCCTCCCAGGCCGTCCGTCGCGCGGAAATCCAGCGCTCGGCTGCCCGCAATGAGGTGGGCTCGATGGTGCACGTGCGCACCCGCCCGAGCTTGTGCGAGCGGACGAGCCCGCTGGACTCGAGCACGTGCAGGTGTTGGACGACCGCCGGCAGCGACATCTCGAGCGGGCGTGCGAGCTCGCTCACGGATGCTGGACCGCGGGTCAGGCGATCGACCATCGCGCGCCGGCTGGGGTCCGCGAGCGCCTGGAAGAGCATGTCAACCTCGTGCGTGGATGGTTCATATTGCTTAAGCACTCACTTAAGTATTACCACATGTACGGACCGGGTGGCGAGGTGCTCTCGAGGAAACGGCGAGGAGCCTCTCGAATGGCATCACACGGTCCTTGGCGCATCGGTGGCCGACACCCGTGCGGCGCGGATTGCCGGCAGCAGGCCCGCTACCGCGCCGATCACCCAGTGCTGCGCCGAACCTGCCCGCCCACGCCGGGGGCACGGTCTTACGGGCGCTGTTTGATTACCACAGCACGCACGGGCTCGACGAGCCTGGCATTATGCCCGATTTCCGATTGGTTGCGATCAGTTGAACTCTGGCCGCGCCGATATGACACGCTAACCCAGGAGGAAGTGTCCATTGTCAGTCACCGTCAAAGTTCGTGTAGCAACGCTCGCCGGGTTGGGAGCCCTGTTGATGACGGCGTTTGCCGTGACCGCGGAGGCGGATGCATCGGTCGTCTACGCGTGTATAGCGAAGACCAGCGGTGCCGCACAGATCGTGAGCAAGACGGCCAAGTGCAAGAAGGGGGAGTCCAAGCTCTCATGGAACGCGGAAGGTCCAGCCGGTGCCACGGGTGCCACAGGCGCAACGGGTGCCACGGGCGCTACCGGAGCAACTGGGGCGACAGGGGCCGCCGGTAAAGAAGGCGCCGCCGGTAAAGAAGGCACCGCCGGAAAAAACGGTGCCAATGGCGCTGTCGCGGGGTTCTCGGCTAAGCAGTCTGGCATTGCGAGCCTCGCTAGCGAAGAGCTCGTGGTGGACAAGGTGCTTCCTGCCGGCAGCTACCTGGTAACCGCCAAAGCCGAGATCAAGGACGAAGCGAGCAGCAGTGGCTTTGTGGCCGTGAGATGCGAAATCTGGGACGCCAGCAGCGAAACCGAACTGGACGAAGCTGAATGGGCCGGCGGCGTGGCGGAATTTGCAAGTGGCCTATACGGTGGTGCCGCTGCGCTCCCGCTGCAGGCCGCGGTCGCTTCTAGCAACCCCATCGAACTCCAGGTGTGGTGTGAGGTCACGGACAACAAAGCGTCGGCCGCCATCGGCGTGGGCGACGGGAAACTGATGGCACTCGAGACGAGCTCCAACAGCTGACCCATGTAGAGGGCACGCTTCACGGGCGCGCGGCCGGTCGAGCGCCCGTGTCGCGCGCAAGTGTGGCGCAAATGCCGCGTCACACGGTCCGCAACGCGTCTGCCGGAGACAGCCGCGCCGCGCGGATCGCCGGGAGCAGGCCCGCCACGGCACCGATCAGCAGGGCCGCCGCGAATCCTCCTGCCCATGCCGAGGCGGGGATCACGATCGCCCAGCCCTTGGTTGTCGCGTACAGCGCCGTCGCCAGTGCGCCCAGCGCCACCCCCACCGCGCCGCCGCCAAGCGCCAGCAGAATCGCCTCGGAGAGGAACTGCGTGCGGATCTGGCCCCTGGTCGCTCCCAGCGCGCGACGCAGCCCGATCTCCGAGCGGCGTTCCAACACCGAGATGACCATGATGTTCGCCACGCCGACCGCTCCCACCAGCAGCGCCACCGCGCCGAGCCCGAGGAACAGCCCGTTCAGCGCGCTCTTCGCATCGGCGCGCGCAACCAACGTGGCCGACGGTTGACTCACGTCCACTTCGTTGGGCGCTTCCGGGTTGGTCGTCTGCGCCAGCACCGACTGTACCGCCGCCACCTGTTCGTTTTCGGCGCGAACGTACACCGTGTTGGGGTGGCCGTCTGACGCAAGGTACTTCTGCGCCGCAGAGAAGCCCACGAGCACCGAGCTTTCGATTTCTGGTGTGAGCACCGCCGGGCCGAGGACGCCCGCGAGGTAGAACCACCGATCGTCCACCCAGATCCGCTCGCCCGGGTACAGGTGGTCGATCCCCAGGCGTTGCGCCGCCGCCGAGCCGAGCACCGCCACCGGCTCCGTAGCTGTGGCCGCGTTCAGGTATGTCCCCTGGACGACCTTTACGCCCAGCGCCGCCAGCAGGTTGACACTCGCCGCCTGCACAGTCAGCGCGTTGGTGTCGATCGCCGGGATCAACGGCGTGCGGTACACGCTGGCCGTGATCTTCGCGGTCTCCGCGACGCTCGTAACGGGGTCGATACGAGCGATCATCGCCGGCGCGGCGAGCGGCAGCTCGGAGGTCTTACCAGTGAGGCCCTGGCCGTTTGTGACCGTCAGCAGGTTGGTGCCCAAGCGGTCGATCTGGCCGAGCAAGCCCGCTTGGCTAGACGAGGACAGGCCGAGCACCGCCACGATCGCCGCCACGCCGATCGCGATCCCCAGCGCCGACAGGCTCGCCCGCAGCCGTCTCGTACGCAACCCAACGCTTGCGACGCGGGCGAGATCCGAAGGGCGCAGCCTGTTCGGGGCAGTTGCAATGCTCACGACGACCGTCAATGCCCTTCGTTGACCAGTGCGAAAGCCGCCTTCAAGCGTTCGACGCTCGCCACCACTATGTAGCCGCCCTGGCGATCGTTCGCGGTGAGCACCGGCGCCAGCGCGATGCCGCACGCTTCGGTTCTCACCTCGACCCGGCGTCGGTGCGTTGCGCGCGAGCGAGGTCTGTACGAGCCAGATATGCCCCAGGGGAGCGCCTGTGGCATCGGCATGCGAGCGCCGCCCGAGCGGACTGTGAAATACCCGCTCGGGCCGCGGTTGGGTGCCGCGAACGTCACCAACACACCCGGCACCGGATTCTTCTCAGCGTCGGTGACGGTCACAGCAAGGCGGATCGGGAAGTGCGTTGCCGTCGGTGTGGACTGCGTAGCGCCAACGCCCACAGTGAGCTTCCTCGGCCCGTCCGCAAGGCTTGTAGGCGCGTTGCTCATCGACGGTGTGGTGCCGCAGATGCTCGAACCGCTGGCTTCAGCATTCGTCAGCGAGAACCAGACCGAGCCATAAGCGGAGCTCGCCGTGACCGTGTAGCTCCCCGCGGCGTTGTTCGCGGTGAACATCGGTGCGGCCGCCATACCCGATGCATCGCTACCGACCGTGACCGCGTTCGATCCACTGGCCGAAAAGAGTCCGCTCGCACCGGCAGCCGGCGCGCTGAAGGTGACCGGGATTCCCGCGACGGTCGTTGTCACCGGACAGCCGTCGCTATTGGTGAACACCACCTGCAGGTTGGTTACGAAGGCACTACCAAGCGTCGCGGTCTGTGGGGTGCCCGCCGTCAACGCTAGCTCGTTTGGCGGATTCGGCGACGGGCAAGTCGCTGCGCCCGAGCCGCTTGGCGGTCCAGTTTCAGCCTCAGCCGGGAGCGCTCCACAGGCGAGTGTCGCAATGGCCACGCCCACGCCCGCGCTCACAGCCAGCGAGTGTCGCGCCCGCGCCGCCACGCTTCGCAGCCACGCCATCCCGCTAATCAACATTCGACACCGCCGTGTCCGCAACGATGCGCCCGTCGAGCATCTGCACCTGACGCGGCAGGCTCGCCGCCAGCTCACGATCGTGGGTGATGACCACGATCGTCGCGCCCCCGGCGTTCAGCTCTTCCAGCAACCGCACGATCGCAGCACCCGCCGCGCTGTCCAGATTGCCCGTGGGCTCATCCGCGAGCACGATCGCCGGACGGCCGACCAACGCGCGCGCGATCGCCACCCGCTGGCGCTCACCGCCGGAAAGCTTGCTCGGGCGAAAGCTCACGCGGTCTGCCAATCCAACCTGGGCAAGCGCCTCCACCGCCCGCTCGCGCCGCTCGCTCGCGCCAGCGCCCGCATACAGCAGCCCGTCCGCCACGTTCTCGAGCGCCGTCGAGTGCTCCGCCAAGAAGAACTGCTGGAAGACGAAGCCGATGCTCCTCGCGCGTAGGCTCGCCAGCTCACCGTCCGACAGCTCAGCCACGTCAACGCCTGTTATCAGCACCGCGCCCGCGCTCGGGCGCTCGAGCGTGCCGATCACATGCAGCAGCGTCGTCTTGCCCGACCCCGACGGACCCACGATCGCCACCAGCTCGCCCTCGTTCACCGTGAAGCTCACCTCCCGCAACGCGAGCACCGGCGGCTCAGTGCCATACGCCTTGCTCACCTCCCGCAGCTCGAGCACGCCTGAATCGCTCATGTCGAAGGCGCCACCACACGCTGACCCGCACGCACGCCCGGCCCGCTGACCTGGACGAGACCTTCAGCGTCGTCAAACAGCCCCAGCGTCACCGCCTCCAGGTGGTGCAAGCCATCTTCCACCACCTCCAGCGCATAGCCACCGCCCGCCAACGCCAACAGCGCATCCACCGGCACAGCCAGCGCCTCGGGAACGCTCGCTGTCGTGATCGACACCGATACAGGCGCCTCGTCCAGATGGCCCATTGCCCGCGGTTCGCTCGGCGTGACGCCCACTTCCACCGTCGGCCCTCCTTCTTCACCGTCTTCAGGGCCGCCACCGCCACCACCGCCGCCGCCACCACCACCACCACCACCACCGCCTTCTTTGCTCGCCGGCAATTTCGCAACGGTCCCCACCGAGCTGATCACACCCGGTGTCGTCTGCTGGTTGGGCAGCGCGATCGACACCCGATCGCCCACCTTCACGCTCGACTGCTCTGAAGCGCTCAGCGCGATCGTCACCTGTGGCCGCGTCGAGGTGATCCCCAGCACCGGGCCCGGCGTCACGTTCGCGCCAACTTCCGGCGTCACGCTCGTCACCCGCACCGGCCCCCGCTCGAATACCACCGACCCCAGTGGCAGCTCGCCGGTCGCCGTCATCCCATGTGCGGACTGAAATGCACGGACCGCCGCTTCCGTTGCCGCGCTGAACGTTTCGCCGCTCAGCCCCGTGCCGTCGCCGAGGACGTCCAGGCTCGTGTTCAGCGCCCGCACGTCCTTGCCCGGTGTCATCCCCGCCACGAACGCCCGCGACGGCACAACCGAGCCGTACAGCAGCACCGTCGGGTGGCCGCTCAGCGCGAATACGCTCTGCCCCAGCGCGATCACCTGGCCCACCGCCGGCAGCATCGTGAACGTCGAGCCCTGACCGTAGTCCGCGGCCGCTGAGCGCGCCGCCGCCACGGACGCCTCCGCGCTCGCGACCGCCGCCTGCGCTGAGGACAGCGACGCCCGGTCGCTCTTCAGCTTCATCGCCGCGCCGCTGGAGCTCTGCTCCTCGCTTGCCAGCGCCTGCACGTCACTCGCGCACACGCTCGCGTCCCCACCATCCGACGGCGAGCCGCTCGACGCGGCTTCTCCGCTCGGCGAGGAGGAGCCCGGCGCTTCGTCCGCGGCGCCCTCACCCGCGCAGTCGACAGCCTCCTTGTCCCGCGCCGCCGTAACCGTTGCCCGCGCGTCGTCCAGCGTCGTGCTGTCCGCCGACAGCGATCCACTCGCGCTCTGCAGCATGCGCTCGCTGCTGCCCACCGCCTGTTCGGCCTGCTGCACCACGGACGGTGGCGTGCCCGTCGGCACACGGATGTTCGCCGCTCCCGCATAGCCGAGCGTGGCGTTCACCTGCGTCTGCGCAGACAGCGACTGCCGGGTCACCGTCACCAGCGACGTCTCGCTCGCGTTGTCGGAGACGCCGCTCGGCCTGCCCCCGCCGCTGAACGGGTCGCTCACGACCACGGCGACCGCCATCAGCACGAGTCCCAGGCCCGCCAGGGCGGTTCGGCGCGGTTGCCTCACGCTCACTAGTGGCTGCCGTGCAGGCCGCCCGGGATCAGCGATTGGCAGGCTTCCTCTGCCGCGCGCACCTGGGGCGAGTGTGGGTTGATGCCGGCGGTTTTCGGCACGTGCACGCCCCCGCCGGAGAACGTCGGGTCGGGGAAGTTGGGGATCCCGTGCGAGCGGATGCACGCCGCCGCCTTCAGGTACTGCGATTGTTCCTGCAGGCTGATCTGCTGGTTGCCTTCTCCCGCGCCCGGGCCACCGTTTGGGAGCAGCTTGCCGCAGGCTTCCTGCGCCGACTTGAAATGGGGATTGCCCGAGATCGACGGATTGACCGCGATTGCAACCTTCACTTCGTTGCCGTTCGTCGAGACTTTCGGGTCGGGGAAGTTGGGCACTCCGTGTGCGCGCACGCACGCCGAGTACGCCACCGCCTGGCTGCCCGGCGAGGCAGAACCACTCTGCGAGCCGCCGGAGCCGGCCGAGGAGCCGCCCGAGCCGGCCGAGGAGCCGCCCGAGGAAGTGCTCGACCCCAGGTGCGCCACGGTCGGGGTCTTGCCGCCGCCGCCACACCCCGCCGCGAGCAGCGCGAGCGCCGTGAGCCCCGCAATCAGCTTTGTCGCTTCCATCTCGTCGTCTCCTCGCGCTGGCTTGATGTTGCGTGCCAGGCCGTTCTACGGAATGGCCGGTTACACCACGGTGAGCGACGCTGTAACCGCGCTGTAACCACCGATGCGCCACGCTTGGTAGCTCAATGCGAGTGCTGCTGGTCGAGGATCACGCCGAGCTGGCCGACACGGTCGCCACCGGTCTGCGCCGTGAGGGCATCGCCGTCGACGTCGCGCTCGATGGCCACGACGCGCTCACACGACTCGCGCTCACCGACTACGACGTATTGGTGCTCGACCGCGATCTCCCCGGCGTGCATGGCGATCAGATCTGCCGCTCGCTCGTGGCCGAGGGTCGCAACGGGCGGATCCTGATGCTCACCGCCGCCGGCAGCATCGAAGACCGGGTCGACGGCCTCAGCCTCGGCGCCGACGACTACCTGCCCAAGCCGTTCGCCTTCGCCGAGCTCGTCGCCCGCGTGCGCGCGCTCGCCCGACGCTCCGGCGTCCAGCTACCGCCTGTGCTCGTGCACGGCAACCTGCGCGTCGACTCCGCCAATCGCCTCGCCAGCCGCGACGGGCAGCGCTTGTCGCTCAGCCCCAAGGAGCTCGCCGTGCTCGAGTACCTGCTCGGGGCCCACGGCCGCGTCGTCTCCGCCGAGGAGCTGCTCGAGCACGTGTGGGACGAGAACGCCGACCCGTTCACCACCACCGTCAAGGTCACCATCAAGCGTTTGCGCACGAAGCTCGGCGAGCCGCCGCTGATCGACACCGTACCCCGCGGCGGCTACCGAATATGAAGGTCAGGCCGCGCCTGCCGCGCTACACCATCCGCCTGCGTCTTGCCGTCCTTTATGGCGGCGTCTTCATGGTCACCGGAACGCTGCTGCTCGCGCTCATCTTTCTGACGGTGCGCTCCTCCGCGCACAGCACCGTTGCCACCGCGCAGGGCGCCGCTGCGAGGCTCGTGGGACCGCGCATCCACGTCCACCTATCGGCACCTGGAGCCACGCTTCACGCGACGCCCGAAGGCGTCACGGTCCAGCGCGCCCGCGAACAGGCCCATCAGCTCGGCGCGGTCGCGGTCAGCGTCAACAACAGCGACCTGCACCACCTGCTGATCTTCTCGCTCGTAGCCCTCGCGATCATGGTGTTCGCGTCGATGGCGTTGGGGTGGGTGATCGCCGGTCGCGTGCTGCGCCCGCTGCAGACGATCACCGCCGCGGCCCGCGAGCTGTCCGCCTCGACCCTGCACGAGCGCCTCGCGCTCAGCGGGCCCAACGACGAGCTACGTGAGCTCGGAGACACCTTCGACGAGCTGCTCGGACGTCTCGAGGCATCCTTCGCCGCGCAGCGCCAGTTCGTCGCCAACGCCTCACACGAGCTGCGTACGCCGCTGACGCTGGAGCGGGCCATCCTCGAGGTCACGCTCGCCGATCCCGACGCCAGCGCCGCTTCCCTGCGAGCCGCCTGTGAGCGGGTGCTTGCCGTCGGCGAGCAGCAGGAGCGCACCATCGACGCGCTCTTGACCCTCGCACGCAGCGAGCGCGGAGTCGAGCGCCGCGAACCGCTGCTGCTCGACGCGCTCACCGCCAAGATCCTCGATGAGCACCGCGCGGAGATCGTCCGCCGCGGCCTGCGCCTCGACAGCGAGCTCGACCGCGCGCCCATCGCCGGCGACAGACGGCTGATCGAGCGGCTGATCGCCAACCTCCTCGACAACGCGATCCAGCACAACAGCCACGATGGCTGGCTGACCGTCGCGAGCTCGCTCGAGGCGGAGGAGGCGCTGCTCACGGTCGCCAACAGCGGACCCGTGATCGCGCCCGAGGAGCTTGCTTCGCTAGTGCGCCCGTTCCAGCGGCTCGGCACCGATCGCACCAGCCACGACGGCGGCCACGGCCTCGGCCTGTCGATCGTCGACGCGATCGCAACCGCCCATGGGGCAGAGCTCGCCGTCCATGCACAGCCTGCTGGCGGGCTGCGGGTCGAGGTCAGGTTTCCCTCCTGAATTGATTCGAGCCGCCCGGGTCGCTGGGGCTTGTCGAGGTCATCGGCGCCGGGCGCCGGTGTATAGCCATCGCTATACACCGTGTGGTGGGAGGGATATGTAAATCCGCGCGGGGCAATGCGACCAGTTGTGGGCGCCGTATAGCGATGGTATTACCGAGTGGCTAAAGGTGGTGTGTGGCGGTGAGGCGGTGAGGCGGTGAGGCGGTGAGGCGGTGAGGCGGTGAGGCGGCCCCATGCTAATCTAATCTTATTAGGCAACTACCTAGGAGGCATAGTCAAATGAGGGTCACGCAAATCAGCGAGAACCTGATCCAGATCAACCGGCTGCACTTCGTCAACGCCTACCTCGTGCGCGAGCCCGATGGGTTCACGCTCGTGGACACCACCGTCAGCGGGTCCGCCGATGGGCTGATAGCCGCCGCCCGCGATGCCGGTGGGGGGATCACGCGGATCGCGCTCACACATGGGCACAGCGATCACGTTGGCTCGCTCGACGCGCTGCGGGGACAACTGGGCGAGGGGGTGGAGGTGCTGATGGGCGAGCCGGACGCGCGCATCCACGCCGGTGAGTCGGTAGTGGAGGGCAAACCCAGCGGGTCGTGGCCGAAGCTCGAGACCAAGCCTGACACGCGCCTGCACGGCGGCGAGCGGATCGGCAGCCTCGAAGTGGTCCCATCGCCGGGGCACACGCCCGGGCACATGGCTTTCCTAGACACGCGTGACCGGGCACTAATCGCGGGTGACACGTTCACGACCTACTGGCGGGCGGAGATCCCCAACCGACTCACCCAGCGCTTTCCGCTCGCGACAATGGGGACCCAGGATCGCCAGCAGGTGGTCGAGTCGGCACGGGCATTGCGAGCGCTCGAGCCGGTGGTGCTCGTGTGCGGCCACGGGCCGGCGGTTCGCTCTCCGGGGCAGGGGATGGACGCGGCGATCGCGCGGGCCGGTGGGCGCTGATGGCGCGCGCCCGACTTGACACGGCGGCGGTCGTCGATGCGGCCGCACGACTTGCCGACGCCAACGGTCTGGCGTCGCTGACGCTCGCGCGCCTGGCCGCCGCTCTCGGCGTCAGATCGCCATCGCTGTATGCGCACGTCGACAGCCTCGAGGATCTTCGCCGGCGGCTGGGGGCGCGAGGCGCACGCGAGCTCGCTGCACAGCTGAGTCGTGCCGCGGCTGGACGCGCAGGCACCGACGCGCTTGTGGCGATCGCGCACGCGTATCTCGCCTACGGCCGCGAGCATCCCGGAAGCTATGCGGCCGCGCAACGTGCTCGTGAGCTGGGAGGAGACGAGGACGCTGTCGCGGCCGCCAGTGCCGTGACCGAGGTTGTGCTGGCCGTTCTGCGTGGCTATGACCTCCACGGCGATGACGCTGTCCATGCCGCGCGTGTGATCCGTGTTGCCCTGCACGGCTTCGTCTCGCTCGAGGCCGATGGAGGGTTCGCCATCGATCTCTCACTCGACGAGACATTCGAGCGGCTGGTGGCGACGCTCGATCGTGGCTTGCGGGACATAGCCGCATTAGATCCGCCGCTCACCGGCTAGCGAGGGCAGAGGAAAGATGGTTTATAGTTCACGCAAACGTAACAATCCCTGTCATCCGAATCAGGCAGATTGTCTATCTCTGGCAGCATCCAGCATGGGAGTGCATACAACTGCTCTGTCGTCCGCAGGGGTGACACGAGACCCAAGGAGATGATGAGAGTGCCGATTCCGAAGGGATATCAGCAGCTGGAGAGCAGTACGCGCCATATCGTGCCTGGGGCAAAGCGGGTCGGCCCGGCTGACCCAGCCGAAGTGATCTCCGTCACGATTCTTGTTCGTCGACGTCCAGGCGCGCCCGAGATGCCGAGCCAGGAGTATTGGGCAGCGACCCCTCCAGGGGAGCGGCGATACATGACTGGCGAGGAGTTCACCGCCGAGTACGGCGCCGCTCCCAGCGACCTCGATCTAGTAGCAGCGTTTGCCGCCAGGCACAAGCTCGACGTGATCGAGCGCAACGCTGCCCAGCGGACGGTGATCGTGTCCGGCAAGGTCGCTGACGTCAACAAGGCCTTCTCGCTGGATTTGGGGCTCTACGAGCTACCGACCAAGCGCGAGGACGAGCCCAAGCGGTTGAAGGGCGGCTCTCCGCCGAAGGTAGCGAACGACACGAGATCTCACCGTGGCTACGAGGGCGCGGTCCACCTGCCGGCAGAGCTC
>Ga0209275_10000111_pt1 | contig 26012 bp, 20 predicted proteins | sample HubBroMetageREF2_FD_188344 | JGI IMG/M metagenome (GOLD analysis project Ga0209275, IMG submission 188344) | Reference soil microbial communities from the Hubbard Brook experimental Forest, New Hampshire, USA - Hubbard Brook CCASE Soil... | ecosystem: Environmental > Terrestrial > Soil >... | reverse complement strand
GGTCCTTCTTCGAGGTCGCAGACCGTATGTCTGTAGGTATTGACAATTTCATGTCCGTACCAAACCATTGTCCCGAGCCCATGTTGGGTCGGCTGAGCATTGGCTAGGGGCTAGGTGGTCTGGGCTGCTTGCCAGCCACTATCGCCGTCTTTTACGGCTCACGCCCGGCGTCTCGGCGGCTCTGGCAGAGCGGCGCTGCGCGACGGGAGGTCGGCAGGTGGCAACTAGTGATGTCAGCGCGAGAGACGCGAGCGGCGATCGCGGAGGCTTGTTCATACGGCAGACGTCTGGCCTGGTCCGGGAGCTGGGAATTCCCGCAGCGGTCGGGATCTCGCTGGCCTCGGTCGCGGTGGTCAACACCTTCATCAACTTCAACGCGGGGTTGACCGCGTTCCAGAAGGCGGACATGTACCTGCCGCTGATCGCCGCGGCGATCATCTGGCTGGTCGCCATGTTTGCCTACCGGTACCTGCTGCGCGCCGTCCCCCGCGCCGGCGGCGAGTACGTGTACCTGTCCCGGATCGTCTCGCCCGTGGTGGGCTCGATCGCCGGCCTCGGCATCGCGGTGGTGTTCACCTACGTCCTATCGACGAACGCGCACTTCGCCGCCGAGTTCACGCCGTTCATGCTGAGCGGGATCGGGGCCGTCTTCCATAGCACGGCCATTGCCAACGCGGGGAACTCGGTGACCAGCGACGGCTGGGTTTTCGGCCTCAGCCTCATCGTGATGGTGATCGTCGCGGCGCTGTCGCTGTCCTCGGTCAAGCTGGTCGCCCGGATCATCTTCGGCCTGATCCTGCTGCAGCTGCTCGCGTTCGTCGTGCTGATGATCGTGCTGGCGGCCAGCTCGCGCAGCGGCTTCTCCTCCGCGCTGGCCAGTTACAGCCACCATCCGGGCGCGTTCCAGGCGATCATCTCGACGGGGAAGGCGAACGGCGTCGTGTTCGGCACCTCGATCGCTTCGATGATCGCGATCATCCCGTTCATGGTGCTGAACTACAACGGCGTGCTGTACTCCTACTACGTCGGCGGCGAGCTGCGCCGCCCCGGCCGCACCTACCTGTATGCCTCCGTGATCAGCCTGATCGTCCTCGTGGTGCTGTGGGGCGGCGTCTGGGCGCTGCTGCGGGCGCGGGTAGGCCTGCCGTTCATGCAGGCGCAGGCCAATCTCGGCGCGGTCAACCCGGCGGCTTACGGCAAGATCACCAGCCTCGACTCGGTGGCCGGCGGCCTCGGCTACGGCATGATCCTGACGAGCAACCCGATCGCCCGGCTGCTGTTCGCGACCGCGGTGCCGCTCGCGGAGATCGCCGTCAACCTCGCCTTCCTGACCGTCACGACGCGGGTGCTCTTCGCCCAGGCCTTTGACCGGCTGCTGCCGGTCCGTGTCGCGAAGGTGGGGGAGCGCAACCACGCGCCCAACGTGGCCATCGCGATCGTGCTGATCGTCGGCGCCGCGTTCTGCTACCTGACCAGTTTCGTGAACCTGAGCAACATCGTCGCGCTGCAGAGCCTGTTCTTCGCGCTGATCCTGCTCGCCGGCGGGGTGGCCGCGACGTTCCTGGCGTCCCGGCGGCCCGAGCTGGTCCTGGGCGAGACCAGCGGTTCGGAAGCCGAGCGCAAGGCATTCCTGCGGAAGGTGACCATCGTCGGCGCGGCGACCACGCTGCTGGCCCTGTTCACCGTCTTCGAGATCGTCAGCCACACGTCCGTGTACGGCAAGTTCAGCGTCGAGTCGATCATCACCCTGATCGTTGTGCTCGGTGCCGGGCCGGTCATCTACCTGATCGCCCGGGGGATCAGGCGGCAGCGCAACGCCCTCGACCTGTCGCTCGCCATGCACGAGCTCCCGCCGGAGTAGCGATGATCGGCTTCCGGCAGGCGAAGAAAAAGCGCGCGCTGCGCATCTACTTCGTGTCCGACCTGCACGGCTCGGAGGTCTGCTTCCGCAAGTTCCTGGCGGCGGCGAAGGTGTACGAGCCGGACGTGCTGATCCTGGGCGGGGACTTCGCGGGAAAGGGCCTCGTCCCGGTGCTGCGGCACGGCGACTCGTGGTCGGCCACGGTGGACGGCCAGCAGGTAACCGTGCCGCTCGGCGACTATGACCGGCTGCAGGCCGACGTGACCAAGCGCGGCTTCTACCCGGTGCAGATGGACGAGGACGAGCTGGCCCGGATCAACGCCGATCCTGGCCTGCTCGACGAGCTGTTCCGGGAGCAGATCAGGGAGCAGGCCCGCCGCTGGTGCGACCTGGTCAGCGAGCGCCTCGACCCGAGCATTCGCTGCATCATCACGCCCGGCAACGACGACCCGGTGGAAGCCGACGAGATATACGCGGCCTCGGACCGGGTCGAATTCCCCTCGTTCCAGGTGTGCAGCCTCGGGCCGTTCTCGATGGCCAGCCTCGCCATGGTGCCGACCACGCCGTGGAACACCGAGCGGGAGTGCTCCGAGGAGGAACTGGCCAAGCTGATCGACGACATGCTCGAGCCGCTGCCGGCCGACACAACCTGCATCCTGAACTTCCACAGCCCGCCCTACGCGTCGACGCTGGACGACGCGCCGGAACTGGACGCCTCACTCAAGCCGGTGATCAGGGGCGGCAGGCCGAGCATCGTGCCGGTCGGCAGTCACGCGGTGCGGGCGGCGATCAAGAAGTACCAGCCGCCCGTCGCGCTGCACGGGCACATCCACGAGTCGCGCGGCGTCCAGAAGATCGGCCGGACGCTATGCATCAACCCAGGCAGCGACTACTCTTCTGGCGTATTGCGGGGCGCGGTCGTCGACCTCGCTGAGGACGGGACGTGCCTGGACTTCCTGCTGACCACCGGATGACGCGATGACTCCGGCGCTGCTGGCCGACCCGATCGCGGAGGCACGCAGGATCATCGAGCTTGCCGAGTCCGATGGCGTGGTGCTGCGCGCGCTCGGCGGGGTCGCGGTCTGCCTGCAGGCTCCCGACGGGGCTCCGCGCCTGCCGCGCCGGGTGAAGGACATCGACCTCGCCGCGGCGAAGGGCTCAGGCCGGCCCGCCGTCAAGGTGATGCTGCGGGCGGGCTATGTCGCCGACGAGATGTTCAACGCGCTGCGCGGGTCCCGGCGGCTGCTGTTTCATGACCCCGCCAACGGCCGCCACGTCGACGTGTTCATCGGCGAGTTCTCGATGTGCCACGACATCCCGATGGCGGCGCGCCTTAACCGCGAGCCGGTTACCGTCCCGCGCGAGGAATTGCTGCTGTCCAAGCTCCAGATCTTCGAGCTGACCGCGAACGATCAGGCCGACATCTACAACCTGCTCTTCCACAACGACGTCAGCGACGACCCGGGCGGCATCTCCGCCTCGTTCATCGCGGCGCTGTGTGCCGGCGACTGGGGGCTCTGGCGCACCTGCCAGCTGAATCTCGAGCGCGGGCTGAGCAGCCTTGGCGAATCGGCGCTCGAGCCAGCCGAGCGCGACGTGGTGGCGGGCCGGCTCGAGCGGCTGCGGGCGCGCATCGACGCCGAGCCGAAGAGCATGAAGTGGCGGATCAGGGACCGGGTTGGCGACAGGGTCCGCTGGTATGCCGAGCCGGAGGAAGAGCCCGCGGGCGCCTGATCAGGCATGGCCGTCCCGGCCGCCCGCGCGCGTCGGCTGCGCGGTCGGCGCGGACTGCGCGGCACGCGGCATCGTGAGCGTGAGCGCGTACCGCGACGCCCGGTACAGGTGCTGCCCGAACTCGACGGGCCGGCCGCCTTCGTCATAAGCAATGCGCTCCATGGTCAGCAACGCGGTGCCGCGGGTTTCTCCCAGCGCCCGCGCCTCGGATGCAGACGCGTTCTTCGCCGACATGCGCTCGGTGGCCGATCCCAGCCGGATACCGGATGCTCGGAGCAGCTCGTAAAGCCCGTGCTCGGCCAGCATCTCGGTGTTCAGGTGGATGAGCGCCGTCGGCAGGAAATTGTGCATCAGGGCGATCGGCTGGCCGTCGGCGAACCTGATCCGCTCCAGGCAGATCACCAGGGCCCGCTCGGGAAGCTGGAGCGCGCGGGCCACGGTGTCGCCGGCGTGACCAACCTCGTTCCTGATCACCTCGGTCACGGGGCCGCGGCCCGCGGCGGCGAGGTCATCGAACAAACTGGTGAGCCCGACGTCGCGGTCGATTCGCTCCTTGGCCACCACGGTTCCCGCGCCCCGCTTGCGTACGATCATGCCCTTGTTTGCCAGGTACCCGAACGCGGACCGTACCGTCGGCCGGGACAGGCCCAGGTGCGCGGCCAGCTCGGCCTCGTTCTCCAGCCGGGCTCCCGCCTCCAGCGCGCCGGACTGAATCGCCGCCTCGAGGTGCTGGGCGAGCTGGAAGTACAGCGGCACCGGACTCGCCCGGTCGATGGCGATGTCACCGTACGAGCGGGCCGCGGCCGGGCGTGCAGCGCTCATGGCAGGCTCACTGCCATGCCCGCGGCGCATTCCGCAGCCTCCGCAACGCGATCCATATCCTCGACGACCGGAACCTTGAGCCAGCTGTACGCCGATGTAGCGCCAAATCCCGATGCGATCGTAACGGAAGGCTCACCGCCTCCGGCGACAAGCCGGTGGCAAGCCGGTTCCCGGCCCGGCACTGCATGTCGTGCAACGGGGTGCCTCCTCTAAGCGGATCCCGCGGCGTTAGCGAAGTATGTCCTTAGTTATTAACATAATCTCATATAGCTGGCCGGATATGCCCGGCCGTCCGCCCTGTTCTTCCCGGGGGCCCGAGACGGCCGGCCCGGCAGATGGGTCGGGACCTGCATGTTCAAAGTCAAGGCCAGCGGCCGACGTAACCGTTGAATATCAGTCTGTATACAGGTATTGACACCTTTACATAGCGATGCGAGCGTTTAGCCTACGCAATCGATTAACCACCGCGGAGCCGGATAACCGCAGGCTGAAGGTCCGGCGTGCGCGATGCGCTGAAAGGCCACGCGATGCCGTATGTGACCCGTCCGATGCCGCCACCGGCGGGCACGCGGGTCACCATGAAGGACGTCGCGGCCGCTCTCGGTGTCTCGACCGCCACCGTGAGCCGTGCGCTGCAGGACGATCCCGCGATCAGCGCGGCCACCAAGTCGGCTGTCCTCGAAGTTGCGCGGCGGGTGCAGTACCGGCCGTCGGCGGCCGCGCGAAGGCTCAGGACGCAGTCGGCCTCGCTCGTCGGCGTCGTCGTGCAGAGCGTCGGTGATGGCTACATCGGCGACGTGGTGCTCGGCATCCAGGGCAGGGCACGCGAGTTCGGCTACCAGCCGCTGTTCTTCGCGGCGGAGGGCCAGCCCGGCCTGGAGTCGGAGGCGCTGGATGTCTTCCTGTCTGAGCACGTCACCCAGCTGATCGCGGTGTCGCCGACGGGCAAGCCGCAGCTCCTGCGGCGGGCGGTGGCCGAGGGAATGCGGGTAGCCGTGATCAACGGCGACCAGAGCGTGCCCGCCCGCCACTTCACCGAGGTCGCGACCGGGGACATTGATGACAAGATCCTCAAGATCGAGCGGGTCCGCAACTCGTCGATCTGCCACATCAGGTTCGACGACGCCGCGGCCGGCAGGCTGGCGACCGAGTACCTGATCAGCCTGGGCCACCGCACGTGCGTCCACCTGCGAGGGCCGAACGTCCGTTCCGCGCTGCTGCGCCTGCTGGGCTTCCGCGAGGCGCTGAGCGCAGCGGGAATGTGGCCCCAGCCGGTGCTGTGCCCACGGGCGCCGGTCATGCAGCACCGAGAGGACGCCGTCACCCAGTATCTGCGAACCGTCAGCCCGCCGGTCGCGATGGTCGCCTATGACGACCTCTGTGCCGTGGCGGCCCTGCGAGCAGCGCACCAGGCGGGCTGGCGGGTGCCTGATGACCTGTCCGTGGTCGGCATCGACGACATCCAGTTCGCTTCCTATACCAACCCGGGCCTGACGACCGTAGCCCAGCCCAAGTACCAGCTCGGCGCGCTGGCCGTGGATGCGCTGCTGGCCGACGGTGGCTGTGACGCGCGGCCGCGCGTGCTCGACGGCCAGCTCGTGATCCGCGAGTCGGCCGGGCCGCCGAGCAGGCCAGCCGGCGGCGGATGGGAGCCACGCCGATGACGACGGACATGCAGGCCATTGACCTGGAGCCGGGCCGGGGACCGGGAACGCAGAGCCCCGCCGGGTTGCGTACGACCGCGCTGCGGAGGCTGCGGCACGACCCAATCTCGATGGTCGCGTTCGGCATCCTGGTGCTGCTCGTGCTGGCCGCCATCATCGGCGGGCCGCTCGCGGCCAAGCTCACCGGGCACGGGCCGAACGAGCAATTCGCGAACGCGCTGGCCAGCAACAGCCTGCCGCTGGGCATCGGGCAGCGGACCTACCTGGCCAACGGCACGACCCACAACCCGCACGGCAGCCTGTTCATCCTCGGCGCCGACGCCCTCGGCCGCGACGAACTCGTCCGGGTCCTGTACGGAGCCCGGATCTCGCTGCTCGTCGCCACGTCGGCCACCGCGATCGCGCTGGTGATCGGTGTCTCGCTCGGGCTGCTCGCGGGATACCGGGGCGGCTGGGTGGACGCCGTCGTGAACCGCCTCACCGAGACGGCCATGGCCTTCCCGAACCTGCTGCTGGCGGTCGGCCTGGCGGTCGTTGTCGGCCCGGGGCTGCTCAACGTCGTCCTCATCATCGCGCTCTTCACCTGGTATTACCCGGCAAGAATCGTGCGCGGCGCCACCGTCGCCACCAAGCAGATGACCTTCGTGGCCGCCGCGCGGACCGTCGGCGCGCGGCCGAGGCGCATCCTGCTCGTGCACCTGCTGCCCCAGGTCTGGGGACCGCTGCTGGTATACGGCACGTCGATCATTGCCAACAACATCATCTTCGAGGCGGGGCTCTCCTACCTGGGCGTGGGCGTGCCGCCGCCCACCGCGAGCTGGGGCCAGATGCTGTCGGACGCGGTGACGTCCGGCATGTACCAGGCGGACTTCACGCTTGCCCTGATCCCTGGCCTGGCCCTGGTCCTGACCATGCTCGCCTTCAACCTCCTCGGCGACGGCATCAGGGATGCACTCGACCCGAAGTCGGCGCGATGAGAAGGATCGTCGCCAACCGGCTGCTCGGCGCACTCGTCCAGGTCCTGGTCGTGACGCTGCTGGCCTGGCTGCTGTTCTACGTGATCGCCCGGTTCACCGGCGCCTCACCCGCGCAGCGGATCGCCGGAAAGAACGCGACGCCCGCGCAGGTGGCCCTGGTGTCCCGGCTGCTCGGGCTCAACAAGCCGTACTGGGAGCAGTACCTGATCTTCCTGAACCACCTGATCCACGGGAACTTCGGCTTCTCTTACGTGCAGATGCGCCCGGTGTCGGCCATCTTGTGGCCGGCCACCAGGGCGACCGCGTCGCTGGTCCTGGGCGCGGCGGTGATCTGGCTCCTGATCGCCGCGCCGGTCGGCGCGTATGGCGGCCTGCGGCCGAGGTCCGTGGGTGACATCGTCGGCCGCGCGGTCGCGATTCTCGGCATGTCGATACCGGTGTTCTGGCTCGCTCCGATGATCTCGTATTTCCTCGGCTACCAGCCCACCCAGGGCGACCTGCTTGGGCTGCCGATCCTGCCGGTCGGCACGAGCATCTTCCCGATCAACGGCTACGTGGACTTCAGCCAGAACCCGGCCGAGTGGGCTTACCACCTGCTGCTGCCGTGGGTCACGCTGGCCATCGGGTTCGCCGCCATCTACATCCGCTTCATCCGCACGCTCACCGCAGAGCAGCTCAGCGAGGACTACGCGCGGACCGCCAAGGCCAAGGGTGCCTCGACGCTGCGCGTCCTCGTCCAGCACGTCGGCCGCAACGTGGCGCCGACGGTTTCGGTGCTGCTCGGCGCCGACATCGCGACGGCGCTCACCGGCGTGTTCTTCGTGGAGACCGTCTTCGGCATTCCGGGCCTCGGCTACACGGGCCTGAGTGCCATCGAGAACCTCGACTATCCGGTGATCACGGGCGTGATCATCGTCGCGGCGCTGATCGCCGTGCTTGCCAACACGATCGTGGATCTGCTGCATGCGGTGCTTGATCCGCGGCTCCGGCGGGTGGCCGCCACCCACTGACTGCCGAAACACGAAACTCAGCCCGCTGGAGGGCTGAGCGAAAGGTGAACGTCACGCAACTCAGCGAGATAGAGGGAGAGGGTCATGATTGGCAGAAGACGCAGACGCGTGCTTGGCGGTGGGGGGCTCATCATCGCGGCCGCCCTGGTGCTGGCGGCGTGCTCCTCGGGAGGGAGCGGCAGTACAGCCAGCCAGGGCACAAGCGGCGGGGCACCGAAGACCGGTGCCGCTACCGGCACCCTGACCGGGGCGATGGCCTCTGGCGCCATCGACAGCATGGACCCCAACCGGTGGTATTTCGCCGTCACCTGGGGACTGGCGAACGCGATGTGCACCACGCTGGTCCGCTACGCGGACAAGCCGGGCACCGCCGGAACTCAGGTCGTCCCGGGCACGGCCAGCCTGCCCAAGATCACGGACAACGGCCTCGTGTACACCTACACGATGCGGCCGGGGGCACGCTTCTCCGACGGCCAGCCGATCACTCCGGCCGACATCAAGTACACGTACATGCGGCTGATGGCGCCCGCGGTGGACACCGGAACCGGTGTCTACTTCGTCAACGTCATCGGCGCCAACGCGTACATGAACGGGAAGTCCACGACCGTTGCGGGCATCACGACGACGGCCAGCACGATCAGCTTCCACCTGACCGCGCCGGACGGCGCGTTCATCTACAAGACGGCGCTGCCTACCACGTGCCCGGTGCCGGTCGGCACTCCGATGAAGCCGGTCGAGACGGGCGCCCTGGAAGAGAAGTACGCGAGCGGCCCGTTCAAGCTGCAGTCGTACTCGCCGGGCCGTCAGATCGTTCTGGCGTTCAACAAGGAGTACGACCAGTCGCTGGGAGCGCGCGGTCACGTCGCGAAGATCGTTTTCACGATCGGGGATGAGTCGACCGAGGCGGTCCTGCAGATCCAGGCGGGCCAGCTCGACTTCAACACCTCGAACCTGGCGACTGCCGACATCATCAAGATCTCGCAGAACAAGGCGCTGCAGAGCCAGGTGCACATCGCGAGCCGGCCGTCCCTCACCTACATCTTCCTGAACAACCAGGTCCCGCCGCTGAACAACGTCGATGTCCGCAAGGCCATCAACTACGCGGTCAACCGGACGGCGATCGAGGCGCAGTGGGGAGGCCCGCTGGCCGGGACGCCGAGCGACCAGATCATTCCGGCCGGCCAGTCGGACTACAAGAAGTACACGATCTACCCCAACACCCCGAACCTGGCCAAGGCGAAGCAGCTGATGGCGGCGTCGGGTGTCAAGACTCCGGTCACGCTGGTGCTGCGCACGCAGAACGACGCGCCCGGATTCATGAACATGGCGGCGGTCATCCAGTCCAACCTGAAGGCGATCGGCATCAGCGTGCAGATCGTCGGCTCGCCGAACAGCGTCAACAGCTCGTTCATCGTCAACTACAAGGCACGGGTTCCGCTGGGAATCGAGCCGTGGTCGCTCGACTTCCCGGACGGCGAGGCCATCATCAACACCGGCCTTGACCCGGCAACGCCGGACGCGCTTGCGAACATGGCGCGGTTCAGCGTTGCCTCGTTCATATCGCCGTTCACCCAGGCCGCCGAGGCACTCGGGCAGCAGCGGGTGACCGACTACGAGGCGCTTGACCAGCAGATCATGTCGCAGCAGGCACCGTACGCCCCGCTGTTCAACCCCCGCTGGTACGACTTCGTGTCGAAGCGTATCGGCGGCTATGTCTACAGCGAGGCGATGGACGCCATCAACTACAACACGCTCTACATCAAGTAGCGGCGACACCAGGTCAGCGAGACAGCGGAAGGAAGACCGGTGGCAGAGCTTCGCAGCGCCCCAAGCCGGCGGCGCATGCCGTGGTCACGGCTGCGTGGCGCTGCGAAGCGCCCGGAAGGAGGGGAGGACGGCGGCGCCGTGCAGGCCGCGGCGCCGCCCCCCACCGGCTCTTCCCCGCACGGCTCGCTGCTCGAGGTGACCGACCTGGCGATCAGCATCCCGACCGAGAACGGCGTCATCGAGGCGGTCAGGGGAATCAGCCTGGCGGTCGCGCCGGGCGAGACGATCGGCATCGTCGGCGAATCCGGCTCAGGCAAGACAATGCTCGCGCTGTCGGTTCTCGGGCTGCTGCCGCGCCGGGCGCAGGTGACCGGCTCGGTGCGCCTGGACGGCGAGGAACTGCTGCAGGCCAGCGAGGCTCACTGGCGGCAGGTGCGGGGCAACCGGGTCGCCATGGTGTTCCAGGATCCGATGACCGCGCTGAACCCCATGTACACCGTCGGCTGGCAGGTCACCGAGTGCCTGCGGCTGCATCAGCATGACAAGAATGCCGACGCCGCGAGGCGCGCGGTCGAGCTGCTCGACGCGGTCGGCCTGCCCGAGCCTGCCACGATCGCGCGCAGGTTCCCGCATGAGCTGTCCGGTGGCATGCGCCAGCGCGTCGTGATCGCGATGGCGATCGCAAACCAGCCCGAACTGCTGATCGCGGACGAGCCGACGACGGCGCTGGACGTCACCGTCCAGGCGCAGATACTCGACCTGCTCAAGTCCATCCAGCGGGAGACGCACGCCGCGATGATCATGATCAGCCACGACCTCGGCGTCGTGGCCGGCATCGCCGACCGCGTTCTCGTGATGTACGCGGGCAAGGCGGTCGAGGTGGGCGGCGTCGACGCGGTCTTCGCCCGCCCGCGGATGCCCTACACGGCTGGGCTGCTGGCCTCGCTTCCGTCGCTCGATCACCGCAAGGAACGGCTGGCCGCGATCCGCGGGCTGCCGCCTTCCGGCATCGGCTACGGGGCGGGCTGCGCCTTCGCGCCGCGCTGCCCAATGGCGGCGGACGTGTGCCGGGCTGAGCCGGCCCTGCTGGAGGTCGGACCTTCGCACGTTGCCGCCTGCCATTTCGCCGTCGAGGGCGCCGGGGGCGCCGCCCCGCGGGCAGCAGCCGTGCCGGCCGAAGCACAGCCCGCCGCGCCGGGCACGGCCGCGTCCCAGAGCACTGCCGCGCCCGAAGACACCGGCGAGCCAGCCGCCGCGGGCGAGCCAGATGGCACCGGCGAGCCCGTTCTGGTCGTCACCGATCTTGTGAAGCACTTCCACGTCCGCGGCGCCAGCTTCAGGTCGGTGGCAACGGTGCAGGCCGTCTCGGGCGTCAGCCTCGAACTGCGGGCCGGGCGGTGCCTGGCGCTTGTCGGCGAGTCAGGCTGCGGCAAGTCGACGCTGGCGAGGATGCTGCTCCGGCTCGAGGAGCCCACCGCGGGGAGCATCAGGCTGAACGGCCGCGAGCTGGTCGGCATGAGCGAGGAGGACCTCAGGCCCATCCGCCCGCAGATCCAGATGGTCTTCCAGGACCCGTACTCGTCGCTCAACCCGCGGCTGTCGGTCGCGGAGATCGTGGGCGAGCCCCTGCTGGTGCACAAGATTGCCGACCGGCCGGAGCGAGTGCGTGCCCTGCTGCAGAGCGTGGGCCTCGATCCCGCCAGCGGCGTCCGGTTCCCCAGCGAGTTCTCTGGCGGCCAGCGTCAGCGCATCGGGATCGCCCGCGCCCTGGCGCTGGAGCCGAACACGATCGTCCTCGACGAGCCGGTGTCCGCGCTCGACGTGAGTATCCGGGCGAGTGTCCTCAACCTGCTGCGCGATCTCCAGCGCAATCGCAACATGGGCTACCTCTTCATCGCTCACGATCTGGCCGTTGTCCGGCAGGTCGCGGACGAGGTTGCCGTGATGTACCTGGGCCTGATCGTGGAGCGGGGCCCCGCCGACGCCATCTATGCCAGGCCGGCTCATCCCTACACCCGCGCGCTGATGTCCGCGGTGCCCATTCCCGACCCGGAGCGGGAGCGCAGCCGCCAGCGCATCCTGCTGCGCGGCGAGGTTCCCGACCCGGCCAATCCGCCATCGGGGTGCCGGTTCCGTACCCGGTGCTGGAAGGCGGACGCGCGGTGCGCGGCGGAGGTGCCGCCACTGCTCCAGATCGAGACAGGCAGGCACGTCGCCTGTCACTACCCGGAGACTGGCGCATGGCCAGCGAGCTGAGGAGGGGCGCGTGACGAGGAGCTATGCCTGGCCGCTGACCATCAAAGCCGGAGCGGAGCTACGACTCCACGTTTCGACCGAGCACCGGAGGTTCGGTGTCCGGCTGTTCCGGGTCGGCGCGGGCATTGAGGCGGTAACCGGCCCGGACCAGGCCTATGCCGGCCACAACCTGCCGCTTGGCCGGCCCGATGAAGCCTGGGGCTGGCCGGCCTATTCGGTGCCGCTCGACGAGCACCTCCGTGACGGCATCTACCTGGCCGTGCCGGCGCCCGCCGACGACGACGGCCGCATCGAGGCCGTTCGCGCCGAACCGGGCCTGCTAACGCGCCGGGATGCCTGCCTGTTCGTGCTGCGGCGCGATCCAGGCGCCGCGAAGCGGCAGATCCTCTTCAAGCTCCCGACGGCGACCTACGCGGCGTACAACCAGCTTGGCGGCGCGAGCACCTACGCGGGCGCGTTCTGGTCCCGGGACTGGTCGGCACAGGGATACGTGGCGAGCCTGCAGCGCCCGGGCAACGGGGGAGTGGGCCAGCGGGTCATGGAGGGAGATGCTCCAGACCCCTACGCCAGGACATCGCGCCGGCAGACGTTCGCGCACTGGGACGCGCCGTTCGTCGCCTGGCTGGAGAGCCGCGGATACTCCGTCAGCTACTGCACCGACTTCGACCTGCACTTCGATGATGCGCTGCTGGACACCGAGGCGCTGGTGGTCAGCGGCGGGCACGACGAGTACTGGAGCGCGCAGATGCGGCGGCGGGTGCTGGAGTTCCTGGACCGCGGCGGCAACATGTGCTTCTTCGCGGGTGACGTCGCCTGCTTCGAGGTGGAGTTCTCCGCGGCCGGCGACCGGCTCTTCTGCGCCAAGATGGCAGGAGGCTCACCGGAAGGCGACGGGTCCGGCAGGGTTGGCGCGGTCTGGCACCGCAATGACCCGCAGGACTGGCTCACCCTGTCCAACGGCGCCTGGGGCGGCGGCTGGTGGGACGGCCGGCGCGCGATCGAGGCCTATCGGCCCGTGATACGCGATCACTGGATCTTCGACGGCGTCGAGATACCGCCGGAGGGGATCAGCGGCGGCGAGGATACGCCGGTCATCGGGTACGAGACCGACGGCGTCCGCCTCGAGCGCCCGTCGGATCCGCCGCGGCTGAGCGAGCACCGCAGGGGCGGCAGCGGGCGCGTCCTGCTCGCGCTCGCCAGGCTGTCCGCAGGCTGGGTAGCCGGCTATGACCAGGCGAACGCCGCCATCGTGATCAGGACCGCGCCTTCTGGCGGGATGCTGTTCTCGGTCGGCACCACCGACTGGCCGCTGGCCCTGGCCAACGCACCGGTATCCCAGATCACCGAGAACGTCATCGAGCGGCTGGTCTGCCGGCCGCTGCTGATTCACGGCCCGGTCTGCGGCGAGGGCGAGTACATCGGCGAGGGCGAGATGGTGGGCGCCGGCCAGCAGGCTGGCTGGTATGCCGACGGTGACCAGTCGGCAACCGCGGGGCTCACCGGGGTGCAGTGGAGCGTAACGGGCGGCCGCCTCGCCGACGGCAGTTCGCCCGCACACATCGTCACGACTTCCGGCGACGACGACGAGTGGCTGACGGTGACCGCGACCGCGCAGGACGCGGCGGGCCGCGCGTATTTCGGCAGCCGGACCGTGCGCGTGGCGAGCACCGAGGAGTACCTGCGGCGGCGTGTGATCAGGATGCTCGACGCCCTGGCCTACCCCGACGAGCAGGGCGGCGCGCTGGTAGACCAGCACGAATCCGAGGCCGAACTGGCTGAGCGGGTGATCCCGGTGCGGCTCGGCTGGATCCAGCAGCACGTGGCGACCCTGACCGCGCTCGTCGCCGAGCTCGAAGCCCGCTGGACGGCGGAGGGCAGGATGGCCGACGGCTCGCTGCGGCCAGACGAGAAATAGCGGCCAGCGGCTCAGCGGAGCGGGTTGAACGGCGCCAGCGCCGGTTCGGGGCGGCCGGTGGCGATGCGGCGGGCCAGCAGCCTGCCGGTCGCCGGCCCGAGCGTCATTCCCCACATCCCGTGGCCTCCGGCCACGAACAGGCCGTCGCTGCGGGTGGCGCCGATGATCGGCAGCCCGTCGGCGGTCACCGGGCGCGGCCCGACCCACGGACCGGTCAGCGCCGACCAGTCGACGCCCGGCAGGTAGGCGCGCGCGGACCGCACGATCGCGCCGATCCGGCGCCGGTCCAGCGGGTCGTCGGGACGCCGGAACTCCATGGTGCCCGCGACCCGGAAGCCGCCCGGCGCCGGCGTGATCGCCACCCGCGCGGCCGGCAGGTACAGCGGCCGCGTCAGGGGCTCGGGGATACCGACCTTGAACGAGTAGCCGCGGCCAGCCTGGATCCGGACCCGGACCCCGGCCGGGGCCGCGAGATCGTTGATCCACGCGCCATTGGCCAGCACGCAGACGTCAGCGTCGGCGGGCTGACCTGCGACGTCGAGCCGTATCCCGCCGGCCCGGCTCGCGATCGCGGTGACCGGGGCGCCGGTGACGATCTGGCCGCCCCGGCTGCGGACCGAGGCGGCCAGGCTCTGCACGAAGTCCAGCGGCTGGAGGAACTGCTGGCCGCCGATCCGCAGCCCGTAGCCGGCCCGCGCGCCGAGCAGCGGCTGCTCCCGGCGCAGTTCGTCCGCGCTGAGTTCGTCGAGGGCGAAGTCCATGCCGCCAGCTGCGGCGATGGCCTGCATCTCGTGCCGGAGCGGCGCGGCCTGTTCCGGCCCGTCGAATGCCGCCACGACCGCTTCGTCCCTGGGCCCGTCGGCCACTCCCGCTTCGGTCAGCACCTGGTAGGAGGGCACCGCGAGCGCGTTCAGGCCCGCGAAGCCGGCCACCCCGGCCTGCCACTGCCGGTGGGTGCTGTGCGCGGCGAACCCGGCGAGGAACCGCCACGTGGCGGGGAGCGACCCGGGCGGGATGCGCAGTGGGCTGGCCGGGCGGAGCAGCGAGGCCAGCCCGTACCGCAGCGCCGACGGCTCGGGCAGCGGCGCGACCATCGCCGGGCTGATCCAGCCCGCGTTGCCGGCCGATGCTCCCGCGGCCACGTCGCGGCGGTCATACACGGTGACGCTGAAGCCCTCCTCCTGCAGGAACCAGGCGACGGCGAGCCCGATGATGCCCGCGCCGACGATCGCGGCCCGGCCGCTGTTCCCGCTGGTGGTCACGCGTCCGTTGTATCAGCGGTGGCCGCGGGCTCGGTGTCGGGCACCGCGCCGGAGACCGTCCAGTACCGGTTGGACCTCGGCCGGACGAACAGGAAGTAGTAGATCAGCGCGGCCGCGAAGATGATGACGCAGGTCCAGAGGTCGGAGCCCTTCTGCTTGGTCAGCGCGATGACCACGCCGGCCAGCGCGATGAGCGGCGGCACCGGCCAGATCGGCATCTTCGACGGCCGGTCCAGGTGACGCTGGCGGACCCGGCTGACCAGGGCGGAGACCGCGATCAGCCCGTACAGGACGATGATCAGCACGGCGGTGAAGGTGACCACCGCTATCAGCGTCGACTGGAAGCAGAGGATGGTCGCCAGCGTCCCGACGATCAGCGTGGCGACCCAGGGCGAGCCGCGCCGGGGATCGACCTTCGCGATCCACGAGCTGACCGGCTGGGGCCAGGCAACGTCCCGCCCGCTGGCCCACACGATCCGGGAGAACTGCAGGGTGATCGCCACGGAGGCGTTGAAGATCGCGATCAGCGCGCCGTACGTGACGATCGTGATGAACGTGTGGCCGAAGGCCTCGCCGCCCACCTCGGTGACCGGCGTCGCGGAGTGCAGGAAGGCCGGCAGGTTGTGCGCGCCGAAGACGATCGCGACGAAGGGGATGAGCTCGAAGAGAATACCGATCGCCGCTGCGGTCACCACGGCCCGCCCGACCTCCGCCTTGGAGCCGAGAACCTCCTCGGCGAAGTTGATCCCGCTGTCGTACCCGTTCACCGAGAACAGTGCGGTTGCCAGCGCGGTGACAATCAGGCTCACGCCGATCGCGGACACCCCGGTGGTGCCGGTCGGGCCGACGGGATGGCTGAGGATCGACCACGGCTGGTGCCAGTGGCTGAACCCGGCGACCGCGAGCGCTCCCACGACGATCAGCTCGATCGCCAGGCAGACGGCGGTGAACCAGGCGTTGAACTTGATCTTCAGCAGGCAGACGAGCGTGACCAGGATCATCCCGAAGCCTGAGACGAGCCTGGTCGAGATCCCGGAGTCGAGCGCGTGCACGTAGGTGCCGATGCCGATAGCAACGCTGGCCGGCAGGAAGATCGCCTGGCCGATGTAGTCGACCATGGCGACGAACCCGGTCGCCTTGCCCAGCACCCGGGTGACGATCGAGAACAGGCCGCCCGCGACCGGGAACATCGAGCCGAGCTCGCCCATGCAGAACGCCACGTTCAGCGCGATGAAGCACCCGATGAGATAGGACCACACCGAGCCCGTGCCCGCGGTCGCAACCACCGCCGTGCCGACGACGAGCAGCGACGCCGTCGGGGTGATGTCCGAGAGGATCAGGGCAATGTGCCCGAGCGAGTTGACGACCCGCTTCAGCTCCTGCCGGTAGCCCAAGGACTCCAGGGACTGCTGCGAGCTGGATTCGGCGGCCGTCACGTCCTGTGCCTCTGACACCCGCATCTCCTGACACTCATACATAAAGTACAGCTAATTGGGCGTAAGCTACACCTACGATTGGTGCAGGTCAATGGCCGGTCAGGAGGCCACAGTGAAGGTGTTTATCTCGGTCGATATGGAAGGCGTATCGGGAATCACCGACCCTGAGGACGTGCTTCCGGACGGCGCCGATTATCAGCGCGGCCGGGTATTCATGACGGGCGACGCGAACGCCGCGATCCTCGGCGCCTACGACGCGGGCGCCGACGAGGTACTGGTGAATGATTCGCACTGGATCATGCGCAACCTGCTGCTCGAGCGGCTCGATCCCCGCGCGCGCACGATCAAGGGCTTCCATAAGTCGCTGTGCATGGTGCAGGGCCTCGACACGTCCTATGACGGTGCGGTGTTCGTGGGATATCACGCCTGCGCGGGAACCGAGGGCGGCGTGCTCAACCACACGCTGCTCGGCAAGGAGATCCAGAACGTCTATCTCAACGGCGAGCCCACCGGCGAGACTCGGCTGAACGCCGCGTACGCCGGGCATTTCGGCGTGCCGGTCCTGGTCGTCGCCGGCGACTCCGCGGTGTGCGCGGAGGCGGAGCGGTTTCTCGACGGAACGGCGACCGTGGCCGTCAAGGACGGGATCGACAAGTTCAGCGCCGACTGCCTGCACCCGGAGGTGGCCCAGGCCCGCATCAGGGAGGCGACGGCCAGGGCCGTGGCCGGGCGCGAGCGAGCCACCCCGTACCGGCTCGCCTCGCCGTACCGGCTCGGAATCGAGTGGAATTCCACCACGATCGCGGCGACCTGCGCGATGGTTCCGGGCGTCGGGCTGACCGGGTCGCGTTCCGTGGAGTTCGTTACCGACGACTACCCGGAGCTCATGCGCGTGCTCGTGGTCATGCTCTTGCTGGCGATGCAGGTGGGCCAGAAGGCGATCTATGGCTAAAGACGGCAGGACCGATGGGCAGCCGCACGACCCCGCTGAGCTCGGCAGCACGGTGCGCGCGCAGCGCGAGCGGCGGGAGATGACGATCGCGTCCCTGGCCCGCAAGGTCGGGGTGAGCGCCGCGGCGATCAGCCAGATCGAGTCGGGCGCCGTCCAGCCGTCGCTGGCCACGCTCCGCAAGCTGGCCGCGTCGCTCGAGATCCCCGTCTTCCGGTTATTTCTGCCGGTCGAAGCCGAGGCGGTCAGCGTCGTCCGGCGCGCGGATCGGGTGACGATCGGAAGGCCCTCGTCCGAGGCGCGCTATCAGTTACTGAGCCCGTCGATGCAGGGCCAGCTCGAGGTCATGGAAGTGAGCATCGGTCCCGGCCAGGCTTCCGCTCCCGAGCTGCTCAGCCACGCCGGGGAGGAGTGCCTGGTCATACTCACCGGCCGGGGCGCACTCGAGTTCGGTGACGCGCTCATCGACCTGCGAGCCGGAGACGCCGCGACGTTTCAGGGCACAATTCCGCACCGCCTCCGCAACGTGGGGCGCCGTGAGCTGCGGGCCCTGTCCATCATCACGCCGCCCTCATTCTGACCTGGTGCCGCCCCGGGCAGGGCAATCAAGCCGAACAGCTCACGCGCCCGCTTGCTCCCGCGGCGCGGCAAATCAAGGTGCCGACGTCCATGCCCGCCACAATCAACGGGCCGTGCCGGGCAGTCAAGATGATCAAGCCGGTATGACAGGCTTCGGGAATGTTAATCGTCGTGGCCGGACTGCCCGGATCAGGCAAGAGCACGATGGCTGACGATCTCGGGCGGGCGCTGAACTGCGCCGTTCTCGGAGTCGATCAGGCTGAAGCGGCGATGTGGCGCGCAGGAGTCAGCCCGTCCGCGCCGACGCACCACGCTGCGTACCTGGTCGTGGGTTCGCTGGGCGCCGAGCAGCTCGCTCTTGGGCACGACGTCATCGTCGACGCCGTCAACGGACCGGAACCTGCCCGTGCTCAGTGGCGGGATCTGGCCGCCGAGATGGGCGCGGAGCTGAAGTTCATCGTCGTCGAGTGCGGCGACGACCGCGTCTACCGGGACCGGGTGGAACACAGAACAAGGAACATCGAGGGATTCCCGGAGCCCACCTGGGAAGGTGTGCTCCGGCGCCGGGCCGACTTCCCGCCATGGACCGACGAGCGGCTGACGGTCGACTCGGTGAACTCCCGCGAAGCGAATCTGCAAGCCGCGCTGGAATACCTGTCGGCCGCTCAGTAGACGAAGTCGATGCGGTGCTGGGCGACGGGGTAGCCGGCCTTCGCGAAGGTGGCTGCCATCGGAAGGTTGGTGACGTCGGTGCCTGCGACGATCCGGTCCGCGCCTTCGGCGGCCAGCAGGCGGGTGGCTTCGGCGAGCAGATCGTAGGCGTAGCCGTGGCCGCGCTGCTCGGGCACGACGGCGATGTAGCCGACGACGGGGTCGCTGTAGTTGCGGCACGGCACGGCGAGGCCGACCAGGTCGCCACCGGGCGTGTAGGCGAGCCGCCACCACGCGCGCGGGCTGGGCATCCAGCGCAGATCGTCCAGGTCTTCCTGGGCGGCCGCGTCGAGCCCGGATGCGGCGACGGCGCGGCGGGCGTGTGCGTCCAGGGTGCTGCGGTGCACACGCCGGAAGACGTCGAGGATCACGGCGTCGTCGGGTTCGGGGCGGAACACCAGGCGCCCGGGCGCGGCTGGCACGCCGCATTCCGGCGTCCACCGGTAGCGGTAGCGCTCGACCAGGAACGTCATGCCAGCTTCCTGGGCCGCGGCGATGCGGGCCTGGGCAGCATGCGCAACGGCCGCGTCGTCCCGCCAGCCGGGTGGCAGTTTGAGGGAGTATTCGGCGCGCAGCGGCGCGGTGCGCAGCAGTTGCACGGCGGCGCCGGGGTCGGTGAAATCGAACCAGTCCAGCGCGCTCGGCGCGTCGTCATCGGGGCCACCCCACCAGGCTGCGCGCGCGACCACGGCCCCGCCGCGCAGCGCTATCCACGTCCATTCGGGGCGGTAGTCACCGCGGGCGGCCATGTCGCTGTAGCGGTCGCCGAAGGCGCCGAAGCCCACAAGCGCCGGGTCGTCCAGGGACTCAAACAGTGATTCTTCGCCCTCGGTCAGCGGGCGGATAACCAGACCGGTCATGAAGGTACCTCCGGGAAGCGGCGCGCTCCCCGGTCAGGTTCTCGGCACTCTCACGGCGAGGGGGAAGCGCATGGATGTCGTCGTGTCCACGGGTCCCACCTCCCTCGCCCTGCTGAGAGTGCGATCAGATCATATCGGCGATCACTCGTTCCGCGCGGCATCGGGACCAGTGATGCGCCGCAGCAGCGGGAACGTGGACGCGATGATCGCGAGGGAGGCCACGATCCCGACGGCGGTGAGCAGGTAGTACCCGGCGCCAGGGGCCACGAGCGAGTGCTGCAGCTGCACGCTCGCGAACATCGCGGCGCCGATGAACCCGACGCCGATCGAGACCGCGGCGACGGCCAGCAGCGGGACGGCGCTCTCCAGCGCGACCACGCTGCGCAGCATGCGGAGCCGGGCGCCGGTGAGCCGCAGCAGGCTGAACGGCCGCTTGCGGTCGGCCAGCCCGGCCGCAACTCCCGCGGCCAGCGTGCAGCCGGCGATGGCCAGGCTGGCCAGGATTACCACGTCCACGAGCTGCTGGTAGGCGTTGGCGATCGAGGTCAGCTGCGCCGTCACCTCGCCGAGGGTCATCGGCGTTCCGAGGCTGGGGTAGGCGTTCGCGCCCGCCAGCGCGGTCCTGGCCTGCTCGATCGCTGACCGCGATCCGTCCGTCACGATGTCGATGCTGTCCAGGCCCCGGCCGGCGAGCGCGCTAACGGGAATGCCCGCGGCCGGCCAGGTGATGTTAGCGAGGCTCTTGGCGGGCGGGGCGGCGTCCAGGAACTTGGGGAACCACACGGCCGCCGCGCCGGCGGGGCAGCGTCCGAGGCCAGGAACGCGGGCCAGTTCCGAACACGGCACCACGCCGGCCGGAACGGGGCCGGTCTCCTGATATGCCGAGGGGAACCCAGCGACGCTTCCGCCGAGCAGTGCCCTGGGCAGGGTCGACGTGCCGTCCGCGCGAACCGCGATCACGGCGTCGACGCCGCGGATCCTGCCAAGCCGGGCCAGCAGCGGGGCCAGCGTCCGCGCCGGTGCCGGGGCAGTCAGCGGCTGATTCGAGGGCTGGCCGAGGACCGGCAGCGGCTGGCCGGCCAGGTCGTCCACCAGGACACTGGAGGCTGCGGCCCAGCCGACCGGGTGGCCCTCCTTGGCGTCCTGGGTAGCGTTGCCGGCGATGGCCACGGTGGTGATGAACAGCGCCAGGACCAGGCCGCTGACCGCGCGGAACGCTGCCCGCGGGTCGTCGGCGAGCCGGCGGGCCGCGATCAGCGGCCCTGGGCGGCTGGCGTGCCGGGCCATGATCCGCGCCCCGGTCATCGTCAGCCAAGGCCCCGCGATGATCAGGCCGATCAGGATCAGCAGGCAGCCGGGTACCAGGGCCCCGATTTGCCCGGAAACGCTGGTCGGGCGGCCGTGCACGACGAAGAAGCCGAGCCAGGCCAGGCCGGCCAGCAGCGGAAGAACCCGCCAGGCCCGCGGCGAATCCGGGGTCACCCGGCGGGCGACGCCCAGCGGGGAGATCTGTACCCGCCGCAGCGCCAGCCGAGCCACCAGGGCGGCTGCCACGGGCACGCCGAGCGCGACCACCAGGATGTCCGCAAAGCTGAGCGACATGTCGGCGGGAAAGAACGGCTCGCCAGTGAACGGGACCGCCGCGAGCGGGATCCGCAGCACGAAGAACAGGCCGAAACCCGCGGCCACGCCCGCCACCGCGGCCACCGTGGACTCCACGGCCGCGATCACCGAGACCTGCCGCGGCCTGGCGCCGACCAGGCGCATCGCGGCGAACCGCTGCTCACGGCGGGCCGTCGACAGCCGGGTCGCGGTGCCGATGAAGATCAGCAGCGGGGTCAGCAGGGCCAGCGCCACCACCGACAGGATGAGATCGACGCCGCCGGCCCCGACGCCCTGCTGGGGCGGGGTGATGTTCAGCCCCTTGGGGTTTCTCGCGCTCCCGAAGCCCGGCAGCGCGGTGGCGATCGTTGTCACCTCGATGGTGCCGGGGGTGCGGGCCATCTGCGCGGCGGTGCGCCCGACGATGATGTACAGCGAGTCCGGGGACGGCAGCGCGGCGTCGCCGATCGGGCCGGCCAGCCGGCCGGGGTAGCGGTCGGCGAGCTCATCCGCCGGGGTGCCGCGCAGCAGGCTGGCCAGCGCCGGGGATGCGTAGTACTGGCCCGGTGCGGGGTCACGCGGAATGCCAGGGGGCACCGGCGAGGTGGGACCGGTGGCCGCCACGTCAACGCGGACGATCTGCTGGCCGCCGAACTCGTCGCCGCTGATGCTCCACCACAGCGGGTCCGTGCCCGCGGGCGCGTGCCCGGCGGGCACGGACGCGGTTCCGGTCCACAGCCACGCGTGACGAGCGTTCTGCACCTTGACCGCGCTGGTCGCGGATAGCGCGGTCAGCAGCAGGCCGACGCCGAGCCCGACGGCGACGGCGAGGATTACCAGGCGGACCACGGCCTCGCGGCCGCCGCTGACCGCAAGGCGCAGGCCGAGGCCGATCACTGCGAGACCTCGGTGAGCGAGCCGACCGTGCCGTCGCGGACCACGACCTCCCGGCCGGCGTATGCGGCGACCCTGGCCTCGTGCGTGACCAGAATGACCGTGGTGCCCTGCTCCCGGACGGCGGCCGTGAGCAGCCGCATGACCAGCTCGCCGGACATCGAGTCCAGTGACCCGGTCGGCTCATCAGCGAACAGCACCTCCGGCCGCGTGACCAGGCCCCGGGCCAGCGCGACGCGCTGCGCTTGGCCGCCGGACAGCTCACCGGACCGGCGGCCCTCGAGGCCGTCCAGGCCGAGCCGGCCGAACCAGGGCCGTGCCTCTGCCAGCGCCGGGCCACGGCGCACACCGCCGAGCAGCAGCGGCAGGGCGACGTTCTCCTCCGCGGTCAGCTCGGGGACCAACTGGCCGAACTGGAACACGAACCCGAACCGTGCCCGGCGCAGGTCGCTGCGCTTGCCCTCGGGCAGTGTGTCCAGCCGGCTGCCACCGAACCAGACCTCGCCTTCGTCCGGGGCCAGGATCCCGGCCAGGCAGTGCAGCAGCGTCGACTTGCCGGACCCGCTCGGGCCCATGACGGCGAGGATCTCACCCGGTGCCACGGCGATCGTGGCGCCGCGCAGCGCCGGCGTGTGGCCGAACGACTTCACGACGTCGCGCGCCTCGATGATCGGCGCTGGCTTCCCGGTCATCCGTGCACCGCCTTCGCGATCATGTCCAGCCTGGCCGCCGTGTGGTCGATCCAGCGCAGGTCGGCCTCCATGTGGTAGAGGCCGTAGTCGGCGAGCACGGTGTCGAGGACGCCGCCGTTCTGGACCTGCTCGGTGAGCTCGCGCATCCGCTTCAGGTGCGCGGCACGCTGCATGTCCAGGTACCGGGCGGCTGGGCGGTCCAGCATGAGAGCTAGCACCACTTTGGCGAACAGCACCGACTGCAGGTGCAGTTCCGGCTCGGCCGGCTCGGCCAGCCACTTGTCGACGTCGGATGCGCCCTGCTCGGTGATCACGTAGCGCCGCCGCTCAGGTCCTTCGCCGTGCTCGGCGGGCCCGGCGATCGCCTTGCCGTCACGGGCCAGCCGGGACAGCGTCCCGTAGACCTGGCCGAAGGACACCGGCTTGCCGCGGCCGAAGAACGCGTCGTAATCGCGCTTGAGCTCATAGCCATGACTCGGCTCCCGCTCCAGCAGGCCGAGCAGCGTCAGGGGAACACTCATACCCGAGAGCATACGCTGAGCGTATACGCTCGTAAAGTAATCGCCGAAAGTCTTTCGCCGAGCGTGGCTACCGAGCCAGCATCTCAATGGCTTCGGGCGCCGGAAGCGTGGCTACTGGGCCAGCATCTCAATGGCTTCGGGCGCCGGAAGCGTGGCTACTGGGCCAGCATCTCAATGGCTTCGGGCGCCGGAAGCGTGGCTACTGGGCCAGCATCTCGATGACTTCGGCGGCCGGGCGGTCGGTCGCGGAGCGGAAGCCCTGGCCGGCCCACAGGCTCATGCGTTCGGTGTCTGCGGTCTTGGCCGCCGCCGCGCGCAGGCCGCGGGTTGCGTTGTTGATCTCCGGATAGGCGGCCGGAGCGTCGGCGTGGTCGAGCATGAACTGGTTCAGCAAGCCCCGGGCGGGCCGGCCGCTGAACGCGCGGGTGACTGCGGTCACCCGGTAGCCGGAGCTGGCGAGCGCCGCCTTGTACGCCGGGTGCGCGCCGCTCTCGGGGCAGCGCAGGAACGCGGTGCCGCACTGGGCGGCGACCGCTCCGGCCGCCAGGACGGCCCGGACCTGGCCCGGCGAAACGATCCCGCCCGCCGCGATCTGGGGCAGCCCGGTGACCCGGGCGACGTCGCCGATCAGCGACAGCAGTCCGTAGTCATGGCCGGGTGCGTCGTTGTTGCTGAACGTTCCCCGGTGCGCGCCCGCCTCGATGCCCTGCGCGCAGAGCAGATCCACGCCGGCCGCGGCTGCGGCCTCGGCTTCGGCCGGGCTGGTTACCGTCACCGCAACGGCAGTGCCCGCGGCGCGGAACTCGGCCACGACCTCGGCCGCGGGGCAGCCGAAGGTGAAGCTGACCACCGGCGGCGCCGCGGCCAGCACGGCGGCGAGCTTGTCCGCCCAGCCGTCGTCGTCCCAGACCGGCTTCCCGACGGTGCTGCCGGTAGCCACGGCGTCCTCGGCTAGCGAGGCCGCGTAGCCGGCGACCCGTTCCGGCTCCGAATACGGGTCCCCTGGAACGAAGAGATTGACCCCGAACGGCCCCGCCGTCGCCGCCCGGACCTCGGCGATTTCGGCCACGACAGCGCTCGCAGCCTTGTAGCCCCCGGCGAGGAAGCCGATCGCGCCGGCCTGCGCCGCGGTGGCCACCAGGGCCGGATTCGACGGGCCGCCCGCCATCGGCGCGACGACCACTGGCAAGCGGAACAGGTCTCTCAGCTCGCGCACGGTCATGGACCCATGATTCCGGCTGGCCCGGCCGCCGCTAACGCCGCCTGTCCTCCTGCGGTCCCGGGTCTGGCGCCGGGCCCGGGACATGGCACCGTTCACGCATTATTGAAATAAGGCGATAATTGTCCGGTGTTTATTGTTGAGAGTTAAAAGACTTTGCTTTCATAAGTGCATTTGCCTTATTAAAGGTCTTTATCCCTACAAACCAGCACCGTCTAATTCGGTCTGGTCAGTTCGGGCTAACCGGCGTAATCTCGGAGATCAGGCTTTCAAAGGGTGGGGGGTAAAAGGGGTCATGCGTGTCTTAATTCGGGCGACAGCGCTTATTGCAGCTCCCGTTTTGATCTTCGGCCTGAGCCTCGGGTTTGCACCAAACTCGTTGGCGTCGAGCTCCGAGTCCATCGTCACGACGCTTTACGCCTACCCGACGCTACCAAGCTGGCAGCAGGTGGAATCGGCGGCGCCCACGGTCAGCGCGTCCATTGTGGACATCTGCGCGCCCGACGGATCGGGTTCCGGGTGCAATGGCCAGCCCGCCGACGCCGAGAACACGGCTTGGCCGCCGACGATCCAGGCCCTGCAGCAGGCGGGAATTACACCGCTCTACTACATATGGACGGACTATGGCGCTACCCCACTCGCCACCGTCGAGAGCGAATTGCAGAACGCAATGTCCTGGTATGGCGTCAGCAGCCCGATGTTCGACGGGACATCTACCTCTGCCAGCGAGGCCAGCTACTACCAGACGTTGTACAACTACGCCATTGCCAACGGCGCGAAGATCGTCATGTTCAACCCGGGAACCGTTGCGCCGCAGAGCTACATGTTCGGGCCGGCCGAGATCCTCCAGCAGTTCGAGGGCACCGAGGCGCAATTCGACGCGGCGACGTTCCCTGGCTGGATGTCTTCTTATCCGGCGTCGGAGTTCTCGGCCACGATCAGCGCGGGCACCTCCGCGGGTGTGGGCACCGATATCAGCGACGCCGCGCAGGACGACATCGGCAACATCTACGTCGATGACGAGGCAGAGCCGCCGAACTACAGCACTCTGCCGGCCTTCTGGTCGGCCGAGGTCCAGGACGTGGCCGGCACCACGGCTCCGGCCGCCCAGACGATCACGTTCCCCAGTCCGGGTCCTGGCGTTGTCGGGCAGCCCGCCACGCTGACCGCCACCGGCGGCGGGTCGGGTAACCCGGTGGTGTTCTCCGTGGATGCCAGCAGCGGTGCGGGTGTGTGCTCGGTGTCGGGCAGCAACGGGTCGACGGTCAACTACCTGGCCGC
>Ga0209275_10000109_pt1 | contig 26103 bp, 22 predicted proteins | sample HubBroMetageREF2_FD_188344 | JGI IMG/M metagenome (GOLD analysis project Ga0209275, IMG submission 188344) | Reference soil microbial communities from the Hubbard Brook experimental Forest, New Hampshire, USA - Hubbard Brook CCASE Soil... | ecosystem: Environmental > Terrestrial > Soil >... | reverse complement strand
TCTCCTTTCTAAGAAACTGTCTGTTTTGAGGAGGCGGCGCAGATGCACGTTTTATCTCCCATGGTCGGCATCCACTTGATGTAGTACGACTGTCACACAACGCCACTGAGAGCGCATCACGGGATGGAGTGTTTTTTCGCTACCACGGGAGGCTTGCCGACACCTACCACTTTTTGGGGAGGGATAAGGATGCGCTCATATGTTCAAACGATGCGATCGGTAGGCGAAGAACCGACAAAGGGTTGGACCGATGCGGCGATCTCATCAGGAGACGTGTCCAATGCGAAATGACTGGCGTCGAGAACATGAACTTCAGGGTTCCCCTGTCGCGTTTTCTTCAAAGAGATTTGCCGAAGGTTCAAGGGCGGCTATGCTTAAAGCCGTAAGCCGCCCCGTGCCCCCTTTTCGCCGATTAGCCACAGGTGATTTCACCAAGTCAGTTGCTGCCTTTGACGGCGAATCCGAGCCCGGGCGTCGTCTGAAACGTCTCCCACTTGTTGCTGACGCCGGGGTAGGTCGCGACTGTTGCCGAATCCACCTGATCGGTATCGATGACATTCCACGCATCCACGGTGTCCAATTCGTGGCTGTTGGTGCTGAGAACGACCCAATACTGTTTTCCGGTGCTGACCGGGATGCCGGCGCTGTCGGACTCTACCACCAGCGTGCAGCAGGTACCGAAGCGAGGCAGGCCCGAAGCATTCCACGTCTTCAGTGCCTTGCCGGGCACGCCGTTGTTGTCGGAGTTGAGGCTGAGGACAACGCCATTGGTTTTTCCCTGCGAATAGCCGACGGCCACTTCGATAGTGGTCACGGTGTGATCGGCGGCGGGCGTGAAGGCAGCCGCCATCCATTGCTCGCCCTGCGACGGACCCATGACGTTGTAGCCTGAACAGCACCAGTATTGGCCCTTGGGATATTTTGCGGCAAGATTGTCGAAGATTGTAACCAGGCCTGAATCCTTGACGTGCGTTGTAGTGCGGGTCGGAGATGGTTCGGCCACGAGCGTCATTTTCGCGTGCTTGCCCCAAATCATCGCTCCGTTGTTTCTCACGGCGAGGTCATTCTGGGCGACTGCGATAGTCGTCGCGCCAATCAACAGGAGTACCACTGAAACCAGAAATTTCTTTGAGAACATGTGCCCCCTTGGACTGAATAGTTTGGGTTCCACCGGACCGGCGAGGATTTCTCCAACCCGACGTAACCCAGCGCATGATATCGAAGGAGCACGTGGCGGGGCAACTGCGTGCCGGCAAATCCGAACGCTCGAACTCGCTAGCTCCCAGCTGTCATGAGGCTAGGCTCGTTTGGCATTCTTGCGCGCTCGAGCCATTCCCGCCCGCAGTCCCTGCCGTATGCTTCGTTCGTAGCCGAACGAATCCATCGCCTTCATGGCTGCCGCTGCGGTGCCGCCCGGTGTCGCGGCTTCATGGAGAAGTTCAGTCAACGGAGTCTTGCTTTCGCGCCAGGAGAGAATCCCGTCCGCGAGGGCGTGGGCTGCAGCCGTCATTGCGATTTCGCGGTTGAGTCCCAGTCTTTGAGCCGAGGCTGCTAGTGCGGCGAGGGCGTGGTAGCCGTGGCTGCTGGAAAAGGTTGCAGTGAAAACGTCGAACTGGCTCTCAGGAATTTCGAGTACACCGCCGACCTTCTCGAAGACGTCTTTAACCTCGCGCCTCGCGGTGCGAGAGAAAGCTGAGTCGAAAGTCAAAGCCGTGAGTCCGCGCCCGCTGCGGCACACCGGACTGGGCATAGCTCGTGCCCAACGTGCATGCGATGGCAATCGCGCTCGCAGTTTCGAAAGCGGGATGCCAGCGGCCAAACTGACCAGCATCAGCGGGCGACGCGGCTTTCCCTTTTGGAGTTCGCCGATCTCTAGCAGCAGATCGCTGACTGAATCCGGCCGCACGGCGATAAGGAGCAGTCTCGCTTCCTCCACGGCTCGTTGCAGGCTCGGTTCTACGGCCACACCGTATTGCTTCTTGAGTTTCCGCAGTTTCCCCGGATTTCGGTCGTGCACGAGGATCGGCTTGTCATACTTCGCAAGTCGCAATCCGGCCACGAGCGCGTTCGTAATGCGTCCGCCGCCGAGAAAGACAGTCGCCTTCACGTAAGATCCGCGCAGGCGTGGTCGGCCGCTTCCACGAGCGCTGCCACATCCGCTTTCGTGTGCGCTGTGGAGATAATCCAGTGCAGGCCGTTAGAAGGAGTCATGTAGATTCCGCGTTCGAGCAGCAGGTGAACGAATCGGGAGTAGCGCGCGGTATCCGCGTAAGCGCAGTAGTCGCGGTAGTCGTGGATGGCATCGCGCTCGGTGAAATAAATCTGGAACATGGGTCCAAATCCCTGCACGATGGCTTTTATGTTTCGGCGGCGAAATACTTCGCGAAGGCCAGCGATGGCTTCGTCTCCTACTGCGTGCAGGTTGCTGTAGGCGTCGTTAAGTGAAAGGAGGTCGAGGTTCGCTGCCACCACTTTCATGGTGAGCCGGTGTCCATTGAACGTGCCGTAATGCAGAACCATGTGATCGCTCCAGCGCATGCGATCGAGAATCGATCGAGGACCCGCGACGGCACCAACGGTAAAACCAGCGCCGAGCGCTTTGCCGAACGTGCTTATTTCCGGTTGGATTTCGTAATACTCCTGGCATCCGCCGGGCGCGTAACGGAAACCGGTGACTACTTCGTCGAGGATCAACAGCACGCCGTAGTCTCGAGTCAGTTCGCCCAAGCGCTGCAGATAGCCCTCGCGCGGCAGGATGCATCCCATGTTCGCCATAATTGGCTCGGTGATGACGGCAGCCAATTCGTGCCCGTGCTTCTGCATGATGCGCTCGAGAGCCGCGATGTTATTCCAAGGGGCGAGCACGACGTCGTCAAAGGTTGCCGGCGGAATACCTTCAGAATCGGAAATTCTTGCTGGATTTTCCGGTGGACCCAATTGTTCTGGTGGATGCCCATGCGCGTTCAGGAGAAACGGATCGTACCAGCCGTGGTAGTGGCCTTCGAACTTCAGGAACCTTGTTCGGCCCGTGTGCGCACGCGCCAGGCGGAGGGCCAGCATGGTCGCCTCGCTGCCAGTGTTGGTAAAGCGCACAACTTCGGCAGATGGCACCATGCTGCGGAAGCGCTCTGCCGCTTCGACTTCCGCAGAAGTCGCTGCCGCGAAGTGTGAGCCTTCGGCTATGGCTTCGGTGGCGACGGCTACCAGTTTAGGATGCGCATGCCCATGAATTAGGGCGCCGAAGGACATCATGAAATCCACGTACTCGTTGCCATCGGCATCCCAGACGTGCGAACCGCTGCCGCGCTCCAGAAAGAGTGGGCCACCACAGTACACGGCGTTGCCGCGCGACGGCGAGTTTACTCCCTCGACCAGGGATTGTTGGGCGCGCTCAAACCGCTGCTGGGAGCGGGTTCGGTCGCGAGTTGCGGTGATCGGTGCCATTCGGTTTTAAGTCCGTCCGTCGAGGATCAGTCCGCTATACCTCCGCCGTCCACTACCAAAGCCGCGCCCGTCATGAACGACGAATCGTCGGAGGCGAGAAATAGCACTGCCTTGGCGATTTCGTCCGTCGTGCCAATTCTTCCCAACGGACGGTTGGCGCAGCCTGCAAGATAGTCCTCCCACTTCAACCCGCGCATGCGTGCATCTTCCGGAAGCATGGGCGTATCGACGTCGCCCGGGCAGATGCAGTTTACGCGAATGCCTTGCCTTCCGTGGTCAATCGCCATTGCCTTGGTTAAGAGAACCACTCCACCTTTCGAGGCGCAGTACGCAACCGCTTTGTCACCGCCCACGATGCCCCATCCGGAACTGTTGTTGATAATTATGCCGCTGCCTTGCTGAATCATCGGAGGCAGCGCGAATTTCGACATCAGGAATGTACCCTTCAGATTGATATCGATTTGCAGATCCCACTCTTCCTCGCTGCACTCGAGCGTGGTCTGCGGATAGAAAAGGCCGGCATTATTGAACAGGATGTCGAGCTTGCCGAAGGAGTTCAGCGTTTCGTCCACGGCGCGACGGCACTCGGCGGCCTTGCGGACATCGGTGCGAATGAAAATGGCCTTGCCGCCGTTCTCCAGGATTTGATCGAGGACCGCGTGACCTCGCTTTTCATTTCGGCCTGTAATGGCAAGGCTGGCGCCTTCTTTGGCAAAAAGGATCGCGGTTGCCTCGCCGATGCCAGAAGTTCCACCGGTGATGAGGGCGACTTTGTTTTGTAAGCGCACAGATATCTTCTATGATCCCGCCAAACCGCCGCCGTCAACGACTAATGCCGTCCCAGTGACGAACGACGACGCATCACTTGCGAGATAAAGCGCGGCTTGCGCGATTTCTTCTGGCCGGCCGATTCGCCCCAGCGGGCGGCGTTCAGACTGTGCCAGGAAAAGATCTTCCCGCTCTCCCAATTGCTGGGCTTCATTGCGCAGCATGCCGGTATCGGTGTCGCCGGGACAAATACAGTTCACGCGAATCTTTTGTGGTCCGTGATCGATCGCCATGGCTTTGGTCAGGAGCACCACTGCGCTTTTCGAGGCACAATAGACTGCGGCGCGGGGTCCTCCAGCGATGCCCCAACCGGACGCCGTATTAATGATGGATCCGCCGCCTGCCTTTGCCATGATCGGGATCACTTGCCGCGACATCAGGAAAATCGACTTTACATTCACCAACATTACCCGATCCCAGTCTTCCTCGCTCAGCTCTACCACCGACGCACGGCGCATGATTCCGGCGTTGTTGAAGAGCACGTGAATGCCTCCGAATTCTCGCAGGGTTCGTTCCACGACGCGGCGGCAATCAGGAGCTTGGCTGACATCTGCGTGCTCGAAGAAAGCATGGGCCCCGCTTCGGATAATCTCCTGTGCGGCGTCTTCTCCTCGCTTGTTGATGTCCGTGACGGCAACCGCGGCGCCTTCGCGAGCGAACAGCATGGCTGCCGCTCGACCGATGCCTGATGCGGCGCCGGTGATGAGAGCGACCTTGCCCGCGAGGGATGCGTGTTCGCTGGAAAGAGTCATTCGAGTGGGTTCAGTCTAACTGTGCTGAGCATTTCACTCAGGGGCTAAAGCCCGCATCTTTCGGTGCCCTCCCGCAAGAGCATCTGACGAAATCAACTCTGGAGCACCCTGATGCAGCATCACTGGTCGACATCGGATCATGGATGAGGCTACCTGCTGGCCAGCCCGCCTGCGGTTTCGGCGCCGTCAATCGTGTAGACCTGGCCGGTTATGTACGCTGCATCGTCCGACGCCAGAAAGGCAAACAGGGCCGCGATCTCTTCCGGCTTGGCGTGTCGCCGCAGCGGGATCTTGTGGTTTACTTCGTCCAGCATCGCATCGGTGTATTCGGCGCGTTGCATGGGCGTAAGCACGTAGCCGGGCGCGACGGCGCACACCCGTACCTTAGGCGCGAGTTCCAGCGCCATCGTTCGAGTTAACTCGATCACCCCAGCTTTGGTCGCGTTGTAGTCGGCGTAATAAGGCTGACCTACAAATCCGTTGGTCGAAGCGGTTTGCAGAATTACGCCGCCGTCGCGCTCCCACATGTGGCGCGCCACAATCTGGGCCATGTGGAAGACGCCGGTCAGGTTCACCGCGATGACCTTGTCCCACTCTTCACGAGTGATTTTGAGAAAATCATGGCGGATGCTGATGCCCGCGTTGTTGATCAGCACGTCGACTCCGCCCATGATGCGAAGTGCATCGCCGAATGCGGCCTCTACCTGCTTGAGATTGGAAACGTCCGCAGCGAGCGCGCCGGCTAAGCCGGGCAGGTGCTGCTGAATTTTGTCATTTGCTTTGGCGTCGCGGTCGAGTACGCACACGCTTGAGCCCTCCTCAAGGAAGCGTGCGGCTGTGGCCGCGCCGATGCCGCTAGCGCCGCCAGTGATTAAGATACGTTTGCCGTTTAAGCCTCGCATCGGTGTTCAGGATAGTACGGATGATGTGAAATCAGTTCGCAGATTCTGGTTCTCAGTTCTCAGATAGGTTTTCCGCGAAAGAAGTAGACCAGTTCGATAATCAGAATGATTACGACCATGAGTTCCAGCACGAAGGCCCGGCTCTGGTTAAACTGGTCGACCATGAAGCGGTAGAGTTCCTCGGCGGTTTGCACCTTCTGTGTGACGAGGTCTTTGTAATCCGGAACGCCTACTTTTGATGCTGCCAGTTTGTATAGACGCGCGGAAAACATGTCGCTGAGAAATTTGATCGCGTTGTCAGCGTGCTCAGTGAGCTCGTTCACGTCGAGCAAAACGGTGTGCAGCTTGGTTGCGGCACGCGCCAAACGCCAGCGCGCCAGCATTCCGGTGCCCTCGTCAAACGAGTCGTAAACGCTTTCCAGTTCGCGCGTGAGGAATTCGTCGTAATGGCGGAACTCGAGCAACTGCGAGTTGGCGTACTCGAGCAGCTGAATCGCGGTTTCCGCGCCAGCTGCACTGTCGTATAAAAAGGCCGCGTTCCAACTGATTACTGTCAGATCATTCGGGTAATATGAGATGCGCGACTGCAGAATTTCGTTTTGTTCCCCCTCGGAGAGTTGTGCGGTTTCTCCACGAACGATCTGCGCAATCCGTGCGCCATGCGAAGAAACCAGCTCATTGGCTGAAGGACAACCGCTGATCTCACGCACATGAAAGATGAAGTAGTCCTCGCTTAGCCAATCCGGATACGGCTTCACCAGCGCTGGGGTTGCGCGCTCCAGTTTCTGGTGCGCGATGCGCGATGCGTGGCCGGCGAAATCGACATCCCATACCCACCGGCTGCCGAGGCGAACCAGAGTATCCCAGTCGCCTGAGAATGGCAGCTCCAGCACCACGCTCACCACACCGTAATCGTAAAACTTGATCTGGCCTTCGAGGTGCTCCCCGCTCTCGAGGATCAATGGATCAATTGGCTCGACCACCGGAGGACGCTGGTAACGTACATATCCAGGAGCTGGATGTTTCAAGGTAGGCTGTTCCAGCGTGCGCGCACCGAAGATTTCACGCAGCTTGTCGAGACGGATCTCCTCGCACACATCGAATTGAATCAGCACCAGAACGGAGCCGCGGAGCGAGGCGTCAAGCGACGGAGGCGCATTGGTCTGCCCCGACGTGTCGGCGATGGTGAGCGCGGATTCAGTGTCCCGAATCATAGTTGGACCCTGCGCAGAAACAGGAGGAGGCTAACCGAGCCTCGACGGGATATCGTTATTCTCCCAGAATCACAGCGGTCTGGCGAGACATGCCGCACAAGAAGCTTTCGTTCCAATAACTTAGAAACTCGCGGAAACCGCCCGGACGAGGCGTCCGGGCCTACGTATGCGGGGCGAGAGTCTGGATCGAAGCACTGCGCGCGGCCATCTGAATTGCTTCTGCCAGGTGCAAGGCGTGCCGATTGGTGGTTTGCCTGATCTGCTCGCGGCAGCTGAAGCCGTTTGCGATGATCAGACAGTCGGACGACGCTTTCCGAACCGCGGGCAGGAGTTCGAGTTCGCCGATGGCGAGTGAGGTTTGGTATTTGTCTTGTTCGAATCCGAAAGATCCGGCCATGCCGCAGCAACCCGGCGCTGGGGTTTGAAAATCGATCCCCATCTTGCGAAGCACGGATTCTTCATCGGTCATTCTCATAATTGACTTGTGGTGACAATGGCCGTGGACCAGGGCCTTCCGCGCCAGTTTCGGCAAGGGGAAATGAGTTGCTTTATGCTCGAGAAATTCGCTCAGCAAAAATGTCTGCTGCGAAAGCCGATGGGCCCGTTCGTCATTAGGAAACAGGTTCAGCAGTTCGTCGCGAAACACTGCGGCGCAGCTCGGCTCCAGGACGACGATCGGAACGCTTTGCTTGATTTCGGTTTCCAGCGTGCGAAGAATCTTGAGCAGCAGATTCTTGGCGCGATCTAACATGCCCCAGTCGTAGAGCGGACGTCCGCAACACAGGTTGGCTTGGGGCAGCATTACCCGGTAGCCAGCGGATTCCAGTACTTCCACTGCAGCCTTGGCGGTATCGGGAAGGAAGTGGTTGTTAAATGTGTCCGGCCACAGGAGCACAGGCATTGCTTGTGGATTGCCGCGTTCTCGACGGCTGAACCAATGACGAAAGGTTTGCGGTGCGAAGGCAGGAATACTACGCTCCCGCGGAATACCGGCAACGAGCTTAGAGATATCGCGCAGCAAAGGTAATTGGGTAGTCAGATTGAACAGCCGCGGCGCCTTTGAAGCGATCCGAGCCCAGATGTCGATATTCCCAAAGGCGTAAGCACTGCGTGGACGGCGACGCCCTTCGTAGTAGTGCGCGAGGAATTCTGATTTGTAGGTGGCTACATCGACGCCGACCGGGCAATCGCTTTTACATCCCTTGCAGGCGAGACACAAATCGAGCGAGTTCTTCACGTGCTGGTCCCGCCACCCGTCCTGAATTACGTCGCCCTTGGTCATCTCCCAGAGCAGGTGGGCTCGGCCTCGGGTTGAATGTTCCTCTTCGCGAGTCACACGGAAACTCGGACACATCACGCCGCCTTCATCGTGGCGGCATTTCCCTACGCCCACGCAACGCAGAGTGGCATTTGCCAGGCTGCCTTGATCTTCGGGAAACTGAAAATGAGTCTGTGGCTTCCACGGCTTGTAGTCGGCGCCCAGACGCAGATTCTCATCTAGCTTGTAGGGCTCAACTATCTTGCCCGGATTCATTTTCCACTCCGGGTCCCATAGCGCTTTGAACTCGCGAAATGCCTGTACCAGTTCCGGCCCAAACATTTTCGGTAACAACTCCGCGCGCGCTTGCCCGTCGCCGTGTTCCCCGGAGAGCGAACCGCCATAGCTGACGACCAAGTCGGCCGCCTCCTCCATAAACTTGCGGAAGTTGACGATGCCTTGCCTGGACTCGAGATCGAAGTTGATCCGCATGTGCAGACAGGCGTGTCCGAAATGTCCGTACAAGGCGCTGCGGTAACCATAGCCCTTCATCAGTTTGCAGAGATCGCGCAGATAGCTGCCGAGCTTTTCCGGAGTAACGGCGGAATCTTCCCAACCCTCCCAGCCGGGCGGCTCCCCAGGCACGTGGGAGATGGCTCCCAGAGCCGATTCGCGCACTTCCCAGACCCGCTTCGCTTGCTGCCTATCAGGAAACAGCCGCATCTGCGGCGGATTTGTACTCTGGCTGAGAGTGCGCATGAGATTGCGCGCCTGGGACTCGGCCTCGGCGGCAGTGTTTGCGCCGAACTCAGCAAACAGCCAACCACCACCCGTAGGCAAAAGAGCAAGTCCGTCCGGATTCAGATGACTTCGCCTGGTGAATTCGACCAGCAGACTATCCACGGCTTCGAGGCCGATCGGATGATGAGCCATAATCTCCGGCACGCGATCGGCACACAGAAAGATATCGGGATATGCGATGACCAGGAGCACGCGTTCCTGAGGACTCTGCACCAGCCGACATGTTGCTTCGAGCACGGTGACGCAGGTGCCTTCCGATCCCACCAAAGCGCGTGCCACGTGGAAGCTGTTTTCCGGAAGCAGGTAATTCAGGTTGTAGCCGGACACGCGGCGCGGAATATTTGGATAGCGTTCTTGAATGAGATTGGAGTATGTATCGCGCAATCTTCTCAGGCCGGAATAAATTTCGCCACGACGGCCGCCTTCGCTGATGATCTTCTCGATCTCGCCATCACTAGTCTGGCCTACCCTGATGCGCAAGCCATCGTAGGTGAGAATTTCGAGTTCCTCGATGTTGTCATCCGTCTTACCTGCCATGACTGAATGCACGCCGCAGGAGTTGTTTCCGATCATGCCGCCCAGGGTGCATCGGTCGTGGCTTGCGGGATCCGGACCAAATGTCAGCTGGTATTTTTCCGCGGCGTTTCGCAGACGATCTAGGACCACGCCAGGCTGGACCCGCGCTATCCGGCGCTCCGGATCGATCTCGAGGATGGCGGCCATGTGCTTCGTGAAATCGAGCACCACGGCGACGTTGCAGCACTGTCCGGCGAGCGAAGTTCCGCCGCCCCGGCAGAGGATGGGCGCGCCATATTCGCGAGCCAGAGAGATAGTCGCGATGACATCGTCGATATCGCGGGGCAGAACCACTCCGATGGGAACCTGGCGATAGTTGGAACCGTCCGTGGCGTAGAGAGCGCGGCTTCCATCGTCGAAGCAAACCTCACCACGCACGTGACGGCCGAGGGCGGAGGAAAGTCCACTTGCATCCACTACGGCAGATTTGGCGGCACTCGCGAGGTCGGCGAAGTTACTTGGCATTTAGCGGGAGACGCTAGTCTGATGAGCTGCTGCCGGTCAGCTTGCCAGTCACAGTTGTAACGTTAATCTGGCTCTTACTGCCTTCCGGCGCAATATTGATCGTGACGATATTTTTCTTGTCCGTGGAGACAATCGTGTAGTTATTCTGATCCTTGGTGTTGACGGAGGCATTTGGAAGTTTCGACGAGTAGAACGCTGCGACTTTATCTGCCGAATCGTCGCTTTCGAATTGTGCCGTGACGGTATGCATTCCTCCAATGGTCGCGCTATTCCCCTGCAGGACGCGCGCGCCAGGATATGGGTCGATGCCGAGATTGCGGACGGCTTCATCAGGATTGTTCGTGCTCTGTACCGAGCCGAAGGGAGTTTCCACCTGAACATTGCCGTCTCTATTTCTTACCCGACTATTGTGCGCGACCCGGTGGATCACAAACACGAGCGTTCCAATTCCCAGAATACCTAGCACGATAACGCCGGCCACGAGCATCAAAATGACTTTGAGCGCACCGTTCCCCTGAGGCGGCGGCGCAGAGGGTGTGGTCGCTGGAATAGCAGCAGCCATGGGTATGGCGGCGCCGCACTTAGGACAGAATTTTGCGCCGGCTTCCAGAGTTGTGCCGCAAGAATTGCAGAAAGCCATAGGTCACCTCGTCCGCCCAGTCCTAGGTAAAAGCTGTGCAGAGAGCGGAGTATATCCCAAATCTGCATTGGAAGTGCAGACCCGCATCAGGTCCAGAGACGCGTGGCGTAGTCGGCCATGCTGAGCGCCAGCAAAAGGAACAGCCAGAAAATCGCGGAGACAATCACAATCTTGGTCAGTTTTTCACTGGTGTATTTGACGTGCATGAAGAACAAGACTACGAGCAGAGCCTTGACCGTGGCGATCACCAGCGCCACGACCGCGTTGAACGGCCCCAGGTCGATAAAGGAAGCCGCCACGGTAATTCCGGTCAGACACAACAGGGCGATCCAAATCGTGTAGTAAAACTTGCTCGACATTATGTGCTCAGACATGACTGTTCACTCTTATCGGTGACGATCGATCAAATACAGCAACGGGAAGAGGTAAATCCAGACAATATCCACAAAGTGCCAATACAGGCCGCCCATCTCGACGGGGGTGTAATACTTTGGCGTGTAACGTCCCTTCCACGCGTAGTAGGTCAGGAAAACAAAGAGGCCCACTCCAATGATCATGTGCAGGGCGTGTAGCCCGGTCATAGCAAAGTACAGCGAGAAGTAGATTTGCTCGTGCCGCGGGTCAATGTGGAGCTGGGGATAATCCCTTACCAGGTCGTCCACGTTGAAAGAGTTCCCCGGGATGTGATGCTCTTTGTATTTGCCGTACCACTCGACTCCCTTAATGCCAAGGAAGGCAAAGCCGAATACGATGGTCAAAAGCAACAGAATGACCAACAACTTGCGCTTGCCCATCTGCGCTGCGCGTACGCCCAGCGCTACAGTCAAGCTGCTACAAATGAGGACGGCTGTATTGATTGTGCCTAGCCAAATATCCAGGCTGCGGCTTCCGGCGGCAAATTCGTTGTAATACCAAAAGCGATAAATCAGATAGGCGCAGAACATGCCGCCGAAAAACATGATCTCGGTAGCCAGGAACAACCACATGCCGAGAGTGGCAGCATCGCGCTGCTGGTCCGCGTCGGCAAAGTGGTGCAGCAGTTCCGGGCCGTGTTGCTCGACCGCGATCGGGCTATCGCTCAACGGACACCTCCGCGGGAGCGGGGATCTCTTCGTAGTTGTAAGCTTCCCACGTCACTTCTGGCGCTTCCTCAAAATTGAAAGTGGGCGGCGGCGAACTGGTTTTCCATTCCAGGCCAGCCGCGCCCCACGGGTTATCCGAGGCAATCTTCCCGTAACGCATGGACCACAGGAAATAGATCATGGGCAGAACGTATCCGACTGCCAGAATAGTTGAGCCGGCGGTCGAGAGCACATTCAATACCTGGAACTCGGGTGGATATTGCCAGTACCGCCGGGGCATTCCCATATAGCCGAGAATAAACTGTGGGAAGAAGGTCAGGTTGAAGCCAGCGAATACGAGCAGCGCCGCTAGCCTTCCCCACCCTTCCGGATACATGCGCCCGGAGATCTTCGGCCACCAGAAGTGCAGGCCACCGAGATAACCCATCACCGCGCCACCGACCATGATGTAGTGGAAGTGGGCGATGACGAAATAAGTGTCGTGCACGTGCACATCGATTCCCAGCGCGGCCAGGAACAGGCCGGTGAGACCGCCCATGGTGAATAAGCCGATGAAACCAAATGCATACAACATGGGAGTAGTGAACGAAATCGATCCTTTGTACATGGTCGCGGTCCAGTTGAATACTTTGATCGCAGACGGCACTGCAACCAGGTAGCTGAGGATCGAAAAAATCAGCGCCGCATAGAGCGAAATGCCGGCAACGAACATGTGGTGGGCCCAGACCAGAAATCCGAAGACCGCAATCGCGATACTCGACATCGCTACGAAGTTGTATCCAAAGATGCGTTTCCGCGTGAAACATGCGACTACTTCGCTCTCTACTGCCATCGCGGGCAGAATCATGATGTAAACCGCGGGATGGGAATAAAACCAGAAGAGGTGTTGGAATAATAGCGGGTCGCCGCCGCGGGTTGAATCAAAGATGCCCAGATTGAAAGCGCGTTCGAACACGACCAGCAGCAGCGTGATCGCAAGCACCGGTGTTCCGAGCAACTGGATGATGCTGGTGGCGTAGTGCGCCCAGATGAACAGCGGCAACCGGGACCAAGTCATACCCGGTGCTCGCATCCGATGAATGGTCACCACAAAGTTGAGGCCAGTGAGGATGGACGAGAATCCTGCGATGAAGATTGCGATTCCCGCCTCAATCACCCTCGTATTGCTGAAAGCGGTGCTGAACGGCGTGTAGAAAGTCCAACCAGTGTCTACGCCGCCGGTGAGGATGCAGTGAACGTAGATGACTCCGGCAATGATGTATAGGTACCAGCTCAGCAGATTGATACGCGGAAACGCCAGGTCCTTGGCGCCGATCATCAAGGGGACGAGGAAATTCCCCAGCACGGCCGGGATGGAAGGAATCAGAAAGAAGAAGATCATCACCTGGCCGTGCATGGAGAAGAGCTTGTTGTAGGTATCTGCCTGCACCAGATCGCCTGCCGGGGTTAACAATTCGAGCCGGATCAGGAGGGCAAAGAATCCTCCGACGAAGAAGAAGAACGTGATCGATGCCAGGTACAGAAGCGCGATACGCTTATGGTCCGTGGTCAGGAGCCATGAGCGGATGCCGTATTCCTGATTCAGATAATTTTCGCGTTCAGCAGTAACTGCTACGGTAGCCATTGCTATTCCTTAGGGTTTTGCGGACTCGTGCCGGCTGGAGCAGGACTGGGCTTGCCTGCTGCACCTGACGGAGCCGGGCTCAACGACTTGATATATGCCACCAACGCATTCAACTGTTCTTCGCCCACGAGTCCCTGAAAAACCGGCATGATTGGTTTGAATCCGCTGACGATTTTCGCGCTTGGACTCAAGATCGATTCGCGAATATAGTTTTCATCGGCCACGACGGTTCGCCCATCTTCGAGTTGCACGGGCTTGCCGAAGATTCCGACCAGGTTGGGTCCGCGGCCCTGAGTATCGGACCGATGGCAGGTGGGGCAACCCAATTGCTGAAAAAGACTTTCGCCGCTGGCTGCAAGCGATCCGGTGGTGCCGCCACCGGAGAGCCATGACTGGTATTGCGCCGGTTCCATGACCACCACTTGTCCGATCATGCCCGAGTGCATGGTGCCGCAATATTGCGAGCAAAACAGATGATAGACACCTGGCTTGGTGGCGCGGAACCACGCGGTTGTGTAGCGTCCCGGCAGTACGTCCTGCTTGATCCGGAAAGCGGGAACATAAAAGCTGTGGATCACGTCTTGCGAAGTCATAATCAGTCTGACGTCGCGTCCTACCGGCACGTGCAGTTCGTTGATCTCGCGCTGACCCTCCTGATGTTGGAGCTTCCACATCCACTGTTTGGCTACGACGTAGACTTCGGAAGCTCCCTGGGGTGGAGTTCGCTCATGAAAGTAAATGACCGCGCCCCAAAGGAAAATAACCATGAAAATTCCGAGAGGAATTATCGACCAGGTTATTTCCAATGCGGACGAGCCTTCAATCTGCTCCGCCTCGACTCCGCGACGCTGACGATACTTCGTCGCAAACACCAGGATCATAGTGAAGATGGCTGCGCACATGAACGCCGACAACGCCAGCAGAAAAATGTAGAGTGCGTCTACATTGCCGGCCCCGGCGGCGGCGCGTACAGGCCAAAGTGGAAAGTTATCGAACATAATTAGTCGTTGCTCGTTGGTCTTTGGTCAGCGGCCGATTCCTCGCGACGGTCGAACCCATTCGGAACATCACAGCGAGGAATGTCCCAAGGATCAGCACCGTAGCGCCTGCTGCCAGTTGCAAAATCCTGCTGATGATCGCTCCATACTTCCCTGTGTTCGGATCGTAGTGATAGCAGTAGAGCAATACCTGATCAACCACTGTGCCGATTTTATTTTCTGACGCCTGAATCAGTCCCAGGCGTAGATCCTTGGGAGCAAACTCAACTCCGTAATAGTATTGAGCGATTTTTCCCTCGGGCGTCAGCACCATGATTGCCGTCGCATGAGCAAACTGGCCGCTCCGGGGATCGTACTGATACTGGAATCCGGCCGCCTTGGTGAGCGCATCGATCGAGGCGGCTGGTCCGGTCAAAAAATGCCAGCCCTGTGCCGCGCCGGGGCGCCCGTAGCGCTTCAAGTACTCTGCTTTCTTTGCGGATGCCATCTCCGGCGTTTCTTTGGGATCGAAACTCACCGTGAGAACGTCAAACTCTTTTCCCACGTCGAACTTCAACACCCGCAGTGCGCTTTCGAGTCCGCTCAACACTTCCCCGCACAGCATCGGGCACTGGTAGTAGACCAGATTCAGAATCATCGGCTTCTTGCCGAAGTAGGCTCCCAACTGGACTGCCTTGCCGGTTTCATCGCGAAACGTGAGACCGGGTGGAATCTGTTCGTTCAGCCGCTGCTCGATGCCCACATCCTTCAATCCGGGCGGACGCACGTTCGCAGGCGGCGACAGGATGCCCTGCGTCATTCCTTGGGCCCACGAGGACGGGCTGAGAGCACACGCCGACAACACCACTGTCACGATCAGCCTCGAAATGCTCGATCTTACTGGACTGCGCACTGCCACTTTCTTTTCCATTACTTCGGCTCTGGTGGCTTGGTCTGACGCGATGTACCGCTCGTGTCTGAACGTTCCGCGGCTTGATTCACAACATTCACCGCGGACGGTGGAACCGTTCCCGCCTTCGGCGTAGTCGGCAGTCCGCGTTGCGCTACCAACTCCATGGCTCGGTCGATTGGGATGTGAACTACTCCTGACTTTTCGTCGACCCAGCCGTAGCTGTTTAGGGTTTGCTCTTCTTTCAGCCGGAAATCGTTGATCTCAATTCGCTCGTTTCGCTCCAAGCGCGGCTCGGGAAACTTTTTGATCTCGTCCGGCGATACGATACGTGTATTGGTGTCCACCTGCTGCACCAGCGGGCTCTGCTGAGGGTGACGCGCTCTCTGGCGCGCATCCATGAATTTGTACAGGCCCAAAACCACCAGATAAACCAGCACTCCTCCCACAATCAGGCTGATCAGGAACGCGTATATTGCCTGGGCGCTCAGGTCCTGCCGCTCGAAGCTTTCCTCCCCGTGCACGTGTTTTAGATCCTCACTCATGTGCTGGTTCCAATACTTCGTTCGCGGACACGTCGTACGCGGGCAGAAGCGGCAGAGAACTTAAATTGCGAAAGAAGTAAGCCAGCCAAAATCCGCCAATGGCAACCGGGACCACCACGTCCGCCAAGGTGAGGCTCAATGTTTTTGAAAAGTTGGGCTCGATGATCCAGAAAAGATCCAGGTAGCGCATGACCATGATCCAGGTTGCGAGCCAGACCAACCGGCGTACGTCGCGTTTGAAGGGGCGCGAAAGCAAGAGCACGAAAGGCACAGCGAACTGGAATATTACGAGGAACAACCCAATGAATCCCCAGCCACCGTTCAGTCTCCTTATGTACCAGGTGATTTCTTCGGGCAAATTCCCCGCCCAGATGATGAGCCACTGCGAGAAGGAAAAATACGCCCACACCATAATGAAAGTTAGCATCCACTTGCCGTGATCGTGGACGAAATCAGGTTTCAACAACTCTGACATGGGCTTGTAGTCCACCAGAATCCTCTCCACGACAACTGCGAAACACATCGCCGAAAGCAATTCGCCGATTAGGATCAACAATCCGTAGATCGTCGAAATCCAGCTTGGGTCGATGGACATGATCCAGTCGATGGCGGCGAATGAAATCGTGAATGCGTAGAGAATCAGGCCTGGCCCGCTTACCGCCTTGAAACGCGCGGTGTTGTCGCGCGATGAAGGGTTGTCCTGTTCCTTTGACCACTTGGTGAGCAGGAACGACAACAGATTCCAGATGCCCAGGTAGATCACGGCGCGAATGATGAATCCGTGGACATTCAGGTAGGACTTGGCGAGGTCCTGCAAGTGTTCACGAAAATGTTGGTCCGCGATGGAATCCAGGGGCCGCGCCCACACGTAGAGTTTTGGCAGTCCGAACAGGATTGGAATGAACAACACTGCCATCAGGGGCAAGCACCGCATGGCTGCGCCCAGAATCCTGCGGATGACCATGCCCCATCCGCCGCCGGTCAGGTGCCGGATCATAAGAATCGCCATCGATCCGAGAGTGACTCCCAGCCAGCACATGTAGCCGAGCAGGTACGCCCGGAAGAACTCATCCGAACGAACGAACGCGAGGACTAGGGAAATCGCGGCGAAAATGAGGCCGATGATAAGCGAGCGCCGTTGGATGGTCTTCACCACCGGCGGTGCCATCAGGTCCAGATTGTTCGCGTGCGCCGTCATTTCGACTCGGCTCCTTTTTCGCCACTGGCAGCGGGCTGGAGTTCGGGCAAAGTTGCCCCCGAACCGGGATCGCCGCGAAACACTGGCGCTTCGGACGGAACTTTCTGTCCTGGCGCAACATCGCTTATGGTCGCGCCCTGACTCAACTGCAAAGCTCGGATGTAAGCCACAATGCACCAGCGATCGCGAGGCAGAATTTGCGAGGCATACTCCGGCATGGCGCCAAATCCTTCGGTCATCACGTCGAAGAAGTATCCTAGCGGCGCTTTGCGCAAGCGTTCCGTGTGATAAGACGGCGGAGCGCGAAAGCCGCGCTGCACGATCATGCCGTTGCCATCGCCGAGGCGGGAGTGACAGAGAGCGCAGTAAATATTAAAGCGCTCACGGCCGCGGGCGAGCACATCCTCGGTGACAGGGAAAGGCATGTAGTCGCCGGGATTGTTACCGAGTTTTCCCGTATAGAAATACACGTCTTCAGCCAACTGTCCGCGCGCCACCGTCCCTTCGACCGGAGGGCGGGCCGAGCGCAAGTCCGCATAAAAGTCACTCTCGGCGAGCGGCTTGAAGCGAGGTTGGTCTTGCATATCCTGGCGGCATCCTGCCAGGATCAGCGTGGCCAAAAGGATGGAGTACGTTCGTCCCGCCGGGCGAGGACGCCCGGTCTCCATCTTCAGCGGCGAGATTTTGCGGAGGCTCAGCATGGCTTCAGCTGGGCACCTCCGAAATTGATCGCGGTGCCAGGCCCTCAAGAAATCGGCGGGTTTCGGTCGGACTGTACTTGGGATCCGTAGAAAAGACGATCAGGAAGAAGCGATCTTTGGTCGCGAAGGCGAAGCGCGGCACATTGAACACAGGATGGTATGGCATGGGCAGACCGTTCAATGCCAGCATTCCAAACACCGCAAAAATTCCCCCGAACAGAATCGTCATCTCGAAAGTCACGACGATGAATGCCGGCCACGAATGATACGGTTTGCCGCCGACATTAATTGGGTAACTCACAACTGAAATCCAGTATTGGAGGGCGTAGCCGGACAAACCTCCCAGCAATCCACCAATCAACACGACGAGCGGAACGCTGTTCTTATGAAACCCGATTGCCTCCGCTAAACCTTCCACCGGAAACGGGCTGTATGCATCGATTTTCAGGTAACCCGCTTCGTGGGTGCGATGAGCCGCGTCCACCAAGTTTTGCGCGGAATCAAACTCCGCCATCATTCCGTAAACGGGAGTGCGTTTCATTCCTTCACCTCCGCCTCGGGCAGCAGGGTGCGCATTTCGAAGATCGAGATCATCGGCAGGATGCGCACGAACAGGAACATGGCGGCCAGGAACATGCCGATCGTGCCGATGTAGGTCATCCAGTCCCAGCGCGTCGGGTAATACATTCCCCAGGAAGAAGTCAGGAAATCACGATGCAGGCTGACCACCACAATGATGAATCGCTCCAGCCACATCCCAACCAGAATGACTCCGGATATAAGGAACAAGGCAGTTGGACTGGTTCGCAGCTTGCGAATCCATAACACTTGCGGGACAAAGATATTGCAAGCCAACAGCGCCAAATACCAGGGAGCATATGGGCCGTGCAGACGGTTCCAAAGAAGAAACGCGTCGTAGCGGTTCCCGCTATACCAACCCATGAACCCTTCAATGGCGTAGCCATAAGCCACAATCAGGCCCGTCGCCAACATGACTTTTGCCGAATTCTGCAAATGGCGTTCGGTGATGAAGTCCTCGAGGCCATAGAATTTGCGGATCGGAATCGCCAGCATCAGCACCATGGCGAAACCGGAATAAATCGCGCCCGCCACGAAGTAAGGAGGGAAGATGGTCGTATGCCAGCCGGGCACGATTGCAACCGCAAAGTCGAAACTGACTACGGTGTGAACAGAGAGCACCAGCGGAGTCGCGAGCCCGGCGAGAAGCAGGTAGGCTGTCTCATAGCGATGCCAATGCCGCGCCGAACCACGCCAGCCAAGGGCTAGCATTCCATAGATAATTTGCGCGGCCCGATTGGTGGATCGATCCCGCAGTGTGGCCAGATCGGGAACCAGTCCGATGAACCAGAACAAAAGAGAGATAGTCGCGTAGGTGGAAACGGCAAAGACGTCCCAAACCAAAGGACTGCGGAACTGCGGCCACACCTTCATCGTATTGGGATAAGGGAAAAGCCAGTACGCGAGCCAGGGACGGCCCACGTGAATCAGGGGGAACAGGCCAGCGGCGGACACCGCGAACAGTGTCATAGCTTCGGCGAATCGGTTGATCGAGTTTCGCCAGGATTGGCGCAACAACAACAGGATGGCCGAGATCAGCGTGCCCGCATGACCGATTCCAATCCACCACACGAAGTTCACGATGGCGAACCCCCAGCCGATCGGGATGGTGACGCCCCAGATGCCAACGCCGCGGACGAATAAATATCCGACGGCGAACAACATCATCATCGTGAGCAGAAACGCGACGCCAAAGCCGAGGAACCAGCCATTGGACGTGGGGCGCGTAAGGACAATCGAGCTGATCTTGTCGGTGACCGTACCGAACGTGTATCCGGGCTCGATGACCGGAGCGCTGTCGCCAATGGTCGCGGGTTGTCTTGGCTCGTCCATCTCTCGATCGTGCTCCGCCTAACTTTCCAACTCTGGATTCGGATTGCGAATCTCGGCCAGATACGTGGTTCGGGGCCGCGTATTCAAGTCGGCCAGCAAACCGTAGTTGCGTGGGATCGCCTTGAGCTTCGAAACCCGGCTGTTGGGATCGTTGATATTGCCAAAGGTGATCGCATTGGCCGGGCAAGATTGCTGGCAGGCCGTCTGCAACTCACCATCTCGGATCGTGCGGTTCTCGCGCTCGGAATCAATGCGATGCTGGGTGATGCGCTGGATACAGTAGGTGCACTTTTCCATGACGCCGCGGCTGCGTACCGTGACGTCGGGATTGCGCATCATTTTGAGTTGCGGCGTCTCCCAATCCTGAAAGAGAAGGAAATTAAAGCGCCGCACCTTGTATGGACAGTTGTTGGAACAGTAACGCGTGCCCACACAGCGGTTGTAGACCATGTCATTCAGGCCTTCGGTGCTGTGTACGGTTGCGCCCACGGGACAGACGACCTCGCAAGGGGCGTTCTCACATTGCATGCAAGGCACGGGCTGGAAGTATGCTTTGGGACTATCGCGATCCCCCTGGTAATAGGTATCGACGCGAAGCCAGTGCATGTGGCGGCCGATGACAACTTGCTCTTTGCCGACCACTGCAATGTTGTTCTCCGACTGGCAAGCGACCATGCAGTTGTTGCAGCCCACGCAAGCATTCAAATCGATTGCCATGCCCCAGGCGTAGAGTTCCTTGTCATACGGATATGGTTTGTACAAAGTCAGCTCCGCCGGGGGTTCTTCTTCTCTCGCGAAGTCTGGTTCCTTTCGGTACTCTTCGAGACTCGCAGAGCGCACCTGCGGGCGCGAGCCTTCCGGCGTGTCCATCGTTTGGTAGCCCTGAGTCGTAGCCAGCTTATAAGTACCACCAGCCTTGCTGATGTTTACCCCGCTGGTGAACCATGGCGTTGCGCTGTACCGGAGTTGGTACATGTCGAAACCTGCACCAGTCCCGGCCCGGCCTGCGCGCTTGCGCCCGTAGCCGAGGAACACGGTGACAGAATTGTCGGGATGACCGGCTTGAATCCAGATGGGAGCGGTCACTTTCTTGCCACTTAATTCCAACGTGACCAGATCCTCGCTCTTCAGCCCCATCCGCGCGGCCATGGCCGGGCCGACGAGCAATGGGTTGTCCCAGGTCATCTTCGACATCGGCTTGGGCAGCTCCTGCAGCCACCCATTGTTCGAGAAGCATCCGTCATAAACGCAGGGATCGCGGCGGAAGTTGATCTCGATGGATCTTTCATCTTTGACTGGTGACAGGGGAAACTCTGCCGATTTCAAGCTGACGGATTTCGGTGCAAATGTTGTTCCCCCAATCCATCCGTCGTGCAGTGATTTTCGCCAGAAAGTGTCGAAGTCCGTCCCGGGGTGCTGCTTTTTCCAATAGCCTTGGACGACTTCGTGGCCTGTGGCCTCGGCTTGACCCGCAAGCAGCGCGGTGAGTTCATAAATACTCTTGCCGCCATAAAGCGGAGCAATCAGTGGTTGCACCATGCTCACGGTGCCGTCGTAGGCACGACTGTCACCCCAAGATTCAAGGTAATGCGCCTCGTTCACATGCCACTGGCAGAGCTCTGCAGTCTCGTCCTGATAGAGACCGAGATGCACACGCATCGGAATACTTGTGTTCTTGAGCGCGTCGGCGAAGTTCAAATCTGCGGGCGCGTCGTAGGCGGGATTTCCCCCCATGATGAAGAGCACGTCTACGTTGCCGGCGCGCATGTCGGCGACGAGATCTTTGATCGACTCGGTCTGGTTGACCGGATTGGCATCGACTGGGTCCGAGTAGACAACCGTCTTGCCGACATTTCCCAGGGACTGGTTGAGTGCGTGCGCGAGCGCATGAACCACCGGCGGCTGATGATCACCTGGGATTACGATACTGGCCCCGCGATGTTTCGTCAGATCCTCGTAGGCGCTGGCCAGAAACCCTTGCTGCGGCCCGTTCAGACCCGGAACGTTCGAATTCATCGTCTCGACAACGGGCAACGCTCGTATGATCGATTCGATCTGAGATGCCTTCACAGGCAACCGATGATCTGCCTTTGCACCGGTCGAGCTCATCGTGCTCTCGATCACATAGAGGCGGTTCATGCTGCCGGCATCGGGATTGCGGCGCTTGGCGAAATCGCGGATGTATCGCGTGCTCCCTGGAAATCCCGCGTACAGGAAATCGGCGTCGAGGGAGACGATCACGTCGGCGTTTTCCAGCCGGTACTGCGTTTCCACCGGCTGGCCGAAAGCCATCTTTGCGCCTTCGAGCACATTGTCGCGGTTCACCGGCTCATACACATGCCACTTCGCTTGCGGATACAGCTTGAGCACCGACCGCAACTGATCGGCCAGCGCTGGCGAAGAAACGGTTCGCGTCAGGATGCGGATGCCCGCTCCCTGCACGGCTTTCTGCGCGTTGAGCGGTCCGCGGATTGCTTCGAGGAATCCTCCCCAGGTGCGCACGTCGCCCAAGTACGCAATGGTCTGCGAGCGGTCGGGGTCATACATGCCGAGGATCGAGGCCTGCGCGAACACGTCGGTTCCGCCAAGGCTGGCGGGATGCTGCGCGTTGCCTTCAATCTTGGTCGGACGATAGAGATGACTTTCGACAAGAATTGGACTAGCGTATCCGCCCAGCGTGAAAGCCGTGGCATAGAACATCGGAACGCCGGGAATCACCGCTTCCGGCTGCCGCACATAGGGAACAATCGGCTCCAGCGGCTGTTTGGTGCAGGCCGTCATTCCAGCCATCGCCAGCGAAGCCCCCATCAGCTTCAGGAAACCGCGGCGCGAAACCGAGTCCAGCCACTCTGAGGCGCCTTTGGGAAACTCGCGATGCATCATCTCCTGAAACTCGGCGCTGCCCGCGAGTTCTTCGAGGCTTCGCCAATATTCAGGACCTTTCGTCCCGGCGATCTGGGCGCGAGCCGTTTCGAGATTCAGCTTGTCCTTCTTACCAGGACAAACTTCCTCGCGATGCTGCTTATTGTTCTGCTCTTCCATTTTCTTATTCGATCTTCGTTGCCGTAGAAAACGTCGCGTCTGCCGGTTGGACGGACGAGATGCCCGTCCTCCATTATTTCTATTTCTGGAGCGTCAGCGGTGACACGTCGAACAACTCGTAATGTCCGTTACCGTTCGCAACTTATACTTCTTCACTAAATCCGTGCCTAGCGAAAGCTGATCCGTATAAATCCTCCCGTCCAGCACCACGGGTTTGTCGCTCGACGGCTGCTCGTAGCGCATATTGAACACCTGGTCACGAGGCCGCAGATTATTCTCCGGTGCGCGGTGGCAATCCAGACACCACTCCATTTGCAGCGAAGCGTAATTGAACATCAACGGCATGCGGTCGACTGGACCGTGGCAGGTGTTACAGCCCACGCCCTTGTTGACGTGAATGCTGTGGTCGAAGTAAACGAAATCCGGGAGATCGTTGACTCGAGTCCATACCAGGGACTTGCCGGTGCGAAAGCTCTCGCGCACTGGTTCGAGCAACGGTGCCCCCGTCCAAATTTGCGAATGGCAGTTCATACAGGTCTTGGTTGGAGGAATCCCGGCGAACGAAGATTTCTCAACCGAAGTGTGGCAATAGCGGCAGTCAATGCCTAACCCGCCAACATGGTGCTGATGGCTAAAGGGAACAGGTTGAGGCCGCACCACTTTGGCGTAAGTGATGTAGGGCGACCGTTGCAGTTCGAGCAGTGCCCATAGCAAGGCCGAGACCAAAAATACTGCCCCGTAAATCGTGGCACGGGAGATTGTGTTCGTACTGCGATGAAAAATCTGCATCGACTTTCAGTGCAGCAGGGATGTCGAAGTCCATCCCCAGTTCAGTACCGCGCTGTTTGGAGCAAGCAGTCACAGATAGCTGTGATGTCGCACATGGAAACTGGTGATTATAGCAGTTCGCGACGCGTTGTAATTGAGCAACAATTCAATCCCAGCAAAAATCAAGCAAACTTATCGCACCGGGAAAAGCTTGCCAGAAATTCTAACAAAATAGTCCACGCTTACGCTCTACTTCGAAAGTCTTATCGCAACAAACATCCACTGAGATAGAACGGATTACCGCAGGTTCATCACCAATAATTTCGGTTCAGTCATGTCCTCAATCGCATAACGTAAGCCTTCACGCCCTGATCCCGATTCTTTAATACCGCCGTAAGGCATGTGATCAATTCGAAACGTCGGAACGTCCCCGGCCATCAAAGCCCCAACTTCGAGTTCTTCGTATGCGCTGAATAACAACTTGGCATCCCGTGTGAAAATCCCAGCCTGCAAACCGTACGGAGAATTATTAATCTGCTTCAACGCATCGGAAAAATCGTCATAAGACTCGATGGTGACGACCGGAGCAAAAATTTCCTGGCAATTCACCTTCATCTCCGGACGAGTACGGGTTAGAACGGTCGGCTCGAGTACCGAACCCTGACGTTGTCCTCCGCAAAGCAATCGGGCGCCGCCACGGACGGCCTCCTGAACCCATTCACTCGCGCGGATGGCATCGCTTTCACGAATCAGCGGGCCAACATCGGTCGACTCTTCCAGTGGATCCCCCGTTCTAAGTTTCTTGACCCCCGCCACAAAAAGGTCGGTGAATTTGTCGAGGACCGATCGCTCGACCAGGATGCGCTGTACCGAAATACAAGATTGCCCGGCATAAGCGAAACCCCCAGTCACACACCGCTCCGCCGCGTAAGTCAGATCAGCATCGCTGTGAACGATAACTCCTGCGTTTCCTCCCAGTTCCAGGATGACCTTTTTCTTACCCGCACGGCGCTTGATATCCCAGCCGACCGCCTCGCTGCCCGTAAAGCTGATCAGTTTCAGGCGCTCATCGGTTACCAGCAGACCAGCGTCCTCGTTGGAGAGCGGAAGAACGTTCAGAGCACCGTCCGGCCAGCCAGCCTGCTGCACCGCCTCAGCCATAAGCAAGGCCGTTAGCGGCGTCTGAGGAGCCGGTTTCAGCACCATCGTGCAGCCACTGGCAATCGCGGGAGCGACCTTGTGCGCCACCAGATTGAGCGGAAAATTGAAAGGCGTGATCCCGGCAATCGGTCCCAAAGGAAAACGGCGCACAATTCCCCAACGTCCCGCGGTGAATTCCTGCCAATCCAGCGGCAGATATTCGCCGTAGATCCGCGTGCTCTCTTCCGCGGCTACGGTGAACGTGAACACCGATCGGTCCACTTCACTTCGCGCCGCCTTAATCGGTTTGCCCGCTTCCTGGGCCAAAGTGTGGGCAAACTCTTCCTTGCGGTGGGCGATATTCTCCGCCACCCGGCGTAGCACGCGTTGCCGTTCAAATGCCGGAAGCCTTCGAGTAGTACCGAAAGCTTTTACCGCGGCCGCGATAGCCGCCTCGGCGTGCTCGCGGTTCCCCTGAAACACTCGGCCGACAACACTGCCATCGTAGGGGGCTCGAATCTCGACTGCGTTGCCATCCTCGATCCATTTACCATCGAGGAGGAACCCATGCGTCGCGACGGGAGTTGCAGTCATTTGTGCCATGGCGTAATTCTTGCGCCTCCCCCAAACGCAAAGAAAAGATTATAGGCTTTTTGAACGATGCGAGAGTGACATCAGGCGATAATTGGTTCCGCTAGGCTGCCATAAGGAAGACGGACCGTGCTCACATCTATTGTAGAAACCACCGAGTTGTTGCGTAAGAGAGAGTTGTCGCCCGTTGAGCTGACGAAGAACTGCCTGGCGCAGATCGAAAAGCTCAACCCCACGCTGAACGCCTTCGTCACGGTAACCGCCGAGTTGGCTCTTACTCAGGCACGCGCCGCCGAAGCAGAAATCTTGAGCGGACATTGGCGCGGGCCTCTGCACGGGATCCCGCTAGCACTAAAAGATCTTATCGATACCGCTGGCATTCGCACTACCGCTGCCAGCGCCTTGTTCAAAGATCGCGTCCCGGCGGAAGATGCTGAAGTGGTTCGCCGTCTAAAAGAGGCTGGAGCCGTCCTTTTAGGCAAGCAGAACTTGCACGAGTTCGCGTACGGCGGCAGTACGATGATCAGCTACTACGGTGAAGTTCATAATCCGTGGGATCCCACGCGCATCGCCGGAGGATCGTCAGGAGGTTCAGCCGCATCCGTGGTTGCGGGTCTTGGTTATGGCGCCATTGGAACGGATACTGCCGGCTCTGTTCGCGAGCCTGCTGCTTTGTGCGGAATCGTCGGACTGAAGCCCACCTACGGACGCGTCAGCGTTCGTGGCGTAATCCC